>Ga0209040_10000258_pt1 | contig 38563 bp, 36 predicted proteins | sample BogFormECP12_OM3_FD_188240 | JGI IMG/M metagenome (GOLD analysis project Ga0209040, IMG submission 188240) | Bog forest soil microbial communities from Calvert Island, British Columbia, Canada - ECP12_OM3 (SPAdes) (version 2) | ecosystem: Environmental > Aquatic > Freshwater > Wetlands > Bog ... | reverse complement strand
CATTGAGTTCGCCGAAGAAGGACGCTCGCAAGTACAATCCGCGCCCTGATGGACGTTTCCCACCTTCTCGATACGCTCAACGAGGCGCAGCGGCAAGCCGTTGCCTCGCCGCTCGCGCCGGCGCTCGTGCTGGCGGGGGCCGGTAGCGGCAAGACACGCGTTTTGGTGCATCGCGTAGCCTGGCTGATCCAAGTCGAAGGCGTATCTCCGAACGGCATCCTCGCGGTCACGTTCACGAACAAAGCCGCGGGAGAGATGCGCGCCCGCATCGAGACCTTGCTCGGCATATCGGGCGTCTCGATGTGGATTGGGACCTTTCACGGCCTCGCACACCGGCTGCTGCGCAGGCATTGGCGCGAAGCGGGTTTGCCGCAGAGCTTTCAAATCCTCGACTCCGAGGACCAGCTGCGCGTATTGCGCAAAGTCCTCAAGGCGCTCGATTTGGACGAGGCGCGCTGGGTGCCGCGCGAGATCCAGTGGTTCATCAATGCGCAGAAAGACGAGGGCCTGCGCCCCAAGCACCTGCAGGACAACGGCGACGCGACGCGGCGCCAATTGATCAAGATCTATCTTGCCTACGAGGAGGCCTGCCGGACGGCCGGCGTCGTCGATTTCGCCGAGCTGCTGCTGCGCGCCTACGAGATCTGGCGGGACAACCCCGCGCTGCTGCAGCATTATCGCGAGCGTTTCCGGCATGTTCTCATCGATGAGTTTCAAGACACCAACGCGATCCAATACAAGTGGCTCACGCTGCTCGCAGGCCCCGAGGGTCTGCCGTTCGCGGTCGGCGACGACGACCAATCGATTTATCGGTGGCGTGGAGCGCGCGTCGAGAACTTGAACCAGTTTCGTCGCGACTTCCCGTCCGCCGCGCTCTACAAGCTCGAGCAAAATTACCGCTCGAGCGGCACGATACTCAAAGCGGCAAACGCCCTGATCAAGAACAACGCGGGACGCCTCGGCAAGACGCTCTGGACCAGCGGTGCGGACGGCGAACCCATTCGGCTCTATGCGGCTTTCAACGAGCGCGACGAGGCGGATTTCGTCGTCAACCGCATCCGCGAATGGGTCGACCAGGGCGGTGCACGGCGCGAGGTCGCAATCCTGTACCGATCGAACGCGCAATCGCGGGTGTTCGAAGAGGCGTTCTTGAACGCGCGGATTCCCTACAAGGTCTACGGCGGCCTGCGGTTCTTCGAGCGCGCCGAAATCAAGGACGCGCTCGCGTATTTGCGTCTGACCTCGAGCCGCGCCGACGACACCTCGTTCGAGCGCGTCGTGAATTTGCCGACGAGGGGCATCGGCGCCAAAACGCTCGACAGCCTGCGCCAGTACGCGCGCAAGCACGCGACCTCGCTGTGGGATGCCGCGCTCTGCACCATCGGCGCGGCGCCGTCCGGCGCTGCGGCGCAAGACCTGCTGCCGCAGCGCGCTGCGCAGTCGCTGCAGGCGTTTCTCGCACTGATCGATCAGTTGAGCCGCGAGATTGCCGGGCTCGAGCTGCACGAGCAGGTCGATCACGTGATCCAGGTGAGCGGCCTCATCGAGCACTACCGCAAGGAGAAGGGTGAACGCGGCGAAGCACGCATCGAAAATTTGCTCGAGCTCGTGAGCGCCGCGCGAGGCTTCGCACCGGAACGCAACGCCGACGGCGACGCCGAACTCGGCGCGCTCGAATCGTTTCTCTCCCACGCCGTGTTGGAATCCGGCGAGGGCCAGGCGGATGCCTGGGACGATTGCGTACAGATGATGACGCTGCATTCGGCCAAAGGCCTGGAGTTTCCCGTCGTATTCTTGGCGGGGATGGAGGACGGGCTGTTCCCGCACCAACGCTCGGCCGCCGATTTGAGCTCGCTCGAGGAGGAGCGGCGCCTCTGCTATGTTGGAGCCACGCGCGCAATGCGCCGCTTGTATATCACCTACGCAGAACAGCGGCGGCTCTACGGCATCGACACCTACGGACAACCCTCGCGATTCATCGGCGAGCTGCCTCCTGAGCTCATCGAGGAGGTGAGGCCGCGTCTGCAAGTGTCGAGACCGGCGTTTTTGGGACGCAAACCGCTCGAGGATTCGCCGACGCCGGCGATGCGCATGGGCAGCAGGGTGCGGCATACGAAATTCGGCGACGGAGTGGTATTGAGCTTCGAGGGAAACGGCCCGCACGCGCGAATTCAAGTGAATTTCGAACGGCAAGGCACGAAGTGGCTGATGCTCTCCTATGCCAATCTCGAGGTCGTGTAAAGTGGGCGCACAGTGAAGATCATCATCCTTGGGGCCGGCCAAGTCGGACGCACCGCGGCCTACCATCTGTCGCGCGAGGAGGCGAACGACGTCACGGTCATCGACGTCAACGAAGATGCGCTGCGCGACCTGCAGGATCGCCTCGACATTCGCACCGTGAGCGGCAATGCGGCGAGCCCGCACGTGCTCGAGGCCGCTGGAATCGCCAACACCGACATTCTCGTCGCGCTGACCAACAGCGACGAGGTCAACATGATCGCCTGCCACATCGCCTGGACGCTGTACCGCACGCCGAAGAAGATCGCTCGCGTGCGATCGGCGGATTATACCGAGCGCGAGCGGCTGTTCGGCGAGAACGGCATCGCCGTGGACGTCTGGATCAGCCCCGAACAGCTCGTCACCGAGTACGTCGCGAGGCTGATTCGCTACCCGGGCGCGCTGCAGGTGCTGGATTTTGCGGATGGCCGCGTGCGCCTCGTCGGAATCCGCGCGCGCCTGGGCGGCCCGCTCGTGGGGCAGGCGCTGCGCACGCTGCGCGAGCATATTCCGAACATCGATGCGCGCGTCGCCGCGATATATCGGTCGGGCAAGAGCGTCAAGCCGGAAGGCTCGACGGTCATCGAGGACGGCGACGAAGTGTTCTTCCTCGCGGCGCGCCGCGACATTCGCGCGGTCATGCGCGAGATGCGGCGCGAAGAGGCGCCGGCAAGGCGCGTCGTGATCGCCGGCGGGGGCAACATCGGATTTCGCCTCGCGCGCGCGCTCGAAGACAAGAATCAAGTGAAGCTCATCGAGCGCGATCACAAGCGCGCGCGGCGCGTCTCGGAGCAGTTGAAGAATACGACGGTGCTGCACGGCGATTCGGCGGACGAGGATCTGCTGCTCGAGGAGAACATCGACAGCGCGGACGTCTTCGCGGCGCTGACGAATTCCGAGGAGGCCAACATCCTGTCGGCGATGCTCGCGAAACGGCTCGGCGCCCACAAGGTCATGGCCTTGATCAACAAGCCCGCTTATGCCGAGCTCATCGAGAGCGGATCGATCGACATCGCGATTGCGCCGCAAACGGTCACGATCAGTTCGCTGCTCGCGCACGTGCGCCATGGAGACGTGGTGCGCGTGCATTCGCTGCGCCGTGGCGCCGCGGAGGCTCTCGAGGTCGTCGTGCACGGCGATGCCGACAGTTCCAAGGTCATCGGCCGGCGCATCGAGGAGATTGTGCTGCCGGAGGGCACGACCTTGGGCGCGGTCGTGCGCGGCGAGGATGTGATCATCGCGCATCACGACATCACGGTGCAGCCGGACGATCATCTGATCCTGTTCCTGACGGACCGGCGGCATTTGGAAGCCGTGGAAAAGCTTTTCCAGGGCTCCGCTTCGTTTCTGTGAAAGACATCGTTCTGCCCGTCGCATACGTGTTCGCCATGGTCATCATGGCGTTCGCGGCGGCGATGCTGACGCCGCTTGCACTCGCGATCTGGGGGGCGGACCCCGCGCTGCTATCGTTCATTGCCTCGGCGGGGGCGACCTTCCTCGTCGGCGCGCTGCTGTGGGCCGCGACGCGGCGCTACAAGAGGGATCTGAAGACGCGCGACGGACTCATGCTGGTCGCGCTCACCTGGATTGCGCTGCCGGCTGCCGCGGCGCTGCCGCTGTGGAGCTACCTGCCGATCCATTTCACGGATGCCTATTTCGAGGCCGTTTCGGGGCTCACAACGACCGGCGCCACCGTCTTGTCGGGCCTCGAGGCCCTGCCGCGCTCGATCAATCTGTGGCGCCATTTGCTGAGCTGGATCGGCGGCATGGGCATCATCGTGCTTGCGGTCGGGATTTTGCCGTTACTCGGCGTCGGCGGCCTGCAGATTTATCGCGCCGAGATGCCGGGCCCGATGAAGGACAGCAAATTGACGCCGCGCATCGGTCAGACCGCCAAATTGCTGTGGGCGGTCTACGCCGGGCTCACGGTCGCCTGCGTCGGGAGCCTCAAGCTCGCGGGCATGGGATGGTTCGATGCGGTCTGCGCCGGGTTTTCGGCCCTTTCGCTCGGCGGATTCTCGAACTACGACGCAAACATCGGTCATTTCGACTCGGTGCAGATCGAACTGGTGTTGACGGCCTTCGAGATCCTCGCCGCGATGAACTTCGCGACGCACTACCTCGCGTGGAGCCAGCGCGGCGTGCACGCCTATTTTCGCGACACGGAGGCCAAGGCGATTCTCGGCGTGCTGCTCGCGAGCTGCGTCGGAGTGGCGCTGTTCCTGCTGTCCAAGGGCAGCTATCCGGACTTCGGAACGGCGCTGCGCTATGCGACGTTCAACGTGGTCTCGATCGCGACGACCAGCGGGCTGCACAATCAAGACTATTCTCAGTGGCCGATTTTCGCGCCGATGTGGATGATCTTTTTGAGCTGCATCGTCGCGAGTTCAGGTTCCACCGGCGGCGGCGTCAAGATGATCCGCACGCTGGTGCTCGCCAAACAGGCGAATCGCGAATTGGATCAGCTCGTGCACCCAAACCTGGTGCGCCCGCTGAAAGTGGGCGGTGCCGTCATCGCGAACAAGGTCGTGTTCGCGGTGCTCGCGTTCGTGTTCCTCTATTTCATGAGCGTCGTATCGCTGGTGTTCGTGCAGCTGGCGAGCGGATTGGATTTCATGACGTCCTTGTCGGCGATTCTCGCATGCATCAACAACGCCGGCCCCGGCCTTGGGCTCGTCGGTCCCGGCGGCACTTACCGCATTCTAAGCGACTTTCAACTGTGGATTTGCGCGGCGGCGATGCTGCTGGGCCGACTCGAGGTGTTTACGATTCTGGTCCTGTTCAAACCGAGCTTGTGGCGCAAGTAGCGCCAGTACTCGGCGCTGCGCGCCTCGCCCTTACGGGCCGCCCTTCGGCCGTTTAGTACTCGGCGCTGCGCGCCTCGCCCTTGCGGGCCGCCCTTCGGGCGTTCAAACGGCCGGACGGCCGTTTAGTACTCGGCGCTGCGCGCCTCGCCCTTACGGGCCGCCCTTTGGGCGTTCAAACGGCCGGACGGCCGTTTAGTCCTGCCACTCCGCATCGAGGTGCCTCGAAGCGTAGATGAATAGCGCGGCCGCGAGGAAATAAAACACGGTGCCGGCGAGGATCGCGTAACGGAGCGACTCCGCGCCGACGATCACGCGCAGCGCGTCGGACAGCAGACCGAGCAGGTACGAGCCCAGCCCGATGCCGATCAAATTGTTGATGAACAAGAATAGCGCCGAAGCGGTCGCCCGCATGTTCGAGGGCACGAGTTGTTGAACCGCGGCGAGCACCGGCCCGAGCCAAGCGAGTCCGAGCGCGGTCGGTACGAGCGAAACCGCCAAGAACATCCAAACGTTCGTCGACAGCACGCCGACAAAATAAAACGGCACGGTTGCGATGAAGGCGACCGCGGGATAGAGCGCGTAGCGGCTGCGGTGCTGCTGACCATAGCGGTCCGCCGCGAACCCTCCGAGCCAGATCCCGGTGAGCCCGCCGACCAGCAGCAGGCTGCCGAACGCGAGCGACGCCTCGACGAGGCTCAAGCCCAGGCTGCGATGAAGCAGCGACGGCAGCCAAAAAAACAGTCCGTAGCCCATCATCGAGGAGAACGAGGCGCCGACCGACAGTCCCCAGAAGCTGCGTTTGCGGCCGAGCGTGAGGCAGACCTGCCACAGCGTCGGCGCTCCGCCCCGCGCTGCGGACGCCGATGGATCGAAACCGCCGCGCGGCGGTTCGCGCACCCCGAATGCGAGCAGCGGCGTCAGCAGGACGCCGGCGATGCCGACGACGATGAACGCGAGGCGCCAGCTGGCGAGGCGCGTGAGGAAGGCGCCTGCGACGATGCCGACGGCGCTGCCGATCGGGATTCCGAACGAGTAGACGCTGAGTGCGCGGGCACGCTCCTTCGGAGGAAAATAATCGCAGATCACGGAGTATGCGGGCGCGACCCCGCCGGCCTCGCCGACCCCTACTCCCAAGCGCGCGAGAAACAGCTGGCCAAAGCTCATCGTGGTGCCGCAAACGGCCGTCATCAAACTCCAGACCGCGAGTGCGATGCTCATGATGCGGATGCGGCTGACCCGATCGGCGAGCCGGGCAATCGGTATCCCGAGCAGCGTATAAAAGAGCGCGAACGCGAGCCCGCCCATCATGCCGAGCTGCGCATCGCTGAGCTTCAGATCCGCCTTGATCGGGATCGCGAGGATGCCGACGATTTGGCGGTCGATGAAATTGAAGGCGTAAACGATCACGAGGACCGTAAGCACGTAGGAGCGGTAGGCCAGCGTCGCGGCGGGCGCGCGCTCTTGATTCGGCGCGTTCATGCTCGGTGCACGGCCGGAACTGGCATCTGCATCAGCGTTCTCCCCTCAACGCGCGTTGGAACTTATTCAACAGTCGTTGAGCGGATACTCTGCGATCGCCGCGCGAGCGTCAAGTGCCGATCCTGAGGGCTTGGGCGCTTGCCGGCGGCGGCGCATGCACGGCGGCGTTGCGGTGGGAGCGTCAAGACGGGAGAATCCGCCGATGGCTGTGGTGCGGCGAAAAATCAGCGGTAATAAGCCGGGGAAGCGCTCATCGAGGGAGCGGATGCTCGACGCCGCGGAACACTTGTTCGCGCGCCACGGCTTCGACGGTGTGTCGGTCCGCGACATCACGACGGCCGCCGGCGTCGACGTCGCGCTCATCAGCTATCACTTCGGCGGCAAGCGCGAGCTGTTCGCGGCCGTATTCCGGAGGCGCGCCGAAATCCTCAACGCGGAACGGTTTGCGCTGCTCGAGCACGTGCGCCGCGCCGCGCTCCCCGAAGTCCCGCCGCTCGAGGAGATCGTGAATGCCTTCACGCAGCCGCTGCTCGAGCGCTCGGCACGCGGTGGCGCGGGATGGAAGAGCTATTTCGCTCTCGTCGCGCAGGTCAACAACTCGCCCACGTGGGGGCCGGTGCTCATGACCGAGCATTTCGATCCGATTGTCGCCAAATTCATCGAGGTGCTGCGCGAGGCGCTGCCCAACTGTCCTCCCCGGGAGATTTATTGGGGATATCAATTTCTCACCGGCGCGCTGACGCTGACGTTCGCGGAGACCGGCCGCATCGACAAGTTGTCTGGCGGACTTTGCCGATCGTCCGATTTGGACAGTGTGCATCAGCGTCTCGCACGCTATGTCGCCGCCGGCTTTCGGGCACTCGATGCAGCCGCGCTCGAACGCGGCGCGGCGGGACCCGCGTCGCCGCCGGCCGCGGCACCACCGGCCGCCATGCCCCCGGCGGTGCGCGCCCTGCGGCAGCGCCGCATCAGTCCTCGGAAACCCAAGAAACGGCGCTAACCAATTGATTGCATTGATACAACGAGTTCTGGAAGCCCAAGTGCACATCGCCGGCGAGACGACCGCGTCGATTCAAGGTGGACTGCTTGCCTTGATTGGCGTCCGCCCAGCGGATACAGATAAGCACGCCAGGCGTCTCATCGAGCGGATTCTCCACTACCGCGTCTTCGATGACGGTGCGGGACGCATGAATCGGAGCTTGACCGATATCGAGGGTGGGTTGCTGCTGGTGCCGCAATTCACGCTGGCGGCCGATACCCACACGGGCACGCGGCCCGGCTTCTCGACTGCTGCGCCGCCAGATTTGGCGCGCAGTCTGTTCGAGCTCGCGGTCGAAGAAGCACGGGCGCACCACCGACAGGTCGCGCGCGGTGTGTTTGGCGCCGACATGCAAGTGTCACTGATCAACGACGGCCCGGTCACGATATGGTTGGAAAGCTGAAACACGCGATCTTAGGGGCAAATGCGCGATATTAGGGGCAAATGCGACTGAACACGCATCGGGCCGTGGTGTCCATACGTCATGATGGGGTTGGCGTATCATGATGGCCCTCAATGAATTAAACCCGATAGCGGAGAAGAGTCATGTTCGATTCGAAAATGTTATTGGTCATTTTGGCCATCGCGCTCGTGGTGTTCGGAACCAAGCGCCTGCGCACGATCGGCTCGGATCTCGGCTCCGCGGTCAAAGGCTTCAAGCAGGCCATGAACGAAGGCGAGGCGGAAGCGGAAACCAAGCAGCTCAAGCATGACAAGGACGCCGATTTCGACGCGAGCGCAGCCAAGCGCGACGCCGAAGTCAAGACGCCGCCCAAGACAAACGCGTAAGGGCGATGCTGGATTTTGGGTTTTCTGAAATCTTGCTGACTTCGGCCATCGCGCTCGTCGTATTGGGCCCGGAGAGGCTTCCCAAGGTTGCCCGACAGGTCGGCAATTGGATGGGACGCGCACGCGTCATGGCACGGCAGCTGACCGAGCAATTGGACCGTGAAATCAGTGCCGAAGAAATTTTGAGACTGCAGCAGAAACCGGCCGCGCGTTCCGTTCCGATTGGAGCCGCTTCGCCGCCGCCCGTGCCGGCGGCGCCAGCGATGCCGGCCACCCCAACCACGCAAGCCACGCCTGCCGTGGCCGCTGCAGCCGCGACGCCGGACCCGTCGGCAACACCCGCCGCGAGCGGCGCCGCTGCGAACGCGTTCAGCGACGCGCTTCGCGACACCGCCGAGCCGGCGGCCGTTTTCCCCACGCCGCTCGCGCCGACCGCAGCACACGCCGCTGGCCCGTCCGAGACTTCCCTTCCAACGCCGGCACCGGCAACCGAACCGAAACCGACCGCGACCGGCAACAAGCCGCCCAATGAGTGATCCGGCCGAGGAGCCCGGCGAACTCGCCGAAGGCACGCTGATTTCTCATTTGCTGGAGCTGCGCGATCGCATCATGAAGTCGATGATCGCGGTGTTCGTCTGCTTCATTCCCTGCGCGATGTACATGAACCAGCTGTTCACCTTCATCGCGCAGCCGCTGATCCAGAAGTTGCCTATCGGCTCGACGATGATCGCCACCAGCGTCCAGGCGCCGTTCATGGTTCCGTTCAAACTCGCGTTCGTGGTCGCTTTCGCGCTCGCGATTCCCGTCGTGCTCTACCAAGCCTGGGCGTTCGTGGCCCCCGGGCTCTACCGGCACGAGAAAAAATTGGCGGTCCCGCTGCTCGTCTCGAGCGTGGTGTTGTTCTACCTCGGGGCCGCGTTCGCGTATTTCCTCGTGTTCCCGTTCATGCTGAGCTTCTTCGTCGGCACGACGCCCACGGGCGTGCACATGATGACGGACATGGGCAGCTATCTGGATTTCTTCATGATCTTCCTGCTCGCGTTCGGACTTGCCTTCGAAGTGCCGATCGCGACCGTGTTGTTGGTGTGGACCGGCTTCGTGAAGATCGCGACGCTCACCAAGAACCGCGGCTTCGTGCTTCTCGGCATCTTCATCCTCGCCGCGTTTTTGACGCCTCCCGACGCGGTTTCACAAAGCTGCATGGCGATTCCGATGTATATTCTTTATGAAATCGGGATCCTCATGGCCAAATTGCTGCTCAAAGACAAACTCGCCGCACGTGCGAAGGAAGACGCCGAGCGCGAGGCGCAAGTTTAGTGAGCGCCACTTTCTTCGGTCATCCGCGTGGCCTCGCCACGCTGTTCTTCACGGAAATGTGGGAACGCTTCACCTATTACGGGATGCGCGCGCTGCTCGTGCTGTTCCTGGTCGGTGCGGTTTCCTCGGGCGGCTTCGGCATCGACGACAAGACGGCCACCGCGATCTACGGCCTGTATACGTCGGCCGTGTTTCTAGTGGCCTTGCCGGGCGGCTGGATCGCCGATCGGCTGATCGGTGCGCGCCGCGCCGTGCTCATCGGCGGCCTGATCATCATGACCGGCAATGCGATTTTGGCGATCTCCACCAGCCCCGCCGCGTTTTACGTCGGACTCGTCGTGATCGTCCTCGGGGTCGGCCTGTTGAAGCCGAACGTCAGCGCGATCGTCGCGGATTTGTATCCGGAGGGCGGCGCTCGCCTCGATGCGGGATTCACCGTGTTCTACATCGGCATCAACATCGGCTCCGCATTGGGTCCGCTCGTGACCGGCGAGGCGCAGCAGTTGTTCGGCCCGCGCGCGGGCTTCGCAACCGCCGCCATTTTCATGGGCTTCGGGGTCCTGCAATTCCATTTGACGCGCCGTCATCTCGGCGAATCCGGCCGACACGTCGCCGCGACTTTGGAGCCCCTCGAGCGCCGGCGCTTGTGGCTGCGCGTAGGCGTCGCGGGCGCACTCGCAGGCGCCGTCCTGCTCGGCTGTGCGCTCGGTTTCATCGCCGTCGACCCGGTGAGTCTCGCGCATTACACGTTCGGTGCGATCGTGAGCATCGCGGTACTTTATTTTGGGTATTTTTTGATCGCAGCGGGCCTGAACGCCGAGGAGCGCCGCCGCGGCATCGTGCTCGTCGTGCTGTTTCTCGGCAGCGCCCTGTTTTGGTCCGGCTACGAACAAGCGGGTTCCTCGCTGAACTTGTTCGCCGAGCGCTACACGGATCGCGTCATGACGTCGATCCATTTCGTCATTCCGACGGAATGGTTTCAGTCGCTCAATCCGGTCTTCATCGTGCTGTTTGCGCCGGCATTCGCGTGGGCCTGGGTCGCGCTCGCGCGGCGCCAATTGGACCCTTCGGTTCCCGCGAAATTCGCGATCGGCGTGATCTTGATGGGCTCCGGGTTCCTGCTGATGGCGGCCGCCGCGGCGATCGTCGCCTCGGGCACGAAGGTCCTGCCGTTTTGGCTGATCTTTACCTACCTGTTGCACACGTTCGGCGAGCTTTGCCTGAGCCCGGTGGGCTTGAGCTTCTATACGAAACTCTCGCCGAAGCGTTTCGTCGGCCAGATGATGGGCATGTTCTTTCTGTCGATCTCGCTCGGCAATCTCGCCGCCGGAATCATCGCCGGCGAATTCGACGCTGAACACGTGGCGGCGATGCCGTCGCAATACATGCACATCGTTTACTTCGCGGTCGGCCTGGGCGCGATGTTGCTGATCTTGAGCCGGCCGGTCAAGAAGCTCATGGGCGACGTGCGCTGACAGAATGCAGGTCGATCCCCGGCACACATTCAAGCTGCTCTTGTGCCTGGGGACCGTCTACCTCGTGTGGGGATCGAGTTTCCTATTCTCGAAGATTGCGGTCACACATCTGCCGCCCGCGCTTTTCTGCGCGATCCGCTTCCTGACGGCGGGAACTCTGCTGAGCCTGTTCGCGAGGTTCTGGGTCGGCGTTTCCTGGCCGCGCAGCCTCATCGAATGGCGTCACGTACTCGTCATGGGATTCATGATGGTTTTTGCGAGCAACGGCTTGAATGCCTGGGCGATCCGCTCGATCCCGACCAATGAGTCCGCACTGCTCAATGGCACCGCCGCATTTTGGATCGCCGGGCTCGGCGTGTTTGGACGGCGAGGGCATCCGTTGACCCAGCGAGCGGTCGTCGGCCTCGTCATCGGATTTCTCGGAACCGCCTTGATGCTCGTGCCGAAGGGAGAGATCAACGGCAGCGGCGTCGCGGCGCAGTTTGGCGCCTTGAGCGCCTGCGTTGCCTGGTCGCTGGGCACGGTCTATTACCGCAGCATCGATACCGCCTTGAGCCCGCTGATGTTCTCGGCGCTGCAGCTGTTGCTCGGCGGCTGCATGTTCTTCTCGGTCGCCGTGCTGCACGGAGATCTCGCGACCTGGACGCCCAATTTGCCGGGCCTGGTCGCGCTCTCGTACCTCACGCTGTTCAGCTCCTGCCTCGCATTCACGGCCTATGGGTGGCTTGCACTCAATACGCATCCCACGCTGATCGGAACCTACAGCTACGTGAATCCGCTGGTCGCGGCATTTCTTGGTTGGGAATTCCTCGACGAGCGCCTCTCGCAGGTGCAACTCGTCGGCATGGTCGTGATCATCGTCGGCGTCGTGCTGCTGACGCTGCCCGGAAGTTCCCTGCTCGATCCGAAAAATATCGAGGAACCGAAGGCACAGTGAGGCCGCCAGCGCCTCGCGAGGCGTGCGGGGCGCCCGAAGCTCGCGCGAGTTCAGCGCCGCTTGACGATGATGTCGACTCGGCCCTTCGGCCCCACGAACCAGGATCCGACGATGCTCACGAGGCTCACGATCAACGCGGCCCAAAATGCGGGCCAGAATCCGTCGACCCGCATGCCCGGCAACATCCAGGCGACGAGGCCGACCATGCCGGCATTGATGACGAGCAGGAACAAGCCCAAACTGACGATGGTCATGGGCAGGGTCAGAAAGATCGCGATCGGCCGCACGATCGCGTTGACGAGCCCCAGAAGCAGCCCCGCGAGCACCAGCGTGGACGGACTATCGATCCAAACCCCGTGGACCCAGATGGTTGCCAACCACAGGCCGAGCGCGGCAATCGCGGCGCGAATCAAGAAACCCAGCATCGACTCTCCTCGGCTGCTGCGGGTCAGCCAATTCGATTCTATGCCAAATCAATAATCGAGGCCGGGCAGCGGTGGATCGGCGGGCGGCGGCGGCGCTTTGGCCTTCTTGGGGCGAGGCGGATTCTCGAGCGTGACCTTGATGCGTGCGAGGAAACGTTCCCAGGCGACGCGGACGCGTCCGTAGGCCTGGTCCCAGGATTCCGCCTCGGGAAATCCCGAGCCCAGCAAGCGCAGCGATGTCATCGATTCGCCGGCGCGCATGTCGAGCAGAAAATCGTCGACGATCGCGCTATCGCTGTGAGGAAACGGCGGACCATTCATGTAGATGAGCCGCAAGCGGCGGTTGACGTCGAACACGTCGATATGGGCTTCGCGACCGCCGAGACCGGCGCGGCCGAGGCGGAACAGGCCGCCCTTGCGGGCATCGATTTCGGCTTCATCGCCGTACCAAATGCGTATCAAGGCCGGATCGGTCAGCGCGCGCCAGACGCGCGCGACCGGCGCTTGCAGCTCAACCAAATGCGCATAGCCGCGGGTGCCGGAACGCTTGCTTGTGCGGGGTACGCTCATAGAGGTGGTCGCAAATTAGGGAGTGCTAGAATCCACCATTACAGGGGGAACATCCATGGCATATGTCAATATCGTGACCATACTCGCAGTTCTGCAATTCATTGTTTTCGGGTTCAAAGTCGGCAGCGCCCGCGAGCGCTTCGGGGTGAAGGCGCCCGCCACTGCCGGCAATGAAACTTTCGAGCGCTACTTCCGAGTTCAGCAAAATACGCTCGAGCAGCTCGTGGCATTTTTGCCGGGAATTTACCTCTTCGGTCACTATTGGAACCCGCTCTGGGCCGCCGGGCTCGGCGTCGTCTATCTCATTGGGCGGGAAATGTATTCGATGGGTTATGTGAAGGATCCCGCGAAACGCGGCGCCGGCTTTGGCGTGAGCGCGCTACCGGTCGTGGTACTACTGGGCGGCGCCCTGATCGGGGCGATCCGAGCGGCGATCACCTAAAGAAGCCTCGCCTCAAGGAGCCGTGGCCGCGCGCCTGAGCCGCGAGGCTCAGCGCATCGAGACCTGCGTGAAGCGCGCGCCGACGCCGATCGCCTGCAGCCAATTCCTGACGCGCGTCGCATCGGCGAGGCGCGTGTACTTGCCGAGCGAATCGAGCAGCACGATCACGACCGAGCGACCCTCGATGACGGCCTCCATGACGAGACAGCGCCCAGCCTCGGCGATATAGCCGGTTTTCTGGACGACGATGTTCCAGGTCTTGTTCGAGACCAATTTGTCCGTATTGCGGAACTCGACGAGGTGGCGCTGCACGCGCACGGCATACGACGGATCGGTCGAAAAGCTGCGGATCGTGGGATTCTCCGAGGCCGCGATCACGAGCTTGGCCAGATCCTCGGGGCTCGCGACATTCTCGCTCGATAAGCCGGTCGGCTCGACGAAATGCGCGCTGGTCATGCCGAGCGCGGCCGCTTTTGCGTTCATCGCTTCGACGATCGCCGGAATTCCACCGGGATAATTGCTGCCGAGCGCGTGCGCAGCGCGATTTTCGGAGGCCATGAGCGCCAAATGCATCATATCGGCGCGCGTCAGCATCGTGCCGACCTTGAGGCGCGAAGACCACCCCTTGCCGAAATCCTGATCGGGCGGCGTGACCTCGATGGGCTCGTCGAGCGACTGCCCCGCCTCGAGCACGACGAGCGCGGTCATGAGCTTCGTGATCGAGGCGATCGGGGCCGCCACGTCCGCGTTCTTCGAGAGCAACACCGAGGAATTCGTCGGATCGACGACCAATACGGATGCAGATCTTAGTCTTGGGTCACGCAGCGGCTTCGGGTTGGCCTGCCGCACCGTGGCCCCGGCGTGCACCGAGACGAGACTCAGGCTCAAGAGGGCTGAGGCCCAGATCGACGCGCCGCATTTGCAATTCTTCCGATCCATCGTGCTCTTCTAGATTCAACTTATGATGGATCAGCAAAGCACATGTCTGACGGACAATACCGTGATCCAGCTTTAACTTTACAGATTGCACGGTCTCGCGCAAGAGGTTTGTTGCCGATTCAGGCATCCGCCGAGTCTTGCCCCGGGCATTCGCTTACGCATTTGCCGAAGCCCCGGGTGCGCGGCGCAGCTCCTTATCCCGGTACATGTTGTGGTCGGCGGCGCTCAAGAGCTCGCGCATATCGCGGGCATCGCGCGGATAGACGGCGACACCGATGCTCACGGTGCAGCGGATCATGCGCGAGCCCAGGTCGAGCGTCGTCTTGTAGACGTTGTTGCGGATGCGCTTGACGACGACGTCGGCGATCTCGGCCGGCGCGCCCGGCAGCAGCACCGCGAATTCATCGCCGCCGAAGCGCGCGGCGTAATCGGTGCTGCGGGTGCTTCGCTGCAGGCATTGGGCGACCAAGGTGAGCGCCTGGTTGCCGGCCTCGTGGCCGAATTCGTCGTTGACGCCCTTCAGTTGATTGATATCGATCATGAGCAGCGAGTAGGGCGATCCGCGGCTCTCGCTCGCCGCATGGGCCCGCGACCACACTTCGTTGAACATGCGCTGGTTGTACAAGCCCGTGAGCGGGTCGGTTTGCGCGAGGTTCTCGATGCGCTCACGCGCTTCGGTGATGTCGGCCGACAGGGTCGAGGTCAAATATCCGATCAGCAGCAACGGCGCAAGTTCCCCGACCTCGCGGCTCAAGTAGGCGAGCGACCAGGGGTCGAGCCCCGGCGTGGCCGCCGCAAGCAGCAGATTGCAGCCGCAAATCACGGCGACCTGCAGCATCGTCGTGGGCCGCCCGAGCGTCAATGCGCTCAAAATGATCGGCAGCAGATACAGATTCAGCAGCGAACTCGTGCCCTTGCCGGTCAGCCACATCGCACCCGTGATGAACACGACCATTGACCAGGACTCGATCGTGAGGCGCAGGCGCGCGCGGCCGCGGAAAAACCGGCGCGAGCGAAATACCGCTATCGCGATCGCGAAAGTGCATAACAGCGCGACGGCGGGCCAAGGCTGGGCGCTCAGCGCGCGACTCAAGATCAGCACGAGGGCAACGAGCACCAGGCAGAGAATTTCGATCGATCTCGTGCTGCGCATGCGCCGTCTATCGCTCGTGCACGGCCGCGGAGAGGGCTTTTCGCCAGGCGGCAGTCGAGGTCTTCAATTCCCGCAGGGCCCGCTGCACTTCCGGGTCGTCGCGCGAGGCGCTCTTGCCGGCGCCGCCGCTGCCAGGTTTCGAATCGAAGTCGCGCGGCAGCTCGATATCGGGGACGATGCCCTTGTGGTTGATCGAGGTGCCGGACGGCGTGTAGTAGAGCGAGGTCGTGAGCTTGAGCGCCGTTTCGGCCGACAGCGGGATCACCGTCTGCACCGAGCCCTTGCCGAACGTCGTACGCCCCATGAGCGTTGCGCGCCGGTTGTCCTTGAGCGCACCGGCGACGATCTCGGCCGCCGATGCCGAGCCGCCGTTCACGAGCACCACGATAGGCGCGCCGGCGAGGATGTCGCCCGGCGTTGCGTCCATCTCGAAATTGGATTCCGGCGTGCGCCCCTTGGCGGTCACGATCACGCCCGAGTCGAGAAATGCATCGGCGACCGCGACCCCGGCCTCGAGAACGCCGCCGGGATTGTCGCGCAAATCGAGCACCAGGCCTTTGAGCGGTGTGCCGTTTTGCTTGCGCAGCGCTTGTACCGCCGCGGTTGCTTCGTCGCCCGTGGTTTCGCTGAATTGCGCGATGCGCAGATACCCGAACCCCGGCTCCGGCAGATCCGACCGCACGCTGTGCAGTTCGACTCGCTGACGCTTGACCGAAAACACGAGCGGCTCCGGACTGCCGTCGCGCTCGACGCCGATGCTGACCGACGTGCCCTCTTTGCCGCGCATGCGCCCGATCGTGTCGGCGAGACTCGTCGGATTGACCGCGATTCCATCGATCGTCACGATAACATCGCCCGAGCGGATGCCCGCCAGCGCGGCCGGCGAGCCTTCGATCGGCGAGATCACGACGACCTGATCGTCCTGCATCGACACCTCGATGCCCACACCCGAATATTCTCCGGAACTCGAGATCTTGATGTCGTCGTAGTCGTCGCCGTCCAAGAATTCGGAGTACGGGTCCAGCGACGAGACCATGCCGCGTATCGCCGCCTGCAACAGCTGATGATCGTCGACCGGATTGACGTAATCGTGCTTGACCCGCTCGAGCACCTGAGCGAGCAGGCGTGCATCGGTCCAGGGCAGATCCTTCGGCTGGGCAGGCTGCTTATCGGCCCATACGCCGCGCGCGAGGCCGAAAGACAAGCCCAACACGATGCCGACGGCGAGAAACAGGGCGTTGCGGTTGCGCGGCTGCATGATGCGCCAAAGCATACGCCGCGACCCGGCGCGTCGGCTAGTTATTCAGCGCTGCCGCTTTCGGCGGCACGACATCGAACAGGCCCGTGGATGTCGCGAAGCAAGAATACAGCGGCAAGTCGCCGATCGCATCGTCGAGGCTCAGCGGCTTGCCGATGAAAAATCCTTGGCCGAAGTCGACGCCGAGCTGCGCGGCCTTGGCGCGGATCGCATCGGTTTCGACATGCGAGGCGATCGTTTCCATGCCGAAGGCTTGCGCGAGCTTCGTTATCGCGACGACCATCGACTGCGAGCGCGGATTCTCGGGGAGATCGAGACTGAACGCTCCATCGATCTTGATGCAAGATACCGGCAGCGAATTCAAATTCGAGAGCGAGCCGATGCAGCGGCCGAAATGGTCGACGGTGAAAGCGATTCCCTGCTCGCCGAGGCGCAGCATGTAGGGCGCAATGCGCGCGATTTGGCCGAGCGCCGCTTCTTCCGGGAATTCGAAGCTCAGGATTCCCGGGTCGATTCGGGAGGTGCGGAACAGATGTTCCGCCATGCGCCAAAACTCGTCGTCGACGAGCGATGCCGCGGACAAGTTCAGCGAGAATTTCGCAGGATGCTCGCGCAGCAATGCGCGGCAAGCCGACAGCCGCGCGAACGACTGTTCGATGACCCATTTATCGATGCTGCGCGCGAGCGTCGGACAGCCCGCAGGGTTCATGAGCTTCTCGAAGCTCAAACGCGTGCCGTCGCTCGCCCGCATGCGCAGCTGGATTTCGAAGCGCGGATCAGCCGGTGTCGCGCCGAGCGGCAAAATAGGCTGGGCCAAGAGCTCGAGCGAATCGCAGGCGAGCGCCGCGGCGACCTGGGATTGAAGGTTTGCCGCGGCGCGGCCTTGCGGCGAAGCGCTCGCCGACGCGGTCGCGCTGCCGTAAAACACCTCGACCCGGTTGCGGCCGCGCTCTTTGGCGGTGCGGCATGCGAATTCAGCGGCGGCCATCGCGTGCTCGAGCTGTCGATCGCTTTCCGCAATTCGGGCGACACCGATGCTCAAGCTCACGAGCAGCGGCTTCTCTCCGCGTGCGCCGCTTAAGCGGACCGCCGCGGCTCGCAAATCTTCGGCAATGCGCGCCGCCGGCTCGATGCCGCAGGCGGGAACGAACATCGCGAAGCGGTCGCCTGCGATGCGCGCAATCAGGCTGCCCTCGAAGTTGCGCCGACAGAGCAGGCCGGCAACGCTGCGAATGACTTCGTCGCCGACGGGCATCCCGTGGTTCTCATTGACGACGTTCAATTGATCGATGTCGATGTAGAGCAGGCCGAAGGCATTCGATCGGCCGGGCTGCGCCGCCAATTTGGCCCGGGTTTGCGCGACAAACGCCGCCTGCGTCAAGAGTCCCGTGACGCCATCGAAACTCGTGCGCACGATTTGCGCGGCCTTGCGTGCCAGCAGCTCGAGGACTTCGGCGTCGCGCAATTGGAAGTCGTGATCGGTGTCCAGGCGAAATACCGCGAGCACGCCGACGACGCGCCGCAAATCGTCTCGAATCGGCGTCGAGATCGCCTTATACGGCAACGGCGCCTTGGAGCCGTCGAGCGAGAGGCGGTTGGCGACGAGCGTGCAGCCATGCAATTGCGCGCGCGTCATCAGGTGTCGATGCAGCTGGCTCAGTACGCCCGCCTCGATCTCGCGCGACCCCGCAGAGGAGGCGCGGCAAATCGTCAAATTGCGGTCGGGCACGAGCACGGCCGCGAGCATCCCGGGCAGATATTCGAGCGCCAAATCGGGGATCTCGCCGAGCGAGACGTTGCCGCCGGAGAGCCCCGCCTCGGACAAGCGTTGAAACAGATCGAGATTGCGGCTGTTGTCGGCAAGATCCGCATGCAGCTCGCCGATCGCGGCGCGCGCACTGAGTTCGCTTTGCAGACAGTCGAGCGCCGGCTTGATCTGCGCGTGCACTGTGTTCAGTTCCGCCGGGCCGGCCGCATCGGGCTTGGTCGCGATCAGCACGAATCCGAGGACTTCGCCGAGCGCGCCCCGAATTCGGAATCCGTAGTGGGCGGTCGGCGCGCTGTGCAGATCCAGGAGCCCGTCAATCTCGCTCTGCCGGTTGGTGCCGGAACTCGCGAGTATCGCCATTGTTTGCTGCAACTGCGCCGCCGCTTCGGGAGCGCTCGCCCACAGATTCGCGCCATCGCCGCCGGCGATCAGTGAGTGCTGGATCCTTGGAAACAGTCTTTCGAGTAATGCCCCGTATGACTGCCAGGTTTCTAATGAGGCCGCCATGCACTCTCCGCCGCAAACTTGAGAAAGGAGGGTCCTACGATCCGACAAAACCCGCGTGCAAACCAGGACGCGTTCGGCAGTTCGCGCCGCGCGCTCGAAAATTCACGGGCGCACGGCACCGTGGCGGATGCGACATAAGATGCGCTTCACGGAGCGCGCTTCAGCCACTGCCTCGGATCGAGCGGCTTGCGGCCTTGGCGTATCTCGAAATAGAGCTGCGCAGGCTTGCCTTCCGTATCGTCCAAGGAGGCAATCACGTCGCCCGGCGCGACCCGATCACCCACCGATTTATAGAGGACCTCGGCGTGCCCATAGAGGCTCATGTAGCCGCCGTCGTGACCGATGATCAGCAGCAGCCCGAGCCCCTGGAGCCAATCGGCATAGACGACACGGCCAAAATAGGGGGCACGCACCGCGGCTCCCTTCGCCGCATCGATGAGCACGCCGTTCTCTCGATCGTGACTGCGCGCCACGATGCTGCCCGAGACCGGCCAGGGCAATCGGCCGCGCAGCTCCTTGAAATCTCGGCTCTTGTCGGTCGGGAAATCCTGCAAAACACGCGCGAGATCTACGAGCAGTGCCTCGAGCGCCTGCTCCTGGCGCTTGAGGTCGGCGAGCTCCTGATCGCGACTCTTGACCTCGCGGGAAATCGCGGCGAGCGACTGGGCTCGCTCCGCGCGCGCGCGCGATAGATCCGCGAGCGCACGCTGATCTTCGTCCTGCAGCGCCTGAAGTTTCGCCGATTGGTCGTCGATCTGTACCCCCAGGGCCTGCAGCTGCTGCTGGCGTTCACGGATTTGATCGATTTGTGCGGCGCGTGCACGCCCGAAATAGCCGTAGTAAGCGAGCATGCGGCCAGCAGCCGCTGGATCGGTTTGGCTCAGCAGCATTTTGAGTTGCTCCTGGCGGCCGATTTTGTAGGCGGCGAGGATCTGCCCGGAGAGTGCCGACCGCTCGGCATCGAGCGCCGCTTGCGTGCGCGATTGCTCGGCTCGCAATGCCGCGCGGCTTCTTTCGACCGCGAGCACTGCGCCCTGCAGCTGGCTAAGCGCGCGGCGCTTGGCGGTAATCGCAAGTTCCGCATCGCGCAGCCGCGCACCTTGCGCATCGCGCTCGGCGAGGGTCGCGGCGCGCCGCTGGGTCAGGTTCTCGATGCGCGCCCGCAAGGCCGTCAATCTTGCCTGGGCCTGCGCCGTATCCTGAGGGGCCGTATGCGCGGCGGCCGCAGCAGCACCCGGCAGCAGCAGACAGAGCGTCGCGATTTTCCATAGGTCGTTGATTGGCCGGTTCATGGGTGTATCCCCAAGCATACAAGCCTTGAACCCGCTGCTATACTTGCGCCCCCTAAAATTCCAGAAGTTTTGGCGACGCATGCAGCGATTGATCGAATATATCGGACACCACCCCTATCTTGCCGCCGCCGCCGCCGCGGTGCTGATCGCAGTCCTGCTTTACGAGCTGCGCCTGAAGCTGCAGTCCTTTGCGGCGGTCAGCGCCATGCAGGCGGTGCGCCTCATGAATCAAGGCGCGCTCGTGATCGACTTGCGCGCCAGGGTCGAGTTCGATGCCGGTCACATCGGCGAGGCGCGCAACGTGCCGCAAGCCGAACTCGAAAAGGAAGCGGAAGCGCTCAAGAAATGGCACGACAAGACCGTGATCACCTACGGCAGCGACGGCAGCGATGGCGCGAACGCCGCGCGTGTGCTCATGAAGCTCGGCTTCACCAAGGTTTTCAATCTGGATGGCGGGCTCAACGGCTGGCTGAAGGACAACATGCCGATCTCGAGATCGTCGGGCGGCAACAAACAAGCCGCAAAATGACCCAGCCGGGGATTACAATTTATGCGGCGGGCTGGTGTCCGTACTGCCAACGCGCGAAGCACTTATTGACTCAGAAGAATTTGGCATTTACCGAAATCAACGTGGAAGACGATCCGAAATTTCGCGATGAGATGATGGAAAGAAGCGCATCGCGCACGATTCCTCAAATCTTCATCGGCGAGCGGCATATCGGCGGCTGCGATGATCTTTTCGCACTCGATCGCAGCGGTGAGCTCGATCGGTTAATTCAGGGGGCTTGATGAACGAAGTAAGAACGACTGAGCCGCCGGCCGCCGCCGGTGGCGTACAGGTGACCTTGCAGACCGTTTATTTGAAGGACTGCTCGTACGAATCGCCGAACGGGCCGCGGATTCCGACCAATCAAACTTGGGAACCGAAGTTCCAGCTCAACATGAACACGTCGGCCGAGGAATTGGCTCCGGACATACGCGAAGTATTGCTGACGATCACGCTCGAAGCCAAGCATGGCGACGCGACGCTCTATCTGGTCGAGGTCAAGCAAGGCGGCGTGTTCTCGATCGTCGGCGGCTCGGTCGAGGATCTGAAGCGCCTCATCGGCAGCTTCTGCCCCGGCGTACTGTTTCCGTATGCGCGCGAAGTGGTCTCGGATTTGATCATCAAGGGCGGATTTCCGAATTTTCTGCTGCCGCTCGTGAATTTCGACGCATTGTTTCAGCAAGCGGCGGAACAGCAGGCCGCGCAGCAACCCGGCCTGGTCAATTAGGCGCAACGACGGTGGAGCCGCGCCGCGAACCGATGGCGGTCATTGGCGCGGGCTCCTGGGGCACCGCGCTCGCGATTCAAATGGCGCGCGAGGGGCACCCGACCTATTTGTGGGGTCGCGACCCGGATCATCTCGAGACGATTCGCAGCGCGCGGCGCAATCTGCGCTACCTGCCGGGCGCCGAGTTTCCCGCCTCGCTCATGATCGAAGCGGATTTGGCCTCCGCGCTGCGCCGCTCGCGCGACGTGCTCGTCGCAGTTCCATCGCATGCGTTCCGTGAAACCCTCACGCTGCTCGCGCCGCAGCTGCAGCCGGCAACGCGCGTCGCCTGGGCGACCAAGGGCTTCGAGCTCGCGAGCGGGTTGCTGCCGCATCAGGTCGCCGTCGAGGTGCTCGGGGCGAGACCGACGGCGGTGCTTTCAGGGCCTACGTTCGCGAAGGAGGTCGGCGCCGGATTGCCGACGGCGATGACGATTGCCTCGCGCGACGAGAGCTTCGGCGCCGAATTGGCGCGTGCGATCTCCGGGCCCAATTTCCGCGCCTACACGCAGACCGACATCATCGGTGTCGAAGTCGGCGGCGCGGTCAAGAACGTGATCGCGATCGGCTCTGGAATTGCCGATGGATTGGGATTCGGCGCCAACACGCGCGTCGCACTGATCACGAGGGGCCTCGCCGAAATGATGCGCCTCGGGGTCGGGCTCGGCGGCCATCGCGAGACTTTCATGGGACTCGCAGGTTTGGGCGACCTGGTGCTGACCTGCACGGACGATCAATCTCGCAATCGGCGCTTCGGCATTGCGCTGAGTCTTGGGAAGAGCCCGAGCGCCGCCGAAAGCAGCATCAATCAGGTCGTCGAGGGGGTTCCAGCGGCGCGCGCGGTTCGTGATGTCGCGGCGACGTTGGGCATCGACATGCCGATTTGCCTCGAGGTCTACCGGATCGTCTACGAGGGCAAATCGATTCGTGCCGCGGTGCAGGCGCTGATGGGCCGCGACGTGCGTTCCGAGATCGAATCCTAGGCGCCGTCGAAGCCCCGCTGGCGCCAGGCCTCGAAGATGACCAGCGAAACGGCGTTCGACAGGTTGAGGCTGCGGCTCCCGGGCAGCATCGGAATGAACAGCGAATGCTCGCGGCCAATGCGCTCGAGCACGGCCGGCGGCAGACCGCGCGTTTCCGGACCGAATAGGAACGCATCGCCCGCCCGGTACTCGAGCGCGCTGTAGCGTTGATGTCCGCCGGTTTCCACGGCGAACACGCGGCTTTCGCCGAGCGCGGCAAAGCAGGCGTCGAGGTCGGCGTGGATCCTCAGCGACGCGAGATCGTGGTAGTCGAGTCCGGAGCGCTGCAGGCTCTTGTTGTCGAGCCTGAAGCCCAAGGGCTTGATGAGATGCAGCGTTGCGCCCGTGTTGGCGCTGAGGCGAATCGCATTGCCGGTGTTCGGCGGAATCTCGGGTTCAAACAGAACGATGTGGAACATCGGCGCCACGGGGGAGCTCGGCGCCATGCGCGAGGTCGGCGCCACGGGGGAGGTCCGCGCCACCGGGGAGGTCCGCGCTCGAAACCACGCGCTGGGTCGGATACGCGAATTCGATGCCGTTGCGCCGAAATTCTTCGATGATGCGGAAATTGACCGCTTGCTGTAGATCGAGCAGCGGGTGCGCATCGGGGTCTTGCCGAAAATACGACAATTCGTATTGCAGCGCCCACTCGCCGACCGTCTTGAGGTGGCAACGCTCGAAGCGCGCAAAGACTTGCTCGCCGACGATCTGTGCGGTGAGCTTCGGTATCGCCTGCAACTTTTCGGCCGGCGTGTCGAAGGGGACGCGTAGCGTCGTGAGAATGCGCAACTCCTGCGCACGCCCGAAATTACGCACGCGGCTCTTGAGGATGTCCGCGTTCGACATCACGATGAGCTCGCCGGTCTCGCTGCGCAGACGAGTGGTCTTGATGCCGATGCGCTCGACGGTGCCGGAGAAGGTATCGATGGTGAGGTAATCGCCGACGCCGAACGGCTTGTCGAGCGCGATCGACAAGGAGGCGAACAAATCGCCGAGGATATTCTGCAGGGCCAATGCGACCGCGACGCCGCCGACCCCCAGACCCGCGAGCAGCGCCGTGATGTTGACGCCGAGATTGTCGAGCGCGACCAGGGCCAGCAGCGAGACGATCAGGATCCGCCCGAGGAATCGAATGATGTTGAGCGAGCCGGCGAGAGAGCGATCGGCACCGCGTTGGCGTTCCTTCAAGTCCAAATAGAAGTTCAAGGTCCGGGCCGTCCAGAGCCCGACCTGCAGCAGGACCAGGATGAGCACCGCATTCGAGAGCAGCCGTTCGATGCGCGGCGGAAAGACCAGGCTCTCCTTGACCGCGTAGAGCGCCGCGGCGGCGAACAACACCTGGGTCGTGTGGCCGATCAGGTAGGCGACGAAACGCAGCACCGTCGGGTGCTCGATGTTCGAATAGCGCTTGTACCGCGAGGTGACGATGCCGCGCGCGAACCACAGCGCGGCCCATATGGCGAAAGCCACGATCGCGGCGCCGATCCATTCCGCTACCGAATTGCCGTACAGAAGCCGTTCGGGAGTCTCGAACGTTTGTTTGATGAAGTTGCCCATGGGATCCCGAGGGCCCGATGATAACCTTAGCGCGGCGCTCGCGGTGCAGCCTAAGCAGCATCCTCCATGCCGAGCTCCTTCATCTTGCGCGTCAAGGTGTTGCGGCCCCAGCCCAAGAGCTTGGCGGCTTCCTGCTTTAGGCCCTCGGCTTTGCGCAGAGCGACGCGGATCAGGATGCGCTCGACCTCGGGCACCGCTTGATCGAGCAGCCGTTGCGTGCCGGAGTCCAATTCCTGTTCTGCCCAGTGCGAGAGCTTCACCATCCAATCGTGGCTGCTGGGCCCGGTCGCCGCGGCTCCGCCCAGATCCACGGGGACATCCTCATCGCGGATCTCGCGCCCCGGCGCAGTCACGGTCAAGCGCCGGCAGGCGTTGACGAGCTGGCGCACGTTGCCCGGCCAGTCGAACGTGACCAAGGCGGTCTCGGCCGGCGCGGTCAGCAGCTTCGGCTCGACGCCGAGTTCCTGGCCGGCGACCGAGAGGTAGTGGCGCAGCAGTTCCGGAATGTCTTCGCGCCGCTCGCGCAGCGGCGGAATTTCGATGCGGATCACGTTGAGTCGATGCAGCAGATCTTCGCGAAAGTGGCCCGAGCCCACGCGCGCTTCGAGGTCCTGGTGGGTCGCTGCGATCACGCGTACGTCGACCTTGACCGGGGTCTGGCCGCCGACGCGGTAGAACTCGCCTTCGGCCAGCACCCGCAGCAGCCGCGTCTGCAATGCCGGCGACATGTCGCCGATTTCGTCGAGAAACAAGGTGCCGCCGTCGGCTTGCTCGAAGCGGCCGCGGCGCAGCGCATCGGCACCCGTGAATGCGCCCTTCTCGTGGCCGAACAGCTCGGACTCGAGCAGATCCGCGGTGAACGCGGCCGTATTGAGCGCCACGAAGGCGCGATTCGAGCGAGGGCTGTGCCGGTGCAGCGCGCGCGCGACGAGCTCCTTGCCGGTCCCGGATTCGCCCGTGATCAGCACCGTCATGCTCGAACGCGACAATCTGCCGACCGCGCGAAACACCTGCTGCATCGCTGCGGCCTGCCCCAGCAGTTCCGGAATGCTGCGCCGAGTGGCCTCGACGTCGGTCGCCGGCGCCGCCTGCTGCGCGGCGCGGCGCACGAGGTCGACCGCCTTATCGATGTCGAAGGGCTTGGGCAGATACTCGAACGCGCCGCCCTGATAGGCCGCCACGGCCGCGTCCAGATCCGAATGCGCGGTCATGACGATGACCGGCAATCCCGGCCAAGAGCTCTGGATCTCCTTGAGCAGGTCGAGGCCGCTGCGGCCCGGCATGCGGATATCCGTCATCAGCACGTCGGGCGTGTCGGCGCGCAGCGCGGACAGCGCGCTGTCGGCCTGGTCGAAGGTCTTCGCGACCATCCCGCTGCCCTTGAGGGCTTTTTCGAGCACCCAGCGAATCGACGCATCGTCATCGACCAACCAGACTTGCAAAGGCTTTGCGTTCATACGGAGTCCATGGGCAGAGAAATCGTGAATACGGTTCGTCCGGGCGCACTGTCGAATTCAATGAGTCCGCCGTGGCGGCTGACGAGGTCCTGTGCGATCCCGAGGCCGAGGCCGCTGCCGTCGGCGCGTCCGGAGACGAGCGGATAAAAAATCGTGTCGCGAATTTCGGGCGGCACGCCGGGCCCGTTGTCCTCGAACTGAATCGATGCGACCAAGCGATGACGCTTCGAGCCAACGCTCATATTGATCGCGGCGCGCGTCTTGAGCACGAGCCGCGGCGATTGAACGCCGCCGGCCGACAAGGCCTGCAATGCATTTCGGCCGAGGTTGAGCATCGCTTGAATGATGTGGTTGGGATCGATCGTGAGCGGCGGCAGGCTTGGATCGTAATCACGGTTGACGACGACGCCGGGCGCCGCTTCGCTGCGCAGCAGATGGTAAACGCGCTCCAACAGTTCGTGCACGTTGATGAGCCGTTTCGCGGGCGGGCGGCCCGGCCCCAGCATCGAATCGAGCAGACTCGTGAGCCGGTCCGCCTCGCTGATGATGACTCGCGTGTATTCGTGCAGCGCCGGATCGAGCAGCTCCCGCTCGAGCAGCTGTGCCGCGCCGCGCAGGCCGCCCAGCGGGTTCTTGATTTCGTGCGCGAGCTGGCGAACCATCAAGCGACTGCCGCCCAATTGAGCGATCAGCGCTTTCTCGCGCGAGACCCGCCGGTGCTGGGTGATGTCCTCGATTTCGAGCAAGATGCGCGACTCGGCCGCACCGATCGTGATCTGCGTGACCGCGCAATCGACAATTCGGTCGGCGCCGCCGGGTCCCGGCCAGGCGAGTTCGCGCTGCACGACGCCTTCGGCTCCGGCCAGCGCCCGATCGAACAAGGGCAGCAAGGTCTCTGCGCCGCGCGCCAGTTCGGACACGGGTCGCCCCAAGGCCTGGTTGGAACTCAGGCCGACCAAGGTCTGCGCCGCGGCGTTCAGATAGTCGACACGCAGATCCTGATCGAGAACGAACACGCTGGTCACGAGCGCATCGAGCAGATCGGTGCCGTGGACGTGCAGCGGCCCGAGCTGCAGTTCAGCGGACACGGCGCTCTTCCGGCCGGCGCTCGCCGGCCGCCGTTACGGATTCTTGTGCTGCGGGCCCAGAACGGTCGGCTGTTTGACGTAGAAGCTGACCGTAGCCGCGCTCGCCGATTCCTGGTTTTCGGGGTCTTCGATCGTGGCCGACAGCGTGTAGGCGCCGCGCGGCATGTCGGTCAGCGAGAACTGCAGGTTGTTCTGCTGATCGGCGATCGCTTGGCCGTTCAAGTGCCAGATCAGCGTGTGCCCGCGTTGCAGTTGCGGAGTGAGGTCGAGACGAACCGGCACGGGCTCGTCGATGAAGGTTTGCTCCGCGCTCGGCGAGGAGATCGAAAATACCGTGTAGGTCAGGCCCGGCTTGATGACCTTTTGCGCTCTCGCGCCCGCGCCCGGGCCGGCACGTGTCGGTGTGGCCCGATTGAGCGCCTCGGAACTCGTATAGATCTTTTCCGCACCGGGTTCGGGTTGATCGGAGAAATGCACGACGCCATCCGCATCGGTCCACTTGTAAACGACTGCGGCCTGCGCCGCGACGGCGGCGAACAGCCCGAGAGCAATCAGTCGTCGCAACAGGTGCATAGGTCACAAGCATAGCCCCATCGTCTCCACGCCACAAAACGAGGTGACGGCAGCGTGACCGCCGTCACCTTAAGGCTCTAGCACCCCCCCGTCCGGATCCTCACAAGCTGTAATACATCTCCATTTCGATCGGATGGGTCGTCATGCGCAGACGCGTGACGTCCTTCATCTTCAAGGAGATGTAGGCATCGATGACGTCGTCGGTGAAGACGCCGCCGGCCTTCAGGAAGGCCCGATCCTTGTCCAGATACTCGAGCGCCATGTCCAAGGAGTGGCAAACGGTCGGGATGTGCTTGGCTTCCTCCGGCTCGAGGTCGTACAGATCCTTGTCGGCGGGGTCGCCGGGGTGGATCTTGTTCTGGATGCCGTCGAGGCCCGCCATCATCATCGCCGCGAACGCGAAATACGGGTTCGCGGTCGAGTCCGGGAAGCGCACTTCGATGCGCCGCGCCTTCGGATTCGATACCCAGGGAATGCGGATCGAAGCGGAGCGATTGCGCGCCGAATACGCAAGCATCACCGGTGCTTCGAAGCCCGGCACGAGACGCTTGTAGCTATTCGTGCTCGCATTCGTGAATGCGTTGAGCGCGCGCGCGTGCTTGATGATGCCGCCGATGTAATAGAGCGCCGTGTCCGACAGGCCCCCGTATTTATCGCCGGCGAAGAGGGCCTTGCCGTCCTTCTGCAGCGACTGGTGCACGTGCATGCCGTTGCCGTTATCGCCCACCAAGGGCTTCGGCATGAAGGTCGCGGTCTTGCCGTAGCCGTGAGCGACGTTTTGAATCGCGTACTTGAGGATCTGCACCTCGTCGGCCTTTTTCGTGAGCGTATTGGCGTTCGCGCCGATCTCACCCTGGCCCCCGGTGGCGACCTCGTGATGATGCACCTCGGTCTTCAAGCCCATCTCCTCGAGTGCCAGGCACATGGAGCTGCGAATGTCCTGGAACGCATCGACCGGCGGGACCGGGAAATAGCCGCCCTTGATGCCGGGCCGATGCCCTTTGTTGCCGTCCTCGTATTCCTTGCCGCTGTTCCAAGCGCCTTGAATCGAATCAATCTCGTAAAAGCAACCGCGCATCTCGGCGCCTGATTTGACGCTGTCGAAGATGAAGAATTCGTTCTCCGGCCCGAACAAGGCCGAGTCGGCGATGCCGGTCGATTTCAGATGCGCCTCGGCCCGCTTCGCCAGCGAACGCGGATCGCGCCCATAGCCTTGCATCGTCGCCGGTTCGATGACGTCGCAACGCAGATTGACGGTCGTCTCTTCGTAAAACGGATCGATGACCGCGGTTGGCGCATCCGGCATCAAGATCATGTCCGATTCATTGATACCCTTCCAACCGGCAATCGATGAGCCGTCGAACATCTTGCCGTCGGCAAATAAGCCCTCATCGACGAGGCGTGCCGGGATGGTGACGTGCTGTTCCTTGCCGATCGTGTCGGTAAAGCGAAGATCGGCGAATTTCGCATCTTTTTCTTTGATTAATTTGAGAACGTCAGCGGGAGTCACAGTAGTCCTCCGAAGGTCATTTGGTGCTTGTTGGGCCGGATAACGCCGGGGTGCTTGGCTAATGCAGTAACCGTGCCACATTTCGGGGCATGGCAGATCAAGGACTTGCAGCGCTGTGCCAATGCATCCGAGCCCATTATCGCACCTTATTGGTGCAGATTCAGGAAAATCCGCACTGAAATGGTGCGAATTCGATCTTGACCTGGGTCAGCGCCCAAAATCCCTTGGCAACTCGACGCGCGGCTGATCGAATTGAGTGCATCCCACTTCAAGTGCCTGCGCGCGCGAAGCCGCGGCCAGGACCCGCGGGACAGGGCCCATTGCACGTCGCTATACTCGCGGGCTTTGTTCAACCAGCGAGTCCTCGATGGCAAAAGCCGCTTCGCCGCCTCGCACATTTCAGGGTCTGATCTTCGCGCTGCAGAAGTATTGGTCGGACCAGGGTTGTGTGATCTTGCAACCCTACGACATGGAAATGGGTGCCGGGACATTCCATGCGGCCACGTTTCTTCGTGCCGTCGGCCCCGAGCCCTGGAGCGCCGCGTTCGTACAGGCATCGCGCAGGCCGACGGACGGGCGCTATGGCGACAACCCGTTCCGTCTGCAGCATTACTATCAATTTCAAGTCTGCATGAAGCCCTCGCCCGACGATTTCCAGGAATTGTATTTGGGTTCACTGCGGTCTCTCGGCTTCGACTTATTGACCCACGACATCCGCTTCGTCGAAGACAATTGGGAGTCCCCGACGCTCGGCGCCTGGGGGCTCGGCTGGGAGGTCTGGCTCAACGGCATGGAAATCACCCAGTTCACGTACTTTCAACAGGTCGGCGGTTTGGATTGCCGTCCGATCATGGGCGAGATCGCCTACGGACTCGAACGCCTCGCGATGTACATTCAAGGCAAGGAGAGCATCTTCGATATCGTCTGGGGTGACGGCCCAATGGGCCCGGTGACCTACGGCGACATCTTTCATCAGAACGAGGTCGAACAATCGACCTACAATTTCGAGAAGGCCGATACCGGCGAGCTCGTGCGGCAATTCGACGCGGCCGAAGCGGCCTGCCAAAGCCTGGTCCGCGACAAATTGGCGCTGCCGGCTTACGAACAGTTGGTCAGAGCCTCGCATTCCTTCAACCTGCTCGATGCGCGCCATGCAGTCTCGGTCACGGAGCGGCAGCGCTTCATTTTGCGCGTGCGCACGCTCGCGCGCGCGGTCGCCGACGCCTATCGCGACAGCCGCGAGGCGCTCGGCTTTCCGCTGCTGCGGCACGCGGCCGCGAACGCATGAACGCGCGCACGCTGCTCATCGAGATCGGCACCGAGGAACTGCCGCCGACCGGGCTCTTGGGCCTATCGACGGCCTTGACGGACAACATCGTCAAGGGGCTCGGCGCGGCGGGCATCCCGCACGGTAGGGTGCGCGGCTTTGCAACGCCGCGGCGCCTCGGCGTCCTCATCGAGCGGTGCGCGCTGCGGGCGCCGGATCGCCAGATCGAGCGACGCGGACCGCCGCTCGCGAACTCCTTCGACGCGAGCGGCGAGCCTTTGCCTGCCGCGCGCGCGTTCGCGAAGAGCTGCGGCGTCGAGGTCGGCGCGCTCTCGCGGCTCACGACCGACAAGGGCGCTTGGCTCAGCTTTCGCGGCACGGAGCCCGGGGCCGCTACAGCGACGAGTCTCGGCGGCATCCTGACTCAAGCGATCGCAGCATTGCCGATCGCAAAGCGCATGCGCTGGGGCGATCGAAGCGCGGAATTCGTGCGCCCCGTGCACTGGATCGTCCTGCTGCTCGGCGAGGAGCTCGTCGACTGCGAGCTGCTCGGCCTGCGCGCCGGGCGCGTCACGTTCGGCCACCGCTTTCATGCGCCGGGTCCGAAGAGCCTGAAGTCCGCGAACGCCTACGAGTCCACTTTGCGCCGCGCCAAGGTGATCGCGGATTTCGGCGAGCGCCGCGAGCTCGTGCGCGCGGGAGTCACGGCACTCGCCGAACGGGTCGGCGGCCGCGCTTTGATCGAGGCCGCGCTGCTCGACGAGGTCACCGCGCTCGTCGAGTGGCCGGTACCGATTGCCGGTCAGTTCGAAGAGCGCTTTTTGACGCTGCCGCGCGAAGTCGTCATTGCGACCGTTCAGGACCATCAACGCTACTTTCCGGTCGAGGCATCCGATGGCCGCTTGACGCGCTGGTTTATCACGGTCAGCAATATCGAGAGTCGCGATGCCCAAAAGATTCGCGAGGGCAACGAGCGCGTCGTGCGGCCGCGCTTGAGCGATGCGGCGTTCTTCTGGGATCAAGACCGTAAAGTGCGACTCGAGGACCACGCGGCCAGGCTGGCCGGTGTCACATTCCAGACCAAGCTCGGCAGCTACGCCGATAAGGCGCGCCGCGTACAGGCGCTCAGCGTATCGATCGGACAGACGATCGGCGCGGGCCCGCTGGTCGGACGTGCCGCGGCCTTGGCCAAGGCCGATTTGATGAGCGCACTGGTCGGTGAATTTCCCGAGCTGCAGGGTACGATGGGGCGCTATTTTGCCGCCGCCCAGGGCGAGCCCGAGGCGGTCTGCCTCGCGCTCGAAGAGCAGTACCGGCCGCGCTTCGCGGGCGACGCACTGCCGCTCACCAAGACCGGCCAAGCGCTCGCGCTCGCCGACAAGATCGATACGCTGGTCGGGATCTTCGCGATCGATCAGAAGCCGACCGGAACCAAGGACCCGTTCGGATTACGCCGTGCGGCATTGGGGATCCTGCGCATCCTTCTCGAGGGCCGGCTCGATCTGAACCTGCTCGAACTACTCGAGCGCTCGGCGGCGGCCCAGCCGGTACAGCGCCCCGCGGCCGCGGCCGAAGCGTATGCGTTTATCACCGAGCGCCTGCGCGGCCTGCTGCTCGAGCGGGCCGACGGAACTACGACCGAGATGATCGATGCGGTGCTTGCCGCGGCGCCGCGCTCGCCGCTCGACCTCGAAGCCCGGCTGCGCGCGCTCAAGGCATTTCTTCAGTTGCCGGAAGCCGGCGTATTGGCCGCGGCAAACAAGCGCATCGCCAACATCCTGAAAAAGGCACCGCACGAGGCGCGTCAAACGGTCGACGCTGAGGCGTTCAATGAGAACGCCGAGCGCGAACTGCACCTTGCGCTCAAGGAATTGCGCCGACCGGTCGCAGAGGCGATGCGCCTCGGCGACTATGCGCAGAGCTTGAGCCTGCTGACGGCCTTGCGGCCGCCAATTGACGCGTTTTTCGAGAAGGTCTTGGTCATGGACGAGAACCCTGTGCGGCGCGAGAATCGCCTCGCGCTGCTGCGCGACGTACAGGCGCTGTTCGGCGGCGTCGCCGATTTGTCGCGCCTGCCGGGCTGAGCGCGCGCATGCAGTATTTCCGGTCTCTGCTGTTCACCGGTTTCATGATGTTGACGGCTTGCCTGTTCGGCTTCGTGATGGGTATCGGCTTTTGGCTGCCGTATCAGGCTCAATTCGCGATCGCGCGCACCTGGTCGCGCATGACGATTCGCGTGCTTGGCTTGCTCTGCCATCTCGACTACACGATCGAGGGCCGTGAGAACCTTCCCTCGGGCAATCACATCGTGATGTGCAATCACACCTCGGCGTGGGAGACCATGGTGCATTTCCTGCTCATCCCCGCGCAGGTCTGGGTGCTCAAGCGCGAGCTGCTGTGGATTCCGTTCGTCGGCTGGGGTTTGAAACTGCTCAAGCCGATTGCAATCAATCGCGGCGCCGGTCATCGCGCCGTGAATCAAGTCGTCGAGCAAGGCAAGGACCGGCTGGCGCAGGGCCTATGGGTCATCATTTTTCCCGAAGGTACCCGCGTGCGCGCCGGCCAGCCCAAGAAATATGGGTTCAGCGGCGCCTTGCTCGCGATCGAAACCGGCAGGTTCATCGTGCCGGTCTCGCACAACGCTGGTGCTTTCTGGGCACGCCGCGGCTTCCTCAAGAAGCCCGGCACGATTCGTCTCGTCATCGGCAAACCCATCGATCCGAAGGGTATGAACGCGCGACAGCTCACCGATGCAACGCGCGATGCGATCGAGGCGGGCCTCGCACGCATCGCCGGCGCGACACAGGCGACGGCGGCGACCTAAGACGGTCTGGCGAGCTTGTGAGGCTCGGTCCATAATCGCATTCGGGTCTTCGGCTAAAAATCCTGAGGGAGCGATTATGCGTAGGATGACAGTGATGGCGGGCGCTGCCGTTTTGGCGGTGTGGTCGGCGGGCGCGTGGGCGGCAAAGCCCTGCGACGAATTGAAGGGCGAAATCGACGCGAAGCTGCAGGCCAAGGGCGTCAAGAACTACACGCTCGATATCGTTGCGACCGACGCGGTCAAGGACCAGAAGGTCGTCGGCAGCTGCGAGGCCGGTTCCAAGAAAATCGTTTATGCGCGCGAAAGTGCGATGCCGGCGGGCGACAGCGCAGCCCCGAAGGCCGACAAGCCGGCGCCAACGACCTGAGGCGGCTTGCCGCCTGATCTGACGTTCGCTGAAGCCCGATGGCCAGCAAGACCGTTGACATTCACATGCCCGACGGCCTCTGCGACTGTTACGTCGCCTACCCCGATAGCGGCGGCCCGTTTCCGGCCGTGTTGTTTTTCATGGACGGCTTCGGGATTCGGCCGGTTCTGCAGCGCATGGCCGATCGCATCGCCGATTGGGGACTCTATGTGCTCCAGCCAAATCTATTTTTTCGCCATGGACGCGCGCCGCTATTCGATCTCGCCAACATGCTCGACCCCGAGCAGCGCCCCGCGCGCATGCAGCTCGTGCTTTCCGTGACCCCCGAGATCGTCGAGCGCGACGCTGGCGTGTTTCTCGAGTTCCTCGCCGCGCAGCCGCAAGTCGAACCCGGCAGCCCGGCGGGTCTGACCGGTTATTGCATGGGCGGCTCGATGGTTGTGCGCACCGCGGCCGAGTACCCGAACCGCATCGCGGCGGGAGCGAGTTTTCACGGTGGGCGGCTCGTGACTGACGACGCCAAGAGCCCTCACCGGCTCGTCGGCCGCATCACCGCAGCGATGTACTTCGGTCATGCCGATCAAGACCAAAGCATGCCGCTCGCCGACATCGAGGTGCTCGAGGCGGCCTTGCAAGACGCCGGGACTCGCTATCGCTCCGAACTTTACGAGGGCGCCCGCCATGGCTTCACGATGCCGGACTTGCCGGGCTACGACGAGGCGGCCTGCGAGCAGCACTGGGAGCGCCTCTGGAGTCTGTTCGGTAGAACTCTGTTCTAACGCCGCCGCGCCGCCGCGGTCGGCGGCCGGCTGTCGAGGCGCTCGTGATGCTGAGGCTTGCGCCGACGAGATCACGGCGCGGTTCACGCGCGCGCTGATGACGAGCTAGACTGCGGCAAACGATGAGTCGGGGAGTAACGCGATGGCCATGGCAGTCGGGCGTAGCGTGATCGTGCTTGCCGCAGTGCTCGCGGGGCCGTTCGGTTCGGCGGCCAGGGCGACCGAGGACGCGGGGTCCGCAGCAGCACCGGTAAAGACCCCGATCACTCACGAAGCGCTGTGGATGATGAAGCGCGTCGGCTCACCGGTCGTGAGCCCCGACGGGAAATCGGTCGTCTTCTCGGTCGTGGAGCCTGCATATGACGCGGACAAGGCGGTCAGCGATTTGTGGTTGGTTCCGGCCGACGGGCTTAAACCGGCGCGTCGCATCACCAACACCAAGGCACCCGAAGACGACGTCGCTTGGTCGCCCGACAGCAGCAGCATCGCGTTTTCGACGAAGCGAGAAGGCGACGAGGTCGAGCAGATCTACATTCTGAATCTCGCCGAGGGCGGCGATGCGCGGCGGCTCACCACTGTTTCGACCGGCGCCAAGAACCCGAAATGGCGACCCGACGGCAAGGCAATCCTGTTCGAGTCGCGTGTCTACCCCGGCGCGCTCGACGACGAGGCCAACAAGAAAATCGCCGCAGAAAACAAGGACCGCAAATACAACGTTCGCGTCTATGAGCACTTTCCGGTGCGCTATTGGAATCAATGGCTCGACGAGCGCCAGCCGACGATCATGGTGCAGCCGATCGAAGCCGGATCCAAACCGAAGGACATTCTCTCGCCGACCGCGTTCGCCCACAGCTCGGGCTTCTCGGGCGAGGAAACGCCGACCAGCGTAACGCTCGCCCCGATCTGGAGCCCGGACGGCCGCGAGGTGGTATTTACGGCGACGACCGAGCGCTGGAACGCCGCATTCGCAGAGGTGGGCCATCACCTCTATCGCATGAGCGCCGAGGACGGCGCGGAACCAAGCATCGTGAGCCCGGATTCCGGCGACTATGAAGAGGCGAAGTTTGGCGCCGACGGCAAGGCGCTCTATTTCAAATACGCCCCCCTGGACGCCGAGGTCTATCACCTCGCAAGACTGCGCAAGGTTTCGTGGCCCGCGGGCGGAGAGGCGCGTCTCGTGACGCGCGATTTCGACCGCGAGACCGCACACTTTGCATTGAGCCCGGACGCCAAATTTGCCTATCTGCTGGTGCCCGAGGCCGGCAAGGAGAATCTTTACCGGGTGCCGGCCAATGGCGGGATCCCGGCGCTCGTGGTCGCGCCGCCGACCGGCGGCTACACCGCGCTCGACATCGGCCAAAAAGCCGCCGCACCTCAGCTGATCGCCGCCTACGGAAGCTCCGTGAGCCCTGAGGAAATCGTGCGCATCGACATCGCGCATCGTTCGCACGCGAACCTCACTCGCATCGATTCGGCAGCGGCGGCCGCGATCGACTGGGAGCCGCCGGAGCATTTCTACTTCACGAGCGATAAAGGCCGCAGCCTGCACAACATGATCGTGCGGCCGCCCGCATTCGACGCGTCGAAAAAATACCCGATGCTCGTCTTGATCCATGGCGGTGCGGCGAGCAATAACCCCGATCAGATCGGCTTGCGCTGGAATTACCACCTGCTCGCGGCGCCCGGCTACATGATCCTCATGACCGACTACACCGGCTCGACGGGATTCGGCGAGAAATTTGCGCAGGCCATCAAGCTCGATCCGCTGAAGACGCCGGGCGATGAGATCAATCAGGCCGTGGACGAAGCGCTCAAGCGCTATTCCTTCATCGATGGATCGAGGCTCTGTGCCGCGGGCGCGAGCTACGGCGGGCATCTCGCCAATTGGATCGAAGCGACGACGACGCGCTACAAATGTATCGTGAGTCACGCCGGTGAAGTGGATCTGATGTCCCAGTGGGGCACGAGCGACGGCATTTACGGTCGCGAGGTCACGAACGGCGGCCCGCCCTGGGACGGCAGCCCGATCTGGCACGACCAGAGTCCGATCACCTATGCGGCCCATTGGAAGACGCCGATGTTGCTGTCGATCGGCGAGCGGGATTTCCGCGTGCCGATCAACAACACGCTCGAGAATTGGGCCGTCCTGCAGCGCATGCAGGTCCCGAGCCGCCTGCTCGTGTGGCCGGACGCCTGGCACTGGATCACGAAACCGGAAGACAGCCGCCATTTCTATGCCGAGGTACACAAGTGGCTCGCAACCTATCTGAAGAATGGACCGCCGACACCATGATTGCGACGGAGAACCATGGCTGGACCAAGGCTCAGCGCAATGTCGTGATCGCGGCCTACTTAGGCTGGACCCTCGATGCGTTCGATTTCTTTTTGATGGTGTTCATGTTCAAGGACATCTCCGCGGAACTGCACTCGAGCATGCAGGTGGTCACGACCGCGGTGCTGCTGACCTTGGGGATGCGCCCGGTGGGCGCCTTGCTGTTCGGTCGTCTCGCCGACCGGTTCGGGCGCAAACCCACGCTGATGTGGAACATCCTGGCCTATTCCTTGCTCGAGATGGCGTCCGGATTTGCCCCGACGATGACGACGTTGCTGATCATTCGCGCCTTGTTCGGCATCGCGATGGGCGGCGAGTGGGGCGTCGCATCGGCACTCACGATGGAGACGATTCCGCCGTCCGCACGCGGCTTCGTATCGGGCTTGCTGCAATCGGGCTACCCCTCGGGCTATTTCCTCGCATCGCTGGCCGTCTATGTATTTTATGACCGGCTCGGTTGGCGCTATATGTTCGTGCTCGGGGTCCTGCCGGCCGTGCTCGTGTTCTTCATACGGCGCGGCGTCGAGGAGTCGCCCGCCTGGAAGGTCACGCACGATGCCACGCGCGAAGGCCTGCTGAGCGTGCTCAAACGCCAGTGGAAGCTCGCGGTCTACGGAATCTTGTTGATGACGGCGTTCAATTTCTTCAGCCACGGGTCGCAAGACGCCTATCCGAATCTATTCTTGAAGGTCGAGCATCACTTCGACACGCACCTGAGTTCGCTGATGACGGCGATCGCGAACCTCGGCGCGATCTGCGGGGGTTTATCCTTCGGATTCCTGTCGCAGAAAATCGGCCGGCGCAAGGCCATCATGTTGGCGGCGCTGCTCGCACTGCCCGCGCTGCCGTTCTGGGCATTCGGATCGACGCCGGTGATCCTCGGCGCAGGCGCGTTTCTGATGCAGATCGCGGTTCAGGGTGCATGGGGCGTCGTGCCGGTGCACTTGAATGAATTGTCGCCGCCCGCGATTCGCGCGACGTTTCCCGGCGTGATCTATCAGCTCGGCAATCTGCTCGCGGCCAGCAATTTGAATCTTCAAGTCGCGATTGCCGAGGCGAACGGCAACAATTATGGCTTGGCGATGGCGCTCGTGGTCGGAACGGTCGCGATCGTGATCATCGCGATGGTGGCATGGGGTCCCGAGCGGCATGGGGTCTCGATGACCGCTCAAGGGTAGGCGAGCGCGACGAGATGTTCGCGGACGTCGCTCGGCCATCGGGCGATTTCGGCGAGCAAACGCGGCTGGTCCGCTGCGAACAGTGCACGCGCCGCCTCTTCGAATCCGGGCTGGTCGCCCGCGATCGCCACCATGAAGCGGTAGGCGGTATCTTGTCGACGGCGCATGTCGTCCTTGGCTCGGCTCGCGCGGCTCGCTTCCTCGACGAGACGGCGCAGCGCGACCGAAGCGCCTCCTGCTTGCGTGCCGAGCCACTGCCAATGGCGCGGCAACAGCGTGACCTCGCGTGCAGCCACGCCGAGCCTTGGGCGCCCGCGGCCTCGAGGCTGCGCCGCCACGTCGGTCGGGGCCAGGCGAGCCAGCATCTGTGCATCGCTGCCACGCGGGTCGAAATCGATCGTGCGGCCGCTGGAGTCATCGAAGATCAAGACGGGGCCGCTCGCCGAGCTCGCGGGGCTTGCGGCACGGCGCTTGACCGCGAGGGCCACCTCCTGCAGCGATCCGGAGATCAAGCGCCGCTGCCCTTCGAAGGCCGTAAAGCGAGGCGAGGAGACATCGATTGGCGCGGCATCGGACATTGGGGCACTCTCATGGCGAGGTGCAGCCATTATCACCCGGGCATAAAATCGTAGTCAATAACACCCGGATAAAATAATCACGGCCCGCGCGAAGCCTCCCCGGGCGCCGCTGCGTGCTCGCGAAGACGGTTCCTGATACGGGCGCGCCGTCAGCTGCGCTCGATGTCGATCGCGGCGCGATCGATGGCCTCGGCCAGTCGGCGTAAATCTTCGGGCTGTAAGGGACCGCGGCTCAAGCGCAAAT
>Ga0209040_10000257_pt1 | contig 38658 bp, 36 predicted proteins | sample BogFormECP12_OM3_FD_188240 | JGI IMG/M metagenome (GOLD analysis project Ga0209040, IMG submission 188240) | Bog forest soil microbial communities from Calvert Island, British Columbia, Canada - ECP12_OM3 (SPAdes) (version 2) | ecosystem: Environmental > Aquatic > Freshwater > Wetlands > Bog ... | reverse complement strand
GGTCGAATGCGGCGGCAAGGACTGGACACCGACCCAGTACCAGATCTGGGCCGACGAAATGCAACTGGCCTGCGTCCCCGAGCCGCTGAACTTCAACGTCAAGATGGTCGGCCCGGTGATCGCCGAATTCGGATCGCAAGAGATCAAGGAGCGCTTCCTGCCGCCGACGGCCAGCATCGACATCTGGTGGTGCCAGGGCTTCTCCGAACCCGAAGCCGGCTCGGACCTCGCCTCCCTGCGCACCACCGCGGTCCGCGACGGCGACAGCTACGTCGTCAACGGCCAGAAGACGTGGACGACGCTGGGCCAGTACGCCGACTGGATTTTCTGCCTGGTGCGCACCGACCCGCAGGCGCCCAAGCGCCAGGCCGGCATTTCGTTTGTGCTCATCGACATGGCGACCCCGGGCATCACGCTGCGGCCGATCAAGACGATCGACGGTGGCCGCGAAGTCAACGAGGTCTTCTTCGAGGATGTTCGGGTGCCGGCCAATCAGCTTGTCGGAGAAGAGAATCAGGGCTGGACCTACGCGAAGTTCCTGCTGGGCAACGAGCGCACCGGCATCGCCGGGGTGGGCCGGACCAAGGTCCGCCTCGCCGAGGTGAAAAAGCACGCCATCCAGACCGGTTTGCTCGACGATCCCCTGTTCGCGGCGCGCCTGGCCGAGGCCGAAAACGAAGTGCTGGCACTGGAACTCACGCAGTCCCGGGTGACCACGGACTCCGCCGGCGGCAAGCCGAACCCGGCGTCGTCGGTGCTCAAGATGCGCGGCAGCGAGTTGCAGCAGATCGCGACCGAGCTGCTGGTCGAGGTGGCCGGTCCCGACGCGCTGCCGGTGGACGGTGATGACATCGCGTCACCGGCCTGGGCGCAGGCGAGTGCCCCGCGCTATCTCAACTACCGCAAGACATCGATCTACGGCGGCAGCAACGAAGTGCAGCGCAACATCATCGCGTCCACCATTCTCGGATTGTGAGGCAGCCATGGACTTTCAGCTGAGCGACGAGCAGGCCCTGCTCCGCGACACCACCCGCGACTTGTTGTCGCGCACCTACGATCCCGAGAGCCGCAACAAGGTCATCGAGAGCGATCTCGGTTGGAGCCGCGATGTCTGGAGCCAGCTCGCCGACACCGGCATTCTGGGCCTCGGGTTCGAACCGGACGAGGCGGGCCAGATCGAGATCATGGTGGTGCTCACCGAGATCGGGCGGCGGTTGGCGCCCGAACCCGTCGTGCACGCCGCGCTGGCGCCCGGTGCGCTGATCGCCGAGCGCGGGAGCGACTCGCAGAAGCAGCTGCTGGACGAGGTCGCGGCCGGTCAGAAGCTGCTCGCGTTCGCTCATCTGGAAACCGGCCACCGGAGGCCGACCCCAACCGTCGCGACTCAGGCTGCGCGGCAGGGCGATTCGTGGACACTGAGCGGAACCAAGAACCCGGTCCTGGCCGGTGACTGCGCCGACACGTTGGTGGTCAGCGCCGCATTGCCGGACGGCGGCACCGGATTGTTTTTGGTTGACACGGACGCCGTCAGCCGGCATCCCTACCCGACGTTCGACGGTCAGCGCGGCGCCCAGATCAAACTGGATTCCGCACCGGCCGAGCCCCTTGGCGACGTGCTGGACGCCTCGCCCGCCATCCGCGACGCGATCGTCCGCATCCAGTCGGCCTTATGCGCCGAAGCCCTCGGCGCAATGGAGGAAGCGCTGCGCCTGACCACCGAATACCTGAAGACCCGCAAGCAATTCGGCGTGACGCTCAACAAATTCCAGGCGCTCACCCAGCGGGCTGCCGACATGTACGTGTCGCTGGAGTTGGCCCGCAGCATGAGCTTCTACGCCGCCATGTCGATCGCCGACGGCAACCTCGACCCAATGATCGCGTCGCGGGCCAAGCTGCAGATCGGCCGGTCCGCCCGACACATCGCGCAGGAGTCGATCCAGTTGCACGGCGGCATCGGCATGACCGCGGAATATCCCGTCAGCCATTACGCCGCCCGGCTCACCGCCATCGAACACACGCTGGGCTCCTCGCAGGACCACCTGCAGGTCCTCATCGACCACATCGCCGACTACGACTTGGCCCGGCTTTAGAACAAGGCGGGGCACATGGCCGAGCCGACGCTCGCGAAGCTATCAGACAGGGGTGCTGGGCATCATCAGCGGTGCCGAACGTGTCGAGCCGGCCACATTGCACCGCTTCATTGATCGGTTTGCTCACTTCAATTTTCGGGACCATATGGTGCGTCCTTCGTATGGCTTGGCGGAGGCAACGGTCTTCGTCGCGACTGGCACCTGGAGTGATTCATCGAGCGCGGTTCACTTCGATGTCGCGGAGCTGTCCGCCGGCCGCGCTCAGCGATGTGCGGCCGGGACCGGCGCAGCGCTGGTCAAATACAAAGTGCCGCAATCACCCACGCTGCGGATCGTCGACTGCGACACAAGCCGCGAGTGCCCGCACGGCTTGGTCGGCGAGATCTGGGTACATGGCGCCAATGTCGCCGACGGCTACTGGCGCAAACCGCCGGAGCTGCAGCGCTGCTTCGGCGCAACGCTCTCCGACCCGTCGCCGGGCACGCCTGACGGACCCTGGCTAAGAACCGGTGACCTGGGTTTCATCTTCGAGGGTGAGCTGTTCATTGTCGGCCGCATCAAGGATCTGCTGATCATCCATGGGCGTAACCACTATCCCGAGGACATTGAGGCGACGATCCAAGAGATCACACGTGGTCGGGTCGCGGCGATATCGGTCCCGCTGAACAGTACCGAGAAACTGGTCACCATCATCGAGCTCAAGGAGCGAGGCGATTCCAACGAGGAGGCGATGCACTGGCTCACCTGCGTCAAAAGCGACGTCACCTCCGCGATATCCAATGCGCACGGCTTGAATGTCGGGGACCTCGTTCTGGTATCGCCCGGGTCGATTCCCACCACGACGAGCGGCAAGATCCGGCGCGCCGCCTGTGTCGAGCAGTACCGCCAGGACCAATTCACCCGGTTGGACGCCTAAGCCGACCCGTGGGCGCGTTCCCAGAATTACCAATGTTGGTCACTGTCCTGGTAATGGCCTTTGCCGTCAGCGTCGAACCGTTCCGAATCGGTATGGCCGTGCTCATGCTGAACAGGCCCAGACCGGCGCTGCACCTGCTCGCGTTTTTGTTTGGCGGTTTCGCAATGGGAACGACGGTGGGTCTGCTTGTCTTGTTCGTGTTTCGACGCAGACTGCTGGAGTCTAGCTACTTCACTTTGCCCAAAGTTCAGATTCTGATCGGGTTCCTCGCGCTATTGGTCGCTGTAGTCGTGGCCGTGCCCGTCCCCGGACGATTGGGCTCGCGCCCGGCAAGATTGGCGAGGCCGGCCCAACGATTGCTGAGCGCGTATTCGCTGTGGGTCGCGGGAATCGCCGGTCTCGGCATCGCATTGCCGTCGGTCGACTATCTTGCCACGCTAGCCGTCATACTGGCCTCCCGCGCGACAGCCCTGACGCAAGTCGCAGTGCTGCTGATGTACATCGTCGTGGCCTTCGCGCTCGTAGAGATTCCGCTGCTGGCCTATCTACTGGCGCCCAAGACAACCGCCATGTCGATGACAGCGCTGCACAACTGGATTCGATCGCGTCGCCGCCTTGAAGTTGCAATCCTGCTGGCCGCGGCCGGCTGTGTGTTCATCGCGGTCGGCATGGCCGGGCTTTGACCTTTTCTCAAACGCGAAAGCCCAGCAGCTTCAAGCCAATTGCATATCGAGGATCACCATAGACGTCGACGCTACTGCAGCTGTTTGCTGTGTGGTCACAATCGCAGTCGCCGCAACACAGCAACAGATGACGGGCCAAATTTTTAGCCGCGGCTAAGTTCGCTCTGAATATTGGGACGCCCGGCTCGTGTGCACGTGGATCCGGTTGAACATAATGAGTCCAACCGCACCGGCAAAGGAGCACCCGATGAGCACGACCAGCGCAGACCGTCCGTTTCGTGTGATCCAGTGGACCACCGGGAACATCGGGCGGCGATCGCTCCACGCCATCATCGGCAGACCGGACATGGAACTGGTCGGAGTGTACGCGCACGGGCAAGACAAAGTCGGGGTGGACGCCGCCGAGCTGTCCGGCTGGCCGGAGCCGACCGGGGTCAAGGCCACCAATGACATCGATGCGCTGCTGGCACTTCGACCCGACGCGTGTTGCTATAACCCGTTGTGGCCCAACATCGACGAGTTGGTGCGGCTACTCGAGTCGGGCGTCAACGTGTGCTCCAGCGCGGCCTGGATCACCGGCGGCAAGCAGACCCCGCAGGACCGGCAACGCATCGCGGATGCCTGTGAGCGGGGCGGGTCGACGATCTTCGGCAGCGGTGCGCATCCAGGGATGACCAACCTGGTCGGTATGGCGCTCAGCGGATCCTGCGAACGGGTCGACGAGATCCGCATCACCGAGTCGGTGGACTGCTCGACCTACGAATCCGCGGAGACCCAGACCGCAATGGGTTTCTCGCAGGACCCCGATACGCCCGGGCTGGCCGAGAATGTGCGACGCGAAAGCGAGGTCTTCGCCGAGTCGGCCGCGATGATGGCCGACGCGATCGGGGCGAAGCTGGACAAGATGACCTTCGATGTCACGTTCACCGCGGCCACCGGCGACTCCGACCTGGGTTTCATGAAGATCCCGGCCGGGACCGTCGGCGGTGTCTACGGCTATCACCGCGGCTGGGTCGGCGACCACAACGTGGTCAGCGTCGGGTTCAACTGGACAATGGGCAACCACGTGGTCCCGCCGAAACCGCTTGAGCACGGCCACGTCATTCAGGTGTTCGGTCTGCCGAATATGCGCACGGTTATCCACTGCCTGCCGCCGAAGGATTGGACCGAGCCGGGCTTCATGGGCCTGGGCATGATCTATACCGCGATGCCGGTCACCAACGCGGTGCCCGCAGTGGTCGCGGCCAGGCCGGGGATCGTGACGCTGGCCGACTTGCCGCCCGTCACCGGCCGTGCGGCGGCGCAGCATTAAGTGCTTAGACAGATGAAGGGGACCTAGCGGAACGCGGACGTGCCCTACCGTCTAGCATAGTTAGCCGAGCGAAGGTTCTCATCATCGGCGATGATGACTGAGGGACACGAGCTCAATTGGCACGGAAAAGACTGCGGACGGGCCGGCGGGAGGAGACCGAGTGAGAGCGATTTCGATTGGCGGTTTGCTCAGACGCTGGTGGATACCGTTGCTTCTAGTGGTCGTTCTGTCGGTTTCCGGACTCGTGGTGTCGCGCCTGCACAAAATATTCGGCTCGCAAGACCTGAATGCAAACGCGGGGGCCGGGATCAAGATCGTGCAGTTCAACCCAAAGGTCGTGAAGTATGAGGTCGACGGGCCGCCCGGCAGCACCGCGAATCTCAACTACTGGGACGCCGACGCCAACACACACCAGGTCAACGGCGCGCCGCTACCGTGGTCGTACACACTTTCCACCACGCTGCCCGCCGTCAGCGCCAACATCATGGCCCAAACCGACGCTCAGCACGTCAGCTGCCGCATAACCGTCGACGGCGTCCTCCGCGAGCATCAGAGCGCAGACGGCCTCAACGCGCAAACCTTCTGCCTGGTGAAGTCCGCATGACCCGCGCCGGCGACGATGCATCGCGAAGCGATGGTGACGAGCAGCGCTTCGACAAGACCAGCACCCCTACAACCGAGCGCACCGAATCCGGGCACCCCCACCGCCCTTTTATCCCGCACTTCGTCCGCATCTTCGCGATCCCGATCATCCTGGGCTGGGTCGCCGTGACCGTCATCGTCAACGTCGCCGTCCCGAAGCTGGAAGTCGTCGGCGAGGCGCATTCGGCGCCGATGGCTCCCCTTGACGCGCCGTCGATGAAGGCGATGATGCGGATGGGACACAACTTCCACGAGTTCGACTCCAACAGCACGGTGATGGTCGTCGTGGAAGGCCAGCAGCCACTCGGCGAGGCCGCACACCGCTATTACGACGACATCGTGCGCAAGCTCCGCAAGGACACTGCGCACGTCCAGCACATCCAGGACTTCTGGGGCGACCGGTTCACCGCGGCGGGCGCGCAGAGCGCCGACGCCAAGGGCTCCTACGTGCAGGTCAACATCGCCGGTAACCAGGGCACCACCCAAGCCAACAACTCCGTCGAGGCCGTCCGCAAGGTCGTCGATAACGAACCCGCACCGCCCGGGGTGAAGGCCTATGTCACCGGTCCCGCGGCGCTATCCGACGACATGCACGTCATCGGCAACGGCAGCCTGGCCAAAATCACGCTGTTCACGTTGGCCGCGATCGCGATCATGCTGCTGCTGGTCTACCGCTCGATCGTGACCACGCTGATCCAGCTGTTCATGACCTTCGTCGCGCTGGCCTGTGCACGCGGAATCGTCGCGGTGCTGGCCTACAACAACGCGTTCGGGCTCACAACCTTCGCCGCGAACATCCTGACGATGCTGGCGATTGCCGCCGGGACGGACTACGGGATCTTCCTCATCGGCCGGTATCAGGAAGCGCGCCTGGCCGGCGAAGACCGGGAGACCGCCTACTACACGACATTTCGTGGAGTCGCGCCCGTTGTACTGGGGTCGGGCCTGACGATCGCCGGTGCGACGTACTGCCTGAGCTTCGCGCGGCTGCCCTGGTTCAACACCATGGGCCCACCGGTGGCCATCGGCATGATCGTCGTGGTGTTGGCCGGCCTGACACTGGGCCCGGCGGTCGTCTTCATCGGCAGCCGGTTCGGGCTGTTCGAGAAGAAGAGCCAGTCCCGCGGCCGACTGTGGCGGAGGGTAGGCACCGCGGTCGTGCGTTGGCCCGCACCGATTTTCGCGGTGAGCGCGGCGGTCGTTCTGGTCGGTATGGTCGCATTGCCCGGGTTCAAGCCGAGTTACAACGACCGCCACTACCTGCCCGCGTCGGCGCCGTCCAACCTCGGGTATGCCGCGGCCGACCGGCACTTCTCCGAAGCACGGATGAATCCGGACATCCTGATGATCGAGGCCGACCACGACATGCGCAACACGGCCGACATGCTGGTGCTGGACAAGGTCGCGAAAAACGAGATCCGCACCGTCGGTATCGCGATGATCCAGGACATCACCAGACCCCTGGGGATTCCTATTCAGCACAGCTCGATTCCCTTTCAGAACAGCATTCAAGGCCAGACGACCATGCAGAACATGGGCTTTCTGAAAGACAGAATGAACGACATTCTGAAGATGGCCGACGAGTTGGGGATCACAATAGACTACTTGGAGCGGCTGTTTAAGATCACGAATCAGCTGGCCGACACGACTCATGACACGGCCCGCCTCACAAGAGAAATAGTGGACGTCACCAACGAATTGCGCGACCACATCGCGGATTTCGACGACTTTTACCGCCCGATCCGCAGTTACTTCTACTGGGAGAAACACTGCTTCGATATTCCCGTCTGCTGGTCCTTCCGGTCGCTGTTCGACGCATTGGACGGAATCGATCAACTTGATGAAAAGCTGCAGGGCGTGTCAAAAGACATCGGGATTGTGGACGTGCTCACGCACGAAATAGCCGCGATCTTGCCGCCGCAGATCCAATCGCTGAAAATCACTCGCGCAATTACGCTGACCTTACATAGCACCTTTCAGGCGATGATCAATCAAATCGAGGCGATGAGCAACACGTCGATCGTCATGGGCCAAAGCTTCGACGCCTCGCAGAACGACGACTTTTTCTACCTGCCGCCCGAGGCGTTCGGCAACCCGGAATTCCTTCGCGGCGTGAAGATGTTCTTCTCCCCCGACGGAAAGTCGGTGCGGTTCTTCATCACTCACCAGGGTGACCCAATGACACCCGAGGGCATCGCCCGGGTGTCGGCCGAGCGAACCGCCGCCCAGGAAGGACTCAAGCAGTCGTCGCTGTCCGACGCCAGGGTCTATCTCGGCGGAACCGCAGCCACCTTCCGCGACATGGCCGATGGCGAGAAGTACGACCTGATGATCGCGGTGGTCTCGGCGTTGACGCTGATCTTCATGATCATGTTGCTGCTGACCCGGAGCGTGGTGGCGGCCCTGGTCATCGTCGGGACCGCGAGCAGCTCGATCGCGGCGTCCTTCGGACTGTCGGTCTTGATCTGGCAGGACCTGTTCGGTATACACGTCCACTGGATCGTATTGGCGCTTTCGGTCATCATCCTGTTGGCCGTCGGCTCCGACTACAACCTGCTGCTGGTCTCCCGGTTCCGAGAAGAGATTCACGCCGGACTCAAGACCGGATACATCCGGTCGATGGCCGGCACCGGCGCGGTGGTGACATCGGCGGGTCTGGTGTTCGCCTTCACCATGGCGGCGATGCTGGGCAGCGATCTGACCGTGCTGGGTCAGTTCGGCTCGACGGTCTGCATCGGGTTGCTGCTCGACACCCTGGTGGTGCGCACGCTGTTCATGCCCGCGCTGGCGACCCTACTGGGCCGCTGGTTCTGGTGGCCCCAGGTTGTCCACCCCCGCGGTGACAACGCCAAACCAAAGCCACGGCCGGCACCCATCGATGAGGACAACACCGCGCCATTGGCAGTGCAGAGATCGTGACCTAGTCGGGCGCGTCGCCGCCGACCTCGACACACACCGCGAGCGCGCCGGCGCCGACGTGCAAGGCAAGCACCGGGCCCAGGTCCGTGACGACCGTCGGCTTAGCCGCAGGCAAGCGCTCGGCCAGCGCGGCGACCAGGTCGGCCGCTCCGTCGGGGTTCGCAACGTGGTGCACCGCGATCGCGGCTGAGCGCTCTTCGACGACTTCACACACCCGGTCGATCATTGTCGCGACCGCTTTGTTGGCCGTCCGAACCCGTTGCGCCAGAACGAGTTTGCCATCATCGATGCGCAGCAACGGCTTGAGCGACAATTTGGTGCCCAGCCAGGCACCGGCGCCGCCGATGCGCCCGCTTCGCCGTAGGTTGTCCAGCTGGAGTACGACGATGAACCCGTGATTGCGCGCCACCGCCGCGGCGGCAGATTCCGCGACCGTGGCCAGGTCGGCGCCGCCGGCGGCCGCCCGGGCGGCGGCCAGCGCGACGAAACCCGTATTCATCGCAGCCGATTTCGAGTCGATCACCCGCACCGCTGGACCGATTTCGACCGCAGTGGTCTCGGCGGCGCCAAAGGTTCCGGACAGCGCCGCCGAAAGGTGCACCGCCACTACCCCATCGCCTCCGCTGTCGGCCAGCGCCTGCCGGTATACCTCGCCGAGTTCCGCCGGCGTGGCGGCGGCGGTGGTGGCCTGACCGTAGTCGTGGATGTCGTCGGGAACATCATCCACGCCGTCACGCAGGTCGCTGCCGTCGACCAGGATGTGCAAGGGCACCTGACGTATTCCCCACTGCAAGCGCAGGTCATCGGGAAGGCGCGCCGACGAGTCAGTCACTACCACGACAGCCATATGAATTCAGCCGCGCGGCTTCTCGGTTTGATTGCGCGACGTCTCGTTGGACACGCCGGCTTCGGACAGCGCCTTGAGCATCAACTCCGCGACCGCCTGGTGGGCTTCGAAGTTCCAGTGGATACCGTCGGGGTTGCCGCGACCACTCATAACATGTTCGGCGACTGCGGATTTCAGGTCAACCAGTGGGATGTCGTGCTGCTGAGCCCATTGGGTGATCGCCGCGACCGTGCCGGCCCGGCCGTGATGGGCCTTCCCGTAGGTCTCGGCGATGTGCACCGACGGCAGCGACGCCACGATCGGGATACCGGGCCGATTGAAATCGATTGCGCCACGCGTCTGTTCAAGGTATTCAGCGGACAAGTGCGGTGGCAGAGCGGCTCTGGCCACCGGAGACAGCCGCGGCTGCACCCAACCATAGCCGTCGCGAACCCAGCGCCGCAGCCACGGCGGCCGTACGTAGCGGACGAGTTCACGCAACGCCGTCGGCAGCGGCGACGGCAGCGAATCCATTCCGCCCGTCGCGAAGATCACCGCCCCGGCGCGGGGCAACGCCGCCCAGGCCCGCGGGTCCTGAGTCGCCGCCCACCAGATATCGCGACACGTCCAGCCGATGCGGCCGATCAGCTCCAGATCCCAATTTAACTGCGAGGCAACAATGTTGGGCCAGATGCGTGGGTCGTCTGCGGGCAGGCCGCCGGTCGGTCCGTAGTAGGCCAGTGAATCGGCGAAGATCAGCAGCGCCGGCCGCCGCCGTGGCTCAGAGGACATCGCCGGCGACCTGTGCCGAAGCGTTCCACACGTCAAGGCGCCAGCGAATGTCATCGACGTTGTCGGCGTCGGTCTGCGCGTCGGCGGAGTGTCCGACCAGCTGCGTCCAGCTGGCATTGCCCATGCCGCCCAGCACGGGCCAGTTGGCAACCGGCAGCCGTAGCAGCGCCGCGGTCAGCGCCGCGATCAGCCCACCGTGGGCGACCAGCACCACCGGCCGCGCCGGCTCCTCGTCGGCACCCCATTCGGGTTCACCGGCGACCAGCTCGGCGATCAACGGCAGGCTGCGCGCGGCCACGTCGACCCTGCTCTCGCCGCCGTGTGGCGCCCAGGTGGCGTCCTCGCGCCAGGTCAGCCGGGCGCCCGGCGCGACGGCGTCGATCTCGGCGTGCGTCATGCCCTGCCAGTCGCCGAGGTGGGTCTCGCGCAACCGGTTGTCGACCTGCACCCGCAAGCCCGTGCGCTCCCCCAGCGCGACCGCGGTGTCGTAGGCGCGTCGCAGATCCGACGACACGATCAGCAGCGGCTGGCGTTTGGCGAGCGCCTCGGCTGCGGCGACCGCCTGGGCGCGGCCCAGCTCACTCAGCTCGGTGTCCAGCTGGCCCTGCATTCGGCTGCCGAGATTGAAGTCGGTTTGCCCGTGCCGCAGCATCATCAAGCGCCGGGTCGTCATGACCGGCTCGCAGAGTCCGCTGACAGGTCCACCGCCAGCACCGGGCAGTCACCCCAGAGCCGGTCCAGCGCATAGTAATTGCGTTCGTCTTGGTGCTGGATGTGCACGACGATGTCGACGTAGTCCAGCAATGTCCAGCGGCCTTCACGGGCGCCCTCGCGGCGCGCGGGCTTGTAGCCAGCCCGGCGCATCTTCTCCTCGACTTCGTCGACAATGGCGTTGACCTGCCGTTCGTTGGACGCCGAGGCGATCACGAAGCAGTCGGTGATGACCAGCTGACCGGAAACGTCGATGACGACGACATCCTCGGCAAGCTTCGACGCCGCCGCGCGCGCGGCGACCGCGGCCATCTCGATCGCCTCCGCGGTGGCCGTCACGTGTCGTCCCGGGGCTTGCGGTAGAGCTCGCGTTTGGAGATGTACTGCACGACGCCGTCGGGCATCAGATACCAGAGCGGGCGTCCTTCTGCGGCACGCCGACGGCAGTCGGTGGACGAAATTGCCAGCGCGGGGATTTCGACCAATGTCAACGCGTCTTCAGGCAACCCGTCGAGGACGCCGGTGAGATGTTCGCGGCCCAGTTCGTAGCCCGGCCGGCTGACCCCGACGAAGCGCGCCATCGCGAACAGTTCCTCCAAGTCCTGCCACGACAGGATGGAGGCGAGCGCATCGGCGCCGGTGATGAAGTACAGGTCGGAGTCGGGGTTGAGTGTGTGCAACTCGCGCAGTGTGTCCTTGGTATAGGTGGGCCCGCCGCGGTCGATGTCGACCCGGCTGACCGAGAAGCGGGGGTTGGCCGCAGTGGCGATCACGGTCATCAGGTAGCGGTCTTCGCCGGCACTGACCAGGCGGCTTTTCTGCCAGGGCTGATTGGTCGGTACAAACGCCACTTCGTCCAGGTCGAAGAGGTCGGCCACCTCGCTGGCCGCGACCAGGTGGCCGTTGTGGATGGGATCGAACGTCCCACCCATCACTCCCAGCCGCCGCTTTTGCATGGTTTGCCAGCTTACTTGAGCACTTCGGAGAACCCGATTTACGCGAGCGTCACTCCAGCGTGACAGTGGTGGCCCGGCGCCACTCCAGCGTGTCCCCCGCAAGCGGGCGGTGCCCCCAGCTCGGCGGCCGGTGCCCCCAGCTCGGCGTACCGCTCAGACCGGCAGCAGTTGGTCGATCACCGCCGCCAGCTGCTTGGCGGAGCGGCATTCATGCATGGTGATCACCTCTTGATAGCGGGGTACCGCCGAGTCGCCGCTGCCCCACAGGTGCTTGGGCTCTGGGTTGAGCCAGTGCGCGTGCCGGCTGGCGGTCACCATGTGAGCCAACACGTCGGTGGCCGGGTCGCGGTAGTTGGTGCGGCCGTCACCGAGCACCAGTAACGAGCTGCGCGGTGACAGCACGTTCGGGTGCGCCTGGATGAACGAGACGAACGCGTTGCCGTAATCACTGTGGCCGTCGCGGGTGTAGACACCGGCTTCCCGGGTGATCCGCTGGATCGCCACGGCCAAGTCGGCGTCTGGGCCGAACAGGTGGGTCACCTCGTCGGCGGTGTCGATGAAGGCAAATACCCGAACGCGGGAAAACTGTTGGCGCAGTGCGTGCACCAACAGCAGGGTGAAGTGGCTGAAGCCGGCGACCGACCCCGACACGTCGCACAACACCACCAGTTCGGGGCGCGCCGGGCGCGGTTTGCGCAGCACGAGGTCGATCGGCACGCCGCCGGTTGACATCGACTTGCGCAACGTCTTGCGCAGGTCGATCGCCCCCGCACGGGCACGGCGCCGGCGAGCGGCCAACCGGGTGGCCAGGGTGCGCGCCAGCGGCTGCACCACCCTGCGCATTGCGCGCAGCTGCTCACCCGAAGCGTGGAGGAATTCGACGTTCTCGGCCAGCTGCGGGATGCCGTACATCTGGACGTGGTCACGGCCGAGTTGCTCGGCGGTACGTCGCTTGGTCTCGGCGTCGACCATTTTTCTCAATTGCGTGATCCGCTGCGCGGCAAGTGCTTTGGCGATCTGCTCCTGGGTCGGCGTGGGTTCGTCGCCGTAGGGAGCCAGCAGGCCGGCCAGCAGCTTGCCTTCTAACTCGTCCAGCGCCATCGCCTTGAGGGCCTGATACGACGAGTACGACGGGCCGCGGCTTGAGTTGTACCTGCCGTAGGCGTCGACGATTTGCGCGATCATCGCCACCAGTCGCTCATCCATGTCAGCGAGGTCGGCATTGTCGGTGAGCAGATCCAGCAGCATCTGCCGCATCGCTTCGACGTCGTCCGGCGGCAACTGGACCTCGGGATCGGCCTCGGCCTCTTCTGTCACCACCGCACGTGCACCCAGCGCGGCGGGCCACCACAGGTCGAACATCGCATCGTAGGTCTCACGGTGCTCCGGTCTGCGTAGCACCGCACAAGCGAGGCCCTCGCGCAGCACCTCCCGGTCACCGAGACCAAGGACCGCCATCACCTTGCCGGCATCCACCGTCTCCGACGGGCCAACCGAAATACCTTGCACGCGAAGCGCTTCGACGAATCCCACCAGATGACCCGGTAGGCCGTGCGGGGCAAGCGGATGGCTGGGACGAACGCGACGGACGGCCATCAATCCCCCTAGTTCAGCCGAAGTTCGCCGGTGGCGCGTTTCTGATCGGATTGATGTTTGAGCACCACGCCCAGCGTGGCGGCGATGGTCGCGTCGTCGATGGTGTCCATGCCCAGCGCTAGCACCGTGCGTCCCCAGTCGATGGTCTCGGCCACCGACGGCAGCTTCTTGAGCTGCATTCCGCGTAGCACGCCGATGATGCGCACCAACTCGTCGGCGATGTGTCCGGGCAGTTCGGGGACGCGGGACAGCAGGATGCGGCGTTCCAGCTCGGGGCTGGGAAAGTCGATGTGCAAAAAGAGGCAACGGCGTTTGAGCGCCTCGGACAGCTCGCGGGTGGCGTTGGAGGTCAGCACCACGAACGGCGCGCGCTGGGCGGTGATGGTGCCCAGCTCGGGGACCGTCACCGCGAAGTCGGACAGCACTTCCAGCAGCAGACCCTCGATTTCGATGTCGGCCTTGTCGGTTTCGTCGACCAGCAACACCGTGGGCTCGGTGCGCCGGATCGCGGTCAGCAGCGGCCGGGACAGCAGAAACTCCTCGGTGAACACGTCGGTCTTGGTCTGGTCCCAGTCCCCGGAGCCGGATTGGATGCGCAGAATCTGCTTGGCGTGGTTCCACTCGTAGAGCGCGCGGGCCTCGTCGACGCCTTCGTAGCACTGCAGGCGAACCAGACCGGATCCGGTGGCCTGCGCGACAGCGCGGGCCAGTTCGGTCTTGCCGACCCCCGCCGGTCCTTCCACCAGCAGCGGCTTGCCGAGCCGATCGGCGAGGAAAACGGCGGTCGCGGTGGCGGTATCGGGCAAGTAGCCGGTTTCGGCCAGCCGTTGGCCGACGTCTTCAATGTCGGCGAACAGCGGAGCCGGCCGCGCGGGCACACTCACTTTTGTTTTCTCCTCAGCATTCAGGCCGGGCGAGTCTGGCCGTCTCCCCAGACGATCCACTTGGTCGAGGTCAATTCCGGCAGTCCCATCGGGCCGCGGGCGTGCAGCTTCTGAGTGGAGATGCCGATCTCGGCGCCAAACCCGAACTGCTCACCGTCGGTGAAGCTCGTCGATGCGTTGACCATTACCGCGGCCGCATCGACTCCCTCGGTGAACCGTTGGGCGGCAGCCATATTGGCGGTAACGATGGCCTCAGTGTGTCCGGTGCCGTATTCGTTGATGTGCGCGATCGCCGCGTCGACACCATCGACAACGGCGACCGCGATCTCCATCGCCAGGTATTCGCGGCGCAAGTGGGCCTCATCGGGGTCGAGATGCACCGTCACACCGGCGTCTTGCAGGGCACCGATCAGCCGCGGCAAGGCCCGGCTGGCGATTGCGGTGTCGATAAGTAACGTCTCGGCGGCGTTGCAGACGCTGGGCCGACGGGTCTTGGAGTTCAGCAGAATCCGCTCGGCCATCTCGAGGTCGGCGGCATCGTGCACGTAGACGTGGCAGTTGCCGACACCCGTCTCGATGGTCGGCACTTGGGCGTCGCGGACGACGGCGTCGATCAGGCCGGCCCCCCCGCGCGGGATCACCACATCGACCAGGCCTCGGGCCTGGATCAAGTGGGTGACAGTAGAGCGGTCGGCGGCCGAGAGCAGCTGGACGCCGTCGGCGGGCAGGTCCTCCCCCTGCAATGCAGCGCGTAACACGGAAACCAGCGCCTCGTTGGACTTCGCCGCGGACGCACTGCCGCGCAGCAGGGCGGCATTGCCGGACTTGAGCGCCAAACCGAACGCGTCGACGGTGACGTTGGGCCGGCCCTCGTAGACCATCCCGATCACGCCGAGCGGAACCCGCTGCTGGCGCAGCGCCAACCCGTTGGGCAGGGTATAGCCGCGCAGCACCTCTCCGACCGGATCGGGCAGTCCCGCGACCTGCCGCAGGCCGGCGGCGATTCCCTCGACGCGCTTCGGGTCCAATGCCAACCGGTCGATCATGGCGGTCGGTGTCTCCGCCGACCGCGCCGCGTTCAGATCTTCGGCGTTAGCCGCCAAAATACGGTCGGTGTTGGCCACGATTGCTTCCGCGGCGACACATAGCGCCTGGTCCTTGGCGACCGTCGGCAATGAGGCCAGCACGCGGGCGGCGACCCGCGCCCGGCGCGCGGCGTGGTGCACCTGTTGGCGCAAGTCGGGAGCCGACGGAGCATGCACACTCATTAACCAAGGGTATCGAGTTTCCTACGGCCCGGTTGACACGGCCCGGTCGACCGGGCCGTGCCACCCAACGGGACGCGCTAGATGGCGGCTGAAATCTCGTTGAGCATCGCAATTCCGGCGTTATCGGCCACCAAGTTCGGCTGAGTCTTGTTCCAGCAGCCGTTGAGTAGGACCGCGATACCCAGCGGCTCGTGGGTGGCGCTAGCCATAGTCATACCGACCCAACACGAACAGCCGCCCAACGATGTCAGGCCATTCTTCCAGATAATCTGCGGCGTTCCGGGTCTAACATCCCAGGCCAGTCCCATGTTCGCCGGTCCGCGCCGGGATTCGCCGCACATGTTCAGCGACAACGGGGAGTACTGGGTCGTCGAAGCCAGCGCTTTCATCAGCGGTGACGCTGATTGGCAGCCTCCAGATGCGTCAGCAGCCAGGTATGCATATCGGTAGCCGACGACTTGATATGCGCGATGATGACGTCACAGAAAGCTTGCACAAGGTGGCCCAACATGATTGGGAGAATTCGCGTCCGCTCGATTTAACCGACCAAGGACTGCTTGCCGACCTCGAAGAGCACTACGCGGACAGCGCCGAGAAGCTAGCGCTCGCCGAACACCACCAAAAGCACAAATAGGCGATCAGTTCGCCAGTGGCTTGCGTCCCCATACAGATTGGGTCAACTGGGTCCGGTAGGTGAAAGTCGGGTCCTCGTAAGCTTGCCGCATCTTGTGTACCTCGGCTTCGCTGAGCACGCCGCGATCGATGACCGCATCGTCGATCCGTTGCCAGGTTTTGATCCACATCTGCGAGAACGGGTCGCCCCCATGCACCACAGGCGTGACGCCCCCGTTGCCCAGCTCCACCAGCCCAACCGCCTCCATGTAGCGCAGCAAGACCCGAACCGGAAATCGGCAATCTTTGCCGCCGAAGCGAGCTCAACGCGTTTGCGATAGCACGAGTCGAACAGGTGATACGGCGCGCGAGTTCGTCTTGCCAGCCGGCGTCTGCGGCGAAGTAGTGGCCGCCTACCGGCATGGCCGACCCCACGTCATCTCGGCCGGCGAAACTTACGACCCTGAGCTGCGAAGGCGCTCGGGGGATCTGGCCACGGCTGATTCCTTTCGCCGGCCCTCGATGATGCGGCCCAGCTCCTGAAGCAGTAACGGTGACCGCATCACGAGATCTTCGATGTGCTCGCGATCGATCTCCAGGGCAGTGACCTCTTCCAGCGCATACGCCGAAGACAGGCTTGGTTGACGGGTCAGTGTGGTCAGCCCGAGGAATGAACCTGGTTCCAGCACGCTGAGCGACAGGACGGAACCGTCTTCGGCGGTAGTGGTGAGCCGGACGCAGCCGATGGTCAGAAATGTCATCGCGGTGGGCACTTCCCCGGCGAATTGCACGACTTCGTCGGTGCCGTATCGAACGATTCTCGCGTGCGGGGTCAGGGACTGTTGATCGGTGAGGCTCAACCGCAATGCCGGTGCCACGACAGTTCGCATCGCCATCTGTACCCGGGCCGTGGTGGAGAAGTCGTCGTCGGCGCCATCCAAGTGCAGACCCTCACGCCGCGCCGCGTACCAGATCCACCGCAGGAACGTCGTCCGCGCCGCGCCGTCCTCGGCGGGCGAGTTCAACCCGACGGTGACGCGGTACTCGCCGCTACCGGCGGCCACCGCGGTCGGTGTGGTGTGCTCCTTGCATTGCGGCAGCGTGCCGGCGACCCGCGATAGCAGACGCCGCACCCGGTCGGGCGGATCGGCCACCGAGAATGTCGTCGTTATCTCCAGTTGGTGTGCGCCGGGCGGACGGCTGAGATTCGTGAACGCGGTGGCGGCGAGTACCGAATTCGGTGTGATCTGCAATCCGGTGTCGGTTTGGATGTGAACGGCGCGCCAGTTCGCTTCTACGATGCGTCCCCGCGCCGTCGGGGTGTCCAGCCAGTCGCCGATCCGGAAGGGCTGCTCGAACAACATAAACAGGCCCGACACAATCTGACCGACGGAATTCTGCAGCATCAGGCCGATGACCACCGACGTAACGCCCAGCGCGGTGAACAGGCCACCGACACGCACTCCCCAGACGTAGGAGAAGATCAGCGCCAGTCCAACGGCGATCAGCAAAAGCCGCGTCACGTCGCGAAATATCGTCGGCACCCGCTCTCGCCACGAGCCCGGCGGGGCCCCTTCGAACATGGTGGCGTTCAGCCCGGACAACACCAGCACCAGTACTAAGAAGCCAAACACGGTCGCAAGCATCCGCACCGAGGTGACCTGCGCCGGAACCCGCGCCACCTTGACCAACAGCACCCAGAGCCCTGTCAGCGGCACCAGATAGTTGCGCAGCAGGTTGACTGGTCGGGCCAGAGCGCTCTGCCTGCGGGCGAGCGCGTGGTGTAATTCGGTGAGACCGATCAATGTGACGGGCAGTCCGATGGTCAGCCCGACGGCCCAGTAAAACCAGCCTGTGTCAACGATTTTCACTTGCGTTCCGCCAATCGCCAGATCGGCTGCTCCGAGCCGCCAACCGTAATGCTGCCTGCGGGCGTGAACTGCCGAATGTCACGCATCACCTCGTATACCTCCGAGGTGACGTAGACCCCCGACTCCGTTGCACCAGTATGCATCTGGTGGGCCAGATTTACCGCGGCGCCCCACATGTCGTAAATCACGCTGGTCCCGCCGACAAGTCCACTGATGACGTTGCCGGTGTTAACGCCGGCCCGAATGCTGAGGTGGTGGCCCGTCCGGCCATTGAATCGCTCGATGATCCGTAGCATCTCCACGGCAAAGTCGATGGTTCGGGGCACGCTGTCCAGCCGCGGAACATTTAACCCGCAACTGGCGAGGTAACCATTGTGCACGGTGCGAACCGGTTCAACGCCAAGGGTTTCCGCCGCCGAATCGAGTTCCCGGACCACCTCGTCGATAATCCCCACCAGTTCGTCACCGGAAAGCTCGTTGGAGATCTCGTCGAGGCCGACGATGTCGGCGAAGATGACAGCGACGTCCTGGTGCTCCTGCGAAATAGTCTGTTCACCTTCGCGATAACGCCGCACGACCGATTCGGGCATCAACGACAGCAGCAGACGATCGTTTTCCTTGCGCTGTTCGGTGAGCAGTTCTTCTTTGATCCCCAGATTCCGGCTCATCTCGTTGAAAGCGACTGTGAGATCACCGACTTCGTCCCGCGACGTCACCGGTATTCTGATGTCGTAATTCCCTGCGCTGATCTCCTGCGCGCCGGCTTGGAGCCGCCGGACCGGCCGCACGAATATCTGGGCGACGAGCATCGCGGCCACGCAAATGATGAAAACCAATGCCGCGGTGGTCAATACCAGTGTCCGGGTGAATGACCCGATCCGGTCGTAGGCCTCGGCGCTGTCCCTGGTCGCCAAGATCGACCAGCGCAGATCCGAATTCGGCACGTTCACCGGGGCGTAGGCGGCGAGTTCCTTGTCTCCCAGGTAGCCGGTATCGACAACCGTCCCGCTCTGCCCCCGCTGGGCGGCATGAAGAGCTTCGGTCGCCACAGGCTGGACCAGCGTCGTCCCGTGCCACCTGATCGCTTTGTCGACAATGTCGGGTGGGGTTCCTGCTGCCTCGGCCTCGCGCCGGTATTTATCCGGGTCCTCTAGGAACAACCGCGAATCCGAACGCATTAGCTTGTCGGGACCGGCCAAATACGTCTCCGCTGTCTCCCCCATGCCGGCGGCTTCCCAGCGCTTGTCGGCTGTCATGATCCGGTTGACTTTCGAGATCGGTAACGGCAGCGCCAGCACCCCCGCCGTCTTGCCCGCCGAACTGATCGGCGACACCAGCCATGCGATGGGCGCCCCGAGTGCGGGCTGGAAGGGCTGGAAGTCGGTGATCCACACGAAGTCCACGGAGTCGGCAGCCATCGCCTTTTCGTAGGCGCCGCGCAGGTTGGACTCGCGATACGGACCGGTCAAGATATTGGTGCCCAGCACGGGACCTTTGTTCACGCTGTAAACCAGATTGCCCCGAGCGTCGAGCAGCATGGCGTCCCGGTATTCGAAGCGGGTCGCGATCTCGCGAAAGTAGTTGTTGAAGCGGGCATTTGCGGCTGACCATGCGCTACCGTCACCCGCGTCGTCGGGCGGGGTTGAGGCGCCGTACGACGGGACGGTGTAGTGAAGTTGAAGATACTTCTGCGCGTTGTTGTTGGGCAGCACCGCATCGAGACTCAGTGTGTCGCCGGTTGCCTGCTGGATCGGTTTGATCATCTTGTCGTTGTAGTAGTTCACCAGCGACTGCTGTTGGCCGGGGTCGATCGGCGCGTTGGCCAGTTGGTCGAAGCCGTCGGTGAACGCCTGAACCGCCTCGATGGCGGTCGATCCGCTGCTGTAGACAATCAGCGAGTCGGTCAGGTCCGCGAACAACATCTCGATTGCCCGCTTCTGTCCCTCACGCAGCTGGACCATTCGTTCAGCCTCGGCAGGCAACAGGGCGCGACGGCCGGAGAAGTACTGGACGACACAGATCACCGCCAACGACGCAAGAGTGGAAACCAGCAGCATCACCATGATCTTGGACTGGATGCTGAACGGGGCCCGCGGGTGTCGCCGACCCTTGCCGGCCGGAACCGTCTGATCTTCCGGCACCGGATCAGTTGAGCGCCGCGGCGTCAATCGACTTCCTTTCGCTGACGGGCGGAAAAAGCCCAGATCACGCAGCAGCGTAGCGCTAATGGCCTGCTGAAACCGGATTTGCCGAAAACCGTTATCAACACGCCGTTGTGAAACCGGGTGCGACTCCATACCGTCGGCGTAATGACACGCGTATGCGTGGTGGGCAGCGTCAATATGGACATGGGTTTCGACGTCGACACACTGCCGCACCCGGGCGAGACGGTGCTGGCGGCGTCGTTTCGATCAACACCCGGCGGTAAAGGCGCCAATCAGGCGGTGGCGGCAGCACGTGCCGGAGCACACGTGCAGTTCGTCGGCGCCGTGGGTGACGACTCCGCCGCCACGGCACTACGCGCGCACCTCAGCGCGAACGACGTGGGCATCGACGGGCTCATCACCGTGCCCGGCCCCAGCGGCAGCGCGGTCGTCGTGGTCGACTCCACCGCCGAGAACCTCATCGTCGTCGCGCCGGGTGCCAATGGCGGCCTGGCGCTGGACTCCGCCCGGCTGCGCGGGCTCGTCGCCGACTGCGATGTGCTGTTGCTGCAGTTGGAGATTCCTGTCACAACAGCGATAGCGGCTGCCCGCGAGGCCCATTCGGCCGGAGCGACGGTGATCGTCAATGCCTCACCGTCCGGTGCAGACCCAGCCGAGCTGGCCGAGCTGGCCGAGCTGACGGATGTGTTGGTGGTCAACGAAACCGAAGCCGCGCACTGGTTTTGGCCCGTTGCGCATCGGGTGATCACCCGCGGCGCCGACGGCGCCAGCTATGCCGGCGGCGGACAGGAGTTCACCGCCACGCCGCCGGCCGTGGCGGTGGTAGACACGTCCGGCGCCGGCGACGTGTTCGCCGGCGTGCTGGCCGCGGGCTGGGCCAACGGCCACGACCACGCGCTGCGGCGGGCCTGCGCCGCCGGCGCGCTGGCGACGCTGGTGCCCGGCGCCGGGGACTGCGCACCGTATGGCGAGGCGATCGACGAAGTGATTCTGCCGGACTGATGGAACATCGGAACCGATGGGTCGCGCCGCAAAGGAGAGACGCAATGCCGCCAAACCCTGGAGACCCCCGAGACAATGGCGGCCCACGCCCGCCCGAAGGTGACTGGCTGGGAACGCCGTATCTGACGTTTAGGCGCGACGGCCCGTTCGCAATCGTGACGCTGGACCGCCCGGAAGCCCGCAACGCCTTGACACCGGCGATGTACTTCGGCATCCGCTACGCGGTTTCGCGGGTCAACGCCGACGCGGATCTGGCGGGGCTGCTCATCACCGGGACCGGTGACGTGTTCGCGCCGGGCGGCGACCTGGGCGGCGGCGGAGCCGACAACTGGATGCAGTGGGGAACGGCGCTGTCCATGGATGTGACACCGTTCGACACGCTGCGTAAGTCGGCCAAGCCGGTGGTGTCCGCGGTCAACGGCCTGTGTCAGGGCGGCGGGCTGCAGATCGCCATCTGCAGCGATGTCGCGGTGGTCAGCGAGCGGGCGACCTTCCGGGTTCCCGAGCTCTACCGCGGTATCGCCGACACCTATTACAGCCAGATGCTGGCGCGCATCGTGGGCCCGATCCGCACCCGCGATCTGATGCTGACCGGGCGGACGCTAACGGCGTCGGAAGCCGTCGAGTGGGGAATGGTCGCGCGGATGGTGCCGCACGACGAACTGGTGGCTGCCGCCAAGGAGGTGCTGGCGCAATGTTGCCGTACCGCTCCGGGGGCGCGACGGGTTGTCAAGTCCAGCCTGGATAACTACCTCGGCCTCTACGACCGCATCGGGATGGAAGCCAGCATCGAGAGCGCCGAGGCCGTTGAGGGTTTCGTCGCGTTCCGGGAGCGCCGGTCCCCGAACTGGGTGCATCCCGACTTGCGCGTCGACGGACGGCTGTGACGATGTCACCCGTTTCCGCGGCGGCGGTCGCTTTGGTGCTGCTCACGGTGTTCGGTCTGCTCGGATTCGCCTGGCGCGCTTGGCTTCAACGTCGGCGAACCGGATCGACCGGGTTTCACGGTATCAGCGGCAACATTGGTTCAGCGGAATGGGTTGCCGGGCTGGGCTTCGTCATATCGTTGATCGTCGCGGTGGTCGGCCCGGTGCTGCAGCTGTCGGGGGTCATCACCCCCCTGCCCGTCCTGCACGCCGAGTGGACACAGGTCGCGGGAATCGCGGTGGCGGGGCTCGGGATCGTGCTGACGGTCTGGGCGCAGCTGGACATGGGCGACTTCTGGCGCGTCGGTGTGGACACAAGCGAAACGACCGCGCTGGTGCAAACCCGCGTATTCGGGTGGGTGCGTAGTCCCATCTACACTGCGATGCTCATCTTCGACTTCGGGATCGCGCTGGTGACACCGAATTTCGTGACGATCGCCGGGCTGGTCCTCGCGGTCACTGCGCTTGAGCTGCAGGTGCGCCGAGTCGAGGAACCGTACCTGCTCGGCAAGCACGGTGCGGCCTACCGTGGCTATACGGCAAGCGTCGGCCGGTTCATCCCGGGCGTCGGGCTGATCGGCTAGCTCGAGCCGCGCCGCACGTCATGGGCGATCGCAAGGCCGTCACCCGTTTGGAGTTCGGCGGCGGTATGGCTGATCAGCACGCGACTGCGGTTGGGCGAGAGCAGGATCGACACGTAGTGATGCGGCGAACCCGTCACGAACGCAAGACGGTTGATACGAAGCAGCGCCGAACCGATCGCCACGTTGAGCAGACGCGCGTTGCGCGGACCCGCGATCTCCGCGGTGATCTCATGCTGCATCCGATCGATGACGACACCGGCGGCGGAGAGCAACTCGTAGAGCGGTTTGCGCCGCAACGCTGAGGTGGTCAGGGTGTCGACAAGATCCGCAGGCAGCCAGGCTTCGGTGACCATCAACGGCTCGTGAGTTCTGCGCTCTTGCCGCACCCGCAGAAAATGCAGCATCTCGCCGGTCACCCCGAGCGCGTCGCCGATCGAGGACGGCGGAGTTCGGACCTCATGCTCCACCACATCGATGGACGTCTGGAATTGCGCCTGCCGGAGACCGTCCATGTAGGAACCGACCGGGGGCGCTTCATCGGGTCGGCCGCGTTGACGGACGAACGATCCGACGCCTTGCCGACGTTCGATGTAGCCCTGTTCGGCGAGGTCGGCCAGCGCTCGGCGCACCGTAATGCGGGACACCCCGAACTGATCGCAGAGGGCCTGCTCGGTGGGTAACGCATTGCCGGGGCCCATCGCGCCGCGGGCGATCTCGTCGTGCAACACCAGGAAGAGCTGACGATGCAGCGGCACTCCGGCGCCGGCGGTCACCGGCCCGACCGCACCGCTGGTCTCCTGCATGAGGACCAATGTTTTCACACTCCCTTGCCGAATCGATTCGTATTTGTTATATGTATATAACAACCATACAACACGGATGGAGGGCCGACAATGACCGCGGTACAGCCGACCGCCGCCACCGATCCGGACGGACCGACCGGAAAGCTGGCCACCTGGGTGGCAAACCTCAGCCTCGGCGACATCCCGGAGACCGTGGTCGAGCGCGCCAAACATCTGCTGCTCGACGGCCTGGGCTGCGGCCTGATCGGCGCGCAGTTGCCCTGGTCGCGGGTCGCCACCGACGCTGTCCTTGACCTTGAGAACCGGGGCGACGTCGTGGTCATCGGCACCGGGAAGTCCACCAGCGGGCCCGCGGCGGCCGTGCTGAACGGCACCTTCATTCAGGGCTTCGAACTCGACGACTTCCACCCGATCGCACCCCTGCACAGCTGTTCGCTGGTCATTCCCGCGCTGCTCTCGACGGTGACCGCACAGTCGCGCCCCACCGCCGGCGCCGACTTCCTGCTCGCGGCGATCATCGGTTTCGAGGTCGGACCGCGCGTCGGCTACACGCTGCACGGCGCCGAGATGCTCGACCGCGGCTGGCACTCCGGGCCGGTCTTCGGCACGCACTCGGCGGCAATGGCATCCGGCAAACTGCGGGCACTGTCGCCGGCACAGTTGGAGGACGCGCTGGGCCTGGCCGGCACCCAGTCGGCGGGGTTGATGGCCGCGCAGTACGAGGCGATGAGCAAGCGCATGCACCACGGGTTCGCCGCTCGCAACGGCTTTTACGCCGCGGGGCTGGCCGCGGCGAACTACACCGGCATCAAACGCGTATTCGAGCGTGAATATGGTGGATTCCTCAGCGTTTTCGGTGAGGGCCACAATCCCGACGCATCATTGCTGACCGACCAATTGGGTGAGCGGTGGGAGACCAGCATCATCATGGTCAAGTCCTATGCGGTCATGGGCGGTCTGCACGGAGCCGTCGATGCGGCCCGGCAACTGCGGGAATCACTTGCCCCCGAGGACATCTCGAAGATCGACATTACCGTGGGCGAAACCGTGTACAAGCACGGCTGGTGGGTGCCCGAGCGGCCGCTGACCGCGATCGGCGCCCAGATGAACATCGGCTACGCGACTGCGGCCGCGCTGCTCGACGGTAATGCTCTGCCCGAGCAATTCACCCCCGCGCGCCTGGATGCCGACGACATCTGGTCGTTGATCGACGTCACCGACGTGCACCTGGATGAGTCGCTGGCCAACGCCGGCCCCACCGAACGGTTCCGCACCGACGTCGCGGTGACCACCCGCGACGGCAGCGTGCATCGGACCCGTGTCGTCGCGCCGCACGGTGCGCCGTGGGATCCGGTGACCAACGACGAGCTCGTCACCAAGTTCCACGCCCTGGCCGACCGCGTCACCGACCGCGACCGCGCCAACGCCATCGAACGGGCGGTCGTCGGTCTCGAAGGCCTCGACGACGTCAATGAGCTGATCGATCTGCTGGCACCGGCGGTCGCCGGCGCACTCGACTGAAAGGACGACACATGGTCACCACACCGGCCCGGCAGAAACTACGTGCCTTGCTCGATCGCGGCGAACTCGTCGTCGCGCCGGGTGTTTTCGACGGGATAACGGCACATCTGGCCCGGCGCACCGGTCAGCCGGCGGCGTACATGACCGGCGCAGGCGTGGCCGCCGCCGGGTTCGGCCTGCCGGATATCGGACTGGTCACCGGCACCGAGATGGCCGAGCGCGCCCGCATGCTCGTTGGTGTGCTCGGCGATGTCCCACTGATCGCCGACGCCGACACCGGCTACGGCGCAGCGATGAACGTGGTGCGCACCGTCCGTCTCTACGAACAGGCCGGCGTCGCGGCAATCCAGTTGGAGGATCAGGTATTCCCGAAACGCTGCGGGCACCTGTCCGACAAACACGTCATCGACGCCGCGGAGTTCGAACAGACTTTGGCCGCCGCGCTTGACACTCGCGATGACGACAACCTGCTCGTTGTAGCGCGGACCGACGCGCGGGCCCCGCTCGGATTGGAGGCCGCGATTGAGCGGGCGAATCGGTACGCCCAGGCGGGTGCGGACGTCATCTTCGTTGAGGCCCCGCAGTCCATCGAGGAGATCGAACGCATTGCGCGCGACGTGGCGGCTCCGCTGCTGATCAATCTGGTGCTCGGTGGCATGACTCCGCTGGAGTCCGCAACGCGACTGCAGGAGTTGGGCTACGCCGTCGCCATCCACCCCAGCAACCCGCTTGGCCGCGCCGTTCTCGGCATGCTGGAGGGCCTGTGTGAACTCAACGGGGGCAACGTCGCCGACTACCTGCCCACCCGGCCCGCCGAATTCTTCAACCTGGTCGGGATGGCGGAGTGGCGTGCACTCGATGCCAAATACGCACGGATGGAGGACAGCTCATGGGCATGACGATCATCGAGAAGATCTTCGCCCGCAAGGCCGGCCTGGACCGGGTGTCCCCGGGCGAGACCGTCGTCGTCGACGTCGACATGACGGTGCTGATCGACCTGCAGTTCGCGACGATGTGGATCGAACCGCTTCGCATTCATAACCCTGACAAGCTGGCGATCGTGATGGACCACGCCGTGCCCGCGCCAACCATCAAAGACGCCGCCGGCGGACCGCATGCCCGAAAGTTCGCCGCCGAGTTCGGCATCGAGCGGTTCTACGACGTCGGCAGGCACGGCATCTGCCACCAGGTCATCGCCGAGAACGGACTGGCCCGCCCTGGAGAAATCCTGGCCTGCACCGACTCTCACACCTGCGCGGCCGGCGCCTACAACACCGCCGCCCGCGGGCTGGGCCCCGCCGAGGTGTACTCGATCATGTGCACGGGCAGCACCTGGTTTCAGGTCGCGCCGACGATCCGCTACCAGCTCGAGGGCGTCAAACCCGACACGGTGAGCGGCAAGGACATCTTTTTGCACATCGCCAACGAGTACGGCGACGCCGCGAACCTGAACCTGGAGTTCGGCGGCCCCGGGCTGGCCAGCATCCCGATGCACGACCGTCGCACCATCGCCACCCAGGGCGCCGAGGTGTCGGCCGACTTCAGCACGTTCGAACCAGATGAGGCGCTGACGTCATTCCTGCACGAGCGCGGCGTCACCGGATATGAGACTGCCGCACCGGATCCCGATGCGACCTACCGCGAGGTGCGGCACGTGGACCTGGCCGCTCTGGAACCCTATGTGGCCCGGCCCGGCACCGTGAGCCGCAACGGCCTGCCGCTCTCGCAGTTAGGCAGGCAGAGGATCGATCAGGCTTTCATCGGTTCGTGTGCCAACGGCCAACTCGAAGATCTTGAAATTGCCGCGGACGTGTTGCGTGGCAAGACTGTTGCGGCCGGCGTTCGGCTGCTCGTGACTCCGGCGTCACAGGCCGTTTATCGCGAGGCGATGCGGCGCGGCTACCTGCAGGACCTCGCCGACGCCGGCGCTGTGATCACCAACTCCACCTGCGGCGCGTGCTTCGGCTACCACATGGGCGTGGTAGGACCCGGCGAAGTCTGCCTGACGTCGAGCACCCGGAACTTCACCGGCCGCATGGGCAGCCCCGAGGCGCAGATCTTCATGGCCTCACCGGCAACCGTTGCCGCATCAGCGATCACCGGCTACATCACCGACGCGAGGAGTGCGACCCCATGACGCTCACCATCACCGGCAAGGTCTGGGTGTTCGGCGACGACCTGAACACCGACGCCATGTACCCCGCCTTCGCCATGAAGATGGATCCCCCGGAGGCGGCCAAGCACATCTTCTACGAGGTACGCTCCGGGTGGACCGAGCAGGTTTCCGCCGGCGACATCGTCGTGGCGGGCAAGAACTTCGGGCTAGGATCGTCGCGGCCGGTCGCGGCGCTGTTCACCGAGCTCGGCGTCGCCGGTCTGGTCGCCGAGGAATTCAATTCACTGTTCTTCCGCAATGCCGTCAACGCCGGGCTGCCCGCGGTGACAATTCCCGACGTCACCACCGTGTTCCACGAGGGCGACACCGGCACCTTCGATCTCAGCACCGGCGAATGGCGCAACGACACAACCGGGGCGTCGGGGTCGGTGCCCAAGCTGCCCGACCTCATCCTCGACATCATCGCCAGCGGAGGCGTATTACCGCGGCTGGCGGCGCAGGGTTATCTGCCTACCGAATTGGGTGACGTGCTGCGGTCCAGCACGGTGGCGATCCGCGGCGCGGGCAGCGACGCATGACGCGCGCCGTCGGCAGACTGCTGCGCAATGTCCGCGCTGGCGAGCGTCGAAGCCCACTTGCCGGTGCGGGTATCACGGCGCCCTATGACATCTCGGTCACCAGCACCGCGTTCAGCGATGGCGGCGTGATGCCGGCGTCGAGCGCCGGAAAGGGCGTTGGCGAGAATGTTTCACCGCAGCTGCGCTGGACCGCGCCGCCGCCAGAGACCCGACAGCTGGTGCTGATCATCGACGACGTCGACGTTCCGCTGCCACGCCCGCTGCTGCACACCATCGCCTTGATCGAGCCCCGCATGCAGGATGTCGACACGGGCGCGTTGCAACCGGGTACCGCGGGAATGCGGTTCATCCCGGGCGGTTTGGGGCACCGGGGATACGCGGGCCCGCGCCCGATTCCCGGTCACGGGCCGCACCACTATCGGTTCCATGTGTTGGCGCTTGACGAGCCGATTCCGGACCACATCTCCACCGCTAAGGGGCTGCTGAAGCAGATGGCCGGACACGTGCTCGCCCGCGGGGTGCTGACCGGGACGTACGAACGCCCATGACCGGATTGACATCGCAATTAGCCGAGCGTTCGGCAGAGCTAAGTTTCGACCGACTGCCGGACAACGTTGTCGCCATGGCCCGGTTGTGTGTGCTGGACTGGCTCGGCGTCACCATCGTCGGCAGCCGCGAACCGGCCCCGCGGACACTGCTGCGGACACTCGCGCCGGACGCCGTCACGAATGGCGCCAGCGTGATCGGTCACGGGATCCGGGTGAGCCCACTGCAGGCCGCGCTGGTGAACGGCACCTCATCGCACGTCCTCGACTTCGACGACGTGAACGCAAGGCTCATCGGCCACCCTTCGGTGGCGATACTCGGAGCGGTGTTGGCGCTGGCCGAATCACTGCAAAGCAACGGGCCAGAGTTCTTGTGCGCCTTTGTCGCCGGCTACGAGACCGCTTGCCGGGTTGCCGCCGCGGTCGATCCGCTGTCGTATGTGCGGGGCTTTCACCACACCGGGACGATCGGCACGGTGGGCGCCGCCGCAGCCTGCTCGCGACTGCTGTCGCTCGACGCAGAACGCACCGCAATGGCGCTCGCGCTGGCCGCCACCCAGGCCGCCGGGCTGGGCTGCATGGTGGGCACGATGTCCAAGTCGTTCCACGCGGGGAAGGCATGCGAAAACGGGCTGCTGGCTGCTCTACTGGCCCAAAACGACTTCACCGCAAACGAATCGGCGATCGAATGCGCTAAAGGTTTCGCCGCAACCGCAAGCGGAGAGTGCGATGCGGCCGCAGCGCTGGCCGAACCGCCGATGGGCTGGCACATCTTGAGCAACCTGTTCAAATTCGACGCGTCCTACTATATGACCCATTCGACGCTGGCCGGCATCAGCGAGCTGCGTACGCAGCATGCGCTCAACACGGATGAGGTCGCCGAAATTCGGCTACATCTGGGCGAAGTGGAATTCGCCACCTGCGCACTGCCCAGGCCGGCAACCGGGCTCGAGGTCAAGTTCAGCGTCGCGCACCTGTCCGCGATGGCAGCCCTCGGCCGGTCCACGATGGTCATCGACGACGCGGCGGCTGCAGACTCGGCCGTCATCGCGCCACGCGAAAAGGTGACCGTCACCGACGACGGCATCTCCGGAGCACCCACCCTCGTGGAGATAATTATGAACGACGGCAGGCTGCTGGCCGCGGCCCGTGATGTGAACACACCCGAACCTGATCTGGCGCTGCAGCGCCGGCGGCTCGAGGAGAAATTCCGGACCATCACCACACCGCATCTCGGCGCCGACCGCGTCGAGGCGGTAATCACAGCGGTCGCCCTGCCCGCCGCCGACCTGGACGTGAGCGCAGTTTCCCGACTCACCCGGCACCTGTGTCTGTAAGCGGCGCGCCTCGCTGAGTTCAAGACTCTCTGGGTATGCGTTGCGGCGAAGCGCCGTATCCATCGACATGGGCTGAGTACGCTAATCAGATGCCGCAACGGGTGTTGCGTGAACGCCTGATCGATCTGGAAGTCCCAGGCGAGGATGCGGCACGGGGTCGGGCGTTGCGAAAGACCGCCCCACGGCGCGCTCTCGCACAGCTGACTCCTTCTCCGCGAACGGCCACTGAGATTCTCGTCGCTCAAAACGCCAGCCGACTACCCGAACTCGTCCCGCTGCGTTTTGCTCGGATGCTCGCCGACCCATTTTCGTTCTACCGAGGTTCGGCAGCGGTGATGGCCGCCGACCTCGCTGCAAGCCCGTCGACTGGGATCGAAGTCATGTGCTGCGGTGACGCTCACGTGTCGAATTTCGGCGTGTACGCTGCTCCGCACCGCTCAATAGTCTTCGACCTGAATGATTTTGACGAGGCCGCCGTCGCACCCGCGGAGTGGGACGTCAAACGGCTGATCACCAGCGCGATCATCGGGGGCCGCCATGCCGGTTACCCGGGCAAGGCCATCCGCCGTTGCGTCGAAAAGGCATTGGTGGGCTACCAAACCAGTCTGCAGGCGATGCTCGAGGAGATGAGCGTTCTGGACCGCTACTACCTGCGGCTGGAACCAGAACACTACACCGGGAAGGTATCCAAGGCATCGCAGGCTCTGATTCAGAAAACGATATCCCGGGCGCGCATGCGAACGTCGGCGCGTGTCTTCAAACAGATCACGGAGATCGGGCCCGAGGGAACGCCGCGCCTGCGGGAATCACCGCCGGTTCTCCAGCACGTCGACGAGGAGATCGAAGCCCCCCTGGTCGAGTCGATTGAGGAGTATCTGGCCGCAGTCCCGGCTGACATCGCGCTGCTGCTGTCGCACTTCCGCGTCACCGATGTCGCGCTGCGAGTAGTTGGCGTCGGCAGCGTCGGTACCCGGTGCTACTTGGTCATCATGGTCGGCCCCAACGACACACCGATGATCATGCAGATCAAAGAGGCCACTCGCTCAGTGCTCGAAGAGTACGGCGGTTGGTGCCAGCCAGACACGCTGACCGCGGCCGTTGAGGCTAAGGGCCAGGGTGTGCGCGTCATCGACGGCCAGCGAATTCTGCAGGCGATGTCGGATGTATTCCTCGGGACGACACGCAAGGACGGCCGCGACTACTACGTCCGTCAGTTCCACGACATGAAGGGCACCGTCGACACCGAAGGCATGTCGGCCTCCACGTTCGGCGAATACGTCACTGCCTGTGCAGTGCTGCTCGCGCGGGCACACTCGCAAAGCGCGAATGCCTCAATACTGCGGGGATACGTTGGCTCCAACGACACCGTGCACGACGCAGTCGCGGAGTGGTCGTACGAATACGCCGACAAGTCGCTCGACGACTTCAACCAACTGCGCGCGGCTGCCGCCGCTGGCGACATCGACGTCGCCGACGATCCTGCCCGATAGCGGTCGGTGAACAACGTGCTCAAACGTGCAGTCACCGCTGCACGAAGACCTGCAGCCAGTGCCGAATCTCCTTCAGCGATTATGACGGTCGCTTGTTCCCCGGGAATCCCGGCGGCCGGTCGCCCGACTTGATGTATTTCACATCGCCGAATTAGCGCGTGCTCGCGTGTCCTGAGCTGCGTGCGGTGTGGGGACGCTCGGTCTCGCTCGCTCAACCCGGCGGTAACAGGCCCGGAATAACGATCTGCAAGCCGCTGAGGTTTCGATATCCAGGCTTCGGCAATCCGTAGTCCACTCAGCGCCGAATACCACTTAAGTGCACCGATGATGCGAACGGATGGGTAGATGGACATGAGCGCCGTAAGGTTTCGGAAGCGGCGATGACCAGTGACACCTGCGAGGCAGGTGCAGCGAGGTCTGTCGACCTGATCTATCGGTCGGCGGCGGCGGGCAGCTCGTGTTGGGCCCGCAATCATCACGGGCATTGCCGTGAATTGCCGATGACCCGCTGGATCGGGGGACCCGAGATCACACCACAAGATCGGCTCGCCGACGAGCACGTGCTCGGGCATTGCACTTCGTGCCCGACTCTGGATCTGGGATGCGGTCCTGGGCGGTTCACCGCCTCTCTGCGGCAGCGCGGATTCCCCGTACTCGGGGTCGACAGTTCGACCGCCGCGGTAGAGATGACACGTGGACGTGGCGGGACCGCGATCCGCCGCGACCTATTCGCTCCATTGCCCGCCGAGGGCAGCTGGGAACAGATTCTGCTCACCGACGGGAATATCGGTATCGGCGGGAACCCGGTCCGGACCTTGAAGCGGGCCGCGGAACTGCTCGCGCATGGCGGCGTTGTCATCGTCGAGATCGAGTCCGCGGCAATTGCGCTGTGTCACGAACTACTGCGCTGGGAAACCGAACAATATCTGGGGCATTGGTTTCCGTGGTCGCGCGTGGGAGCCGGCTCGCTCGGCGACATCGCGCGCGCTGCCGGGTTCCTTGTCACTCACGTCGTCGACGTTCACGCCCGGGTGATTGCGGTGCTGACTGGCGCCGCTCGTTCCGGAGTGGATCGGTAGCCGGACGGACACACGCTCGTGCACACCCAGCGAACAAACGCCGAGGCGACTGGCCACGACCATTCGCACAGCACCGCTGCGGAGGACGGCACGACCGAAGTGGTGTACGGATTTCCGGCGCGTTTGTGGCGCGCATTGGAACGCCACAAACCACCCGGGATGGGCCTGCTGCAGCGGTGGCGGAGCCCGCTGCGGGGGCCATGGTTGACGTCGGTGTTCGGCTCGGTGCTGCTCGTCAGCCTGCCGGTGGTGATCCTGACCGGGCTGCTGTCCTACATCGCGTACGGCCCGCAATTCGGGCAGGCCATCCCTCGCGATGTCGGGTGGCTCAAACTGCCCACGTTCGATTGGCCGACCCGGCCCTCGTGGCTTTACCGGCTGACTCAGGGTGTGCACGTCGGATTGGGTCTGATCATCATCCCGGTGGTGCTGGCCAAACTGTGGTCGGTCATTCCACGGCTGTTCGCATGGCCGCCGCTGCGGTCGATCGCGCAGCTTCTGGAGCGGTTGTCGTTGCTGATGCTGGTGGGCGGGATCCTTTTTGAGCTCATCACCGGGGTGCTCAACATCCAGTACGACTACATTTTCGGGTTCAGCTTCTACACGGCCCACTACTGGGGCGCGTGGATATTCATCGCGGGTTTCGTCATCCACGTGCTGATCAAATTGCCCAGGATGATCACCGGCCTGCGCTCCCAGTCGCTTCGCACCGTATTGCGCACCTCACGCGCCGACACCCGCCCCGAACCACCGGACGCGGACGGGCTGGTCGCCGCCGATCCCGCACCGCCGACGATGAGTCGCCGCGGCGCGCTGGCGCTGGTCGGGGGCGGGGCATTGTTCGTCGCCGTGCTCACCGCGGGCCAGACACTCGGAGGTTTCAGCCGTCGTGCGGCGTTCCTGTTGCCGCGCGGACGCAACCGCGGTACAGGTCCCAACGATTTCCAGGTCAATAGGACCGCTGCGGCCGCCGCAATCACGCCAGCCAACACCGGCGCGAATTGGCGGCTCAGCGTGCGAGGTCCTTCGGGGCAGATGTTGTTGAGCCGGGCCGCCCTGGAAGCGATGCCGCAGCATACCGCCGAGCTGCCGATCGCCTGCGTCGAAGGATGGTCGACCATCCAGACGTGGAGCGGAGTTCGTCTCCGCGATCTGGCGGACCTGGCCGGGCTGCCCAACCCGGCCCGAGCCACCGTGCGTTCGCTGGAGCGGGCCGGCGCGTTCAATCACGCTGTCCTGCAGGCTAATCAGGTGCGCAACCCCGACTCGTTGCTGGCACTTCGGGTCAACGGCGTTGACCTGTCTTTTGATCACGGCTACCCCGCGCGCATCATAGTGCCCGCGCTGCCGGGTGTGCACAACACCAAATGGGTACGGTCAATCGAATTCGGACAACGTTGATATGCGCAGACTGATCACCAGCTTCACCGCCTTCTACGGCAGTAATCCGTTACATCTGCTGGGCACGGTAGCAGCGTGGGCGCTGGCCGGGTATGTCGTGACTGTGCTCGGCCCGCAAGCCCTGTGGAACTCCAAGGTGTGGTGGCAGTCAATCGCGGTCTGGTTCCTCGCCGCTGTCGTCGCTCACGACTTGGTCCTGTTCCCGCTCTACGCCCTGGCCGATCGCTCCGTCTCGGCTGCCCTTGCCGCGCTGAGGAATCGGTGGGCAGGGCCGTCGCCGCGGGTGTCGCCGCTGAATTATTTGCGGGTCCCGACCCTGGCGGCGGGGCTGTCGCTACTCCTGTTTTTTCCCGGGATCATCCAACAGGGGCAAGCCAGTTACTCCGCGGCCACCGGGCAGAGCCAACAACCCTTCTTCGGGCGCTGGCTGCTGCTGGTCGCCGCGCTATACGGTTTCAGCGCACTGGCATACGCGGCCCGGCTGTCTGTCGCCGGACGCCGCGAGGAAACGAAATCAGAACCCTGACCATGGGCTGGCTTGCTGCCTTCTACTCCTCGGGAACGTCGCGCTCGATCTCATCGAGCCACGCGTGTGCCGACATGTCCGACGGCGCACGCCAATCCCCGCGCGGGGACAGCGCACCGCCATGCGACACCTTGGGCCCGTTGGGCAGCGCCGAGCGCTTGAACTGGCTGAACGAGTAGAACCGCTGTACGAAAACCTGCAGCCAGTGCCGAATCTCCTTGAGCGAGTAAGACGGTCGCTTGCTATCTGGAAACCCCGGGGGCCAGTTGCCACGGTCAGGATCACTCCAGGCATGCCACGCCAAAAACGCGATCTTCGACGGTCGGAATCCGTAGCGCAGCACCTGGAACAGGGAGAAGTCTTGCAGGGCAAACGGCCCGACCTTCGCTTCACTGCTCTGCAGCTCTTCCTCCTCACCAGTCGGGATAAGCTCCGGAGTTATCTCGGTGCCAAGCACCGACTGCAGCACCTCGTCCACCCGCGATTCGAACTGGCCTGAGGAGATGACCCAGCGGATCAGGTGCTGGATCAGCGTCTTGGGCACCCCGGCATTGACGTTGTAGTGCGACATCTGGTCGCCGACACCGTAAGTCGACCAGCCCAGCCCCAACTCCGACAGGTCACCGGTGCCCAGCACGATTCCGCCGCGCTGGTTGGCCAGCCGGAAAAGGTAGTCGGTGCGTAGGCCGGCCTGGACGTTCTCGAAGGTGACGTCGTAGACCTTTTCGCCATCCGCGAAGGGATGATCGATCTCCTTGAGCATCAGCTTCGCGGTTTCGGTGATGTCGATTTCGGCAAAGGTGACACCAAGTGCTCGGCAAAGCTCGACCGCGTTGCGTTTGGTGTGTTCGCCGGTTGCGAAGCCGGGCAGTGTGAACGCCAGAATGTCGCTGCGCGGCTGGTGTTCCCGGTCCATCGCGCGGGCTGCGACGATCAGCGCGTGCGTCGAGTCCAGCCCGCCGGAAATCCCGATGACGACCTTCGGGTAGTTCAACGCCCGCAGTCGCTGTTCGAGCCCGGCGACCTGAATGTTGTATGCCTCGTAGCAGTCTTGCTGCAGCCGGTTGGGATCGGCGGGCACGAACGGGAACCGCTCGACCTTGCGCCGCAGTCCGATGTCGCCGGACGGTGGATCCAGGCGAAACTCGATTCGCCTGAACGACTCCGCCAGGGCCCGGTGGTGACGGCGGTTGTCGTCGAACGTTCCCATCCGCAGGCGTTCCGCGCGAAGCAACCCGGTGTCAACGTCGGCCACCGATCGTCGCTCTCCTTTGGGGAATCGCTCCGATTGGGCGAGCAGCACACCGTTCTCCCAGATCATGGTCTGGCCGTCCCAGGCCAGGTCGGTCGTCGACTCACCCTCCCCGGCCGCGGCGTAGACATAGGCGGCCAGGCAGCGCAACGAAGCGGACCGGGCCAGCAAGCTTCGATCTTCGGCGCGGCCGATCGTGATCGGGCTGCCGGACAGATTGACCAGCACCGTCGCGCCCGCCAGCGCCGCTTCCGCGCTGGGCGGAACCGGCACGAACATGTCCTCACAGATTTCGACGTGCAGCACGAAGTCAGGCAGATCGGATGCGGCGAACAACAGGTCTGGACCGAACGGCGCTTGCATGCCGGCAATCCGAATAGTGCCGCGCTCGTCGTCACCGGGCGCCATCTGGCGGCGCTCGTAGAACTCCCGGTAGGTGGGCAGGTACGACTTGGGCGCCACCCCAAGCACAACGCCGCGATGAATGACCACGGCAGTGTTGTAGATCCGGTGCCGGTAACGCAGCGGGGCGCCGACCACCAGCAACGGCAGCAGCTCGGTGGAAGCCGTGACGACATCACGCACGGCGTCCTCGACGGCGTCGAGCAACACGTCTTGCAGCAGGATGTCCTCGATGGAGTACCCGGACAGCGTCAACTCCGGGAAGACGGCCAGGGCGGCACCGTCGTCGTCGCACTGGCGAGCCAGCCGCAGCACCGACGCGGCATTGGCCGCCGGGTCGCCGATCGCGGCGTGGTGGGTGCACGCGGCGACACGGGCAAAGCCCTGGCTGTAGGCGTTGTAGAAATCCATCGCCCTTCCATTCTCGCCCAGCCGGTGTCAATATCCGGCCATTGGGTATCGCAAGTCCGTCCGGCGAGCAGCGTCGGCTCTCCACGTGCCCGTACCCTCGAAGGGGTGACGGCCTGCCCAGAATCTCCGGAGTTGATCGCGCTGCTGGCCGGTCGCCGTATCGCGGTGTTGACCGGTGCGGGGATTTCCACCGACTCCGGTATCCCCGATTACCGAGGCCCTGATTCGCCGCCGAGCAATCCCATGACGATTCGGCAGTTCACCTCGGATCCGGTGTTCCGGCAGCGGTACTGGGCGCGCAATCACGTCGGCTGGCGGCACATGGACGAAACCCTGCCCAACGCCGGCCACCGGGCGGTGGCCGCACTAGAGCGCGACGGAGTGGTGACCGGCGTCATCACTCAGAACGTTGACCTGTTGCACACCAAGGCCGGCAGCCAAAACGCGATCAACCTGCATGGCACCTATGCGCAGGTGATCTGCCTGAGCTGCGGCGACTCGATGAGCCGCGCGGCGTTGGGCGAGAAACTCGATGCGCTCAACCCGGGATTCGTCGAGCGTGCGGAGGCAATCGGTGGGCTGGCGGTTGCTCCGGACGCCGATGCCGTCGTGGCCGACACTGCGTGTTTCCGCTACCTGGACTGTCCATCGTGCGGCGGCATGCTCAAGCCCGATATCGTCTATTTCGGCGAGAGTGTGCCCAAAGCAGTTGTCAAACAGGCATTTTCAGTTATCGAAGCGGCTGATGCGCTGCTGGTGGCCGGATCGTCGTTGACGGTGTTCTCGGGCTACCGGTTCGTGCGCCATGCCGCGGCGCTGGGCATTCCGGTCGCCATCGTCAACCGGGGACCTACCCGCGGCGACGATCTGGCCACGCTCAAGGTCCACGGCGGCTGCTCGGAGCTGCTGACGCTGCTGGCCGAGGAGCTCGCCGCGGCGTCGGTTGGTTAGGCGCCAAAGCCTCAAAAGGTGCAGGGCATGCTGCGGATCCCGTGGATGAAGTTGCCGGGCACGTATACGGGTTCGCCTGCCTGGATGTCCGGCAGCTGACGCAAGAGCTCGCCGAAGATCGCGCGCAGTTGCGCCCTGGCCACATGCGCGCCCAGGCAGAAGTGCACTCCGCCACCGCCGAAACCGACGTGCGGGTTGGGGCTTCGGCTCAGATCCAGGCGCTCCGGGTGCTCGAAGACTTCGGTGTCCCAGTTGCCGGACGGATAGAACATCACGACCTTCTCCCCCGCCCGGATGGCTTGGCCGCCGATTTCGAAATCCGTTGCGGCCGTGCGGCGGAAGGTCATCACCGGGCTGGCCCAGCGGATGAACTCCTCGATTGCCCCGCCGATGCGGTTTTCGAAATCCTCCAGCAGCCAGGCCCGCTGATCGGGAAAGTCGGTGAGCGCCTTCAGCGCGTGACTCGTAGTTTGCCGCGTGGTGTCGTTGGCCGCGACAGCGAGCAGCACGAAGAACGCGGCGATGTCGGCGTCGGCGAGCCGGTCACCGTCCACCTCGGCAGTCACCAGGCTGGTGAACAGGTCGTCACCCGGATGCTCGCGACGTTCGGCGGCGAGGGCGAAGGCCACCTGATGCACAGTTGTTTGGGCCTCGAACAGCACCTCCATCGGGTGGCGGCCGTTGAGGTAAACCGGGTCGGCCCACGAGACCGCCGCATCGGCGGCGTGTTCCACGCGGTGACGATCCGACTCCGGGATGCCTACCATGTCCGACAGCGTGCGGATCGGCAGTTCCTTGGCGCACTGCTCGACGAAGTCGCCGCCGCTGCCGGCCGCTTTGAGCTCCTCGACGATGGTCTTGGCGTTCGCGTTGATCGAATCCTCGATGCGCCTGACCTGCCGAGGCGTGAATGCGGCGCTGACAAGTTTGCGAAGGAAGGTGTGCCGCGGCGGGTCCATCGCCAAGAAGGACTGGGACGCTTCCAGCAGCTCCTCGGGAACGTTCTCGAAGAGGACCCCCTTGCCGGACAAGAACACCTCGTTGTTTCGGCTGACCGCCACGATGTCGTCGCGCCGGGTCAGGGCCCAGTACCCGGGGTCGTCGGGATCGGTCATCAGCGCGTCTTCGACCGGCGGATGCCAGCTCACCGGGCGTTCGGCCCGCAGGACGGCGAACGAACTTTCCCGCTGTTGCGCGCTGGTGGACCAGAACGCGCGCGACGAGAGATCGATGGGGTCATAGGCCCGGGGGGTGGCGGCCGTCGCTGTCATGGTGGGGTCCTCCATCGGCTATGACGTCTGTCACAAATCTGACCGACACCGACCCTAAATCTAGACATACTGTCTAGTCAAGATGTCGAGCTTTCGGCTACGCTCTGGCCAGGGGTGCGATAGGAGGATTCTCAATGAAGTTGTCAAGCCGCCGCGGCGTTAGGTGCGGTGGGTTGATAGGTCGTGTGGTCGCGCAGCATGGCCCACAGGACGTTGAGGC
>Ga0209040_10000255_pt1 | contig 38756 bp, 56 predicted proteins | sample BogFormECP12_OM3_FD_188240 | JGI IMG/M metagenome (GOLD analysis project Ga0209040, IMG submission 188240) | Bog forest soil microbial communities from Calvert Island, British Columbia, Canada - ECP12_OM3 (SPAdes) (version 2) | ecosystem: Environmental > Aquatic > Freshwater > Wetlands > Bog ... | reverse complement strand
GCCGGTCGATCCGGTCGTCCCCGTCGATCCCGTTGTTCCTGTGCTGCCGGTTGCACCGGTCGCTCCAGTTGCGCCTGCACCGGTCGCGCCTGTTGCGCCCGTGCCTCCCGTTGCGCCTGTGCTGCCGGTTGCGCCCGTCGCTCCAGTCGCACCTGCACCGGTTGCGCCTGTTGCACCCGTGTCTCCCGTGGCTCCAGTCGCGCCCGTCGCTCCAGTCGTTCCCGTTGCGCCCGTTGCGCCCGTTGCGCCCGTTGCGCCCGTTGCGCCCGTTGCGCCCGTTGCGCCCGTTGCGCCCGTGGCTCCGGTACCGCCAGGAGTGCCACCCGTGGGTCCGGTAGGTCCGGTTGCTCCGGTAGCTCCAGTAACACCACCACCGCCGCCACCCACCGATCGAGGCAGCGGATAGGTGTCTGCCGCGAAACTCACGCGTCGGTTGGCGTCACCCATGATTCGTAGTTCCTCAGAGTGTGATTGTGATCTTCGTGCCTGCGGAACCGAACGCACCATCCGCACCGCCCGTACCTGCGGCACCGACGCCACCGCCCGTGGTCAGGCCAGCGCCACCCGCAGCGCCGCCAAAACCAGGCCCTCCTCCAGCGAGTAGTGTGGTCGAGCTGTCGCTGATGGTTTCGCCGATGAGAATGATGGCTGCACCGCAACCACCCTGGCCTCCGCCACCGCCTCCACCACCACCACCGCCACCATCGAGCGTGCCGTTCGCGTTGGCGCCGTTCACACCATTGGCGCCGATCTGACCGGGGAGACCCTGTGCGCTCAGGGTTGCGCCTGGAGCGATCGTGATGGTCGGGGCGATGAGGATGATCGATGTGGCTCCGAAGCCGCCGCTACCACCCGAATTGCCCGTGCCACCGAGACCGCCGCTTCCCGTCCCGCCAGCTCCTCCGTTACCTCCACTGCTCCCTGATGCCCCTTGCGCACCGGGTAGACCGTAGAGGATGAACGTCGATTGCCCGCCCGGCAGCCGTGTGAGCTGCGCGAGCGCAGGAAGCGGATTTCCAATGGTCGGATCTGTGGGAGCTGCCGAAGGCGACTGACCAGCACCGTTCGGAGAGAGTCCGCCAGGACCGCCCGGGTTCGTGCTGCCGGCGATGGGATCAGTGATCCCGAAGCGGCTGTAACCGGCGTTACGGAACTGCAAAGAGATAGAGCCAGCACTGTCGGTGAGGTAACCGCTACTTCCTGTCCCGCCACCCGTGCCGTTTGCGGCAGCACCGCCACCACCGCCTCCACCGCTACCACCAGACGCAGGTACCTGAGAACCGATGAACTGACCGACGACTTCCGCTTCAGTACCCGTCAGTCCGTCTCCGCCATCGGTGATGATCGTGCAACCGGCGTCGATCGTGATGCTCTCGGTTGCACGGATGATGATCGGCCAACCAGCAATGGGCCTGAGCGTCGCGCCTGCCGTCAGATGGAACGTCGTAGCGTTGAAGCCTGCGCTCGTAGTGTTCGCGTTGACTGTCACAGCGCCATCGCTGCCGGTGCCAAAGAGCAGCGCGAGCGGTCCGGCTGCGAGATCATCAAGCGCAGCAGCCACGCTGGCAGGTGTGGTCCCGCCCCAGAGAGCCACGTTGTCTGCCGTGTATGCCTCGTATCCCGCATCGCTCATCATCTGCAAGTTCACGGTCGGCAGATTGAACGTGGGGAAAGGCTGCGTTGTGTCGTCGTAACGGAGCAGAGCGGTCCCGGAGGTAGCGTTGAGCGCGAAGCCGTTGACGATGCTTCTGCCGGTCGCCTGCACAAGCGCTTGCCCGCCCGATGCTTGGACAACGGTGTGATTGCCGGTGTCACCCAGCGTTGCACCGTTGCTGAGCAACACGAACACGAGCGCACCAGCAGGCGACGTGACGAACGGTCCCGCGCTCGAACACTCGAGCGTTGCGCCCTCCGAGATGTCGAGGATCACGGGGTTCGCGGCACCTGCCGTCACGCAGGCGCCAGGTCCCGTGCCCGTGTACTGCGTGACCAGTCCGTCCTTGAAGTGCAGCGTGCCAGGGTTGATGGTCACGCCGCCGTCGATGATGAACTGCGCCGTCCCGAACGGCAGAACTGGAGAGGACGTCACGAACGTGACTTCGTCCAAGTTGTAGGCGCCGACAGCGGACGTCATGTGCGCGACGCCCACAACCTCGACGAGTGCTGGACCGGGCACGGTGCTCAGCACGGCATAGAGAGCAGCCCACGTCGTGAAGACGTTGCCACCAGGCACACCCGTGGGGTCGAGCACGTAAGCGAACGGCGTTCCTGCTCCAGTAGCGCCCGTGGCTCCAGTTGCACCCGTCGCTCCTGTTGCGCCCGTGCTGCCCGTCGCACCCGTAGCTCCGGTAGCTCCCGTTGCGCCCGTGGCTCCGGTCGCTCCGGCTCCAGTCGCACCCGTAGCGCCCGTTGCGCCCGTGGCTCCGGTTGCGCCCGTGCTTCCTGTAGCACCTGCTCCGGTGGCGCCCGTCGTTCCAGTCGCGCCCGTCGCTCCAGTCGCACCCGTCGCGCCCGTGCTACCCGTTGCTCCAGCTCCAGTCGCACCCGTTGCTCCTGTTGCACCGGTGCTACCCGTCGCTCCCGTCGCTCCCGTCGCTCCCGTCGCTCCCGTGCTTCCAGTAGCGCCCGTAGCTCCTGTTGCACCGGTGCTACCCGTCGCTCCCGTCGCTCCCGTCGCTCCCGTCGCTCCCGTGCTTCCAGTAGCGCCCGTAGCTCCCGTTGCGCCGGTGCTACCCGTCGCTCCCGTCGCTCCCGTCGCTCCCGTCGCTCCCGTGCTTCCAGTAGCGCCTGTAGCTCCCGTTGCGCCGGTGCTACCCGTCGCTCCCGTCGCTCCCGTTGCGCCCGTAGGTCCAGGAGGTCCGCCCGAGGGCCCCGTCGGTCCCGTCGGCCCCGTTCCTCCGCCACCGCCCACAGATCGAGGAAGCGGGTACGTATCGGCCGCGAAGCTCACTCGACGGTTAGCGTTCCCCATGTTTCGTGGCTTCCTTGTCGAACCCGACGCGTTGCCGTTCGGATGTGGAGCTGCGTTCACACTTGTACCGCTTCACGCTTCACATCGCAAGACAGAGAAGTGTGAGCAACCGAAACGATTTCATCGACGTGTAGTGCAAACTTTATCTTGCTGATCGTCAACGTTCGAGGTGATTCGCGAAAGCTGCAATACGAGTGTGATGCAGACTTCCAGGACGATCTCACTTGCGTTGCGGTCGGAGAGTGGCCATAAACGCTCCCCATGATGAAACGAACCACACTCATCGTTCTCGGAGTGCTCGCCGGTGCGTTCGCGCTTCTCATCTGGATGCCGGTGTCCTCGAAGGCTGATCTCGCGCTTGCGCCAGCCTCGAAGACGTTCGAGCAACCAGTGCAATCAGCGGCTCCTGCTGTCAGTGCAGAGCCGCCTGCACCTGCGGCGATGCCAGAGCCGAGCTCGATCCTCGTACAGTACCTCGACGACACAATGCTCAAGTGGGTGCCGCTACCCGACTGCGACGCGGCTCCGACCAAGTGTGAAGCGTGGGAGCATGTCGAGCGCGAGAAGGTCGATCACGCTCGAGAACGATTCCACAGCATCGCGAGCGATGTCGCGCAGGCGGCTGCGGTCGAGTACAGCGCGTTCCCGCACGATGCGCTCAACGGCCACATGGCCGAGCTCGTGCTGTCGCTCGCGTTCATGGAGTCACGCTTCCGCGAGTACGTGGATGATGGTCGATGCAACGATCTCGACTGGCAGGAGAAGACCGAAGAGGGCCAGCACCTCACAGGCATCGGTGGGACGTGCGACGGATCGAAGCGTCTGCACATGGTTCTGGCGACCTCGATGTGGCAGATCCATGCCGATCAGGGGATCGTGCTTCTCGACTCGAAGAAGACCGGACGCGACTCGATGAACCTGTGGGACGCCGAGCAGGTCAACTCCGACGAGATCAAGAAGCTCATCGAGGAAGCCAACAAACTGCCGAAGGGTTTCGGCAACTTCGTGACCAAGGACACGATCCGAGGCACGGACAACCGCTTGCTCGCGGCTCGCACAGCCTGGCATCTGATCCACGGTGCGCTTCGCGCATCGAAGTTCGTGAACATCTGCGCGTACACCGGCGAGTGGAACAACGACTGCCCGAAGAGCTTCAAGCGCCTCGAGTTCGCGCGCAAGTGGTGGGAAAAGCACCCGTTGGTGCTTCCCCAGGAGTGATCGGTCCGACAAGGAAGCCACGAAAGGTGCTGGGTGACACCTGGCCGGGAGCCGGGTAGATTCGGAGCATGTACCGACTCCATCCGAACCCGGACATTCCTGCGACTCCTCCGAAGCCGTTCTGGTCCACTCCCGGTGGAGTCGCTCTCGTCGCAGGGCTCGGAACGCTTCTCGTGGGAGCCGTGGCGTATGCCGCGACACGCAGCGGGCCTGCGCCTGCCGGTGTGGCATCGTGCGGCCAACCGTGGGCGTCGATGCCCCTCACTGCCTTGGGCAAGCCGGGGCGCTACCGCATCGATGTCTCGGTGCCCCAGTCGCTCGTCTCGGCTGCCTACCCTGCGACCCAGGCTGTGTGGCAGCAGCAGGTGCAGCAGATCATCAGCCAGATCCCCAAGGGCGTCACGATCGAGGGTGTCTGGCTTCCGGCCATCGCTGCTGGCGCCCAGTCCGAAGGGCCCTACAGCTTCCCGGCGAACACCCCGCTGCCGAGCGACTGGCCGATGCCGAGCGACGGCATGGTTCACGCACGCTTGCAGCTCGTCTGGCCCTACCAGAGCGACATCCTGGCGGGCATCATCGCGGGTCCGGCTACGACGGCCGAGATGCAGCAAGCCGGTGTCATGGTCACGCTTCTGAGCTGCCCCACGGGCCCGGTTCCGGCTGCGCAAACGCCGCCCATGACGTATCAGCCTGTCGCGCCCGATGCCAACGGCACTGTCACAGCCAACCCGGGTGACGCGTGGCTCGTAAGCTCGCCACCAGCAGCCGCTCCAGCGACGCTCGCGCAGGCTGTCGCAGCTCTCACGCAAGCAGGCATGTCGGTCCTCGCATCCTGGGATACGACGATGACGCCGAACGACTGGCCGTCGACCGATAGCGGCGCGCGCTGGCGCTTCGTGGCAACCAATACGACGGCCAGCCCCATCCAGCTCACGACGACGACGGGCGAGAACGTCTTCGCGGTCGCGGGTGGCTTGCCGATGGGCGCCGTCAAGAAGTGACCCGTGCTCGGGGCATGCCCCACAACGCCTCCGCCGCCTGACGGCTACCGCGTCTGGAACGAGACTTCAGATGGGTCGCCGCCGGCGGCGGCTGTGCAGCTCGCTTACCAGCTTGCGTTCCACTCGAGCCAACCGTTCGGCTACATGGAGACGGTCTGTGTAGGCGGTTCTCCGCTCATCGTGCGGGTCGATCCGCACCCGTGGTCACACGACGCGCAAGGCAATATCATCTACGGATGCTTCCACGGGGCGACGGTCTACCGCCCGACGTCGTCCATACCATGTGCTGCGGAGACTCCAACGCTCATGCCTGACCAGCAGCCTCAAACTCTGTCGACGGCCCGAGTCTTGGAGGGGATCTTTCTCGTGACCTCCCTCTTCACCATCACGTTCACCGTGGGCCGAAGCTACTTGGAGCACAAACGAGCTCGTGAAGCGTACGAGGAGAGCATCCGTCGCGAAGTGCGCGCCAGGATGTAGCAGGTCTGCTATACGTGGCGCATGGCCACCGAGCTCGAACGCCTCGTTGCGAAGGAAGCGATCACGATCGAAGCGAAACAGGGCACCGCTCGCTCGCCGTCGCAGACGATGCAGCAGATGATCGCCTGGGACGTGTCCATGAAGTATCGCACTCGGCGCATGAAGACGCCGTTCTTCACGACACCGGGCTACGAGCCACGTGCGGCCGATGTCATCTACAGCATGTGCCGCGAAGCACGCAGCCTCGAAGAGGCCGCGACGTTCGAAGCATGGGCTGCCAAGCACGGCTACAACACTGACTCACGCGCGGCGTACGCGACGTGGGAAGGGATCACCAAGAGCACTCCGCGCCTCAAGAACTTCCTCGGACGCAAGTTCAAGGAGTTCTCGAACGCCAAGCACTTCTAGCCTGCGACCTGAGGTATGCTGGCAGCACATGGCACGACAAATTCGCATCAGTGCAGAAGAAGTGGCCGACATCACCAAGGGTGCTCGCCAGGCCATCAACAAGGCGGGTGCCAAGGCTCCGAAGAATCTCGGCCAGGCTGTTCGCTCTGCGCTCAAGGAAGCGGTTCATGCGAACGATGGCGCCTGGCACCAAGGAGTATCCAGCCACGGTGCCCCTCGCACGCGGCATTCACGGCCTGGGCGTCGGCCGCAAGACGCTGGTCGAGACTCTCCGAATGGTGAGGCTATCGTCGTGGTATCGGCTGATGTGAGCTTCGGTTAGCCTTGTAACCAAGGTGGCCTGCAAGAACCTCGGCACAATCGGCGACGTCAACTTCGTCGAGTACGGCGGCGGTCCTCTCTGTGAGGAGGATGACGGGACCTTTTGGGTCGAGTACGTCGAGCCGCCCGAGGACATGGACAAGATCGGCGCGACGTGGACCGTCTACCGTGTCGAGCTCGAACAGGAGATCCCCGACTGGATCGACATGCAGAGCGTCGCGAGCACGATCGGCTCGAGCTGGATGAAGATCGCCAAAGCCTTCAAGAGCTCTGACCCGTTCGAACGAGCCTTCGCATACGAGGCCGTCGCAGCCAACTGGGGCTGGCATGAGCTCGATCACTATCCTCTCGAGCTCGGACGCACTGACATCGGGAGACGTTACGACGAAGACCTCTGGCCGCTCATGCCCGTTGTAAGAGAGCGAACAGATTTTGCTGTCCAAGCAAGCCCTCAGCACAGCATCGCGATCGGTGCATTTCTCCTGAAGAAGGCCGTGAGCAGACCGGTCACCTCAACGGAGATGGACGCCATCCACATTTACGAAGAGCTCCACAACGGGCAGCCGACAGACAACTTTTTCGTGCTCTCGTTCAAGCGCGAGGATCCCAAGGCATTCGTGCGCGTCGCCTACTACGAGCCGGAGATCACTGGAGACGAGCCCGAAGGCGTGCTCATCGAGGTCGAGCCCGAACATGTCTCCAAGGTCGAGAAGCACATCGATACGGAGTTTCCTGACCTTCACGGCAACCGCTACACGACGCCGCCCACCCCGGAGACTCCACCCGAAGAGATGCTGCGGCGCATGAGCAAGTGGATCTTCGACATAGGAACCTGAGCGATGTACCAGATCGACGTTGCAGGAGGCTGGGGCGGCGGGCGGGACGATCTCGCCGGCCAGTTCGTGGAAGCGATCTTGAAAGCCAACGGCCTGTCCTGGACGTTCGTCGCCGGCTCGACCCACTCGAGCTCGTGGTAGTGCCGTGGGAGAGGCACACGGGCTCGAACCCACGCCCGTAGAAGTTGACGCGCATCGCGGGCTTGGTGCCGCAGAGCTTGTCACTGTACTGACCGTTGATGTACGAGCGACGACCGCAGACGCCGGCTTCTTGGGCAGCCTGCTCGGCCTGCTCCTGAGCCGCTGAACGTTCGTGGCTCTTCTTGAAGTGCGCTCGATCGTTTTCCCACGTGAGAGGTTCCTCGCCCCAGCTCTCGCCCGTGACCAGCGGCGGGATCTTGAGGCCCATCATGACGGTGACGATGCACTCCTCGCAGAGATCGAACTCGTAGTGCTGCATGTCGAAGAGCGCCGTCGACTCGTAGCCGCCGCTCGCATGCACGTGGGTCGTGTCTGACTTGGTCTGCCCGCAAGCGTTGCACGTGGTCGAGACGACCTCCTCGACTTCGCGCGTGACCATCTGCTTGGTCTGCATGACGCTGTGTATAGCAGGGTTTCAAGGCTGCGACTTGTGTTTCACGCGCCATGCTTTCCACGCTGCAATTTGTTCGGTGCTCATCGAACCTTGCGTGCACCACTGGCAGAAGAAGTGCCGATAGGTGGAGGCTGTATCTTGATCGCGCGTCCAGTCGCCACCGCAAGCCAGACACGTCACGAGCGTGGCGGGTTCTGGATCAAACGGGTCCTTGGGGTCGCCGGCCATCGCCTTACCGTAGTCATCGTTGTACCCTACGGCCATGCAGTGGCCCACCAATCTGCTGGACCCGGCGTACGGGATCGCTGTCCTAGATGCCGTGATCGCAGGTGAATACAGCCTGACGTGGACACCCGTAACGTCTACGGATGGAGCTCACACCATCCAGTTTCTTTTCAGCTCCTTGCCTATCCGTGTCGCCGACACGTTCGTCAACGTGAGCGCGACGCTCCAGCAACAGATCGCTGACGTAATCGGGGCGCTCTTGCCGACGCCGAAGATGATGGATCTGGCGTGGCTCGCGCGCGCCGCAACGATTGCACCCGTCATCTTGCCCATCGCATCGACGAGCGCCGCCATGGTGCAAGCTTCGCAGAAGCTCGACGCGGAGCTGGCCTCGCAGCCGGCCGGCATCGTCATGTGTCAGAAGACTTGGGCGATCGGCAACAGCTTGCTCGTGCATTCGAGCAAGGCGATGAACTACGGCTTCTTCGTCATCCCGACTTCAGGCACGACCTACCAAGGGATCGGCACTGAAGCGTGCGTGAGCTTCCCGACCAAGCCGCAGCTCGGACGCGTGATCCAGGGCCAGGGCTGGGCGCACGACAGAAGCCACATCGACTACAGCCAGGTCGGTTGGTTCGTGAACCGCACGTGCACGGTCGACGGCCAGCAAGCCGACATGCACGACGTCCTGACCAATCCAACGCTGGCTCCTCTCATCAGCCACGAAGGCGCGCTGACACTACCCGAGCTGCGCCAACCAGGCGTTCCAACGCTTACGTGCATGGCTGGCGTGTGCTCGCCACCTCCCGTGAGCTCGGACAAAGAAGCATCGCACCTCGAGCTGCTTCTTCTGTCCGGCGCCGCTCTGGCTCTCACGATCGGGGGCTTCTTCGGCGGCCTCGCTCTCATGGGGCGCGCGCCCAAGTCGCCCATGCACGAGAATCCTCCGATTCATCGAGAGTTTCGGCCGCTAGTCGAAGCAGCCGTCGCGCAAGGATGGACCGTTACCCCGACGAAGGGTGGTCACCTCAAATTTCAGTCGCCGAAGGGCGATGTGGTCTTCGCCGCCGGCACGCCGAGCGACTGGCGGGCCATGAAGAATGTTCGCGCGCATCTGCGGCGCGCTGGGCTCGCGGTCTAGTGCGCTGGCAGCCTCGAAGGATGGCTCGAACAAGGCGACTTCGATACGCCTCCACGCTTTCGAACGGTTGCTGACGCGGCAACGCCGTCTTCGCGAAGCGGGCCAGCCGCAGCAGATCATCGAGACTCGCACCAGGAAGGTACGGCGCCAGCAACACCTTCGTGGCTTCCTTGTCGTTCATCGAAACATCGGCGGCGTGTAGCGCTTATCTAGCTCATTGGTGGGAGGACAGCTCCAGGTTTCGATCGGCGAGACAGGTAGAGGATGCTTGATCGGCTTGACGATCACTTCCTTCTGCGTTCGCAAGTTCCAGTCGAACTGCGGCACTATGATGTCGGGATGCATCTGCGCGAAGACGCTCAGAGGCGCCGTGCGTCCGTTGGGCATCGGGAAGGCAAGACCCCAGGAGTAGTGAAAGAGGACGTCTTCGAGTTTCGGCTTGTGCTCGAGGATGAACCCTTTGACACGTGGACGTTGCTGTTTCACGTAACCGCTCACAAAAGATGCTGGATCGGCGAACCAGCATGCGACGTTTTTGTCCTCGGAGAAGGATACGAAGGTGACGCGCGGCTCGGGCGCGAGCAACCCGCCAACGACGGCATCCGGTTCAACGAGCACGCCTCGATAGATTGGACGAAACGTTGGAGGGTACTTGCGCTGAAGGAACCGGACGACGTCGTAGACGTCAGGCCCGTACTCTTCCATGATCCCGTCAGCTTCGGCCATGCGACCGAGGATCGCATACAGAGCCCAGTTGACGTAACCGTTGTACCCGCGAGAGTTCACGACGCGTTACTTGCCAACCCAGCCTGTGTTCGTGTTCACACCAGACTCCTTCACGAAGAGCGTTGTCCCGGCACCACCTGCTGTGTTCAGATAGAGATCACCGGTGGTGCCGACGACGCTACCATTCGGGTTGCCATTGCCGCTGTATATGGCACCGCCACCGATGTACACGCCCTGGTCTGCGACCACGTTGCGTCCGTGGACCGTCGGGACTTCGGTGCTCGTGTACATGATCGCGAGGCTGCTCGCACCGTTCAACGTCGCCGTGAGCACCGTGCCATCGTCTGCGACAACGATGTGGCGATTGAGTTGGTTGTTTCCGCCCGGCGTGAAAGGACCCAAGTCCATGAGCACTTCGCCGGACTCTGTCTGCACGTAGTAGATGTGGAGAGCGCCGTCGCTGGTGCCTGCTTCACCGATCGCGACCCACATGGCTGTTCCATCGAACGCCATGCGCGTCGGGTAGCCGAGATTGATCGGTCCCGAGGGTGTGCCTGGGATTACGACCGTGCGCACTTGCGTGAGGGATATGCGATCGATCATCGCGATCGTGTCGTCGCTCGCTGGGCCGGCTGAAAGCACGCAGATGTAGCGCCCGTCGCTCTTGACGTCGTAAGAAACTAGGTTGTTGCCGCTGGTGAGCGCCACCGTGGAGACGTTCGTGAAGACGCCCGTCGTGTAGTTGACCGAGAGCTTGTGCAGCAGGGTCGAGCCGCCGCCGTTTTCGACTGCCCACACGAAGCCGTCGTCGTCGACGCAGATTGCTTGGAACAAGTGGGAAGCAGTGGGGCTGAAGGCGAGCGTAACGACGCCGGTTGGCGAGACCGTCCACAGTGCTGCCGCCGCATTCGAGTCCACGAAGGCAAACCAGGGCGGCGTCGTCGGATCAACTCCGGCGAGCGACTGGTTGAGACACACGGCTTGCACGGCGCCCTGGTAGACCGAGGTCGCTCGGAATTCAGGCGAGAAGGTCGTGCTGTAGACAGAGGTGTAGACACCGTTCACGATGGTGCCGAGATCGGCAGTCTTCTGATTTGCTGCGAAGAGGTAGTCGGTGTCGACGCCGGCAATATTGACGCGCACTCCGATGAGAATGTTCGGGCAAGCAGCGGTTGGTGCTGTGACGCCGCCGTACTGATGTATCGGGGTGGCAGCGGGCGTCAGGCTCGTCTTAGTGAGCTTGTTGTAGCCGTACAGCTTGCCGTTGCTCGCTGTCGCTCCTGCGCCGTCGTTGCCTGTCACGTAGACGTTGTCACCGATCACAGTCATGCCTGTGCCGGCTTGCAGCGCGTAGAACTGCGTCCCGCCAGTGTTCTGCCCTGTGCCGTCGACGAGCGCAGGGATGGCAGGGATAGCGGTGGTGATGACTCCGATAGGACCCGTCGCACCCGTAGCTTGGCCATTTCGACGATAGAAGCTGGTGGTCGTCGTGCGGCGCGCGACTGCGTTGTCGAAGAATGGCGGTGAGCCCGTTGCGCCTGTTGCGCCGGTAGCTCCGGTCCCGCCGGTAGCTCCGGTGGCTCCGGTAGCTCCGGTCCCGCCGGTAGCTCCGGTGGCTCCGGTGGCTCCGGTGGCACCCGTGGGGCCGCCTGCGCTCGTGACCCACTGCGGAAGCAGACCGGGCCCTCGCGTCTCGAGCAACTGCCCGGACACGCCCGGCGCGAGCGCGAAGGCGCGCCCCGCGATGTCCACGGTGATCTGAACGACACCGCCGCTGAACGTGTACAGCTCGTCGAGGGTGTCGGACGCTGCGACCAGCTCGGAGCCCGTCCACACGACGGTGTCGGTGTCGGCGGACGACGGGGTCGCGCCCGTGCTGGACGTCGTGGTCGGTGTGAAGGTCGTCGCCGGGTTCTGCATCTCGACGAGCTGGGGGTTGGCTAGATCGGCAGCCCACAAGTTCCCGCCGCCGTCGAGGGTGAGGCCGCCCGCGAGGAAGTTGACTACGGGGACCGTGAACGACGTATCGAACGCGAGCGTTCCGACGCCGACGGTGAACCGGCTCACGATAGATCCGAGCGACACGAAGAGCTTGTTCGCGCTGGTGAGGTAGGTGAAGCCGGTCGGTAGCGCGTTGCCGCTTCCGACGACCCCAAGCTGGGACGCCACCGTGGCGAGCGTCACCGGATCGAGCATGAAGATGTCGAACGGACGCGGGTTTGGTCCTAGGCTCAAGCCGTCGCCCACGAAGACGTAGCCGCCGTTGGGGGCGCCTGCGACCGGCGTGTAGAAGAGCGATTGGGGGACCGTGTTGGCTGGCACCGCGAGGTTCACGTCGGCCGAGAAGGTCGTCGTACCGATGTCGAACGTCGCGAGCGGCGCCGGGCTCGCCTCGATGCCGAGCAGAATGATCCGGTTGTGGACCGAGTCGTACGCGAGCAGGCCCTTGGGCGAATTGGGGATCGGGTAGGTCGCGACCACCTGCGGGTGCTCGCTCTGGATCTTGACGAGCACGTTGCTCGTCTGCTCGATGACCCACGCGTTGCCGGCGTTGTCGACGACGAGGTCGCCCTGCGAAGGCGAGGCGCTCGAAAGAAACGCCTCGGGGCCAACGTCGTTGATCTCGACGACGTCGAGTATCCCGGTCGACAGATCGTACCGGAAGACGTCCGCCGGGAATGGCGGGATCGCTACGGGGTGCTTGCCCGAGTTGATGACGAGCTGATCGCCCGCGCGCACGCCCCAGATGAACGGCCCGAAGGTCGTCGTGTCCGGGGCGATCCCGGTCACGAACGTCGTCGGATCGTAGACGAGGTTGGCGACTCCTGCGGCCGTCGTCGCGTAGAGCGATCCGATCGGCACGTTCATACCCGGCGAGAACGTCGATCCGGGCCCGGCGTTGCTCAGACCGCGCGGGTAGATGGGACCGAGCGCGACGCTGGCCGGTGGGCCACTCGGCCCGGTCACACCGGTCACACCGGTCACGCCCGTGACGCCGGTCACCCCGGTCCCGCCGGTAGCTCCGGTCCCGCCAGTAGCTCCGGTCGCTCCAGCGCTGCCGGTTGCTCCAGTGCTGCCGGTTGCTCCGGTTGCTCCAGTGCTGCCCGTAGCGCCGGTTGCTCCAGTGCTGCCCGTAGCGCCGGTGTCTCCCGTCGCGCCCGTAGCGCCGGTGTCTCCCGTCGCGCCCGTAGCGCCGGTGTCTCCCGTTGCGCCTGTGGTTCCGGTAGCGCCCGTTGCGCCCGTAGCGCCCGTGTTCCCCGTGCTCCCCGTAGCTCCGGTAGCGCCCGTGCTCCCCGTCGCGCCCGTAGCTCCGGTCCCGCCAGTGTCTCCCGTTGCGCCTGTGGCTCCGGTCGCGCCCGTTGCGCCGGTGTCTCCCGTCGCGCCCGTACTTCCTGTGGCTCCGGTCGCGCCCGTGCTCCCCGTCGCGCCCGTAGCTCCGGTTCCACCAGGCGCGCCACCTGTAGGTCCAGTCGGTCCTGTAGGCCCCGTAGCCCCGGTACCACCACCACCAGAGCCGCCTAGAGCTCGAGGAAGAGGGTAGGTGTGGGCTGCGAAGCTAACACGCCTGGTGGCATTGCTCATGCCCTCGGTTGTACAGCGCTCTGCGCTGTCGGTCTACAACGCCGAAAGTTGCCATCAGGAAAGGCAAAACCTTGCACTACAGAACGACAAGGAAGCCACGAAAACGTGTTGTTACATGCACGCGGAGCACCGATCGAACCCGGGCGTGCCAGCCGGTACGCTACTCTCCAGGCCCAATCGTGATGATGCAGCGCGCGCCGCTAGGACGGCAGCCGCACACCGGGCACGTTGGCTCATCAGGGCTCCACGCAGGAGGCTGACCAGGCATGGGCTGGGCATCGGGTGACGATCGACGACGCGCCCGCCTCTTCGTGGCTTCCTTGTCGGTCATCAGGAAGGATGAAACCCGCGTACGGGACGTGGATCGTCGCTCGTGCAACCGTGGAACGTCATGCTGGTGGCGATCCCGAGCGCGAGCGCGATGACGCTCCACTCGACCACCACGAAGAGCGTTCGGTTCAAGAAGTGGCGCATCCCATGGCCTCGAGTCTTTCTTTGCTAGCACGCATGTTCTGTTCGAGTCGTGGAGCCTCACTATCGAGGATGCCTCCATGCTCGAGTAGCTCTTTGTTGACTTCGTACGCCTCTGCGAACTGTCCGGTGAAGAAAGCGGCGACGGCTAGCTCGTCCCAGATGCGCCATGCATAGATGTCGAAATCGACGAATAGGCCCTGAGGTTGCGCGATGGTTACGCCGACCTTCGCGTAGAGGTAGGCGAGATGGAAACGGTTCTTCAACCGGAAGTATTTGGCTAGGTAATAGAGAGGTTCGGCTCCTCGATAAGGCACGTATTCGTATGCCTTGATGTAGGTGTCGACGATCGCTCGCTCCCCAGACTTTAGTTGCTCGTGCAACTTACCGATTTCGAGAAGTGACACGAACACTTCATCGAAGTAGTTGCCCATTGCTACGCGACGTTCGTACGCTTTGAGCGCTTTCTGACGGTACTTTACGGCCTCTTGGATGCGCTCGGTAGGCAGTTCGTTCTCGCCTTCGCGAACTACGAGAAGTTCGATGGCAACGTCCTTGTAGCTCTGTGCGAGGTAGAAGGCGTAACGCGGAGCCAGAGGATTTTTCGGATCCTTCATGAGCTCCGCCTTCAGAAGCTCGGCATCTCGCTTGTACTTGGCAACCGGATCGCTTCCGCGCTTACCTCCTCCCACGACGCGGTATGTGATGCCCTCGATGAAGCCGCATGTTTGCTCGGTGAGCGGAACGGGTTTGCCGTTCTTGTCCTTCTTGTGAAGGTACTCGTGGAGCACGCTCTCGTAGAAGAAGCCGTCATCATTCTTGAAAATGTGCGGCCGTGGCATCGTGATGTTGTTGAACTTGACGGCGAGATCGTACTTGTCGAGCGTGAGCTCGGGGACTGCGTAGCCGTTCGGGAACTCGAGTACGTCGTCGGCATCCATACAGAGGTCGTAGTCAGCCTTGCCACGTGCGAGCTCGATCATCTCCGAACGGTTGTGTGCGAAGTTCACCCAGGGTCGCTCGTGGAGCTCGCCCGGTACGTCGCGCAGCACCTCGCGGATGATCTCCTTGGTCTTGTCCGTCGAGCCTGTATCGACGATGGACCACGAGCTGATGAGAGGCATAGCCGATCGAATGCACCGCTCGATGACGGCCTCCTCGTCCTTCACGATCATGACGAGGCATAGGGTGCTCATGCGGCGCGAACCCAGACGCTCGTCGAGCAGCCGTTTCGGCCGGGGTTGTAGCGCGTCATCTCGAGGCCCCAGCCGAGCGCGATCTCTGTCAGTTGAGAGAAATCCGACAGGCAATGGACCTCGATCATGAGGACTTGCACGTCCTTGCCGTACTGGTAGTCGCGCAAGAGAGGGATCTCTGCGCCCTCGATGTCGGCCTTGACGCCTTGCGCGCGTGGAAGCTTCTTCGCCGGCATCCACTTCACACGCGCGATGGGCTCTTCCTTCTGCCAGCCGAGGTGATACAGGCTGCTACCGAGAAGGGTTCGTTTGCCTGGGTAGAGTGCCACGAGGTTGTCCTGCCCGACGTAGCGCTTCTCGTCGCTCTCGCCGACGACCGCGCATTCATGTACCTCGGCATTGAGTCCTTCGAGATTGCGTCGACAGAGATCGACCACCTCGGGATGAGGCTCGTAGCAGATGACCTTGGAGCCTAGAAACTCTCCGAGCGCCCATAGCGCGAAGATCCCGACGTGGGCTCCGATGTCGAGAATGACGTCGAGCGACTTCGGCATCTTGGGAGCCTTGGCGTAGTCGCGATCACACTCTGCCAGGTTCCACAGGGAACTGCGCGGCAACTGGATGAGTTCATTCATTGTGTCAGCCTTCGTTGGGCAGAAGGTCTACCCACTGCCGTAGATGCGGGTTGTCGGGAAATCGCGAGAGCTGCGTACGTAGACGCTCACGAAGCTTGTCATCCATGTGAGCAATCACGTTTAGATCCTGCTGGCGCGCGGGATAGAGATCGGGGTGGCAAACTCGGATCATTGCGCGCCACACTTCACTCCAGGCTTCACCACCCCAGGCGCTCGTTGCCTGGCTGCTCTGCCCGCCCCAATGGCGGTATAGAAAGAGGCCCTCAGACACATGCGTGACGACCGGATCATGTCTGCTGCACGAGACCCAGTATTCGTAGTCCTCGTAGCCGAGCAGAGCGACATTCCAGCCACCCGCAGCTTCCCAGAGCGCGCGCGTGTGCAGCGAACTACTCGGCAAGCAGTTGTAGGAGAGCAGCGTCGAACGGTTGTAGGCCGGGCACCACTGACCCGCACCATCTCCGAAGACAGCCACGTCGGCATAGCTAATGGCGTACCGGCTCTGGCTGATTGTAGTGACAGTGCGCTCGAGAAACTTTGGTGCGAGCTTGTCATCTGCATCGAGTGTCAAGAGAAGCCCGGCCGAGCTGCTCGAAGCGCCAATGTTGCGCGCGTGACTCGCACCGGCTGGCGGGCTCTCGATGACGCGCACTCGGCTGTCTGCGTCCGAGAACGGATAGACCGCCCGAGCGCTCTCTTCGTCCGAGGCGATGACAACCGTTTCCCAATCCCCGAAGGTCTGATCACGGACGCTCTGCACGGCTTCAGTGAGAAGCCGCGCCTGACCGTAGCTAGGGATGATGACCGAAACAGCAGTCATCGCGCGTACAGTCCGTGAGTGTTGCCCCAGAGCTGTTTGGCAAAGATTGGTGCGTCGCCCGGGGCGTCAGTTCCGGTGTGGTGTGTGGGGATGAAGCAGCGGGCCGGGTACACACGCAGCACATCCTTGAGGCGTCTGGAAACCCTGGTGACCATTTCGGGCCCTACGCAGCTCCAACTGAGCTGTCCCGTGTAGGCCAGAGCAGCCGCCTCGATGCACGCGAGCCAGAAAGCACTGCCCGGTCTACCGCCCATGAACCCGCATGCGACGAGATCCTTGCAGCGGATCTCGTTCTCGTAACAAGAGAAGGCATCGTGCGTCGTCTTGCCTTCCAAACACATGCGGAAATCACCATCGTCAAGCGGTTTGACAGCTTCGCTGTCGGCATCGACAACTACGCCACCCCAGACCCAGAGGATCTCGTAGCGAATGATGTCTGCTTTGCCGTTCCACTCCGTCATCCGATCGATCTGAGCCTGGTTGATCCAACCGCGATGATCGGTCCATAGGCAGAGGTGCCATTGTGGATTGAGACGCTCCCAGCTCGCGATGCAGTTCTGGACGATTGATGGCAAGGAGCTGCCGATCCACACGACATGAAGCAGTGGACGATCGTCGAGCGGCTTTCCGTCAGGCAGTCCGCGAGCAAGGATGGCTTGTCGCCCAGCTTGGAGCTGTGCACCAGTGAGCGGCACACGCGAAGGGTCACGCACTTCTGAGTGCGCTGAATTCGTCGGGCGGGCATGTTTGGGCAACCCGTTGTTCTGCGGTATCACAACCTGATGCTTAGACAGGCCATTCTGTCCGTGCGCTCCATTTGTGAATCGTTGCGCCATGATGACCTCACGCCTGCGCTCTACGCTGGCGTCCTTCGAGCGCGAGGCTCCGGAAAAGTTGCAGTGCTTCGTTGTCTGGGAACGCTCGCAAGCGCTTCTCGACGAGCTCGAGTGCGCTGTCGGGCATCTGACGGATGGCGCCGTAGTCGAGGGCAATCTGGCCCGGGGTGTAGAGGTCACGATGTCGCACGCGAAGCATCGCGCGCATCAGACCATCGTACGCCGCCATGCGTGCCATCCCGTTGTCACCATGGATGCGGTAGTAAAGGAGTCTCTCGGGTATGTGCCTTACTGCCGGGTTGTACCGAGCGCACGAGATCCAGAAGCTCCAGTCCTCGTAGCCGATGAGCGACACGTCGTAGCCGCCGGCTGCTTCCCAGAGCGCCTTCGAGAAGAGCGACGTCACACAGAGTGAGTTGAAGTGGAGAAGCGTTGCCGGCGAGTACAGGGGCAAGTCCCAGACGCCGGTGCGGTTTCCGAACTCTTGCAAGTTCGTGCTCACGATGGCGTAGCGATCGGGGGCTAGCACCGAAGCAGCTTTCTCGATGAACATGGGATCGATCTGGTCGTCGGCATCGAGCGGCAGGACGTACTCGCTCTTCGCATGCGCAACGGCCACGTTTCGCGCGTCGGCCTGCCCTTGAGTAAGCCCATCGATCACGACGATGCGCGGGTCGTCGATGCTGCGAGCTGCCTGGCTGCACTCCTCGCATCCCGATGCCACGATGATCTCCGCTACCGGTAGCGTCTGTCGCAGCACACTCTGGATGCACCCGCCCAGGTACTGCGCTTGCTTGTAGCAAGCGATGATGACGGCCACGTTCGGGTGCGCGACAGCAGGAATCTTGTCGTACCCGAACGTGCTACCCCAGTATTGGCGCGCGAAGACGGGCGCGTCTCCGGGTGCAGCTACCCCTGAGAAGTGCATCGGGATGAACATGCGCGCTGGGTAGATGCGCAGCGCAGGGTAGTCCTTCGCGAGCTCGGTCAGCAGGCCCGGACCCACCGACTGCCACGCGCGCAAGCCTTCGAGCTGGCGGTGCTTGACGGCATCTACGCACCTGCGCATCAGGGCACAACCCGGCACCGCACCGACGTAGCCGGCTGCAACCAGACCGGGCCGGATCTCCTCGTTCTCCCAGCAGGCGAAACAATCGTTGTCGAGAAACGACTCATCGAGCTGTTGCACACACTCGGAGTCCGCATCGACCAGGATGCCGCCCTCGCGCTCGAGGATCTCCCAACGCATGATGTCGGCCTTGCCGTTCCACTCCGGCATGGCATCGATCTGGGCCTGGTTCTCCCAGCCCGTGTGGTCGGTCCAGACCTTGTACTGCCAGTCCGGGTGCATCCTCTGCCACGTCGCCATGAGCGCCGATGGAGGAGGGTTGGGGCCGATCCAGATCTGATGGATGATCTTCGGGATCACGCGCCGACGTTACCATCGGCTCCGGCCGGATGTATAGCAGCTCAGCGAGCTATCGGTTGTACACGAGCCGCAGTGCTTTCAACCCGGCTGGCGTCACCTTGTAGATGTACGTGGTTTTGCCCTTGACGACGCGCTGCGCTTCCGGGTGACGAACGGAAAGTCGGCAACGCTTCGCGTAGCCCAGGCTCACGAGATGCTCGAGCGTGCGCTTCGAGGACGCAGTCGCGCAGACTGCGGTGTAGACGCACATAGCGACGAGCGCATCCTTGCTGCCTCGTGGCAGCCGAGGGAGCTTCTTCCTCTTCTTCACCGAAGCCATGAGCGTCTCCTAGCGACGGCCGTTGCTACCGCCGTACGGTGGTTGTTGCGGGTACTGCTGCGGGTACGCCGGCTCGGGCATGCCCGGTTGCTGAGCCATCAGGTAGGGGTCGGTGACCTTCATCTCACGCACGCGCACGCCGGAGCTGATGAGCGTCATGCGGATCATGTCGTTCTTGAGGAGGTTCTCGACGATGGCCTTCTGTCGAGCCGCGTCGGCTTCGTCAACGGCGTCGATGATGGCGTAGAGGGGAACGGCATAATTGCTCATCGGCTTTGTCCTTGAGGGTAGCTCAGTTTTTCGTCGCGTAACAAGGTCAAGATCAAGAACGCGTCAGCACGAACCGTTCGATCAGTTCAGCGATCTGGGTGTCTTCGAGCCGACGCAGTTTGAGCACCATGCGCATGTACATGGCCAGTGCCTCTTCGTCTTCCTCTTCATCCGGCGCAAGGCGTCTGGGCTGATCGTCATCTTGGAGTGCTTCGTAGAGGAGCTGACCGAAGGAGAGATCGTGGCGCTTGTCCCACGCCTTTGCGATGCGTTCCAGAAAGATCGCAGCGCGCGTGTCGTTGCGGAGGGTCGAGCCCATACAAGCAGTCTACCAAGCCTCCTCCTTCGTGGCTTCCTTGTCGTTCATCAAGATCACGGGTTCATCTCGCGCAACGCGTCAGCCAGTTCAGCCAACAGCGCGTCTTCATCCAGATCCTTGCCTCCGAGATCAGTTGCGAAGGACGTGCCTGATGGTCCCATGACGGCTTCGAACTTCGAGAACTTGTCGAGCACACGATCTCGAACGATCTCGTCGATCGTTCCGAGGCCGATGAGGTACTGGATGAGAACGTTGCGCTTCTGACCCGGACGATAGAACCGGCTCTCGAACTGGAGGATCCACCGAGGGACGTAGTCGAGCTCGACGATGATCGCGACGTCTACGAACGTCAGCGTGTTGATGCCCTCTCCAACAGCGTGAGTCGTCGTGACGACGACGCACGGCCTGTTCTGGCTTGCCTCCTCGAGCACCTTGATGCGCTTGTTGATCGGCTGCTCGCCGGTCGCCATGTACACATCGATCCCCTTCTTCGCGAAGCAGTCGCGGATCTCGCGCGCCACGTCGTGTCGGTGCGCTGTGACGACGATGCTGCTGTCGTTGGCGAGGTGGTTGATGGCAAGCTCCACGGCTTGATCGATTTTGCCGCGAGCCGAGATTGACAGCGCCCAGCGCATCCACTCGTCGTCGATGTCATCCGGGATGTCGCGCGAGATCGATTGCTTCGGGACGTCGACTTCAATCGTCTGCCTCGTCATCGGCGGAAGCTCGAGCTCTACATCAGCCTTCGTGCGCCGGAGCATGAATTGCTTGAGGCGATCATGAAGTTCGTCCAGATGGCTGGACCCCTTCACGTTCCACACCTTCTGGGTTTCTCCCTCTTCACCTCCGCGCTTGGGCACATCCTCTTGGAAGGCGTCGCAGTAACGCTTCGCGTAGCCGATGTAGTGTCCAAAGCGTCCAGGGCTGATCGTGTCGACGACGTTCCAAAGTTGAATGGGGCGATTGGTGAACGGCGTACCCGACAGAACGATTTTGTTCTTCGCCGCACCTGCAAGCTCCTTGCACACTTTGCTTCGGCGGCTTTTCTCGTTGGTGATGGCATGGCCTTCGTCGAAGACGATGGTCTGGGCGCCCTTGAGCATGGGTAGCCACGCGTGGATGACGTCGTAGTTGATGACGACGATGCCGTCAGACTTGTCGATGTGCGCGCCCTCGGGTGGTCGTGTACCCGAGAGCTCGAGAACATCGATGCCGAGGCGCGCGCCTTCCTTCACCCACTCGCGCTTGACGATCGCGGGGCTGATGACCACTGCTGGCGGCTCCAACCGTTCGAGCGCACGTAGCGTTGGTGCAGTTTTTCCAACACCCATGTCGTCAGCCAGGATGGCACCCTCGCGCGCGACGGCTTCGAGGAAGGCCATGCTGTGCCTCTGGTAGCTGCGGAGCGCGCTCTCTGTTCCTTCTCCTGGATCGATGCCGTCGCGGACCGACAAGGAAGCCACGATAGGAGGTAGGTCACCTGCGACCTTTGCGATGCGCTCCTTGGCGAGTTTGACTGCCAGGACGCTCACGGAGTCGCCGTAGCCCATCCACACACGCTGGACCTTGTCCCAGTGCATGCCAGGTAGCGTCCGGGCGACCTCGACGAACTGGTAGTTGTACGGGCTCGTCAGCGCGTACTGCCCACTGGCAAGGCGTTTGCTCTTGACCAGGATCATCGCTACTCCATCGGCCTGTACGGTCCCCAGCCCTGCGCGTCGTGGTGTGCTTGCATCGCCTCGTTGTAGGTCTCAGCGCGGATGCTGTAGAGGTGCATCATCCTCACGTCGTAGACGTCCTTGGTGAGGAAGTCGTGCTGCGGATGATCGGCCGTGAGGAACGTGAGCTCCGTCCCATCCTCGTTCGACCAGCACTCGTAGATGATCACGCGCTCTGCATACCACGTGTAATGCAGGTTGTCAGCTACTTGGCGAGCTTGACCTTGAGCATGTCGCCGAGGCTGACCTTGAGCGTGGGCTTGCCAGCAGCCCGAAGCGCGTCTTCTTTGCGCTTTCTCTCTTGCGCATCGCGAAGCTCATTTTGCTGCCGCTGCGCTTCGAGCACGAGCCGATCGTACTGCTTCATCGCGCGTTCGATCGCTTCGTCATCTGAGCACTTGTCACGCTCTTGGATCTCGTGAGCGAGTGCGGCGACCTCTCGAGCGAGAGCGAGCTTGAAGACCTCGTTGATGATGAGCGGTTGTTTCATGGTCATCGATGCAGTTGTGTTTCGTAGCGGTTGTAGGCCCTGATGCCCGCAGCACCGAGGGCGGCGAAGAACACACCCGACAGGCCGTACGCGAGGATCATTTGCCCGAGGGTGAGCTTGTGGGTCACGAGGTTGACGACCCATTGAGGTGGAGAGACCCACGGCGTTGCGCCGGCTGCGTAGAGCTCTTTCAGTGCTGCCTGGTACACGGACAGCTTCGTCAGGTCCGCGAGTTTGGCGTCGAGGTCTGCGATGGTGATGACGCCATTGCAATCGTAGTCGAGCCCACAGTGCCCGTTCCTGTCGGGCGTCCCGTTGTTCGAGTTTGCGTAGTACGCGCGGACTTCATCGGGACTAGAAGAGTTGCTGTCGATGATGACGGTGTCGGGCGAGGTGCCTCGCGTCTTCACGGCGTTGGGAAAGAGGTTCAGGGCGTAGAGCACGCCGGGTGACGTCGGGAGCTCGCTGCCGAGGTACGTTCTGAGCTGACCCTTGAAGAAAGGGATGATGACGTGGACGAGCTGCTCGCTGGCGCTCCAGGTGCGGTAGTCGGTGGCATCGATGTGCAGAACCTTGTCCAGGTAGTGACTGTCGAGTTGGTTGAGACCCGCGTACCGACCGTTCCACGCGCTCGGATCGAACTGACTCTCCAGGAGAAAGAAGTTCAGGAACCACTCCGCCGGCACGCCCAAACTGTTGCCGAAGGTGGCAAGCGCCGGGAAGAAGGCGGCATCCAGGTTGGGATGGAGAGCCACGGCACTACTCTATCGCAAGTCCTCGAGCTTCATCAGCCTCTTCACGTCGGCCTCCAGACCGCGTGAAACTCCGATCGCATCGCGTACGTGAGGCCCTTGTACTTCTCGCTCTTCACCTGGATGGGAGACGGCAGATCGAACGAGCTGGCTACACGCTCGATGGTGGCAACCGCAGGACCGACACCACGTGCGCCCTCCGCGATGCCGGCCCTCGGGAGCCTTCCGATGGAGAAACGACAGGACGCTCACGCCGGAGCCGCTCAGCATGCCGACGAGCGCCTTGGCGCGCTTCTCGTTCCATTGGAACGGCTCACGCGCTTGGCCTCCAGCGCAGCGGCGATGCGCTCCAGAGCCGATGCGATGCGTTCCAGTACCTCGTCCACGGTCAGACCGTGCTCGAAGGCGTGATCTTGGTCCCGAGGCAATGCTTGCAAGAGAACATGCCTTCGTGCGTCGCGCAGATGCAGCCGGCTTCGATGAAGCGAGTCGCATCGCGTTTGCGGTAGAAGCGCCACCGCGTTCCGTCTTCCAGCACCACGTACCACGTTGGGGACGTAGAGAGTCGCCCTCGCCGGATGTGGCTCGGCTCGAACACTCGCTCGAGACGCGGTTCAGTGCTCATGTTCCTCATGCTCGTATCGCTCAGCCATCTCCAAGGCGTTAGCGGCCTGAGAAGCGAGCGATGCAATCTGTGACCACCGACTCCAGTCGTCCCGCAGCTCCGTGTGGTGCTTCGACTGGAGCATGACCTCGATGGCGTTGATGTGTTCGTGAGCCTCGGTTCGCAGCAGCGCTACGATGCCGGGTTCTTTTGCAGCTAGCGGCATGGGCAGCGCGGTGAACGTCCCGGTTTCATGCTTCGCGAGATGCGCGGCTACACCTTCGGCTGTTTCCTGCGTCCACCGAGTCCGCGAGGAGTCACCCAGCCAGTACCGTCGACCATCGGTAGGCTCGCACCAGACACCCCACCACCCACTCATCTGCTCTGTCATCGGTTACAGCTCGTTGAAGCGGCTACGGATCTCTCGTTGCAGGTCTGCGTACACCGGAAGATCTTGTGGATGCTCCTGCCAGGCCAGGCCGCGCTCGATGAGATCGTAGGTGTAGAGGATGCGTGCGCCAGGCGAACCCGTGACAGCCCCGTCTCGATAGGGCTCCGCAGGCTTCTGCGGCCGACCGAGGATCCAGAGGTGATCGGCGATTGTGAGAATGGACGCGACGTCGTGGGTCACGACGAAGATGGTGTTCTCCTCGGACAAGCCTGCGACCTGCTTGATGAGGTCGCAGACCTTGTCCTTCATGCGCGGATCGAGCCCCGTGGTGGGCTCGTCCAGAATGAGAAAGTGCTCCGAGCAGAGAAGCTGCTGCGCGATGGCAACGCGTTGACGCTGTCCGCCCGACAGCTCTGCGGGATACTTGTCCCACTTGTCCGCCAGCGAGAACTTCTTGAGGTAGTCTTCGGCTCGCGCTGTGGCTGTGTGGCTATCGGCGCCAGCGCGCTTGGCAGCAAGCGTGAGGTTGCCCAGAACGGTTCGATGCCGCAGCAGCGGGTAGTTCTGCGCGACGAAGCCGACGAGGCCCGCCGAGACAGGCGTCTGCTTGACGCCGACGGTCACACGGCCTGTCGTGGGCACTTGAAGGCCCGCCATTACACGACTGAGTTGTGTCTTACCGCAACCGCTCAGTCCGAGGATGCCGATGATCTGGCCAGTGATGCAGCCGGGCCGCACGATGTCGCGAACCTCGGCCGACACGCCCGCGAGTACGACGTTGTTGCCGTAGCTCACGCCGACGTTGTCCAGGCGGATGAGGACGTCCTTCTCTTCGTAGAGTGCTGATGCGGTCATGGTTACGTCGCGCTTTCTGCTTGCGGATTCTCTCCTCTAAGCGTCTTGAGTACCCACTCGGGAGCCGGTGTGACGTGTTGCTCAGACGTATTGAGGACGAAGTTGACGCGCGCCATCACTGCGTTCAACTGGACCTCAACGCTCTGGCGGGGCCGGATCTCGAGCTGAATCATTGCCGCTCCAGCGTCAGGCTCGCGTATGGGCAGAGCAGGCGCCGGATGGCGACGAACGCCCAATCCTGAAGGATGCCGATCGCCAGGACGACGATCTGGATCGCGAAGACGGCCGCCAGGGCGATGTGCTTGTCCTCGGCAAGCATCATCGAGCCCAAGCCACCCTCGAAGCGCACGAGGCCCTCGACCATCGTGAGCATGACCCAGCCCATCGCAGCGTTCTGGCGGACCGCGTCGATGACACCATCGAGATGCCCGAGGATCACGACCTCGACGACAGAGCCCCAGGATCCAAGCCGCAGGGTGCGTGCATGGTCGAACTCCTCCTTGGGGATGGCCTCGACGATGTCGTAGAGACTCGTGATAAGGAAGACGCCGAGGCCGAAGACGAGCAGCGCGACCTTCAGGCCGTGGCCGCCGCCGAAGACGAGCGTGAAGAGCACCACGAACCCCGTGATCCCCAAAAACCTGCCCTTGGAGAGCGCACGCACTAGGGGCCGCACGCTCGGCAGCACCGTCAGGTACGCCAGTGGGATGGTCAGCAGGCACGTCAAGCCGATGGCCTGGAGGTTGGTCGTGAGGCTCACGAAGAGTTGGTCGACCAGTCCCTGGGCCATCAGCCTCGGGTAGGCCCTCGCGATCTCCCCGAGGCTCGGCAAGAAAGCAGGGCGCAGCGACCACGCCGCGAGCAGCGTGAGGATGGTGCCACCGATGAGGATCCACTGGGCACGCCGTGAGACGTGCCCGTTAGGGATCCACGCTTCTCGAAGATCACTCGTCATCGCACCCAATCCTTCGTGGCTTCCTTGTCGTTCTCACTGCCCCATGATGATGTCGACGCGGCGATTCTTCGCGCGACCAGCATCCGTGTCGTTCGTCGCCACCGGCTTGTCCTGGCCGAAGCCCTTGACGGTGAAGCGGTCGGCGGGGAAGTTCACCGATGACTGCTGCATGAGCCAGCTCTTGACCGTCGTGGCGCGCGCCTGCGACAACGTGCGGTTGTTGTTCGGATCACCGGTGTTGTCGGTGTGCCCGTCGATCTCGATGACCAGATCGGTCGTGATGAGATCGCGCTCGAGTGCGGCCATCTGCTTCTGGCCGTCTGCTGTCAGCGCAGCGGAGCCGGTCTCGAATGTGATCGACCAGCTCTTCTTGGCGACGACGTTCGTGATGCCACCAGCCTGGAAGGTGGGCACGTCGGTGGACGCTGTCATCGTCGGTGCAGCCTTTGCGAGATCCTGCACGTACGACGTGTCGAGGATGTCGGTGGCGGGCGGGTAGCTCGGCACGAGGCTCTTGTACTGCTGCACGGCGATGTCGCCGAACGTCTGGTAGGTGGCGGTGAAGAGATCCGCCGAGCCGGGCGTGAGGCCGAAGAGCTGCATGTTGTCGGCCAGATCACTGACCGATGAACCGCCGAGCGCGATAGGCACACCGGTCTTGTCCGGCTCCGTGGCGCCCTTGTAGTAGCGGACCCAGTAGTCGCCGTCCGCGTTGGCCTCGCCATAGACGGCTGCGCTGATGTCGCCTGCGCGCTTGAGCGCATCGGGGTAGGCGCGGATCTGATCAGCGCCGTCGAATGCGGCTTGCAGGATGCCACGCACGACGTCCTTGTGCGCGCGGTCCCACTTGCGGATGCCGATGAGCGCCGCCGGCATCTGCCAGTAGTATTCCTTGGTCGAGGCAATCGTGACCAGGCCGCCCTTCTGCTGAGCGACGTTGACGTCACCGGGTGTCCACGTCACGACGCCCGAGACGCAGACGTTCTGCGTCTGTCCCGTGCGGTGCCCCTTGTGCACGACGGGGCGATCCTCGCACGTGCCCAGGATGTACTTCTTGGGAGCCTCCAAGTAGTCGTCGACGCTGACCCAGTTGAGCGCGTCCGGGTCGTAGGTCTTCTCGTCGCTGTTGTTGAGGATGCCGTTGTCACCCGCCCACTTCATGGCGATGTTCCAGTCGCCATCGCGGATGACGCCTGCGATCACGGCGCCCTGAGCCGCCTTGGGATTCTGCTTCCATGCGGCAGGTCCCATGAACTTGTCTTCGCCACGGCTGTAGCCGAGCACACCCACAGTTTCGGCCGTGCAGTCGGCGCAGATCCGCTTGAGGCTCTCGTTGAGGCCCGCGAACCAGCTAGGCGTACCGTCGCCCATCAGCGTGACGAAGTGCATGCCCACACTCGGGTTGTCGGTGCCCTTCGCTACGGCCTCGGCTAGCGCGCCGAGCTGCGCTGCCATCTTGGAGGTGTCGTTCTCCCGGGTGAAGTGCAGGTTGACGTTGTGACTCGCCATGAGTGAGCCGGTTGTCGTGTCCTTGCCACCGTTGGCGTACAAGAGGCCCATCTGCGCGTTCCACGCCCAGACCATCATCCTCACGTCCGTACCCTTGCCAGCAGGCGCCAGGCCCGGCAGGGCCGTCTGCGCAACGGTTTTGGCGCTGGCCGTCGGAACGGCAGGAGCCTGAGGCAAAGCGGCAGCCTTGGGCACCACAGCCTCTTGTCCTGGCCTACCTCCAACGAGAGCCTTGATGCCGAAGAAGGCACCGACCGCGAAGACGATGAGGATGAGCGCGATGGGTCCGCGCTTGATGCGCATTGCAGTAGACATGACCTAGACCTTTCCTTGACCACTCTTGTCGTTGCTGTTGAACAGACTCCCGAAGCTGTCGGGTGATTCCTCTTCGGCGGCATCGGCAGCAGGGGCTTCGATGCGCACGTTCTTGGCGTCCACGCGCACTTGCTGCATGTCGGCGCCTTCCTTCTCCCACTTCTCGAGCTGGGCGAGCGCCGATTCCTCGTAGGCCATGTTGTCGAGGTCGGCGCCGTTGATCATCGACTTGGAGACCTCCATGAAGTATTCGATCTGGCCCATCTTCTCGTTGAAGTTGTCGGCAAGCCGATTGAGGGTCTCGTCGTACAGCTCGCGCTCCGGTCCACCCGAAGCCATGATCCTCTGGGCTTGCTTGAAGGCCGCGAAGCCCTTGGTAATCATCTTGTACTGCTCGGTCTGGACCTGAACCTCGTTCTCGATGTCCTGGCAGAGGATCGCAGATGTGCCGTGCAGCTTCTTGAGGGTGGTGAGCAGCTTGTCGTAACGCGCCAGTACGGCGCTCAACGTCTTGGCGCTCGCTTCGAGCCTCTTGGCCTGCCTGCCGGCCACTGCCAGCTCCCCGCGCATCTCGGCGGCGTTCTCGCCACCGGCATCCATGACCTTCTTGGCCTGCGCAGCGCGCCGCATCTCGTGAGCGCTCTCGGCCTGCTTCTTCTGGATGAACTCGAACATCTGATCTCGTTGCCCTTGCAACGCACCGATCGCTTCCATCATCTCCGCCAGACGTTCCTTCAGCCTGGCGACGAATGTCTTGAGGATGCCGATGGGATCGATTTCGATGAACTGCTTGGTGATTGCCCGTGCGATGGATGCGTAGCCGTAGATGAGGTTGGTCCTCATCCTCGGGTCGAGCGCGACGTAGCCGACAGCCACGAGCGCAACCAAGGCAATGACAAGCCTCACCGTGTCGTAGACGACGTCGAGTACGAACGGGACGATCTGACCCCAGAACCAGAAGCCGGCGACACCGAGGATCGCGAGCAGGGTGAAGGTGAAGAGGTTGAGGCCGATGGCCTCCCTCTTCTTGAGCATCTCAGAGATTTTGCTGTCGGCCATGATCATCCCCTCGGCATCGTTTCGACGCGACTCTTCTGGGCTTGCAGGCGGCCGACGACCTGCTTGTGTGCGGCCTCGAAGTTGGCGCGGATGGTCTCGATCTGGTGCGCCTTGTCTTGCATTGCCTGGACGTCCGCCGCGTGCTTGGTGCGCAGGGTCGCGATGGTCTCCTGGATGGACTGGAGCTGCTTCTCGTACGAGGCGATCTGCTCCTCGGTAGCTGCAAGCGTCGCTTGGGCCTCGCCAAGCTTCTTGGTCTTGTTCTCTTCGAAGGTGTGGTCGAACTCCGACCGGGCGGCGTCCATGACGCCGACGAGCTGGCCGAGTGCATCGACGAGCTGATCGGCGGTCGTGTGACTCGCCTTGAGTGCCGCCTTGAAGCGCATAGCCTCGTCGGGGATGATCTCTTTGAGATTCTCGTACTGCTCCATGAACGCCGTGTACGGTGGTGGGCAGCTCTTCTGGAGGCGTGTCTCCAGGCGCGCAAGCACCTCGGGATCGGCAGAACCGTTCGAGTACGACGGAGCCGGCGGCAGCGGCGTGTTGCGCGGTGGTGCGCCAGGCACCGGTGTGTTGCGCTTCACAGGCGTCTCGGGGACCTCCTCGGCCAGCCCTACGTTCGCCAGAAACCCCAGAAACCCTTTCTTCTTCTCGGTCACGATTGCCTCCCAGTCTACTTGACCTTGATCTTCAGCCGTTTGGCTTCGGCGACGACGAGGCTGCGAATGACGTCCGCCTTGCCTACGCGGAAGCCCGTCTTTGCCGAGAGTTTGGTGACGATGCGGTCCAAGAGCCGCGATACGTCCTTGTTCACACTGACCGTGGTGGATCCTCTAGGGGATGCGGACGTCTTCATCCGGCCCAGTATGTAAAGCACTCGTACAGCGATGTCAATAGACTCGCACGTACACGTATTGCTAGGGTTTTTCGACGGGCTCGTATTGTGGACAGCTCGAAGCGTGCTTTTGCTCCGGGCGAGCAGGATTGCCCGGCCACGCGCCGCAGTTGCAGCTACGCTCGTCTTCGATCTCGACCGGCTTCATGCGCGCTTTCCCCAGCGGGGAAACAGCCGCACAGAACGATTCGCTAGCCGGCCGCAGGAGGGCGTTGACCTCGCCCGGGTTCAGCTTACCGACGACATCGATCTCGAACATCACACGCACTTTCGTTTCCATTTACTGCCTCTCTTCACGCTCCACGCCGCAGTGGATCTGGCATCCAACATCGCGGCACCCGGCGAACTCCGGGTCGAGCTTCTTTGCTTCCTTCGTCGCTTCGCGCGCTGTCTCGTCGGAGACGAAAGACAGCTCGTGGTAACCACACAGCGAGTAGCCGATGAGTTGGTAGAACTCTTCCCAGTCGGCTTGCGTGAACTTGCGCGACGCCCTGGCGAGCTCGTTCAGTCCAAACCCGCGCTTCTGGCTCTCTTCGAGCATCGTGCTCACGATCACGTTGGCCTTGAACCGCACTACCTTGTTCTTCACGATGAACGGCTGCATGGGCCTGCGTGCCGCATCGCTTGATTCATCTGTGAGCAGGTAGAACTGCTCCCGGTCGTCACGCAGGTCGATGCGTGTGGACAGCTTGTCCAGGCTGAACCCGCGCTTCTTGCTCTCATCGAGCAGCGTTCGCACGATCTTGTTTTGCACAGTGTCCTCCTAGCGCATCTCCAACCCGAGCCGATGTAGCCAGTTGCTCCGAAATTTCTTCCAGCCTTTTCGATTGGGGTCGATCAGAGCTGACAGAGCGTCATCGAGTGCTTCGGGCCACCGCTTCGCAATGAATCGCATAAGACGTTCGACTTCGTCCTCTTTGCTGGTGATACCCGCTCGCAGACTCGCATTCTCGGCGCGAAGGTTCTTCACATCGGCCTTGTACGGACGGAGGATCTCGTCGAGCGTGTGCTTGATTGCCTCCAGGTCACGCTGGACGTAGACGATGTCTGGTCTATCCTTCGATCGCAGGCGCACCACGACTGCGTTGTCGTGTTCGTTCGCGGCAGCACGCGCTTCGGCCTTGGACGCAAACCGCTTGGCTTCGCGCTGATTCGTCCATTCCTCGTCGCCCAAGTAGGAGACGGTCTTCGGAAGAACCTCATAGAGCTTTACGAGCCACACCTTCATCAGCTCACCATCTCGAACCATCTAGCCGCGAGCATCCTCGCTTGGCTCACGGGTGGTAGTCCGTACCCGCCGAACGACATGCCGTCGTTGGCTTCCACGATCACAGTCTCGCCGGTGCTCAAGACGCCGTAGTCGATGCAGCATGCCGCCGGAGCGTGCTTCTTGTACTTCTTCCACGCGGCTTCGACCACCTTGCGATCGGGCGCCTTGCTCCAGTCGCCCTTGTACTTGCGGCAGTCGATGATCGTTTCGTACAGGTGGAACGCGCGGTACTCGGCCACGAACTCGACCGGCTCGGCGATCCAGATGGGTACCTCATCGGGAAGCGTCACGATGCGCCGGCGCGACGTCGAGTCCCCGGTCCAGACGAAGCCGGTGAAGAGTTTATGCTCCTGCGGCTTGATGAAGACACTACCGATCTGCCCACGCACTTCACCTAGCGTTGCCTTGCGGATGTTGCGGCCGAGAAACTCTTGCAGCTCCTCGGGATAGTCGAGCGGAGGCGGGATGGGCTTGCCGAGCTTCTTGAGCCCTTGCCAGACGTCCCCGAGCCAGCCAGCCACACCAACCGTTGGACCGAGGTCTTCGAGCTTGTCGATGTCCTCGAACCAGTGGAACGGCGTCGTCTCCACGTTCAACGTCCAGAAGCCCTGCCAAGCGTTGAACAGCACTTCGGTCTCCGGGTACTGCTCCCGGTGCCTGACGTAGAACTTCGTGGCTTTGATCTCGTTCATGATCAGCTCGCGTACGCGCCCTTGCCCGTCTTGATCTTGCGTACCGCACACGCCATCGCTTCACGCTTGGTCTTGTGGCGGTGCACGCAGAACCCACGCTCCGCGCCGATGAGATCATCCTTGATGCGTCCGTAGTAGTTGCCTCTTGATCCTCCTACGCACGCCACTACTCCGAGCAACGCTTTGCTCATGGCTTCTTCATCGGTACGAGCTTGTATTCGACGTCACACTCGGTGACTTCGTCATCCTTGATGATGAAGCCGCCGACAGCGTCACCGCCTTCCCAGAAGACAATGGCCTCGATGTGACCGTGGATCTTCGGGGCGATCTTTTTGAGGAAGATGTATTCGAAGCTCCCGCCCGAACCTTCGCCAGTCCAGTAGAACTTGGACTTGTCGAGCGTCACCTTGAACGAGCCGGAAACAGTGAGTTTCTCGCCGCACTTCTTGCAAAAGCCTGCATCGATCTCGTTCTTCGTTTTGCACTTGGAGCACTTGTTGGACTTAGCGAGGAGTTCCTCTGCTGCCTCCAAGGCATATTCGATCATGGAGCTCTCGGGGAGCTCGAGCTTGGACAGCTCTACGATGTCCTTCGCATCCATCCACGCCTCGAACACGAGCGTTTCGATGTGGTCGATGTTGTAGCTCATCGCTTCCTCTTCCTCTTCGCTTCTTTAGCGAGTGCGTCTTGAGCGCGCTGGGCTGCGTCAGGCGAGCCATCCCACTGCTCGAGCATCGCGATGGTGTCGGTGACAACGGATAGCGCACACGCCCTACGGATGATGGCACCAGGAAGCGTGAACTCTTCAGCGACGTGCTGACCATCCTTGTCGTCTTCGATGCGCTTGACGATGACGTCACCGCTCCAGTCGCCGTTGTGGTTGATGACCCACTCGCGGCCGTCGTCATCCATTATCATTGTGGTGTGCATGGTGTTTTCTCCAAGACGACCAGCCGCACGTGGAACCGCACAACCTTGGTGCCATCGAACGTGCCGAACACTTCACCAAGCTTGTCGCCGCTCAAATGCGACTCGCGGAAGGCTTCACGGCCGTTGTAGAACATCTGCGCCGCGAGCTTCGCAGCGTTCTCCAGATCACGAGCGATGAGTCGCGCGTGCTCGCGCCCATCGAGATCGTGAACCTGATACACCTTGCTCACTACTTCGCTCGTCGCTCGAAATGTTCGTTGAGCGCTTGGACGATGAGGCGCGCGTAGCCCTCCTCTCGATAGGAGACCGAAGCGATAGCATCGTCGTTCGCGTCGTGGATGCGCCACCTGCCGTTGCCAGCAGCCATCACTGCGGGCGGGATGAATTCACATCCGAATGGCGCACGAAGTCTAGCCATAACCGCTGCGTCTTGATCAGCTTTGGACTGGACCGCACTGCGCCGATTCGCGTCCGGTTGATTGCTCTGTACGGTTCGACGTCGGTTGTGACTCATACGTTTCTCTCCTTTCGGCACTCACGCAGCTTGGCGCGCAACCCTACGATGGTCACGATGAGCCGACATGCCATCGCGTTGAACTGCCCGCGATTGGTCTTGTAGAGCCTTTCGATGCGATCGATCTCCTCGTCCGTCAAAGGCTGGTCGTCGTGCATCATGACTCGATGAGCTTCTTTCCTGCCAGCTCTCCATGAGCTGCGATGACTGCGTTGATCCAGCGCTGCGTCTTGGCCTTGGCACGAACGATGTCGTGCTTGTCGCCTGCCTTGGCTACGACGCCTTCGTGCGTGATGCCCTCGATCACACCCTTGCGTACGAGGTCGACGTAGCCTCGAGTCCAGTTGACCGTGCCGAGGTACTTGGCGGTCGGTACCTTGCCCTCGAAGAGTTTGCGAAACTCGGTAGGCCCGAGGATGCCTTTCTTGTACGGAGCCGCGTCGAAGAGCGTGACGAACTTGGGGTCGTCCGCGAAGTGAAGGCCGGCAATCGACTTGAGGCCCCAGAACTCGTAGAAGACCACGACTGCGTCCCATCTGGAGTCGACGGCGATCTTGGCAAGCGTTTCGCTCATCGTGGTCATGAAGACGTCGGGCGCGGCCACGAGATGCGGATTCGAATCGTCCGTGAGCCCACTTCGCTTGCCGTGCTTGTACCAACCCTGCTTGCGGTTCCACTCTGCGCGCATCGAGCTGCCATCGAGCTTGTCGAAGACCTGCGCTCGAGGGATCTCGCGGAACTGCTGTCCGATGGCGCTCGGGATGCTCGGGTAGTCCTTCACAGTGCCTCCAGCTCCGCCTCAGCCTTCGCTTCATCAGCCATAGCAGCGTGGAATTGCGGACCGCTCAAGCGCCGTGCGTACATCTTGGAGAGGACTTCCAGGCTCAATCCGATGGTTTACACCAGGAGGCGCCCCATCCGCGATAGAGCCGTCGTACCGCACGGGATCGGACCAGACGTGATCCTTCATGACTCAGCTTGAAGATCCAGGAGGTTCGCGGCGTACTTGATCCCGCTGACGAACGTCTCGAGTTCTTCCCGTTCGAATTGGATAAGGACATCCTTCTTGTTCTTGCCCGATCGAAGAAGGAGCAAAGGCACCCGACCCGGGTACTTGTACTGCTTGATGGCCGCCTCGATGACTGCCGGCGCCTTCGCGACCTCACCCGGCTCGACAGGCACAGCAAGCTTGCGGCAAGCGTACTCCACCGCCTTGCCCATCACGTCACCCACATCGAAGCCGTCCTTGAAGCCGTACTCCTTCGGATGATTGACCGACGATGAGCACATGAACTCCCAACCAGGATTCTTGACGAGCCACTTGCCGATCGACTCGAAGTCGTCGGCCTTGACGACGAGCTTCTTGTCTTTCGGCTTATTCATGTCGCTGATCGAGATCTGCTTCTTGGAAACGAGGCTTACATAAACGAGATGCATGACTTCCTCCTTCGTGGCTTCCTTGTCGAACTCGATGAACGACAAGGAAGCCACGAAGTGTTGGGCTAATAGATGAGCAGCTCCGTCACGGGACCGCGCCTATCGGCCACGCTGTTGATCGAACGCGCCGCCTTGATCTCCTTGATCTTGAACTCGCGACGTCCGTAGAGCTCGCGGATGATGGGCGCTGAACTGTTCGAGATCACGACAACGACTCCGCGCTTCTTGAGCTCGAGAGCGACGTCACGCAGGCGTTTCTGGTCTTCGCCCTTGAAGCCTTCCTTCGAGAAGCCTGTGAAGTCACTGGTTGCCGATATTGGTGCGTACGGCGGATCGAAGTAGACGAAGTCACCCTTCTTGGCGCGTACGAGCGTGCGTTCGAACGGTTCTGCGACCAGCAAGACTCCCTTGAGCGCATGCGAGACGGCGCGCAGGTTGGCTTCGTCGCAGATCGTTGGGTTCTTTTTCCGGCCGAATGGGATGTTGAACTGCCCATCCAGGTTCTCGCGGTACATGCCGTTGAAGCCTGCCTTGTTGCAGTAGATGAACTCCGCAGCGCGCTGTGCAGGCGGCCCGAACTCGAAGTTGCGCTCTCGGATGCGGTAGTAGGTCTTCTTGTTGTACCTGAGCGGTCGGAGCGCGCGGATGACAGCGTCGACGTCATCGCGGATCGTGATGTACATGAGTATGAGCTTCTTGTTGATGTCCGCGAGCCTCGCGTGCTTCGGCATCAGTTCGAAGAACAAGGACGCGCCGCCTACGAACGGTTCGTGGAGGGTTGCGTAGTGCTTGGGCATCAGCTCTTGGATGAGAGGGACGATCTTGCGCTTGCCTCCCGCCCACTTCACCGGCGGCTTGGGTGCTCGCCAGGTCTCTTCGGTCGTTGCTGCTTTCATGGTGCCTTCTTGACGAGGATCTCGTCCATCATCTTGCGACCGATGTGCTCTCGGATCTTGCCTATGTCGCCCTCGAGCTGGCGTTTGACCTGCTCGATCTGGTCTCTCTGCTTGCGAAGTGTTTCGTAGTTTTCGCCGCTCGCCTTCAGCTTCGAGTTGCTGTTGGTGAGCTCGCCCTTGAGGTTTTCGATCTCCTTCAGGAGAGCGTTGATCTTCCCGGTGGCGTCGCTGCTGGCCTGATTGAGCTTGATGATCTGCTCATTGAGTTCGCAGACGATGGTGTCGCCGCTCTTGCGCAGCCGAAAGTACGCGCGCTTGCCGAGCTGCGAATGCTCCAGCACGATGGGGTTCGGTTGGTAGCCGTTCTGCTGAGCGGGCAGGGAAGCTTCGCGAACGGGGATTGGCTCGTCGACGTCGAAGCGTTCGACGACTTCCCAGCCCTGCATCGTCATGTCGTACAGAGAGTCGGTGGCGCTGTACCCGTGAGGGTAACCAGGCTGTTGGATCGGAACCGCGCTGATGATGCGTTCGACGGGGTGCAAAGTTCCTTCGGTGCTTTCGTCCATTGGCTCTCCTCTCAGTCATTCGGGAAGTGCGCGCGCTTCCCACGTTTCCAGGTTCGTCTGGTCAGCGTTGAGTTGAGCTGCGACCTTCTGAGCTTCGGCCTTGGTGGTGTATTCGTTCGGCTTCTTCTTGCCGTACCACCCGATGTCGGTGAGGCACTTCACACCCCACTTCGACGGCGGCGTTTTCTTCTTCACAGCATTCCTCGCGCGGTGAGCCACCGCATGCATAGCTTGCACGTCACAGAGTGGACGTCTTTGGTGAGGTTCTTGCGCGCCACATGCATCGTGTCGCAGGCGTGGTCGTCGCCGTCGTCGGTGTAGTGCATCTTGCGCGGGATGAACATGAGCAGCTCATCACGCGTCGCGGGACGCACTTCAGCCCAGCGCGGAAACACTTTCGCCCCAGTACGCCCTTCGAACCGACGTGTCAGCTCGACGAGAACTGCGTCAGCCATCTCCTGGAGTGCAGGGATCTCCGTCGCCGGAAGCGAACCGATGACCGAGACCTCGATCACCATGGCGATCGGAAGTTTGGCGGTGGCCGGCTTGTCACTGGTTTCGTCGCTCACAGCTTCCACCATCGTCCTTCACGTTTGCGTCCGAAGACGAACCATGCCATCGCGTCTTGCCACGCTTCATCGGACAGGACGTACACGTCCGACGTGCTGAGAGGGTATGACTCATCAGCGAGCCACGAGAGCTCTGCGAGTAGCGCCACCTCACCACTTCCAGCCGTCCACTCGATCGCGCGGTCGTAATCGGTGCGCAGCGTTTCGGTCACCTTCGTGATCGTGAAGTGAGCTTTGGGCTTGCACGGCTCGCGCAAGACTTGAACATCACCGATCGAGTGTTGGGTCGCGAACTCGCGTACCGCTTGACGAATGTCGGGCGCTCCGTGCGGATCGATGATCTTGGTTCCGTCCCACACCCGAAGATGAGGAAGGAGCGCGATCGTGGCGCGGTATAGCTCGCTCATCCCTTGAGCGTGCCGTCTGGGTTACGCAGCGGGTGCTGCTCGAACTTGGACAGCTCCGGGCCGCAGTGCCCGTCGGCAGCGGTGGCGCGGTGGACGTAGACTCCGAACGTGCCGGCGTCATTGTGTCCGCACGTGAAGTTCATGTCGCTCGGCTCCATGAAGCAGTGCGCACACGCTTGGCATTTCTTCCCCGTTGTTTTCTCCATGCGGGCTCCTTCTCTCGCGCGAATCCCCTCGCGCGTTACGTCACTACTGAGTCTTGGGTGGCTCGGGCGGCTTGATGGGAGGCGCTCCTCGTAGAGCGTCTTGTAGCGCGGCGACGCCTGGCGAGACCGGTTCCTCCGGCTCTTCCTCCTCCTCCTCCTCCTCCTCTTCCTCCGTCTCCGCTTCGGTGGTGCCTTCTTCCGTCTCCTCTTCTTCCTCTTCTTCCTCTTCCTCGTTTTCGACCACGTCGTCGAACGCGAACGTCATGGCCTCCAGGAACTCTTCCTTGGTGATGTCGTCGGCGTACGCTTGCTCGGCGATGAAGTGGTTGAACGCCGCGTAGATCTCGTCGTCGGCTTCATCGATCGGGATCTTGCCGAGGTGCGCGAGAAACGCCAGCTCAGACCAGAGAGCCTCGAGTCGGCTGAAGATCACGTCCTTGAACGCCTTGACGCGTTCGGCCTTTTGCTGCTGCTTGATCTTGTCCACGACAGTCACGGTGATCCTCCTTGATGTGTGCCCACGAACCTGCGTGCGAAGTAGTCGCGAAGCCCGGCAGCTTCGAGCGAAGGCCCGTAGATGCAATCAAGCTTCTCGGCAAGGTAATCGATGTTGTGCTCCCTGATCGGGATCGGCGTGTTCGTGTGCGTGTTGGCTATGAGCCAGTTGACGCCGTCGTCTTCGGCCTTGTGGCACAGCGTGATGAACTCATTCATCAGGCCAGCGAACTCGATGAACGCGTGGCAGCCGGTACGAACCGCGAGGCCGTAGAATGTGTCTGATGCAGCCTTCATCTTCTGAAGCGCTTCGGCTCGACGCTCTTTGTCCCGCTCGAACTCTCTGGCGTCTTCGGCGGCGCGAAACTTCTTGTGCTCCTCGGCGTTCATTGACGTGCTGCTTCTTCCTGCCGAATCTTGTCGAGCGCCCGGCGAATGTCGGGGTTGTCCTTGATGTAGCGGTTGAGTGTTGCGCGGCCGATCCCGAGCTTTTTTGCAGCCGCTTGCACATCACCGTGGGATATTCTCAGCTTCTCGATGATGGCAGTGTGAGCCTGTTGCACGAGGCTAGGAATCTCGCCATGCATCATCGCTGTGAGCTTTGGGTTGCCGCTCCCGAGAAGGGCCATGGGGTCTCCTTAGAATTGCGGTTCGGTCGTCGGCTTGGGGTCTTCACCCATCCAGACGGCGAACATGTATTTGTCGACCGCTGCATCGTGGCCGACTTCGACGACGGTATCCTCGGGACGTCCGCAGAACATGCGCGCGAGCTTGGTCATGTTCTCGTTGGACGAAGCGGCGTTGAGGTTGAGAACGTCGACGACGGCGACGAGCTCGCGCACGCCCTGCTCCTTGTGCGCCTTGGCCCAGTCGAAGAGAGTGTCGCTGCGAACGTAGCTCCAGAGCTTGCGCTGCTGGGTTTCCATGCGAGCTCTCGCGATTGCGTTGTCGGTCTCTGTGATGGCCTGCGCAACGGTGTCGTGAGGGGCTTTCGTCGGCGTGTCGGACATGGCTCTCTCCTTACTACGTGATGACCTGGACATGTGAACGCGGCATCGGGATGCGGACGAGTACACCATTGAACTTCGTCTCGCACACGATGCGTGCGCCCACGATCTGAGCGACCTTGAGCGGCTGCGTGGTATCGAACACACCTTCGTACCGATCGGCAACCGCCTCGCGAACCCTGACGCGGGAGTGCTCTTCGAGCGGCGTCGCGCCAAGCGTTCCACGAGCCGGGCGCCAATCCTTCGGTACCTTGGCGAGCTTCTGCTCCGCGCTCTGCAAGAGCTTGTGAGCTGCGATGAGGTCCGCGACGATCGAAGGATCGGGCAGACCGTAGCTCTTCAAGCGCGCAGCGTGCTTGCGCACGCGCGTCGCAGTCCTACCGATGCGGATCTCGGCCGCGCGCGCCGGCCCCTCACCGTACAGG
>Ga0209040_10000254_pt1 | contig 38813 bp, 25 predicted proteins | sample BogFormECP12_OM3_FD_188240 | JGI IMG/M metagenome (GOLD analysis project Ga0209040, IMG submission 188240) | Bog forest soil microbial communities from Calvert Island, British Columbia, Canada - ECP12_OM3 (SPAdes) (version 2) | ecosystem: Environmental > Aquatic > Freshwater > Wetlands > Bog ... | reverse complement strand
CGTACAACGGTTTAGCAAGTTGAAAAGTCCCGGTGCCTGCTGTTCGGGAATCAACAATTTAGCCCGGCCCGTGAGCCTCTTTTTCGGGTCCAAAACGTCGTGTTCGGGAACAATTGTTCCCCAAACTGTTCCCCAACGGAGGTCGCTTTTTGTCAAATGTGCCGACGGCTGCAACGTCATGAACCTGATTGCCCTGGCTCTGGGCGTGGTGCCAGGGGGCTCAAGCGCGGGCAGCATTGGCCTCAACCAAGGTACACGGTCCGCTAACCAAGCCAGCCGCAGCTCGTTTGTTAATAGCATCAGCCCGATCAACAAGGGCGGTAGGAAAGGGGCCGTGGGCGGAAAGACCACAAACAGGCACTAAGTTCTTACAGCGGCCTGGAAATCATTCGTCGCTGAGGAAAGTGACTCCGGATTTCAGGTAATCGTGATCTCTGAGAATGCCGGTTAAGCCGACCATTCGGGAGTGAGCCGGTTCGGTCAATATTAGCGCCCTTGTTTGAGGGCTCTATCTGGTTGCAACGTCAGAGTTCCGGGTCCGGGACTCCATCCAAATGGTTAGCGTCTGGTCATTCGTCCCCACCCATGCGTTGACGGGCTGCGTAGGCTGCCACCTTGAGGCGGTTCCCGCACAGTCGCATGCTGCACCAGCGTCGCGTCCCCTTCTTGCTGGTGTCATGGAAGTGCAGTACGCAGTGATCGCATTTGCGGACGCGGCGGCGATCGACATCAGAGAACAATCTCGCCGTGCTGTGCGCCAGGGGCGCGAACAAGTCTTCTGGTTGGCCAGCGTCGAACCAAAGCTCTGTAGCGGACGAACTTCCGGCCGTCTTCAGCTTGGTACGCATGGGATGCTCCGCCATTATTCTGTTTAGTTCAGCTACGGTGGAGTGATGAACTGCACCGCTGTATTCCCAGGCGAGTATCTCCCTCCTCAGCGTCTCCCTCAATCGACGCATGGCGTCCACCGTCCGCTGAGCTCGAATGGATTTCCCCCACTTTCGCTGAAGGTAGGCTACGTCGCGAGCACTTATTAGCTCAGCTGCCTGAAACCAACCCAAGAGCGCACTGAAATCAGGGAGCAACTCCTCGGGCTCCCCGTTCTGGGCAGGTCGCGTGTTTAGGAAATCAAGAGCCAACTGGTTGCCAACGAACAGAAAGCCGCCTTCCCCATCAGAAGTGTGAATTGTCTTAGCCGAGGCCATTATAAGCTTCGTACAATTATACACCGATAATGAAACTTTTTATCGGTTATGCAATCTGATGAATCTGATGATAAGAACGTGCAAGTGTTTGCCTGAAACGGTGCCAATGCAAGCTTTAACGGTTCGGGGCCATTTGTGGTCCAGCCAAGGCAATAGACTCCGGGAGCGTCCGGGTTGACGACTCGAAGGAGGAGCAAACAATCAATGAAATCAGCGCTGAGATGCGGTTTTGGAATAGGAGTTCTTATCATGACTGCTTTAACGGCCTCGGCTTTTCCCAGCGACACCGGTAACGATACGACCCGGGTGCGCTATAAGACTCAACGGGTTGACGCCCTCAACATCTTTTACCGGGAAGCGGGATCGCCGGTGCAGCCGACCATTGTTCTTTTGCACGGCTTTCCTTCCTCTTCTCATATGTATCGCGACCTAATTCCGAAACTCGCCGTGAACTACCACGTGATCGCGGCCGACATGCCGGGCTTTGGTTATAGCGATCAGCCCACCGTCGAGGAGTTCGATTACACCTTTGACCACCTGGCCAATGTCCTGGATCACTTCCTGGATTCCATTGGTCTAACCCGATACAGTATCTACATTCAGGACTACGGATCACCAGTGGGCTTTCGGCTTTTCCCAAAGCATCCGGAGCGGATTCAGGCCATCATCAGTCAAAACGGCAACGCCTACGAAGACGGCTTGAGCCCGTTCTGGGCCGAATCGATCGCGCCCTATTGGAAGGAGAAGAACCCGGAGACGGAAAAGAAGATCCGCGGTTTGCTCACTCTCGAGACCACGAAGTTCCAGTACACTCAGGGGTTCCGCAATCCCGAGGACGTCAGTCCGGACAGCTACACTTTCGATCAGATGACACTGGACCGGCCAGGGAATGCTGAGATCCAGCTTGCGCTTTTCTACGATTACCAGAACAACGTGAAGCAGTACCCCCAGTGGCACGAGATGTTGCGGAGAGTGCATCCACCTGTTCTCGCGGTCTGGGGCAAGAATGACCCTATTTTCCTGCCGGCGGGCGCCGACGCATTCAAGAAGGACGTGCCCGATGCAGAGATTCACTTCGTCGACAGCGGTCACTTTGCCTTGGAAGAGGATGTAGACCCAATTGCGAACTACATCCTCGCTTTCCTCCCAAAGCACGTTCGCTGAAGGGGAGCTAAGGTGCGCAAGCCGAGGAGATCCTCATGAGCGATGGCGGGTTCGGGAGTCGGAGTAGAGGTTGGGATAATGCAAGTAGTATCGGTGAACGCGGGGTTGCCGCGAGATGTGATCTGGAGAGGCCGGCGTGTGAACACCGCGATCTTCAAGACGCCGGTCGAGGGCTCGATAGCGGTCCGCAGGCTGAATCTGGACGGCGACCGTCAGGCTGACCTCACCGTCCATGGCGGACCGGACAAGGCAGTCTATGCGTATCCGATCGAGCACTATGAGTATTGGCGAACACGAGTTCCTGAGACTCCGACGACGTTGGGTGCGTTTGGCGAAAATCTGACGACGCGAGACCTGCTGGAGAAGGATCTTCATATTGGCGACCAGGTGCGCGTGGGCACGGCGTTGTTGCAGGTCGCGCAGCCGCGTATGCCCTGCTACAAGCTGCAAGTGCGGTTCGACCGCGCCGATATGACCAAGCTCTTCACGTTAAGCGGGCGTAGCGGCGTTTATTTCTCCGTGCTTGAGGAAGGGGAAGTGAAGGCTGGGGATGCGATAGAAGTGGTGAAGCGTGATGAGCACAAGGTATCAATCGCGGACGTGTATGGGTTGTACTTTGGCAGAACGATTGATCCAGAGCTGTTAAAGAGGGCATTGGAAACGCCAGCGCTCACACAGGAGTCGCGATCCATGCTGCTCAGCCGCAGCGAGGAAGTTACGCGTTCGCTAAGTTGAACTGCGAAGCATGAAAACGGGCGCAGGCTGTTGCATCGGCTAGACGCTGGCCATTTCGCGGTCGAGGACAACCTTAGCTACATTTCCGGGCAAATACACAGGTTCTATCGCGAGGTCGTAGTGCCGAAGTCCGGGCACTAAGAGCGGTGCAGCGATAATGCCCGGACGGGCGGGCATCAAGCCAAATTGTACCCTGCAACAGGATCACCAAGTGTTGAAAGAAATTGTTCAGAAATTTAAAGGGGAGTTGGCATTGAACTGTTATGTGATCCAGGGCGGCGTGGTCCGCCTCGGTGACCCCGTTCAGCTGGTCGAGAGGGAGGAGTGTCGCCGAGTTGCGAAAACCCAAAAGTAATGCGACTGCCGCTAGAGAACGTCTGCGGAGACGCTACCGTCCAGTCCGCGTCCGGGCGCTTTTCATAGGCGAAGCGCCGCCTGCCTCCGGACGGTTCTTTTATCAAGCAGACTCAGGACTGTACCGGGCCATCCGGGACAGTTTTGCCAATGTTTTCGGCACCCTTCGAGGTGATAATTTCCTTGATTCGTTTCGCGCACTCGGTTGCTATCTGGTGGACCTATGCGGAAAGCCGGTTGACCGCCTTGGTAACGCGGCACGCCGTCGGGCTCGTCGTCGTGGAGAAGCTCGTCTTACGGAGACGATTCGTCGCTTCCGTCCTGAAATCATCGTCCTTGTGATTCGCGCAATCTCCCCCAATGTGCGCCGTGCAGAAGAGCGCGCAAAGTGGTCCGGCAGACATATCGAACTCTCCTACCCCGGACGCTGGTACCGTCACCGTGTCGCGTTCCTCCGGACACTTGCGCGTTTTCTACGCCAGACCTTCTGAACGTTGCTCGGGACGAACCCTCTGTTGAAACCCTTCCCCTTGTAAAGGAACAGTGAGAGTGGCCGGAAGGCTGCAGGCGGCGGTTTGCTAATTCTACCTGCCCGATTCGCACTGACCGATTTTTCCGTATTTTGGTTGCTTTAGGCCCTTCCCAGTTGCTGTCACTTACTCTCATTTGCAAGCGATAGCTCAGCAAAAATTCAGCAAATTCTTCATGGGTAGCCTTACAGCGACAAGGCCACTGCTTTTATCTACTTCCGATGTCATCAGTCCCGCGTGGAACTATATTGACGCCAGAACCCGCGCGGTGACGCCCGACAGGATCTAGCCGCACAACGGTTTTTGGCGCAAGGTTAATCTGGTTGCCCGCTATCTCAATGCCAAACAACATCTAGGACCAAGACGGAAGTTTCCGGACATCTGCGAAAATCATGAATCCGGATTGTTCGCACGTTGAAGAACGCCGCGAAATGTTCGAATCAAGGCGCTGACGCTCGCGCGATGTTATTGTAATTGTTAGCCAAGTCGTCCGGATTAAGCACCGCCCAGCCTTTATCGTGTAATGGAATAGTATGCATTCGCTAAGCATCCCTAGCATCAAATCTTTGACATGAGCCTTCGTTCATCATGTACTCCAGAACGCATAGATCGAAACTATGACCGCAACCGAGCTTTCAGCCGTTCAGATTATCCCGAGGCGGCGCTGGGGTATCGCTCTGCTGCTGGGATTTGGAGTGCTAGTGAACTATTTCGACCGGGTCAATCTCTCGGTCTCGCAAGAGGCGCTTCACAATGCGTTCGGCATTTCTACAGTAATGTTTGGGTACTTGCTGAGCGCCTATAGTTGGACGTATGCGGCGTCGCAACTTCCCTCAGGCCTAATTCTGGATCGGTTCGGAGTGAAGTCAGTGGGACGGATTGGAACGATTCTTTGGAGTGTATCTTCGTTTGCAGCGGCCCTCTCCACCGGACTAAGAGGATTTGTGGGGGCGCGGCTCCTGTTGGGAGTGGGCGAAGCGCCTACGTTCCCATCGAACGCAAAAGCGGTCGGCTACTGGTTTCCCACACAAGAGAGAAGTTTGGCAACGGCGGTCTTTGATTCGGCGGCAAAACTTGCTCCCGCGATTGGAGTTCCGGCGATCGGGTTGCTGATGGTGCATTTCGGTTGGCGATGGAGTTTCGCAGCGACTGGTTTTATCAGCTTGCTCTATTTTGTGCTTTTTTACATTTTCTATCGGAATCCCAGTGAGGACAAAGCGCTATCAAGCGAGGAGCGTAATTTTATTCTCGATGGTGGAGCGCAAGCGGAAGACCGAGTTACGGCCGCAAATGGGGCGCCGCTGGGATACTTGTTACGTCAAAGGAAGGTCTGGGGACTGGTGCTAGGATTTGCTTCATATAACTACACCTTCTATCTCCTGCTCACTTGGTTGCCCTCCTATCTATCTTCGACGCATCACGTCGATCTACTACATTCTGCTTTATACACAAGCATGCCATGGCTGTTTGCAACGTTTACGGATGTCCTGATGGGCGGTTGGCTGGTAGACAAATTAATCCAATCTGGACGCGATGCTTCATCGGTGCGGAGGGCGGTCCTTATCGGTGGCACCACTCTAGGGCTCGGGATAGTAGGGGCAGCGTACGCGAACAGCACCATCACTGCGTTGGTGTGGATCAGTTTGGCAATCGGGGGATTGTCCGCCGCCTCGCCCGTAGGTTGGTCTATACCTTCGTTGATTGCTCCGCGGGAAAGCGTGGGGACGCTCGGAGGGGTCTTGAATTTCGGCAACCAACTGGCGGCGATTGCCGCGCCGATTGTTACGGGGTATGTAGTACAAACGACACATTCATTTTTGGGGGCATTTGGAGTCGCCGGAAGTTTCTTGGTGGCCGGTGTCGGCGGTTACGTATTTATGTTGGACCGGATCGAGAAGATTCCGGAGCCCTCATGAATCGTTTATTCCGTTTCTGTTTTTTGACTGGTTTCAGAGTTTGTGGAATTGAGAACCGCACGCATCGCACCGGTAGAGATGCCACCGTCAACGAGGAGAGTCTGGCCTGTGATATAGCGGCTTGATTCCGCAGCAAGAAAGACGACAGCCGCATCCAGATCGTGCGGTTCGCCTGGCCGCTTTATCGGTATCCGATCGCACAGATAGTCGACCCATTCCTTGTTCTCGTACAGAATTTTGTTTTGATCTGTGCAGAACCAACCCGGCGCTAAACAGTTCACAGTGATCCCATACCTGCCCCAGTCATCGGCAAGGCTCATTGTCAGTTGGCGAATTCCACCGCGGCTTGCTCCGTAAGGACCAAGACCCGCATAGCCCGCGACACTCGTTACGGAACCGATGTTGATTATGCGGCCGTACTGACGCTTGATCATATGCTGCGCTACGGCTTGCGCCACAAAGAAACTCCCTCGCAAATTGGTGTCGAGAATCAAATTCCAATCCTCCCAGGTAACATCGATGGCTGGCTTGCGCACGTTGCAGCCGGCATTGTTGACGAGAATATCGAGATGACTAAAAGCAGCTTCCGCCACTTCCACCATCCGCTTGATGCTTTGTTGATCACGCACATCCAGTTCAACTGAAATGGCTCTTCTTCCAAAGGATTTTATTTCTTCTTCAAACGACAAGAGACTTTCTCTGCAGCGACTAGTGAGAACAAGATCTGCGCCAGATTTGGCGAGAGCGCGAGCGAAATGCTGGCCCAGCCCTCGACTCGTGCCAGTAACAATAGCAGTGTGCCCAGTGAGATCGAACAATGCGTCGCTCATGAGGCCCCGCCCGGTGTCAGAACAACTTTTGTGAGACCTGGCTCTCGAGCGTGAAGGCGTTTAAACCACTCTGGGCCTTCCTTCAATGGAGCCACAGCAGTGATCAGAGGCTTCACATTGATCGCACCGCTGGCCATCAACTCGATCGAACGGGGAAATTCGCCAGCGGAAGCGCAGGAACCCTGGAGCCTAATTTGCCGAGTGACAATGTTTTGCAATGGAAGGGTAACTTCAGGCGAGATGTTTCCAACCAGGACGATCGTGCCTCCTTTGCGAACTGCTTGAATCGCCGTGGCAATTGTGACATTCCGGCCGACCGCTTCAACAACCAGGTCAACTCCCCCACCATTGGTAAGATTGCTGATTAGTTTGTCGAGCTCTACTCCAGATGATAGGGCAGCCGCAGCTCCAAAAGTGTTGGCAAGGGCAAGACGTGATGGGTCGATGTCTGCAACGAAAACGTGCGAACAGCCCGCTACCCGCAAAGCCTGAAGACAAAGCAAGCCAATCGCGCCCGCGCCGATCACAAGAGCGGTGCGCTTGGGGACGTTTTCCGCCAGGGAAACTGCGTGAACAGCCACGGCCACGGCTTCCAGGAGCGCAGCTTCTGGAAAAGAGATGCTGGACGGCAATCGGTACACAATGCGTGCGGGGACGATTACATACTCTGCGAAGGCACCGGCGCGACGATAGTCGCCACAAGAAACACCGAGAACCTCGCGACGATTACAGAGGTTGACTTCACCTCGATTACAAAAAGGGCAAGCGGCGCAGGAGATAGTGGAATCGAAGGTCACACGGTCGTTTTCAATTAAGTTCGCAACTTCCGCGCCGAGAGCTGCGATGGTTCCCGATGCTTCATGCCCCATGATAATGGGAGGAATACGCCGACCGGAAGAGCCATCGTAGCCGTGGACATCGCTCCCGCAAATACCACAGGCCGCAACACGAACTAATACTTCGTTCAATCCGGGGCTGGGCACCGGAAAATCTGCTATTTCGAGATGATTGTATTGCGAGAGTAAGAGCGCTTTCATGGACGAATGCCAGAGCAAACCTCGGCAATCGTATCCCATTTTGGGCCTTCCAAGAAAGAATCTGAGGAATTGACGCGTACGTAAGTGCGTCAGTGGCGGTGAAGGCAGTATGGCGACCGCTTTTTTTTGGTGATTGCAACTTACGGGTTGCCGACCCGTTAGGTTCGTAACTTCCGCATCCCATAAACCTATGGCTTTCCGGTGAGTTCGCGTATAAATTCCGCTTCCTTCATTTTTGCAAATAAGTCCTCAATGTCATCAACATCGAACGCGATATGGTCGGTGTGCCCATCTTCACGGCTCCTGATGCTTTCCAATTCGGCCTCGGGCATTTGCTATAGTTCCAGAATGATTTTCGCGTGCTGCATCATTGTTACAGTTCCACGGCTACCCTTTTGCTCAAAGGCTCATCCCATCACGTTCACAAAGCTCAGCTTTTCATAAAAGGCCCCCGAGACCTTTAGATTTGTGACTGGTAAGCCCACATGCTGAAGAAAATTAATTTTGATATCCAATCACAATTCCTTAGGCTGTATGCAGTCGTTCCTATCTATCGACACTTACCCGTTTCTTGTGCAAACGCAACTTGAACGCTGCTTGCGGCCACTTGTGACTGCTGATTCTCACGAGAGCCACGAGAGAATTTGAGGAATAGTAGCGGGCGCGCTAGAGACCGTTCCACGAGGAAGTGCAGGGGAGATGGCCACTGCTTCGTTATGGTTTTCAAACCACACCAGAAACATAGATTTATCTGATCCCGGCAAACGCTGCTCGTTAATCCAAGTGTAATAGGCACCCATGTCGCCATCCATGAGGGAACCCAGCGCGTCCAGTTCTGCAGGTTCATGGCTCGGGGAAAGAAGCTCGCTCATGGGTTTCTGCCGCTGGCGTGGGGCAAAGCGAACCATAAGTGTCGACGGCTGGGCGCGCCGCAGCGCTTCCCGCGCACCCCATTGCGCAAAACTTGTGCTGAATATCTGCGTTCCGGAACCTTCCGTAAAAAGGCGGACCTGGAAGCGATCAAGGACTGCGTCGTTGGAATTCTTTAAGCCCAAGTCGGCGGGCCGCAATTGAGCCATGTAAGTACGAAGAGCTTCAGGGCCTACTCCAGTTTTTTTGGTTTCCGCTTGAATCTTGGCTAAGAGCGCCGTGCGAACGGGTTCTAGTGCGGCGTAAGAGAGACAAGTAATTTCAGGGCTATGCGGCAGTTCCTGGCCACCATCTATATACCAATGCTCGTACGGAGCTGCGTTGGCTTTCGCCCGAGCCGTGACAGCATCGAGCAACTGTTGAAGTCCATTGTTCGAGCTAACCGCAGTGAAATAGGCGCCATGCGGGCGCAATTTGCGGAAGAGCGGTTCAGGCGATCCGGCCTCGACTCCTTGCCCTATGACCGCAATTCCCATTCTTCCTTGAGTCGGAATCTCGGGCGAGATTGCTTCGCGAAGTCGATCGGAATAGCCGATGGCAGCCTTGCGGAACTCATCCATCTGGTGGGTGGTCCAAAGGTATGCCGAAAGTTGTTCGACGAACTGCGTGGGAGTACCGACCCAATCAAAATGCTCAAGTTGGGAAGAGATCTGAATCGCAAAGAAATCGTGAAACCAATCCTTGTTTTGCTGCTCAGAAAGTGCGTGAAGATTTGCGAGTTCTTTCTCGAGACTTTTGCGTTCCGCTGGAAATTTAAAATCGTAATCAATGACTTCTTTCAAGAGATTCGGCAGAAAACTGAGAGGCAATCGCTGGAACGTGCCCAAATACTCGATGGCCAGCGCTTTCGCTTCGGGAGGATAAGCACTGAACTGTTCGGATTTTAGTTCAGCTGGCAGCATGATTACAGTAGCTCCGAAATCGGCTTTCCCTTCGAGAACGTGGGCGAAAATCCCATCATCGAACCTAACGTCGGAGCAAGATCCGTGCTATCGACGGGGCGGTCCGATACAACACCTTGGCGAATGCCGGGGCCGAGAGCCATCATCCAAGTGGTTCGGGAAAGAACATCTCCGGTGCGATGATGCTGGAAACCATTTCCCCCGGAATCTTCGTCGGCATCACGTCCAAAATCAGGAAGAATAATCATGGTGGTCTTCCCTGCGTACTCCGGCTCATTCTGGACGGCGTTCCAAAGCTCGGCGCAAAGGCGATCGGTCCGGCGGATGCCTTCAATATAAAGCGAGTACGCCCCGGCGTGAGCAATGTCGATGTCATGCATCGTGACCCAGAGCAAGCTCGGAGCAAGCTGCTTCATTAATTGGCGCACAAGATAGACGGAGAGCTCATCGGGGCTGGATAGAGTTCGGGCGTGGGCTTTGAAGTCGTCAACGGAGAGGCTCAGTATTCTCTCCATCTGTTCCAATTCAAAAGTACTTCCACCGAGTGTAGGGGCGGCCATCGGCGTTTCATAGCTATCACGCAGGAGATGACCATAATCAACGCCACTAGACGTTGCAGCGCTGAGCAGATATTTCGGCAGGATGACCCTTGCGCCTGTGCCCGGGCCGAAGGAGCGATTGCTGCTCTCGCCGATGCGATTGAACCCATTGCTTGGCGCGACAACCCAGCAATCGGAAGCAGGCCGCTGGAGATCCTTGCGGAAATATTCAAAGACTGTAGGAGATTCCGGCGGAAGCGAAGCAAAATTATTGATGGTCTCGTAGACGCCGGTAGCGAGACTTGCAGTGGCTACGTAGTGGCCAAGAATGCCCCGGTTGACAACCTGCGTGAAAAACATGGACTGGGGAATCAGTTCATGCATCAGATGAGGAATATTTTCTTGACCCTCGGGGGCAAAGGTCTCTTGATCGCGTGCACCACCGCCAAAGGTAATTACGATGACTTTTCTCTTGGACTGGGGAGTAGCTCCAAACGCGAAGGGGTTGCCTAGCAGGCTCGTGCCGAGAGCCATTCCTGCTCCGGCACGTAAAAATCCGCGGCGAGTGAAGGCTAGTCGCCGAGCCAGTTCGTGGGGGCTCGAGGGGGCATGACGGAACCCAAGCTCGGCGACCAGATTCGCAATTTCGAATTGATGTTTCATTCTAAGTTCACAACATTGGCTAGAAACTAAGCCCCAGTGGCAGCGTTGTCAAGCTGACCAATATCCCAGAATGGGTCAAAAAGCGCCTCAACTCCTGCATCCTAAAGGATGCCGACCGGCTCACGGTTTTGCTTCCGCCCCTTCCTTTTCGGAATATACGAACTGCCGGATTTCCCCGCGTTGCTTCTCAAGGTCCGAGAGATGCTCGGCACGCAATTGCTGGTAAACCTTAATTTCAGCCTGAGCCTTGTCCTTCTCGCCGAGGTGAACGTAAGTCTGAGACAGGCGATAATGCACATCCGCCAAATCCGGATTAAGCTCTCGGGCCTTCAGATAGTAAGGTACCGCTTGCGAGTAGTTGCGTTGATCGGCATAGAGGTTGGCCAGTTGTAACTGCGCTTCGGCAAGAGCTGGATCAAGCGCAATCGACTGCTTCAGAAGTGCTTCGACCTGGGTCAGGTCTACGTCAGGATCCTGCGCACGCTTCCCCTTCCACAAACTGAGCGCGTAGTAGTAGCAGGCTTTACCATTCCTAGGCTGTAGTTCCGTGAAGCGCCGAAAGCGTTCTATCACCTCGTTGGCCTGCGTCGGGGAGCTGTCAAATGCCCGTGACAAAAATGGATAGACGCGGGGATCGGAAGGGCTTAGATCGGCGGCCCGAAGGAGCGCTTTAACAGCTTCGTCGTACCTGCCGAGGGAATAGTAGGCCATGCCAAGCCCGATCTCCATCCGGGATGAGTCGGGATGAAGTGCAACGCCCTGCTGGTAAACCGCGATTGCCGGTTCCAGTGTGCGGTGCAACAGAAGCTCGCTGCCCCAATCGAACAGGTTGCTCTCACTAGAGTCCATGTGCGCGGCTTTTTCAAACTCGGTTGCGGCCTTAACAAATTCGCCGTCCTTCTCTTCCACTTCGCCCAAAAGGTTGTGCAGTTCCGCGGCATCTTTGCGCGCGATAAGGCCTTCTAGAAGCTGTCGGGCATCACTGAGGCGGTCTGTAAGCAGATAGGCGAGCGCCAGGTCGTAGCCGTTGTCGTAGGAGGCAGGATCGATACGCTGCGCCCGCTCCAGGAACGGAAGAGCGTCTCTAACCTTATTACTGCGTGCGTAGAGTTCGCCAAGATTGTGGTTGCCGTCGTACTCCTCGGGCGCGAGGGCCACAGCCATTTTAAACTGTGCTTCAGCCAAGTCTGTCTTACCTAGAAGCACCAAGCTATTGCCGAGATTGGTGTGCGCAGAGGCTGAACTTGGGTTGAGGCGAACCGCCTTCTCCAGATGCTCATAAGCCCTATCATTCAGAGATTGCGCGGCGTAGACCAGACCGAGAAGCTCCTGGACTTCGAAACTCTGCGGAACTTGGTGCGCTAGCTTTTCAAGTCGCTGCGCGGCTTCCGGGAATTTGCCTTTCTCGTACATATCCACGGCAGACTTAAATTCACGATCCAGGTCCTCTTGCTGAAAAAAGGCTCGAGCAGTCATGGGAACACAGGCCAAGAGGACCAGCATCGAGGAAGCCATGGACCGATTCCTGAGAATCACGATGAGTTTATGGTAGCACTGGATCACGAATTGAACTTGAGTCGCAAAAAAATCCGGAAAGGAGCTTCTTTCGAAGCACCTTTCCGGCGGGGTGTTAGGGGGTAAATTAGAACAGCAATTTCAGAGCGAACTGGATCTGCCGCGGATCATAGGGAGAGTCGCGGGTAGCACCGATTTCGCCGAAATTCGAACTGGTGTAGTTCGTTGCACCGGAGATAGCCACAACGCCGTTGCCACCAAAGCCCGGGGCGTTAAAGTTCGGGTGGTTGGTGATGTTGAATATTTCCGTGCGGAATTGCAGCATTACGCGCTCGGTGATCGGGAAATTCTTAAAGATCGAGAAGTCCAATCTGTGGAATCCCGGTCCCGGCACTTGCGTGATACCGCCCAGTGCGGCATCGCCACTGAGGGGAATGCAACCAGTCGGAGAACTCGTCGGCACGCCACCAGGCCCAAGAATGCAAGGCTGGTTGAAAGCCGCCGGATTGCCAAACCAGCTTATGACCCCGTTGTGGTCGGTATGAATTCCCAACTTAAGCGGTTGGCCCGGGACACGAAGCGCGCCGCAACCTAGACCAGAAGCAGTGCTGCTCGGGCAGCTGATGGTGATCGGTTGGCCATCCTGGAGAGTCAGGATCCAGTTGACGCTCCATCCGCCAACAATCTGGTTCGTGATTCCATGGGCATCGGAGAAGTACTTCTGCCCTTTGCCCAATGGCAGATCATAGCTTCCACTGAAGTGGAATACGTTTCGGATGTCGAAAGAAGCTAGACCGTAATCCGGGTGGATACCAAACACTCCCGGAGCACGGTATCCCGCCAGGCTTCCGTTGTTCAGTAAGTCAAAGGCATCGGAGAGCGTCTTCGCGTAGGTATAGGTTGCGAGAAACTGGAGACCGTTAGAGAAACGCTTTTCCAGTTTGGTCTGCAAGCCGTTATAGCCGCTGTTTCCTTCTGTAGCTGCGTAGCTGGCACCACGGCTAAAGTCCGGATAAGGTACGAGACTCTGCGGTGGCGCATTCACATTTGTAACCGACGTGACGTTGTTGCTACCCGGGAAGACTTCCAGATGGCGTGCGAAGGAACCGACGTAGGCGACCTGCGCAGACAAGCTTGGGGTGATCTGGTATTGCACGGTAAAGTTGGCCCCCATCGAGTATGGCGTCTGGTAGTTGTATTGGATACCGCGCAAGGTCAAACCAGAGGCATTGACTTCCAACGGATTGAGTGGGGTGCAGGAGAAACCAGTTTCAAACGTTGCCGTCCCACCCGGGCCAGCCGTGGGGCATCCTGGAAATATCAGAGGCACAGAACTATTCGGCGGGTTGTAGGAGAAGTTGAATTGGAACGGATAGTTTTCACCGAGGTTTGGTGAATAGCCGCGGTTTTCAAATCCGTTATAGAAAATGCCCCATCCGGCGCGAACAACCAACTTAGGAGTCGCTTGATACGCGAAACCGATGCGGGGGGCAAAGTTGTCAATCTGCGATCGGCCCAAGCCCTTGCCGTACACACTGCTGTTGCTTACGCCGATCCCGTCCTGGCCAGCCAGGCTCAAGAAACTTGGTGAAAGATTGCTGAGCGCGTTGGTACCGCCAGCAATCAGGTAAACCGGGCCCGGCAAGCCGATAACAGAACCGTCGGGCACAAAGTTGGCCTGGGCACCGTGGTGTTCATACACCAAGCCGAAAAAGTCGTAGCGCACTCCAAGATTGAGGGTCAACTTCTGGCTAACTTTGTAATCATCGTTGAGGTAAAGGCCCCAATAGTTCTTACCGTCGTCGGTCTCTGAAATGTTGGACAAGTACACCTGGCTCGAGCCACCCACATAATTGATCCCGCCAGGAACGGTCGAGAGGGTTGGTGTCAGAAGGAAGTCGGCGCGGCCTGTATTGCTGTTATTGGAGTTCGTCAGATCCGTGAATGCGCCATTGTAATCGTACTCACCGCGTGACCAGGGCGGCTGCAAGGTTGAGAATTTAACGTGCTGGTAGTTAAAGCCCATCTTGAAGGTGTGCTTGGAGAAAATCTTCGTAAGGTCGTCTGTGAGTTGGAACGTGGAGCTGACTTCGTCCGAGGGCAAGAAGGCGTTGCTGCCCAGTGTCGCCAAACCGTTGATTGCAAAAGCGGGGAGACCGCCGTTCAGTGTGGTTTGGGGCACATCCTGAATGCCGTAGGTAAGAGGAATGTTGGTTAGATTGCTCGCTTCCGGAGACGAACGCGTGGTGTGCAAGTAGTTGAAACCAATACGTGCTTCGTTGATTAAGCTAGGCGAGAATGTGTGAGTATAACCAATGACAGTCTGCTGCGCGTTTGCGGTCTGGTTACCCTGCTGGAAGCCGCCGCCGTCTGGAATGCCGCCGAAAATGCTAGGAATAAATTCCGGATCGTTTACGTAGCTGAACCGGAAGAACAGGGTGTTCTTCTCGTTCACGTTCGCGTCCATGCGAACGTCAAAGGAATTGCTGTTCTCGAAGAGCTTTGGAGAGGTCGCATAGTTGTTGAACAAATTCCCAGTCGTGGGGTTGGGATACAAATTCATGAGTGCAATGGCATTGGGATCCAACCGGCCCAGTGGAATTTGGTTCAGATTGCAAGCGGTGATAGCCGAGCCTGTGAAGTTAGCAGTACTAACCGGGCAAGTCCCCGATCCGAATGACCCGAAGGGATCGCGAACGAAACCGGTTGTGGTCGCTTGCATACCTGTGACGGGGTCAATCGCTCCTGCAACAACGTGCCGCGTCGTAGCTGGATCCATGATAGTTCCAGCTGGAAAAATTCGGCCGAGATAATCGGTCCCGGAAGTGCCGTTGGCTTGTCCGGTGATCAAGTCCTGGAAGTTGGTATAGCCACTCGCCCGCTCCGCGAGTGTTGGCACGGAGCCGGTCAGAACAGTACCTTGCACGCGACGGAGACCTTGATAATCAGCAAAGAAGAAGAGCTTGTTTCTCCCGTTGATGACGTGCGGAATGACCACTGGACCGCCAATGGTAACGCCGAACTGGTTTTGCTGCAGGTCGCCCTTCTTGATGTTGCCTGCATTTTCAAAAAAGTCAGCCGCGTCAAGGACGTCGTTGCGGAAAAATTCCCATGCCGAGCCATGCAGTTCGTTGGTACCGGACTTGATCGTGGCGTTCAGAACCGCGGCGCCGGACCGGCCATACTGCGCGCTGAAGCTCGATGTTTCTACAGAAAATTCCTGCACGGCGTCAACTGGAGGAAGAACGACGTAGTTCGTGCCGTTCAGGAAGTCGACCGTATCCGAGTTGTTATCAATACCATCCAAGAGGTAGTTGTTTTGCGCCGGGCGCAAGCCGTTGGCGGAGAATGCGCCGCTGGCTGCGTTGCCGCGAGTGTCGGCCTGCGGTGTGTTCACGCCAGCACCTAGCTGCGCAAGGAAGGTGAAATTGCGACCGTTCAAAGGCAGGTCATTCACTTGCTTGGAGTCGACAACCTGGCCGACCGAGGCGTTGGTCGATTGCAATACGGGAGGGGCTGCGCTCACTTCAATCGTCTGGGTTACGTTGCCGGGCTTCAGGGTAAAATTCTGCAAGGCTTCTGTGCCGACGTTTACGACCACGCCGTTGGCAGTAATGGTCTCAAATCCTTTGAAGACCACTTCCACTTTGTAGCTGCCAATCCTGACTGGCGCGAACTTGTACGCACCATCGGAACTCGTAGTCGTCGTCAGGGCGGCACCGGTCCCCTCACTTGTGAGAGTCACGGAAGCTCCGGCAACCACACCGCCCGATTGGTCAACGACGGTTCCCTGAATCGAGCCGGTATCAACCTGGGCGAAGGATGGTCGTGCAGCAAACAGCGATCCAAGTAAAATCGCGAAGAACGCGAAACCGCGGCCCCAATTGTAGCTAGAGTTCATGCCGACCCTCCTATGATTCGCTGCCCCAACGGCAACTCGAAAACCCGTTAGACTGCCCTGAATAGCTGCCTACTCGATGAGAGCTAGCAAGCCAAAGGAAGAGCAAGTATGTGGCACTAATGAAAAATGGCCGGAAGCGGACTTGCTGGACGGGTCGAGAAGTAGGCCCAAATCATCCCCCCAGAAGTGCACCGCTTAACAGCACCCCAAAAACTTAAACGCTTAACCTTGGCCGACAATAAATCACAGCCTTTTGCATACTGTCAAGCACTTTTTTGATTTATACTTATTTTTATTTTCGTGGTAGTGGAAAATTCGGTGTCGCCTGCAACTCTTCGTCGAGCATTTGTTACTTCTTTTATGGGAATGACCATTCGGGATGTTGCAAACGCAGCCGGTGTATCTACCGCGACCGTTTCCAATGTTCTCAACAACAGGGGTAAGGTAGGAAAAAGCACGCAGCGGCTTGTGCTCAGCACGGTTCGGCGGCTAGGTTACTTACCGAACATACACGCGCGACGCCTCGCTTCAGGCGACACCCAGACCTTGGGAATTATCGTCTCCGACGTCGAAAACCCCTTCTTCCCTGAAATTATCAAGAGCTTCCTCGCTCGTGCCCGGCAATTGGGGTACGACGCGATCCTGAGCGATACCAACTACGATCCGCGCCGCACGCAAGAAGCGGCGAGCCGCATGATGGCGCACAACGTTAGCGGTGTCGCGATCATGACGTCGGAAATCAGCGCAAAGCTAATCGATGAACTGGTTCGCAGAAAGATCGCGGTGACATTTCTTGACCTGGCTCCGGCGCGTGGTTACGTCAGCACGCTGCGAATTGATTACGCCTCGGGAATCGAGCAGATCGTAAAATACCTTTACCGCGAAGGGCATCGCAGAATTGCTTTTGTGGCGGGCCGACCCAAATTGAAATCCAACGTGTCGCGACTAGAAGCCTACGAAAATGCCATGCGCGCCCATGATTTGGATCCGGGACCAATTCTTCACGGCGATCTAAGATTTGAAGGCGGGCTCGCAGCGGGTTTGGCGCTGGCAAAAATGTCTCCTCGGCCCACTGCCGTAATGGCGGTAAACGATCTTACCGCCGTGGGTGTCGTCAAAGGACTCCTTACGGCTGGTTGCCGAATCCCTGAGGATATTTCAGTGACAGGTTTCGACCGAACTCGGCTTGCGGAGTACAGCAATCCATCTATCACGACCGTCGATATTCACCGCGATTTGCTTGGAGAAATGGCGGCCGATGTACTTCATGAGCTCTGCCGTTCCTCAAACGCACGCGGCAAAGAGTACGAGATTTCGGCAGAATTAGTCATCGGGAATTCAACCGGGCCCGCACGTTCCTAAATAATGCTAAGGATTTGCTGGTTCTGGATTGGTTGGCTCCGCCCTGTCTCAGTGTTAGCATCGGAGCGCTATCAGGATACTGCGCGAGCATTCACGGATGGGGAATTACAAAAAGGGAAATCCGAACATTTCACGCCGATCCTTCTTGGGCAGGATGCGCCTGGCGCCGATGCTGTTGATTCCCTCGCCGTTTTACTCCGCGGCATTCGGCTCGATAGACCCACGACGATTTGAGGAGCAACATAGTTCCTTTCCCTTCGCCGACTATCGAATTACGCCGCACTACCCCAGGAAGTCACTGCTGGACGATGTTTTTCGATATGTGACACCGGGCACGGACCAGTACGTCACGGAAAAGTATGCTGCGGAAATCGCGCTAACCCTGGCTGAGTGGGGAAATGCACTTCGCAACAGTTCTCCGGCAATGGGAGCTCTCGGAAAGTTTCTGGGGACTTCACTCCAAGCAAATTCCCTACGGCCCAAGGAAGAAAAACAAGTACGGTCGGCATATGGACTAGATGTAGTTCGTCGAACATTCTCAAACGATACTGCTCTCACGCGGGAACAATTTCTAAAAGAGATGCAGGTCTATCTCCGCTCGATCGGACAGATAGAAACCGCAGAGATGCAAATTGTCAGGCTTGCCGAGAAGAAAGCCACTCCTCTGACCGTCGCGATTGACGTTCGCTATGACTTTGTCGGGGTCATTGCGAACAATACGCGTGAAGAACGCATAGGATTATGGCAAATGGAGTGGTCGCGTGGCGAAGCGGATTCCTGGCGCGCGAATAGTTGGATAGCAACCGGGGAGACCTTGTCCCGAGCGAATTCGCTAGGCTTCCTAGACGTCAGCGCTTCGGCATTTGGTCAGATTGAATCGTACCAAAAGCAAATGGTCCACGGAATCGATTACTGGCGAACAGTTCTCGATGGCGCAGCGGGAATCGATGTTTACGGGAACACAGGAGTGGCGGCAGGCGATTTCGACAACGACGGCTTCGACGATTTGTATATTTGCCAGCCCCCAGGATTGCCGAATCGGCTCTATCACAACCGCGGCGACGGAACGTTTGAGGATGTAACCGAGTCCGCGGGTGTCGGAGTATTAGACGGCACCGCTTGTGCGATTTTTGCGGACTTCGAAAATAAAGGGTTGCAGGATTTGCTGGTCGTCTGCGCGGCGGGACCGTTGCTCTTCCAAAATCAGGGAAATGGCAAGTTTTCGTTGAAGCACGATGCGTTTCAGTTTGCAAATCCTCCCGCGGGAACATTTACGCACGCGGCAGTGGCTGATTACGATGGCGACGGCCGCCTGGACATTTATTTTTGTCTATACAGCTATTATTTGGGTCTCGAGCAATACCGCTACCCTGTTCCGTATTTTGATGCGCGGAATGGTCCGCCCAATTTCCTGTTTCACAATCAAGGCAACGGTGTTTTTCAAGATCGCACCGAAGCTGCTGGCCTGAATGTTGAAAACGACCGATACAGCTTTGCTTGTACCTGGAACGGCTTTGATCGAAGCGACTTGCCGAGTTTGTACGTGGTGAATGATTTCGGCCGGAATAGTCTTTACCAGAACAACGGCAACGGGACCTTTACCGCTGTTTCTGCCGAAGCCGGAGTGAATGAACCAGGAGCCGGAATGAGCGCTTGCTGGCTGGATTACGACAACGACGGTCAACCAGATATCTACGCAGCGGGCATGTGGGTCGCAGCAGGCATGCGCATTTTTGAACAACCGCAGTTTCAAGCCCAAGAGGCGGAAAACATTCGCGCGTTGTATCAGCGACACATGCTCGGCAACTCGCTCTATCGCAACCTTGGCAACGGAAGATTTCAAAACGATGCTAAGCAAGCCGGAGTTGAGATGGGCCGATGGTCTTGGTCGACCGACGCCTGGGACTTTGATCACGACGGATATCCGGATCTGTATATCGCGAACGGATATATTTCTGGGTCAGGAGACCGGGATGTTTCCAGCTTTTTCTGGCGGCAAGTGGTTGCCAACTCTCCCGCCACCGCTATTCCTAATGAAAATTATGAGCGGGGTTGGAACGCGATCAATGAGTTGATCCGCTCGGACGCATCCTGGAATGGCTTTGAAAGAAATGTCTTCTACCGTAACAATCAGGACGGCACTTTTTCCGATGTCTCTGGTAGCGTTGGCCTGGATTTTCCGGACGATAGCCGCGCATTCGCGCTTGCGGACCTGGACCATGATGGACGGCTCGAAATTGTCTTGAAGAATCGAACCGGTCCACAGATTCGAGCCTTGCATAATGTAGCGAAGAATTTGGGCGGCTCGATTGGAATTCGTCTCCAAGGAAAGAAGAGTAATCGCGACGGTATTGGCGCCATTGTACAAGTAGAAGTTGACGGACGCCACCAAACTAAACCTCTGCAGGCTGGTTCTGGATTTTTGTCGCAACACAGCAAGGAACTTTTTTTTGGAGTGGGCGCCTCAGCAGGCCCAGTGCGTGCCAGCATTCGTTGGCCCAGTGGCTTGACGCAGCAACTCGAGAATTTGCCGATCAACCATCGTATTGAAATTCAGGAAGGCGTTCCAGAGTTCCAGGCGGTTCCCTTCGCCGCTTCCTCTCAAGGCTACACTCAAAAGGGCGCCCCCTACCGCTTGGAACCGCTACCGACGACCGTAGACACCTGGCTGCTCCAGCCGCTCCGAGCGCCGGATTTCTTGTTGCCGCAATTGTCCGGTGAAAGGATACAGCTCTCGAGTCTTCGGGGCCGCTTCGTTTTGCTGACATTTTGGAGCAGCAAGGCGCCCGCTTCGACGAGCCAATTGCAACTTTTGCAGAACGCCCAGGCCAACCTGGCATCACGCGACATTCGGATACTTTGTTTAAATCTCGAGGACCCACAAAATCCCGAATTGGTGCGATCCTTCGCTGTACGCGAAAAACTTTCGTTGCCAATATTGCTGGGAACATCTGAAGTCGCTGGCATCTACAACCTTCTTTACCGTTACATGTTTGATCGCCGCAGAGATCTCGGATTGCCAACTTCCTTGCTACTCAACCAGGAAGGCACGATCGTTAAGATTTATCAGGGCGAGGTAAAACCCATGCATGTGATCGACGACATTTCCTTGATCCCAACATCACCGGCAGATTTTCTGCGCAACGGACTGCCCCTAAAGGGCACCGCCTACCTCACGGACTTCAAGCGAAATGATTTCACTTACGCAGTAGCGCTTTTCCAGCGGGGGTATCTGGAAGCAGCGACGGAAGCGTTTCAGCATGTCATTGCCGACAAACCGGACGATGCCGAAGCTTATTACAATCTGGGGACTCTTTATCTCACGAGAAATTCCCTTCCCGATGCAAGGAAAAATCTCGAGCAAGCGGTAAAGTTGCGGCCGGAATACGCAGAGGCTTGGAACAATTTAGGAATGGTCTCTGCCGGGCAGGGTAACGAAACCGAAGCCATCGAGGATTTTCAAAAGTGCCTTCAATTCAGACCAACTTATGTAACGGGCTTACTCAACTTCGGAAATTTGTTGCGTCGGAAGGGAGATTTTGCCGGTGCGCAAAACATGTTTGGTCGCGCGCTGGAAGTAAATCCGGAGGACGCCGATGCCAACTACAGTATGGGAATGTTGTATGTGCGGCAGAATCAATTACAGCAGGCATGGAAATATCTCGAAAGGGCCGCTGTGCTCCGTCCTAGCAATGCGGATGCATTGAACAATTTAGGAGTATTACTGGTTCGCCTGGAAAAATATCCAGAAGCAAAAGAGAAATTCGAAACATGTATTCAGGTGGCTCCGAGTTTTGATCAGGGCTATTTGAATCTGGCTCGGCTATACCTGCTGCTCGATGAAAAGGAAAAAGCTCGCGAAACCTTGGAAACATTGCTGCGCTTGCAACCTGATCACAAGTTAGCTCGGCAGACGCTAGAGATGATAAATTAGCCTTTCCGGATAAGGGTAGACGGCACGGAGGAGCAAAGTTGATAGTTGGTCGTGGTCGTGACCCACAAATGTCTCGGAAAGCTGGCCAGTTCCTCTGGCTGAGCTTCACCCTTGCCTTCGCCGCGGTGATGATTCCAATCGATGGAATCCTCGTGGCGCAATCAACTGCCAGCAAACAAAATTCTCCCGCAAGCGCAAAACAACCTTCTCCGTTCGCCGATTCAGAGGCACTCCTGCGCGACGGCAAGTTCGAGGAAGCAAAAACAAAGATTCAGCAAGAATTACGGCAAAATCCCTCTAGCGCCGAAGGCTACGGACTTCTCGGCCTCATTTACATGGAGGAGAAGAATTACCCTGAGGCGCAAAATGCCTTAGAGCGCGGAGTAAAGCTGGCGCCACATTCCACGAGAATTCGAAACGATCTGGGAAACGCCTACGTCGCTCAAGCGAAAATCGATCTCGCGGAAAAGGAGTTTCGAGAAGTAGTACGCTTAAAGCCAACCGATCGCGATGGAAATTACAATCTCGGGCTCGTTCTTCTCGGAAAAAAGCAAGCTGCGAACGCCACTCACTACTTTGAGGCGGTGCACCCGCCGGATATTCCTTCGCAAATCAATCTGACCAGGGCGTATCTTGAGGCAGGAAGAAAATCCGATGCCCTGCGCACCGTTAAAGCGCTTTCTGCGCAGAATAAAGACAACGTACAGGTGCACTTCACCTTAGGTGTGCTGCTGGCCAGCGAGAAAGAACTGAAGACCGCGCAGATTGAACTCGAGCAAGCCAATCTCCTGCAACCACAGATCTATGAGATTCTTTACAACCTTGGTGAGGTTTATCTTCGAAACGGCGACTATGCCAATGCGGAATTGGCATTGAATCGTGCATTGAAACTGAAACCTGATTCCGTAGAACTCTTGTATCTTCTCGCGCAGGTGTATGTGCGTCAGTCGAAGCCGGTCGATGCGCTGGATGTTTTGGTGCGTGCACACAAACTTGCACCAGAGAATCTGGATATTATTTTGCTCCTCGCACGAGTCAGCATGTCTCAAAATTACTACGAGGACGCGATTCCTCTTCTTGAATCTGCTCTGAAAATCGCTCCCGAAAGTGCGGAATTTCACGCGGCGCTAGGGGAATGCTATTTCATGTCGGGCCGGGTAGAAAAAGCGATCGATGAATTCAAACAACTAATTGCCATGGACCCGGTAGCACGCTCGTATGCCTTCCTGGGTCTTTCCTATCGCTACCTTGGTCGGTTTGAGGAAGCTCGCACTTATTTTCTGCAATGCGTGAAGAAGGATGCGCATAACGCTTCCTGTCTTTTTAACCTGGGATATATCGACGAGCACCAGGGTAACCGCGAGGCCGCAGAGCAATATTTTCAACAGGCTCTTAAAGTGAATCCCGATCACGCGGAGGCATTGCTAGAACTTGCGAATTTGAGGATTGGCAATAAGCAGTTTTCGGAAGCGGCCGAACTGCTCAGAAAATATGTCAAGGTGAGCCACTCCCCTGCTCCAGGGTATTACAAACTCGCGCAGGTAGAACGTAGTTTGCATCAAACGGAAGCCGCGCAGCGGGACCTCGGCGTATTCCAGACACTCGCAAAAAATAGTTCCACCGGGCCATACCCCTATCAGAACTTGTTTGATTATCTGGACAACCGCTCGAATCTTTCCGGGACACAGAAAACGCAACAGGATCTGAAGGAATTGTCGGATCAAATTCAAAAACACCCGGACCAACCCGAGAATTTGTGCTTGCTCGCAGAAGGTTATCTGAAACTCGGGCAAGTTGATGATGCTCGCAAAACCATCGCCCAACTCGATCAGTTGAGTGCTGGAGATTATCGAACCCAGACAGGAATTGGTGTCTTGCTGGCCCGTTATCGTTTGTATGACGAAGCCATAGAGCATTTTCAAACCGCGCTGAAGGGAAATCCGGATTCCGATGACGTGAAGTTCGACCTCTCGAATGCTTATTTTCGTAAAGGACTCTACCAGCTGGCACTCGAAACATTGCAACTGATGTCCGCCGAAGGTCAGCGGGATGATGCATCACTTTCACTGCTCGGCGACATCAAAGCCCACCTGGGCCAAACCGATCAGGCTGAAGAAATTTTCAGCAATGCAATTCGCCGTAATCCGGACAATGACCAATCCTACCTTTCCTTGGCTCTGCTCGAATTGCGCCAGAGCGATTTGACTGGGGCAGAGAAAACGTTGCGACAAGGCCTGGGACGCTTGCCGAGTTCAGGAAAACTCCTTTGGGGCCTAGGACTGGTTTCCGCAATGCGCGGGAACACGGCGCAGGCAGCGGAACGATTGGAACAGGCCGTAGATTTGTTGCCGGAATGGGCGGGAAGTTATTCCACCTTAGGTGTCTTCTACTACGAAACGGGACAAATCGACAAAGCCAAGGAAGTGCTGAACAGGTTCAAAGGCAACAATCCAAACGGTGGGCTGGATGTAAACAAAATTGAAGAAGCTCTCGAAAAGGCTCCGCCGATGCCGCGCATTCTGAACGAACCCATGCCCGCTGCGTCTCGCCAGCAGTTACTGCAATTTGCACTTTCACTCGTCGATCGCACGTTGTAATCTCGCATCGAATGACAGCGAGTTGAGCTGGGTGGTGCCTAGCGCTACAATCAGGTTACGTGGGCCTTTTGACTATTTTGAAGATAGGCAGCCACTTGGGTTCGAGAAAAAATACTGCTTCGCTCCTTGTGCTCCTTGCCGTGATAAACCTCGCAACAGCATTGAGCGCACAAACGGTTCAAGACCCAAAGCAAAAAGACCCTCCCATTCCTGTACGTTTCACAGATATTCGTAAATCCGCCGGGATAACCTTTCAGCAGGACTCCACGCAAACGGAAGAAAAATATTATCTGGAAACAATGGGCACGGGCGTCGCTTGGATCGATTATGACCAGGACGGGCTGATGGATCTATTCTTCGTTCAGTCCGCTGCGACCGACGCATACAAACCTACGCGGAGCTTGCGTTGCGCGCTCTATCACAACAACGGAGATGGCACTTTCACAGACGTAACGGAAAAAGCCGGCGTCGGCGGTGAAGGCCACTACGGACAAGGTGTTGCCGTGGGTGACTTCGACAATGACGGCTATCCTGACCTGTACGTAACCGGTTACGGAAGCGCGATTCTCTATCACAACAACGGAGATGGTACCTTTACCGACGTTACCGCCAAAGCCGAAGTCGGTGATCAGGGAATGTGGTCCACCAGCGCGGGCTGGTTCGATTACGACAAGGATGGATACCTGGATCTGGTCGTGACGAATTACATCGATTGGAGTCCCCAGAATAATATTTGGTGTGGTGAACACAGGCCGGGCTACCGCTCCTACTGTCATCCGGGGAATTACAAAGGGCAGAAAACGAAACTTTTTCACAACAATCATGACGGCACCTTCACCGATGTCAGCGACAAGTCCGGTGTCGGCAAGCCGGAATCGAAAGGCATGGGTGTTGTATTAGCGGATTTTAACAACGATGGCTGGACCGACATCGCTATCGCCAATGACTCGTGGCCAAATTTCCTCTTCCTCAACAAGCACGACGGAACCTTTGAAGATGTCTCATTTGTTTCCGGAATGGCGGCAAGCGAAGATGGCCGCTACGAAGCGGGAATGGGCATCGATGCAGCAGACGTAGACCGTGACGGATGGATGGATGTTTACATCACCCACCTGGACTTTGAACTGAATCGTCTGTACCACAACAATCACGATGGCACTTTCAACGATTACACGTTCGCCTCCGGAATTGGCAACAAAGCGATGGGTCTCAGCGGCGTTTCCATGAAATTCATGGATTATGACAATGACGGTTGGCCAGACATCATCCAAGTGAATGGCTCCATGGTCGACAACGTTGCGCTATATCACAGTGAAGTTTCCTACAAGGAGCCGCTGCTGATGTTCCGCAATGTTGGCAAAGGACAATTTGAGAAAGTTTCCGATCAACTGGGCCCCGATTTCATGCGGCCCGTAGCTGGCCGCGGATTAGCGACGGCGGATTTCGATAATGACGGCGACATCGATGTGGCGCTGAATAACCGGGGCGACTATCCGGAGCTCTTGCGGAATGATGGAGGAAACGCCAATCACTTTCTGGAAGTTTTGCTGATTGGAACGAAATCGAATCGTGACGGCATCGGCTCTTCCTTGAAATTGATCACCGAAGGCTTTGTCGAAGTCGAACAGGCCAAAGGCGGTATGGGTTATATGTCTTCGAGCGATCCGCGGATATTCTTTGGCCTCGGGAAAAGAACGAAAATCGAATCGCTCGAGATTACTTGGCCGAGCGGACAAGTGGACCGTTTGACAAACGTGCCCGTCGACAAAATCATTGCGGTAAAAGAAGGCGCGGGAATCGTTCCGCACAACTTCCCGAAGGTGCCAAGCAAATAGCTTATGCTAATTCCTCGTAGAGGATTCCTAGGCGCGTCACTGGTTGGGCTGGGAGCTACCTTGCTCGATGCCCTGGCGACGCCTACTTGGAAATGGAAAAGCTCTACCATCCTTGAAGCAAAAACAATTCCGTCCTCGACCGGTTCTTCTTCCGTGGTGTTTGTCGACGTAGCGCGTGAAGCCGGACTTACAATTCCGAACGTATGGGGCGGCGTTGAGCAAAAACGGCTGATTATTGAAGCCAAAGGGAGTGGAATCGCGTTCTTCGATTATGATGGCGACGGCTGGCTGGATATTTATCTGACCAATGGTTCGCGGCTCGGTGCAAAATGGACCCCATCCAATGCGCCAATTTCTCACCTCTTTAAAAACAATCGCGACGGAACTTTCACTGATGTCACTGAAAAAGCGGGTTTGGGCAAGACCGGTTGGCAAACTGGCGTTTGCGTGGGCGATTACGATAACGACGGGTGGGATGATCTCTTTTGTTGCTTCTGGGGGCACAACATTCTTTTTCACAATAATGGCGATGGCACGTTCACTGATGTGACGAAGAAGACCGGCCTATACAACGAAAAGGTTCACTGGGGCTCAGGCTGCACCTGGCTCGACTATGATCGCGATGGCCATTTGGATCTTTTTGTGTGCAATTACATCAAGCTTGACCCGCAAATTTCGCCGAGCGGTGCGGCCACCTGCCAATGGAAGGGCGTTCCGGTGATGTGTGGACCGCGAGGGCTTGAGGCAGAATTAAATGCCCTGTATCACAATAATGGCGACGGAACCTTCAGCGACGTTTCCGAAAAGGCGGGGATCCTTAAGCCCGGCCCACGATATTCGATCACCGCGGTCTCCTACGACTTCGATAATGACGGGTGGCCGGATATTTACGTGGCGGTCGATTCAGAGCCGAGTATTTTGTTTCACAACAACCACGACGGGACATTCACCGATATCGCTGTCGTCGCTGGTTGCGCCTACAATGAAAATGGCCACGAACAGGCGGGCATGGGAGTAGCCGTCGCCGATTATGACTGCGACGGGTGGTTCGACATCTACAAAACAAATTTTGCCGATGACACGTGCAATCTCTATCACAACAATGGCGACGGTACCTTTACCGATGACGCCTTTGCGGCGGGGCTCGGTATCAACAACCAGTACGTAGCATGGGGTTGTGGTTTTATTGATTACGATAACGATGGCTGGCCGGATCTGATGCAGATCAACGGGCACGTCTATCCCGAGATTGAAGCTCACAGCATGGCGCAAACTTACAAAAATCCTCGCTTGTTGTATAAAAATCTGGGCGATGGGAAATTCAAGGATGTTTCAGCTGAATCCGGGCCAGGAATCACCGAACGCTTTTCCAGTCGCGGCGCCGCTTTCGGCGATTACGACAATGATGGCGACATGGATGCATTGATCCTTAACATGAATGATATTCCTTCCCTGCTGCGCAATGACGGAGGCAACGCGCAAAACTGGATCAAAATCAAATTGGTCGGGACGAGATGCAATCGAACGGCCATTGGCGCCCGGGTACGCATCACCACAGGCAAGCATACACAAATGGACGAAGTTCACAGCGGCGCAAGTGTAATGTCACAATCCGACTTGCGTCTGCACTTCGGTTTAGGAAAGGCCGCTGAAGTGGATGTCCTGGAAGTAAAATGGCCAACGACGCAAAAAATCGAGCGGTTCACACAAGTCAAAGCAAATCAAATTTTGACAATTCGCGAAGGCAGCGGAATTGTAGATACCCCCTCTTCGAAATCCAAGTGAGACATTTCAAATCGCAAAGTTGATATCTAAGGATGAATTCGTGCCGCCCAGCCGCCGCCGGGTGCGAGTTTGATCTTTAATTTCGTATTGCGATTTACTTCAGACCGGACAAGTTTGTAGTCGCTGCCCAAGCGGTCAGCATTTTCTCCGTCCTGGTAGGCATCCAGCTGGAAATTGCCTTCCGGTAAAAAGGAAAAGTCGAGTTCCATTTCGCGGCCGGTCCAATTGTTCATTGCGCCAACGTACCAGTCAGAGCCATTTCTTCTTGCGACTGCGACGTACTGCGCGATTTTTCCATCCAGTGCTTTTGTTTCATCCCACTCTGTTGGAACCGCAGCAAGGAATTCCATCGCCTCAGGTTCGCGCATGTAATTCGAGGGACTATCGGCGAGCATTTGCAACGGACTTTCGTATACCACATACATGGCAAGCTGATGGCAGCGAGTGCCGAGACTCATCGGGTGATTAAAGATCGGAGCAAAACTTGACTTGGGCGCGTTCAACATGGCCCCGGGGGTAAAATCCATGGGGCCAAGAAACATGCGCGTGAAGGGAAGGGTTACGTTGTGCTCTGGCTCGGTATCTCCACTCCACTTACTCCACTCGAGGCCGCGCACGCCTTCGGTGCTGATCAGATTGGGCCAGGTACGGGTCAGCGTCGCAGGCTTCTGATCACCGTGAAAATCGACCAGCATTTTTCGCTTCGCCGTTTCCATGCTGACCCGGTGGTAGAAGTTGATCAGAATTTGGTCACTCCGCTGCATGAAATCAACCTTGATTCCCTTAATCCCCCATTTTTGATATTGATCGAGCGCAGGAATCAATTGATCGTCGAGGGTTTTCCAGACCACCCACAAGATGACGCCCACGTTCTTCTGCTTCGCATAGGCCGTGAGTTCCTCCATATTAATTTCGGGCACTACCTCAAGCACATTACCGAGCTTGTACCAGCCCTCATCGAGAATGATGTAAGGGATTCCATATTTGGCCGCGAAATCGATGTAATACTTGTAAGTCTGCGTGTTAATTCCCGACTTGAAATCAACACCATACAAATTGTTGGCGTTCCACCAATCCCAGGAAACTTTTCCCGGCTTGATCCAACTCGTATCTTTCAACTCGGACTGCTTCTCTAGAAGCCAGACCAGTTGATTGGTGATCAGGTCAGCGTCTCGTCTGGCGATGCCCAGCACGCGCCAAGGATAAGAGCGCTTTCCGGTTGTGACCGCGATATAATCCGCGCTTTCCACCACTTTGAAATCGCGATCACCAAACAGTTGTTCTTTCAAAGGGTAGGGTGGAAATGTGCCGGAGAGGGCGCTTCCACTGGTGCCGCGAAGCCACAGCCCCGGATATTGCTCCACATCAGATTCCGCAATGGCCACTTTTGCTCCGCCCCCCACCTCAACCACGGCCGGAAGACTGCCAAGAAATGTCGGAAGAATTTCTGACAGATGTTGTGGAGTATATTTCCGCTCATTGTGAGAGAAGAAGCTGTCTTCCTGTGGATAGAACGCTGTGAAATTTCTTGGGAATTTAAAGATTGCTTCCTCAGCGTAAATTTTAACCTGGGCTGTCGGGAAAGAGGTCTCGAAGCGGTACGCCACTCCTTCGTTGTATGCGCGGAAAACGACCGCGTATCCGCCATCCATCTCCAGCCGCAGTTCATTGTAATTGTCCCGAACCTTCGCAAATTTCTGTCGGACCGTCGGTTCAACGATCTCGTCGTTGTGTCGCACCTTGGACGCCACAACTTTTGCTTCACTGCCCAGAACCTGGTGGTCAACGTTTACGGAAAGCGTGCTGTCTTCAAGGACTGCGGCGCCATCCAGGACAACGTCGTAACGAATTCCTTGGGTTGTGCGGATTCGCACTTCGATTTGTTTATCGGGGGAGAGTAGATCGAAACTGGTTTGCGCAGCATCAACCGCTAATGCAAATAAAGGAATGGGCAGTAGGAACGACATCCACAGGACGACTTTCACGGCGAGACCTCCGATCAACTTGTAGTGACCGATCTTTAGATCGGCTACCTCGCGAACTCGATTCGCGACACGATGGTTACGGTCTGACGGTACTAGGCCGCTTCCGGAGAAACGGCAGTTAGCTCAATTTGTATTTCCTTCTTGCCTAGAATGGGATGCGTTGCTATGAGCCGCACGGTTCCCGCTTGTTGCTTGGCCCGAATCCAAATTGCGCCGGTTCCACCCACCACCGCGAATGGATTATCCCCAATCAATTCCGCGGGACCCTCGAGTTCTAACTTTATGGCATCGTTCGCAAATGGGCGGATCGCGCCAAACTCATCGGTTACGCGGAGAACGACGCGCGTGGTGTCCGCCCCGTCGGCGTTTAGTGTGGTATCGTCTGGCAACACTTCGAACCTCTGATCGATTCCCTTGCCGGAAAGAGTTTTAACAATAACCTGCTTACCCTGAAGGTAGCCTTCAACCCGCAAGTCACCCCAGTTGTTGACAACTTTCTCCAAATTTGCCGTAAACGGTGCATAGCGCAGATGAGAAAACTGAGTGCGGTCGGGATCCACCTCGGCCACCAGTTTTGTGCCAATGTACACCTTCAGATGCTCGCAGTTAGAGCAGAACATGGCTTTGGTAAAACCAATCGATTCATCACCGCGCGCCCAGTGAAATGCGGGTTCAAGAACAATTTCCTCGGCAGGATCGCACTGCGATCTGTAGAATCCGGCGGCAGGCTTTGGTTCGCGGAAAATGTCAGTCACGCCGTGATAGCAGATACGATCGCCAGAACCAAAATCGGCGTGCGTGTTGTAATCGAATGCGCACCAACCGATTCCTCCGGCATATTGCGGGTTTGACGCGAGCTGATCGTGAATGCGCGCGTGCCGCACCATATGCTCCATCAAGCGCTCTTTATTGTCGATGGTTTTCGTTGGGTAAGTATGCCCAACGAATTCCGTGTTGAGATACCGAGGATGGTTGGGTGGCTTTAGCGGCCAGCCGAAATCATTCATGGTGAACACGTCTTCGAGGAACTCCGATCCCTGGAAGTAACGAATGCCCCCGGTTGGCCGCGTAGGGTCCAATTTATGGGCCAGTGCATTCGTACGGACATAGAAATCGTGATCGTCCAAAGACTCATTAATGCGTACGCCCCACAGCACAATACTGGGATGATTCCAGTCTCGGCGGATCATGCGCTCGACATTGTCGATCGTGATCAACTTCCACGGTTCATCGCCGATGTGCTGCCATCCGGGAATTTCTTCCAAAACCAGCAGCCCAATTCGGTCGCACTCGTCTAGGAAGTGTCGCGATTGTGGATAGTGCGAAGTCCGGACGATGTTGCAGTGCAGTTTATTGCGGAGAATCTGCGCATCGCGCCTTTGCACCCGTGCCGGCATTGCCTGCCCCACAAATGGAAATGTCTGATGGCGATCGAGCCCAATCAGCTTGATCACTTTCCCATTCAGTTCGAATCCATGATCCGTGAATTCCGCCACGCGAAATCCAATTTGCCGAGAATCGGCATCGGCAATCTCCGCTCCACTCAGCAGACGCACAACAACGGTGTACAGATTCGGATTGCTGAGATCCCACAACTTCACGGCACCCAGATTTTCAAGCACCACCGGATACGATACGGCTTCTGTGGGGGCCTTCGATGCAGGAACTTTCTGCACTCCTTTGGCCATGACCTTTTCGCCATCGCGGAGTTCGACTTCAAGCGTCATAGGTCCGTGCGAATCATCCAGACGCTGAATGTGGCAGTCCACTTCCACGCTTGGATGAGCAGTCAGGACGTCTTTCGGTTTGGCAAAAATATTTTCGATAAAGGTGGATGGAACCACGCGAATCGCAACTTCACGGTAAATGCCGCCGAAAGTCAGGTAGTCAATTTGGAAGCCGAACGGCGGAATATCAGGCCGCTCTGTGGAGTCAACATCGACCGCAAGAATATTGTCTTCCCCGAATTCGACGTGGGACGTGAGATCAAACGAAAATGGAGTATAGCCACCTTTGTATTCGCCCAGTCGCACGCCATTGATCCAAACCGTAGAGGCCGTCATGACTCCTTCAAAATCAACGAAGACGTGTTTGCCACGTGCATTGGGGGGCAATTTGAACTTGCGGCGGTATAGCGACAGAAACTCGTAACTCTTTTCGTCAAAGCTGTGCCACGGCAATTTGATATTCGTGTGCGGAATAACCACTCTGGCGAACGCAGAATCGTCAAAATTCTTATCGTGTCCGCCCTCTACAAAGGAGTGGTTATATCGCCAGTTGCGATTGATCGGAAGGATGATCCGGGCTCCCGATGCGAAAGATGCCGATTGCATGACAGATTCCCCAAACGCATTCTGTGCCAACGAAGCTCCGGCGATTACCGTGCCCGTTGTTTTTATAAAGTCGCGTCGATCCATGGTTTTCCTTTTCTTTACGAAGTCTGGATGAGAACCAAATGATTTAGAAAAGCCCGGCGGAATAGTAGCAGGTTTGTCAAACCTTTGCAGATCGCCACTTTACTCTCGTTAGCGAATCGAAGGAATCCAATGCTCGTGGAGTGATCGTGGGACTCACTCGTTTCGCGAGCAAAGGACATCTGGCTCGTGTGGTGATTGAGGCCACCGCCTTTCAAACCCGAGAAGTGTTGGAAGCCATGGAGAAAGATTCCAAAATCAAGTTGCACACGTTACGCACCGATGGCGGCATGTTGAACAACGATTTCCTCATGCAGTTCCAAGCAGACATACTAAATATCCCTGTGGTACGTCCCGTGATTCAAGAGACGCAGCCCCGGCGTATGCGGCCGGGTTAGCTATCGGTTTCGACAAGGACCTCGAGGACTTGAAGGCCAATTGGGCGGTCGACCATATCTGGTATCCCAGTATGGAAAGCTCGGAGCGGGAAACCTTGTATAACTCTTGGAAGAAAGCAGTTACACGCTCTATGGACTGCGTAGAGTAGCGCCAACTGTCCACTAAAGGAGCCCTTCCAATTTCAGGAGAGCAACCGATTTACACAACCTCGACAAATTCTTGGGATAAGGGCTTGCTTAACCGCTTAACTCAGGGCATTTTAGTACGCTTAAGCTGTGGTTCTTGTGCCATTTTATTCGCCGAAAGGTTCAGTTGTCAGCTCAGCCACTTCAAGCAAAGTCCAGGACCATTTCCCCGCGGATCTGGCGAGGCAACTCGGAAGTTTGAAACAATTCACGGACCTTGTTTGAGAACCGAGGACACCCGAGTCCGTCTAAAAAGATTTGAGGCCGTCATGGCGCCTATCAATAACAAATCTGTCCTCGCGCAAAGACCGTCAGAATTAAGAGAGCAGTTTGTAGAGCTCTATAAATCGGAGCCGCTTCTCCTGCAGGCGCCCGGACGCGTGAATCTCATCGGCGAGCATACAGACTACAACGAAGGATTCGTATTCCCGGCGGCAATCGAATTTCAAACTCAGGTTGCAATCGCCCAGCGCACGGATCGAAGGCTGGTCCTGTTTTCGGAGAATTATGGCGAACGTAGGGAGTTTGACCTAGATCACCTACCAACTTCAAAGAGTGATAACTGGAGTGATTACGTTGTTGGTGTGGTTCGTCTATTACAGCAAAAAGTTGGCAAACTACCCGGTGAAAACATGCTCTTGCGCGGGGATGTTCCACAGGGTGCAGGACTCAGTTCGTCCGCGTCGCTAGAAGTCGCGGTATGTAAAGCAGTTTTGGGCGCTACCGGGAAAACCCTCGACGGGAGAAGCGTCGCCTTGCTTTGTCAGCAAGCGGAAAACGAGTTCGTAGGGGCCCGGTGCGGCATCATGGATCAGTTTATTTCTGTTCATGGCAAAAAGAATCATGCTCTTCGTCTTGATTGCAGAACTCTGGAATACCGCTTGCTGCCGATCCCTGCTGATACGCGACTCGTTATTTGCAACACAATGGTCCGTCACAATCATGCAGGCGGAGAGTACAACGATCGAAGGTCTGAATGTGAAACAGCAGCTCATTTCTTCGCCCATCGCGTGCCCGGGGTGAAGTCCTTGCGAGACGTGACTCTCGATGATTTTGACAAACTCGGTGGTCAATTGCCGGAGATCATCCGCAAACGTTGTCATCACATCCTGACCGAGAATCTCCGCGTGCTTCAGGCCGCGGAGGCTCTCCAGGCAAAAGATCTGAATCTGTTCGGCCGCTTGATGATTAATTCGCATGCAAGCCTGCGCGATGATTTTGAAGTAAGCTGCGAAGAGCTTGATTTGATGGTTCATTTGGCGGAAAAGAAACCAGGCGTGTTCGGTTCGCGAATGACCGGTGGAGGATTCGGCGGCTGCACGATCAATCTGGTCCAGGAAGATTTCGTTGCGGACTTCAAGAGCAACATCGCCAGGGAATATGAGCTTGCGACTGGGCGCGTGCCGGAAATCTATGTTTCCGCAGCCGCTGAAGGCGCCGGCAATTTGACTTAGCTGGAGCAAGGGAATTATGGCCGAGTTTGTTCTGAAGTCTCACCCCCACAAGCGTTTCAATCCTTTAAGCCGGCAATGGATAGTAGTCTCTTCGCATCGCACAGAGCGGCCGTGGCAAGGACAGACCGAAGCAGTTGCCGGCGACCGACTCGAATCGTACGATCCGAAATGCTATCTTTGTCCCGGCAACGAGCGGGCTGGGGGAGCACGGAATCCGCAGTACGCCGGAACGTTTGTCCTTGACAACGATTTTGCTGCAACTTCTCATCGCCGATAGTGAAAGCGGAAAGTGTCGGGTCCTCTGTTTTTCACCCCGCCGTGATTTAGCTATTGCTCGAATGAAGGTCCCCGACATAAAACAAGTCGTGGATGTTTGGGCCGAAGAATTTTCAAGCCTCTCCAGCCAACCCAATATTCAATCCGTTCAAGTGTTTGAATATCGTGGCGCAATGATGGGCTGCAGTAATCCTCATCCCCATGGGCAGATTTGGGCGAACCAATCGATACCAGATCTGCTCGCTCAAGAAATCGCTTCTTTCAAGGAGTATTGGGAAGGCAAACAGTCTTCGATGCTGGAGGACTATCTACGTTCGCTATGCCTCAGCGGAATATCACACCAGAAGCCGCGGCAAATCGACTAAGACAACCATCGAATGTTCATTATCTGGAAGCGAAATAAACTCACGGCTTGCGATCAAGATGGAATGCGGCAGCCTTGAAATCGCCTCGCAGGTCGAGCAATATCCCGTGGCCCATCCACCAGGCTCCGGACGCCGCCTCCGGAGTTCCGGCCAAAGCATTTCCTTCAATCCAACTCAGCTGGTACTCCGTGTCTGGATTGAGACCTTGCAGCTGCAGTAGCGGAAAGCCTCGTCCCTCTTGTGTGGCGTTAGCAAACGCAAAAACGACTGCCTGATTTTGATCGCGCGAAACTGTTTCCGTCGCTGAAAACGGACTGTTACCGCGTGGGCTGAGCAACCTGTACAGATTGCCGCGCACGATTGTAGGCTGCACAGTGTGATAGGCGGCGATCAACCTCTTCGCTGTCGCGAAATCCTCCGCACTCCAATGATTCAAATTTGCACCAATGCCAAGCGAGCCCTGCATGGAAGAAAGCATTCGATAGGTCAAAGAAGTTGCTCGGCCATTCAACCAGTGCGGAGAATCCGTAACCCAGGCCATCATGATTTGCGGCGTGTATGCGTAGGTGAATCCATCTTGCATCGAAAGGCGATCGAACGGATCCGTATTGTCGGAAGGCCACACTTCGTCAGTGAATTGAAGAATTCCCAAATCGACGCGCCCTCCGCCACCAGAACAGGATTCAATCTCTACCTTCGGATGCTTCTCGCGCAGCTTGGCAAGGATTGAATACAGATTGCGAGTGAATTGCACGTAGACCCGGCGCTGTTCATCGATCGAGACCTGGTCCCATCCCGGTTCGGACCAGTTCCGGTTATAATCCCACTTCAGAAACGCGATGTCATTTTCTGTGAGCAATTTATCAAGAAATCCCTCAATGTAGTCGCGCACATCGGGGCGAGCCAGGTTCAGCACCATTTGATTGCGCTGTTCCGTGCGGGGCCGTCCGGGGAAATTCAGCACCCAATCGGGATGTTTTCGATAAAGATCGGAATCGGGATTGACCATCTCAGGCTCGACCCACAAGCCAAAATCCATCCCTAGTGCGTGAACTTTATCGATCAGGGGCTTTAAGCCACTAGGAAATTTTACTGAATTGACGTACCAGTCTCCCAACCCGGCATGGTCATCCTTGCGCTGCCCAAACCAGCCATCATCCATCACGAAGCGATCCACTCCAATCGAGGCTGCTTTTTCCGCGAGCGCAGCCTGTCCCGGTTCGTCCACTCTGAACTCCGTTGCTTCCCAGGAGTTGTAAATGACCGGGCGCGGCTTTGGATCAGGCGCGTGTGGTAGAACATGCGCGAGCTCAAATCGGTGAAGCAATCGCGAAGCGCCGCCTAGACCATGGTTGGAATAGCCACCATAGAAAATGGGAGTTTCAAGGTGTTCGCCGGAATTCAACTTGTAGCCAAAATCAAAAGGATTGAAACCGCCAGTCACTCTCACAGCATCAAGCTGATCCTTCTCCACGGTAATGCGCCAGGAGCCTGACCAAGCGAGTGCGCCGAACCAGACTTCGCCATACTCTTCCTCTGAGACATCGGGTGCCGTAACCAGCTGCCTCGTGGTACGGGAAATCGCAAACCACGGATTCGCTTGGTGACCAGTGCTACCGCGACGGCTTTCAATTACGCGCGCTCCGGAGTGGATTGGTTCCTGATTTAAGGTCCACTCCCCCGCCCAACGGCCGGTCAAATAATTCAATGCGTACTGTGCCCGCGGAAGCGTCCATTGCGCCGCGGCAACTTGTTCCAAAATGATCGCCTGCTTTTCACGATTCTCAATGCTCGCGGAACGACCGAGAATGCCAGTCTCCGAATCGATGGAATAGCGCAACGTCACATAAACATCGCGAGAAACATCCTTGAGCAATATTTCTTTCGATTGCGTATCGTTGCGTGTCGCTTTCACAAAGTGCAATACCAAGTCTCGATTGCCGTCAGCAAAAGTAACTTTCAGTGCAGGTTCTGTGAACAAACCTCCGCCCCAACCGGCGTACTCTTCAGGAGTGGTGGTATGTGGTGAATCGAACGAAGCCCACTCTGGGAATAGGTGTGCGGGAGGGATCTGATCCTGGGAACCCAGTCGTCCACCCCAATAGAGTGGTTGCAGTTCTCCGCGCTCGTTCACTCCGAACGCGTACGTGGCGCCCCCGCCGTCAAGACGAAAGACAGGTGCGGTTTGTGCCGTCGCTGATCCGGTTGTAAGAAATGGGGAAAAGAGAAAAAGAAATAGAACGAATTGATTATACAATTTCAGACAGTTTTTCATTGAGCCGAATCCTAGCATCGGCGAGTCGTATTTGTCTCGCTGCGTTTATTGCTCGGGACAACCACCCCCTTGCATGGACGAATTTACTAAGGTTTTGAGTTGGGGGTGGTCGAATCCGGTTTTTGTCCGCGAAGGGTATAAACGAACTGTTGAATTTCGTGCCGCTGCTGTTCCGCTCGCTTCATTTTCTCTTGCGAAGTCTCGTTGTACAGCTTCATTTCCTGACGAACTTTCTCGGCGTCGCCAGTCTGACGATAGATCTGCGCCAAACGGTAGTGTGCTTCGTCGGGTAAAGGGAGTGCCTTAATTGCCCTTTCAAAGGCGCTGATAGCCGCTCCAAAATCTTTCTTCTCGGAATACAAAATCCCTAACTGCAAATCGGCTTGGCCAAAATTGGGGTCGAGTTTCAGGGCTTTTTCAAGCTCTGCCTGGATCGCCGCGTAATCTTTGTTCTGCGTCTTTTGTTTGCTGAGCGCGACAGCGTAATAGTAGTGCGCCATCGCATTGTCTGAATGGAGGTCGACGAATCGATGCAGTTTTTCAGTCCAACCTGGCGGTTCAATTTTCTCCGCATCTTGCAGTCTGCCGAGGAATAGATACGGTTCTGGGTCGGTCGGATTCAGATCGCAAGCGCTCAGCACTAGCTGTTGACCGTGCTCCGTCGCGCCCTGATCATATGTCGCGATACCGAGCCCCAGCAGCATCCGAACCGAATTCGGAAATAACCTCTGTCCCTTAGAAAATACTTCGATTGCAGGTTCATATGCTCGGTGAAGCAGCAATTCCGCTCCCCACGCAAAGAGATTCGCCTCACTGGGCTCTAATTCTGCCGCAATCTGATATTCCCGCACGGCTTCTAGTGGCCGCCCTTCAACTTCTGCCTCGTCTCCCTTTTGCCGATGAGCCGTTGCCGTGTCCGAGTATGGACTTGTGGAACTCGCGGGATTGTTAGGGGAACCATTCGACTCGCCATGATTCAGCGAAACAGTATCCTCCGCCAGTGCTTCCTTTGTGCGCAAAACGGTGTCTGAACCATGCCCTCCGTAGCTGCTGGGATCAGCAATCCCCGCCACCTGAAATTGCGGTTCATCGGAGAATTGCACTGCAGAGCTCTTATCCAGTGCGCCGGACAATGGCACCTCATTAATCAAGTGCAGTTCTATCGTCTTCCCCTCAGCTTCTTCGAATGCGAACGGTCCCTCGGTCTTGCTTGAGTAACCCGTCTTGGACGCCCGCAGCAGGTATTTACCGGACGGCAGTGCTGTAAATCGAAACTTGCCATACTCATCGGAATGCGTGACCAATACTTGCCCATTTTCAGTGTTTTCGAGTGAAGCGGTGGCATCCTTGAGCGGGGCAGCTTGCGAATCACAAATTCTGCCCTCGACTGCCGCCATCTTTTGATTGGTTTTATCCTGGCCCAAAAGTACATGTGCGAATATCGCCAAAAACAGCAACCAAGGCCCTGCCGATCGCACCATAGTTTTGGAGGAAATATTCATGACGCTGCTGCTGTCAACCGGAAGTCGCGCGGCCTCAATCGTGTCAAAAAACCGTCAACCTGATCGAGGGAGATTTGCTTGCGCCGGCAAGCCATGAGGAGGCCGTTGCCAACTTCATAGAACCACAGGAGGGGGACCAAGGCGCGTTTTTCGGAGAGGCTTGCAAGGACGGCCAAACTGTATTTTCGATCCGCTTCGTCTTCAAGAAACCACTGGAGTGCGTG
>Ga0209040_10000253_pt1 | contig 38890 bp, 41 predicted proteins | sample BogFormECP12_OM3_FD_188240 | JGI IMG/M metagenome (GOLD analysis project Ga0209040, IMG submission 188240) | Bog forest soil microbial communities from Calvert Island, British Columbia, Canada - ECP12_OM3 (SPAdes) (version 2) | ecosystem: Environmental > Aquatic > Freshwater > Wetlands > Bog ... | reverse complement strand
CCCGCCAGCACGCCCGCCATCAGCACGCCGGTGAGCGCGATGAGCGAGCCGACCGAGAGGTCGATGCCTGCGGTGATGATGACGAATGTCTGGCCGGAAGCCAGGATCGCGTTCACCGATATCTGGCGCAGCACGTTGATGACATTGCCGGGCGCGAGGAAGTCGCCGTGGGTCAGCGCGTTCAGCAGGCCCAGCAGCACCGCGAGGCCGGCGATGAGGCCGGCGGCGCGCCACGCCGCGTTGCGCCGGTTGACGGCCGCCGCTTTGGCAGCCGCTGTTTCGGCGGCTTGCGCGCTGGGCGGAGTTATCGGCGCAAGCGGTGTGCTCATGCGGCGCCCGTCGCCAGGCGGATCACCGTCTCCGGCGTGGCTTCGCCGCGCGCGAACTCGCGCACCAGCCGGCCGCCTCGCATGACGCCGATGCGCATCGACATGCCCAGGACTTCAGGCAGCTCGGACGAGACCATGATGATGCCGGTCCCCGATCGCGCAAGCGAGACCATCAGCTCGTAGATCTCGGCTTTAGCGCCGACGTCGATGCCGCGCGTCGGTTCGTCGAAGCAGATGACGGTCGCCCGTTCCAACAGCCACTTCGCGAGCACGACTTTTTGTTGATTCCCGCCCGAAAGCGAACGCACGGCCTGTTCGATCGACCGCGCGCGCACGCGTAATTCAGCCGCCAGGCCTGCGACGGCGGCCGTCTCCTTTCCTCGCTCGATGACGCCGAACTCGGAGAAGTCCGCTAGATGCGGCAAGGTGACGTTCTCGCGGATCGACATGCCCAGCACCAAGCCTTGCGTCTTGCGATCCTCGGTGACCAGCGCGAGTCCGGCGGCGATGCCGTCGTGCGGACTTTTCAGGTGCAGCGTCTTGCCCGCAAGCGTCAGCGTGCCCGAAGCGAAGCGGTCGGCGCCGCAGATCGCGCGCAGCAGCGAGGTGCGGCCCGATCCGACCAAGCCTGCGATGCCGTAGATCTCACCGGCATAGACGTCGAGGTCGACATCGGCGATGCGCCCAGGCATCGTCAGCCCGCGCACCGACAGCAGCGGCGTGTCGTGCGGCGGATCCGGCGGCAGCGCCGGGTAATGCGCGTCCAGCGCGCGCCCGACCATGAGCCTGATGACGTCGTCTTGCGTGAAGTCGGCACGCGGCCTGGTCTCGATAAGCCGGCCGTCGCGGAACACCGTGATGCGATCGGCGATCTGGAACACCTCTTCGAGCCGATGCGAGATGTAGACGATGCCGACGCCGTGCGCCGTGAGCGTGCGGATGATGGCGAAGAGGCGATCCACCTCCTGGCCGGTCAGCGCCGCCGACGGCTCGTCCATGAAGATCACGCGCGCTTCGACCGAGAGCGCCTTGGCGATCTCGATCATCTGCTGCTGCGCGACCGACAGCGTGCGGATGGGTGCGTCGAGCGGCACGTCGACGCCCAGGCGTGCGAGCGCGGCCGCGGCCAGCGCGCGCGCTGCGCGGACGTCGATCGCGATGCCGCGCACCGGCTCGTGACCTAAGATGATGTTCTGCGCCGCGGTGAGCTGCGGCACCAGGTTGAACTCCTGATGGATCACCGCGATGCCGAGCGCCTCTGATTGGCGCGGATCGGTGATGGTCACGTCGCGGCCGGCGACTTCGATGCTGCCGGCGTCCGCGCGCACCGCGCCCGACAGGACGTTGACCAGCGTGGACTTGCCGGCGCCGTTCTCGCCGACCAGTGCATGCACTTCGCCGGCGCGCACGTCGAAATCGATGCCGTCGAGCGCGCGCACGCCCGGATAGCTCTTCGAGATCCCGCGCAGGACCAGGTACGGCGGCGCCGCTGCGGAGGCGTCCGTTGTCGGCATGTCGCCTATTTCGCCGTGCTTGGCCCCGTGTACGAACCGACGGCGACCGGTATCTTCGCCGGCGGCGTCTTGCCGGAGAAATAATCGTGGATCGCGTCGATCGTCAGCTTGCCGATCTGATCGGGATGCTGTTCGGGGTCGCCAACCATCTGGCCGGCGTCGATCGCGGTCCTGGCTTCGGGGTTGGCGTCGTATCCGACGATCTTGATCGTGCCGACTTTGCCGGCAGATTTCACCGCGGCCAGCGCCCCGAGCGCCGAATCGTCGTTGATGCCGAAGATGCCGGCGAGACTCGGAAAACGCTGCAGCAGGTTGTCGGTGACCGACGCCGCCATCGCGCGTTCTCCGCCTGCGGGCTGGTCGGCGACGATATGCACGTTGGGATACTTCGCGGCGAGCTCATCTTTGAAGCCTTTCACGCGATCTTGCACCGATGTGACTTCGGGCTCGTCGATGATCGCGATGGTTCCGCTTCCGTTGAGCGCCGCGCCGAGCAGATCTGCCGCGACTTGGCCGCCTTGGATGTTGTCGGACGCGATGTGCGAGACCACCGTGCCGCGCGACGCCGTGCTCGCGATGTCGGCGGTGAACACCGGCACCTTTGCGTTGTTCGCCTCGACGATCGCGGGTCCGACCGCTTTGGAGTCCGCGGGGGAGAGAATGATGACGTCGACGTGCTTGCTGAGGAAGTCCTCGACTTGCGACGTCTGCTTGGCCTGGTCGTGATTGGCGTCGGTGAAGACGATCGTGTAGCCGTACTTGCCCGCCTCGTCCTTCATGCCTTGCTCCATCGCTTGATAGAACTGGGCTTGCAGGTCGAGCAGGGAAACGCCGATGCTCTTCGAGCCGGACACGTTGCCGGCGGCGCTCGCCGTCGTGCCGGGGCTTTGCGCGGCCGTGGGCGACGAGCTCTTAGAGCAGCTCGCCAACGTCAGGATCGCCGCGGCGATCGCCAGAATCCGAAGGCCACGCTGTTTCAAATCAACCTCCTGAGGCGGCCGCGTTCGTCCTGCCGAACGATACGGGTCGCATGCGCGTTCGAGAAAGCCGCGGCGCTCCTATCCACACGCTTCGCTCCGGTTTGTGTGGATATGTGGATAGAGAACGCGGGGATAGTTAAGCCCGCCTAAAGCCATTAAGGACACGTGCGCGAGCACCATCAGCGTGCGATTACGAGGCGCGGTGCTGCAATTCCCGGGAACCGGCCTTTCGAAAAAACCGCAAAAATCGGATTCAACCCCGGGCGCGCAGGCGAGCGATCAGCCGGCGCGCCCGAGCTCTCTCCGCCGGGCTGCCACCTGCAAGCGCCTTGCTCACATGTCGGAGCGCTGCCGCCCGAAATCGCGCGTCGACGTCCGCCAACCCGCACAACGCCTGGAGCGCGCACACGCGCACGATCGCGCTTGGATCGGTATTGCACCAGCGCATGAGGACCCGCGCCGCATCGCGCCGTTCGGCCGCAGACAATGACAGCCGTGGCAGCATTTGCGCAAGGTGCCAACGCACTTCTTTGCGCTGCTCGCGCGCGAGCAGTCGGAGCAGCGCCCGTTTGTGGCGCGCGAGCAGCTCGGGCCGTTTCGAGCTCGCCTTTTCAGCGGCGTCCGCGCTTCGGGCCCGTTGCACATCGTCGCCAAACGATAGCTTCTCGACGAGCCGGTCAAACGTCCGGGCTGTCACCGGCGGCGCGTCGGGAGCGCGATCGCCAGGGCCAGCATCGTCTTGAACACGATGAAGTTCGGATTGGCGGCCGTCTGCACCAATGCGAGGCCGCTTGCCAGCCAGACGGGCTGGCCCTGGAAATAGATCACTCTGACGGACTGGCCGGACTGTGACTGTTGCCACGCCGCCGCCGAGCTCAAGCCGAGCGCCACGTCGCGCGAGATCCCCGTCTGCGCAAACGTGACATGCAGGTCGGATCTCCCGCGGCCAAGGTCGCGCCGGTATTTTCCGGTGACCAACGCCGGCACCGAGGTGCAGCTCCCCTCTGCAGCAGGCTTCGCGCTCCTCGGCGTCACGTCCGAACACGACGCGTCAGCCATGAACCGTCCGCGCGCCGCAAGAGCTGGGAATAGGAACGCGCTCCCGATCACCAGGGTGAGCGCAAGGACGATGAAGGTGCCGACCATGAGCTTTTGCAGCGGAGCCATCTTCATATGTTATGCGTTGCGCGCGAGAAAACCAGCCGCGGCTCGTACGCCGCGGCTGGCTGGATGTCCGTGCTTTACGGTGCGACGATGCTAGTGGTCCCGCCCCTGGCCATTCCAGTTGTTGTTCTGCCACGCCCAGTTGCCACGCTGGCCGACCGTGCGCTGGCCGTTCCACTGCGGGTTGCCGTTGCGATAGCGATTCGCGTCAGATGTGTTGTAGTAGTGGTAGTTGCGCGTGTCGTCGCGGTCGTAGCGGTCATCGGCGTCGGACCGGCCGTTGGTGCGGACGTACTGATAGTTGTTATTGTAGACCGGTGTCGGCTGATAATTGTAACCGTTGTTCTGATAGCCATAGCCGCTGTTCGGGTAGTAGACCGCGGGCGTGCTGCCGCAGTATTGCTGCGACCCATCCCACGAGCACGGCGTGCCGTTGTTGCCGGCGTAGAGCACAGTGCCGTTCGGATACACGATGCGGCCGTCCGCGTACACGGTCCCCCCGTCGCGCGTGTAGCCGACGATCGTGTTCGCGGCGACCTGTTTGTGATGGACGTTGTCGGAGATGACGATGCCTGCCACGACTGCCGCTGCACCGAGGATGATGTTGCGCGTCGATGCTGCGCCGTCGGCGAGGACGGGTCGAGTCATCGAAGCCGCGACGATCAGCGCCAAGGTGGCGGCGACGAACGAGCGGGCGATCGGTTGGAAGGTCTTGCTGTGTGTCATGGTATCAACCTCCACTGTGGTTACGTCAAGCGGAGGCGTGTCGTTGCGTTCTCAGAGAAACCCCAAGCTCAGGAAAAACTAAGGCGGAAGCATCGTTCGATGCTTCCGCCGCGAGAACTCGAAGCCGATCGTCTAGTAGTTCTTGACGGCCGCCGCTACCGGCACGACGCCGGCGACTCGCCAGCCGTCAGCCGTCTTGATGCACATCGTCACCACGACTGACTTCGCGGTATACGGAGTGCCGCCAACCGTTGCGGTGATGTTGACCGGCGCGATGACGTCGGCCGTCGTCGCGGTGCGCATCACGATGTTCGTGTTGGTGTAGTCCGGGCTGGCGCTCCAGACGCCCGAGAACAGCTGCTTCAGGTGATTGGTCACGGCCGTCATACCGAAAATCGGGCCGCCGACGGTCAGCCACACAAGATTCGGATTATCCCAGAGAAACTTCTGCGTGCCGGGCAGATCGTGCTGGTTCTGGGCACCCATGAACGCCGTATACAGCGCACGCACGTCCTGCTGGTCTTTGGTCAGCGTGTCGGCTCGCGTGGGGACGCTGGCCGAGAGGAGCACCAATGCCGCAACGGCGACAAACGTAAGGCGAGTCAACATCGGACTGTCTTTCCTTTCCTCGGAGCGGGTTGTGGCCCGGGCCTTCACCCGCGCCCGCGCTTTCTCCCGCGTCGTGGCGGGGTAGGGCGTCCCGGCGCGACGCATGCTTGACGTCCTGCCTACCATCTGTGATAGGACGGTTGTGCTCGCCATCGGCTACTGCGCGGCGGTGCGCGGCATCGACGCGTACGTCGTCCGGGTCGAAGTCGTCGGCATTCCCACCACCGACGTCGGCATCCACATCGTCGGTCTCGCCGACCGCTCGATCCAAGAATCGAAAGAGCGCGTCAACGCCGCCATCCGTTCGTCCGGCTTCCTTTTCCCTACCTATAAGGTAGTGGTCAACCTCGCGCCGGCCGACGTTCGCAAGGAGGGCGCGGCGTTCGATGTCGCCCTCGCGCTGACGATCCTCGGCATGGACCAGCAGATCGACGCGCGCCGCTTGCGCGACGTCGTGGCCGTCGGCGAACTCGCGCTCGACGGTGCCGTCAAGCCGGTGCGCGGCGTCCTGCCGATCGCGGTCGCGTTGCGGCGTTCGAGCCACCGGCGCCTCATCGTGCCGGCCGACAATATGGCTGAGGCCGCGCTCGTCGACGGTCTCACGCTGTATCCGGTGCGAACGCTCGCGCAAGCGGTCGACGTCGTGCTCGGACGCGGCGCGCCGGGCGTGCCCTCGAATGGCCGCGCCCACATGGTTGCGGACGAAGGCGTCCGCGCCGTTGAAGAAGATCTCGAAGACGTGAAAGGCCAAGAGCGCGCCAAGCGTGCGATGGAAGTCGCGGCCGCCGGCGGCCACAATCTGCTGTTCGTCGGTCCGCCCGGCAGCGGCAAGACGATGCTCGCGCGCCGCATGCCCTCGATATTGCCGGCGATGACCTCCGATGAAGCGCTCGAGGTCACGACCCTATACAGCGTGAGCGGATTGCTGCGCGACCGCTCGAAGCTCGTGCGTTCGCGGCCGTTTCGCGCGCCGCATCACACGGTCAGCGCGATTGCGTTGGCCGGCGGTGGCTCGAGTCCGCGGCCCGGCGAGGTGTCGCTCGCGCATCGCGGCGTCTTGTTCCTGGACGAGCTGCCCGAATTTCCGCGCTCGGCGCTCGAGGTGCTGCGCCAGCCGTTGGAGGACGCCGTCGTCAGCATCAGCCGCGCCGGACGCGCGATAACCTTTCCGGCCGCGTTCATGCTGCTCGCCAGTCTCAATCCGTGTCCATGCGGTTACAGCGGCGATCCGCTGCACGGCTGTTCGTGCTCTCCGGTCGCTATCTCGCGTTATCTGTCGAAGATCTCCGGCCCGCTGCTCGACCGCATCGACCTGCACGTCGAAGTGCCGCGTCTGCCGTACGACGACATGTCGCGCACGTTCAGAGCTGAGCCGTCAGCCACAGTTCGCGCGCGGGTTGAGTCGGCACGGCGCCTCCAACGTTCGCGCTTAGGCAGCACCGGCGCAAATGCGGCAATGCCTGCGAAACTGCTGCGCGATCATTGCGCGCTGGACGATCGCTGCCGAGCACTGCTCGCCGCCGCTGTCTCCAAACTTCATCTCTCGGCCCGCGCGCACGATCGGATCCTGCGTGTGGCGCGCACCATCGCGGATCTTTCGAACGCACCGGTGATCGCACCGGAACACGTGGCTGAGGCGATCGGTTATCGGTCGCTGGACCGCTCGCCATTTTCGACATAGCGCGCGTTATTGACATCTATTTCATCGGGGCCTCGTCCACGAGCGCCCATCCCTGGGCGTCGATGCGCCAGCCCTGAGCGGCCTGGATCTCCGACACGGTCCAATACAAATGTTGTAAGTACGTCCGGCCCTTTGCTTGGAATGTGAGCTTGGTCGCGATGACGACGAATGCGTGGTTCCCCTCCTGCCGAACCGTTGCAAGCGCACCGAGTGTCAAGACCTGGTGCTCGGCGAGGAACTGCTGATAGTCCGATTCCTTGTCGCAGCTGGTCGTGGCCGCGTACCACGTGCGCGCCGCCCTCGGCCCCTGCCACGAGAAGGGCGCAAATTCATCGATCGTCGTCGCGTCGTCTGTGTAGGCGTCTGCGGGAAACGTGCAATCGGCACGATTGTAGGCCGCCGCGAATACTTGCAACGGCTGCAAGAGACTCGCAGTGTCTGGCTCTGCCGCCGCAGCGCGATCCGCGCAGAAGGACGTCAGCGCCATCGACGTCAGCGCAATGAGCAGGAAGCGATCGGTTTGTCTCATCTTTTCTCTCCGAGCGTCGGCGGCAGTTCGGTTCTTAGGCGATGTGCCGGATTCCCCGCAGGAACTGGGCGACCGCACGCTGCACGATTGCCGCATGAGGCTCGCCCGCTTTTGGACGCGCGCACAAGCGCAATCGGTTTCGCGAAAGGGCAAGGTGTTCAAAGTCTCCGCGCGCGGATGGTCTGATGACAGCGTCGAGGCGGCGTATCAGTGCGCCCTCGACCTCGCGAGCAAAGTCGCGGATCGCGTCGCGTCGGGTCTTACGACGAAACACCGGTATCCCTACGCCGAAAAACCCCTGCCCGAACCTGTCGTGCAACGGCTCGGGGCAGACGGCGGCGGCGCGTCTGCGATCGTGACGCGAAACGCATATGGCGCGCTCGTGCTCAACACCGACCAGCTCATGTTCGTCGACATCGATCGCCCCGGATATCAGGGCAGCGCCCCCACGCTCGGCACGATATTCTCGTCGCTGTTCAGCAAGCCGAAGGCGCAAGAGCAGCCCGCCGATGATGCGGCGACGCTCGACGCGGTGAAGAACGTCGTGCAGCGGCACGATCTGTCTGCGCGGGTGTACGAGACCGCCGGCGGCCATCGCCTCATCGTGACCAACGCGCCGTTCAAAGCCGGCGATCCCGATGCCGAGTCGCTGCTCGCCGAGTTCGGCTCCGATCCTTTATACGTGCGCTTGTGCCGTTCGCAGGATTCGTTCCGTGCGCGCCTCACCCCAAAACCCTGGCGCTGCCGCATGTCCAACCCGCCGGTCGAATTCCCATTCGAGACGCCCCAAGTCCAAGAGCGCTACGATCGCTGGCTGGCTGGTTATGAAGCGAAGATCGCGTTGTTGGCGACCTGCCGCTTCGTCAAGACTATCGGCGTGGAAAGCGTCGCTCCGGGGTTCGACGAGCTTATCCGCTACCACGATGAGCAGACGAAAGCGACCTCGGGCCTTAAGCTAGCCTGACGACTGCCCCCATTGCGTTGACACCACACACGTGCTGTGCTATCATGGGCCGCACTATGAAACGCCGCCGCACGTGCTGCACCATGTTGACGGGGACTCGCCGAGAGTTCCGGTCGCGGTGCATGCGCGAAGAGTAGAGCGGACTAACACAAACGCCTTGCGCAGCCCCTCACCGGAAAAGCGAGGGGCTGTTTCGTTTCTGCCGCCATTGCAGGCGGCGATCGGGGAATGATAATTGGAAGAAGACGGATCGGCTTTGGTCGGGTTGCTGGGATGCGGGGTCGTCGGCGGCGGTGTCGCGGAGCGCTTGCTCGCCGGATTTTCAGCGTGCGAGACGCACGCGCGCCTCGGCGCGGTGCTCGTGCGCGATCTCGCCAAGCCGCGCCGGCCTGAAAGCGTCTATCCGCATCTGACGACTCACGCACAACGCGTGCTCGACGACCCGCGACACGACGTCGTCATCGAATGCTTGGGCGGCGTCGAGCCTGCCGCCGGCTATGTCGAGGCGGTGCTGCGCCGTGGCGTGCCCGTGATCACGGCCAACAAGGCGCTCATCGCCGCTCACGGCGCGCGCCTGGCGGACATCGCGCGCGAACATCAGACGACTCTGACCTATGAAGCGGCAGTCGGAGGCGCGATCCCGGTCATCCGCACGTTGCGGCATCTTGCCGCTCATGACCAGATACTCGAGGTCGGCGGCGTGGTCAACGGCTCGACCAACTTCGTGCTGTCAGCCATGGAAGAGGGCCTCTCGATGGACGATGCGGTGCTCGCCGCGCAGCGCGCCGGATTCGCCGAGGCGGACCCGAGCACCGATATCGACGGCATCGACGCGGCGCACAAGCTCGCCGTTCTCATCGCGACCGCGTTCGGGCAGTGGCCGCGCTGGGAGTCTATTCCGCGGCGCGGCATCCGGCAGATCACGCCGGACGACATCGCGCAGGCGCGCCGCCGCGGCAACCGCATCAAGCTCAAAGCGTGGGCGCGCCGGCATGGCACCGAGGTCGAGGCCGCGGTCGCGCCGGCCGAATTGCCTCTCGCGCACCCCTTCGCGTCGCCACGCGGCGCGGAAAACGCGTTTCTCATCGTCGCTCGCCATGCCGGGCCGGTCTTGCTCGGAGGTCTCGGCGCTGGACGCGAGGCGACGGCATCGGCGATCGTCGGCGACCTGCACGACGCGCTCGCTGCGCGATCCGGCGTGGCGGGTGTTCGCCGGCAGCGAGCGCTCATCTCGACCACGTAAAGAGCCGTGACCAAGACGGCAATGCCGGCATTGAAACACCACGACGCGTTTGCGACGCTCGCGCCGGCCGGTGGCTTTCGCCTCAAACACGGCGGCGTGCTTTCGTCGGTGCGCATCGCTGCCACGTTCTACGGCCAGCCCCACGAGCGGGCGCCGGTCATCCTCGTCTGTCACGCGCTCACCGGCAGCTCGCGCGTGGCCGAATGGTGGGGCGATATCATCGGTCCGGGCAGGCTGCTGGACACCGAACGGTATTGCGTCGTCGGCACCAACGCGCTCGGCGGTTGTTACGGCTCGACCGGCCCTGCAAGCGCGGCGCCGGACGGCGACGCGTTCGGCGCTCGCTTTCCCGTCGTCACGGTGGAAGACATCGTGCGCGCGCAGCACGATGCGCTCGCGCTGCTCGGCGTGCGCCGCGTGGCGTTGGCGATCGGCGGTTCGCTAGGCGGTCAGCAAGCGCTGCAGTGGGCGGCTGTGTATCCCGACGCGGTCGACGGCGTCGTCGCCATCGGCGCAACCGGAAAGCTCTCACCGATGGGCATCGGGCTCAACTCCATCGCTCGTGAAGCCATCAAGCTTGATCCCGCCGGTGGCCTGCGCATCGCGCGCATGATCGGCATGCTCTCGTACAAGAGCGCGGCGCTCCTGTGGCAGCGGCATGGCCGCCGCGGCGATCGCGATATCGAAAATCCGGGGCAAACGCTGCACGCCCGTTTCGATGTGGAAGGGTATCTCCAACATCAAGGCGACAAGCTGGTCGCCCGAATGGATCCGCTTTCGTTCGCCTATCTGACCAAAGCCATGGACCTGTACGAGCTCGATCCAAGGGGTTGGCGCGTGCCCGCACTGTTGGTCGGCATCGAGTCGGACTGGTTGTATCCGCCGGACGAGGTTGAGGAGACCTCGCGGCAGCTCGGTCCGGCTGCCCGCTTCGCCTTGCTGGCAAGCGATCACGGCCACGACGGCTTTCTAGCGGACGCCGGTCAGCTCACGTCGATCGTGCGGCCCTTCTTCGACGAGGTGGCCGCGGGAACGGCGTAGTCTAGCGCCGGATCATCGCCGCGGTCACGACACCCAGGATCAGCTTGCTGACCAGCTCGTAGGCGAGCTGCTTGACGACCAGGCTCTCGGGAACAGGCTGCGTCGCGTACTCGATCAGAAATGACGCCACCGGCCAGACCAACCACATCGCCAGACCGAAACGCAAACCTTGGCCGAACCACGGTTTGTCTTCGACGCCGCGCGAATAGAGCCACACCGATCCGACCGCGAACGCGAGGTACCCGATGAAGATCGTTATGAAATGGGTGTCGGTCGCCGGGCGATAGAGCTGTGCCACCTGGCCGTAGTCTTGCGCGAGCAAGAAGCCGTGGATGAGCGAGCCGAGGCCGATCGACAGGATCCAGACGACCAGCATGGTGAGGATCAGACGCCATTGACTCATCGCATTCTCCGATCTCAAGCCGGCTGCGGGTGGGCCGCGCCGTACGCGGCGTACCCATCGGCGGCGGCGAGCATTTCGTCGGCACAGCTCGCCAGTGATTCGTAACGGAACAGGCCTGATAGCACCGCTTTGTCGCCGATATCGTTCGTGAAGACGAACGCCGGCCGAACCTCCACCCCGAGCGCTTTGAAGCTCGCAGTCGACTCTTGTAAGCGAGCGATCGTCCGAGCGTCGCCCATCTCCCGTTCGAGCGCTTCGGCCGGGACCCCGGCTGCCGCCGCGGCGACTTCGATTGCCACCTCGCGTCTTGCGAGATGCTTTCCGTCGACGAACGCGGCGTGCGTGAGCGCGAGACGGACGCGATCGTCGGTGATGCCCAATCCGCGCGCTGCTTCGGCCGCGACGTCGGCGTGCCAGGTCGCGTCGTCTGACGAGTCGCGCCACGCCGGGTTGACCTTGACGCCGCTGACCGACTCGAGGCGGCGATACTGCCACGCCCCGAGCTGCGGCGTGTAGCCCATCGGCCCCCCGCCGAACAAATACGCGATGCGCCACTCGTAGGCGAGCCTATCGCCGAGCCGTTCCCGCAGCTTTGCCAACGGGCCCTCGGCGGCGAAGCACCACGACGAGAGGAGATCCATGTAATAGGTGAGCGCAAGCTTGGTCATCGCGGCGAGCGACTTCGGAGGCCGCGGGGCCGCCGCCTGGGCGCAGACCGCGTGGCGCGCAGTTGTCAGAAAAAGGGCCTGGCCGGATACGAGCGCGAACCCGCGGGTTCTTCGAAGAAAGGGAGCCTGTATGCCGGTCGTCGTGGGAATCTTCCAGAACCTTGCCGCAGTTTCCAAGCTCAACGATGCGCTTAAAGCCGCGGGATTCAGCGCCGCCGACCTGATCGTCATCGCCGACGAGTCGCCGGACCCGGAGCTCATTGACGATGGCGTGCAGTTCAGACTGACCGGCGAACCCGATACAGGACTTTTGGGCTCTGGGCGAGGCATGATCACAAGCTCCGGCGGCACCGAGGTGCCCGGTCTGGGCGGCAGCCCATCGCATACGGTGATCGGCGGAGAGAACGCCTCGGAGGATATGCTCGCGGATCTCAACGTTCCCGATGGGCGCACCGACGACTATGAAGAGGCGCTCGATGCAGGTCGCGCTGTGGCCGGCTATCAGACGGCGGACGTCGACAAGGTCAAGGGCATTTTCTCCACCGCCGGCGCCAACCCGATCGAGGTCTTCTAAAGGACCCAACGTCCTCTTGACCGCTCCACCTCCTCGCGTGACTGAAGGGCGAGGGTGGTGCGATTTTATTTCGTTTCAATCGACACCGAACGGCTGCGACAGCGCCTGAACGGCCGATCCGCGAGCTCCGCGCTCGCTGCGCTCGGTCCGGCTGCCTCCGACGTCGGCATCCGCGTGCTTGACGCATGCGTCGTGCCCGTCGGCCTGCGGGCGCTCCTCGTCGCTGCGCAACCTCGCGACGTGCGTGCCCTTGGCCGTCGCTACGTCGCACGCGCAGCGGGCGCGCTTCGCATCCCAGGCGTTGTGTGGCGGCCGACGATCCGCGTCGCTCGCGTTGCGCCGGGCGATGCGACCGCCTGGCGCGGCTTTATAACTCGTTGCCGGATGGCTTTCCTGGAGCGCTCAACAATGCCCACACCATCGACCATCGACCAGCCGACGTGCGAAGCCGCGCGCCCGAAGCGACGCAAGACCACGAACGCGACGGTGCGCAGCGGGGCTGCGACGATGCGGGTGATCGACCGCGTCGTCGACGCGCAGCTCGGCGCCGACGAAAGCGCCGCGCGTGTGCGGCGCTACGTAGCAGACCACGATGCGCCGGCGAATGACGCCACCGCCTTTGCCAGGTTGTGCGAGGTGATCTTCGCGCAGGGTATCGGCTTCACGATCGTGGCCCGCAAGCGTGCTGCGCTTGCCCGAGCGTTTGCTAATTTCGGGCCTTCCGTCCTGGCCGGGTTCGGGGAGTCCGACATCATGCGATTGCTCGGCGAGCCGATCATCCGCAACAGGTCGAAGATCGTCGCCTGCATCGAGAACGCGCGCCGCTGGTGCGCGATCGTCGAATCCCACGGCAGTTATCTGGCACGCGTGGCCGAGGTCGCGGCGCAGGACGATCCGGCGAGCGGCTGGCCGGCGCTCGCGGCGCTGCTCGCGGCAGACTTCGAGCGCATCAATGAGGTCGGCGCTCGGCAGACGCTCAAGCGCTGGGGCTTCTTCACAGCGTTCGGCCATCCGGGATCGCGCCGCGTCATCGAGCGGTTGGGCTTGGTGGACGCGAGATGTGCTCCGACGGCCGGACAGTTGATGATCGGCGCCATTTCCCAAGCGCTCTCGCGCGACGCGTACTCGGTCGAAGCGACCCTTGCGTTGTTCGCGGCGCTTGGGCCGTGCAATCCTGCGCCTCAGTGTCCCACGTGCGAGTTATGCGACCGCTGTCCGACAGGTGTTCGTAGACGCGTCGAGCTTGAATCAGGGGCGCCATCGCCGGCCGGAGAACCCAGTTCCGGCCGAGCATCACTGGCGGTCAATACATAATCCCGACGTTTGGAGGCTCCCATGCCCGACGAGATTCGCTGGCTCTCCTCACTTGACGAAGCCATCGCTCAATCGAAGAAATCCGGCAAACTGGTGCTGCTCGACTTCTTCAGCCCGACCTGAGGGGGTTGCAAAGCGCTGGATACCGTGACGTATCCTCAAACCTTCGTGCAAACAATCATCTCTGACTACTGCATCCCCATCCAGGTGAACAACACGCTCGATGAGAGCAAACCAATGGTGGCCGGTTTCCGGCACGTCTGGACGCCGGACTTGCGCGTCCTCGACGCGGACGGCTACGAGTTGTACCGGTGGAACGGATACCTGCCGCCCGCCGAATTCGCTGCGCAACTGCTTGCGGCGCTCGCCCATGCGCGCCTTCGCCTACGGCAGTTCGATGCCGCGGAGGTGCTCTACGCGGATGCGCTCAAGCGCTTCCCGACGGCGTTGGCGGCGCCAGAGGCGCAATACTTCAGCGGCGTGACCGGATACCGCAAGACCGGCGAATCCAACGCGCTGCTCCACGGTTGGCATGAGCTGGAAAAGACTTACCCGGGTTCAGAGTGGACGGTGAAGCAGAACTTCGATTGACGGCGCGCTAGGCGCGCGCCGATAGGATCGCGGCGGCGAGCGCGGACGGCTTGGCGCGAAAATCGTCCCAAGGTATCGTGCCGGCAGTGATGCCGTCGAGCACTCGCGCCACCATGGCGTTCGCGGGCGCAGCGATCCCGCTGGCGGCAGCACGCGCCGCGACGGCGCCGTTGAGTGCGTCGACTTCCGTCTGCGCACGCCGGGCGCGCGCGTCGATAAGCAGCGAGGGCAGTTTGTCTCCACGCGCGCGCGCCACGCGGGATGCAAGCACGACACGCAGCATGCCCGGCGGAAGCGAGCGTGCGGCGGCCACGAGCAATGGGACCGGAAAATCGATCAGTGAGATGGGCGCAAGACCAAGTTTGTCCATCGTCGCGATCGCTTCGAGCAGACAGCGGCGCTCGACATCGAATGCCGTCGTGTCCGCGTAGACCTGCGCCGGCGTCCAATCGAGAATCGCGCACACCGCGTTGGCGAGCAGGTTGGTGCACAGCTTCGACCATTTGAGCGCGCGCCAGTCTGCCGCGGCCGCAACCTTGATAGCGCTCAGCTCGAACGCGGCGATGATCCAGTTGTGCGCGGGCGCGCCGACGGGCGCGATGGTCACGCCGCCCTTCTTGGCGGCGATCACTCCGGGCTCGGGCGCCCTATCCACAGCCGTGGTCAGCGCGCCGGCGACGACGCGGTCGTCCCCGAAGGCGGCGGCGCACAGCTCTTCGTTGCCAAGCCCGTTCTGCAATACGAGGATCGCCGCGCGATCGCACGCCGGCAAGGCTCGGATCGACTCGATCGCGCTTGCGGTGGCGAACGACTTCACCGCTGTGACGACGAGGTCGAAGTCGCCGCGCGCGCCGTCGTCCGTCCCCGTGATCGCCGGAACGACGACGCGTTGAGTCTTGTCGCCGACGACGAGCACGTACCCGTCGCGCAACCGGGCCGCGGCGTCCGGTTTGGCCAGCAGCACGGCGTCGTGCCCGGCGAGCTTGAGCTGCGCCGCGACGTATTGGCCGATCGCCCCCGCGCCGACGATCAGCGCGCGCACGGCCGGCTACGAACCTCGCCCGGTGGACCCGAACCCGCCGCCGGCGCGCTCGGTCGGCGCGAGCTCCTCGCGCTGCTCGAAGCGCGCGCGCGCAACTGGCGCGATGATCATCTGCGCGATGCGGTCGCCGCGGCGGATCGGAAAAGGCTCGCTGCCGTGGTTGACCAGGATGACGCTGACAGGCCCGCGATAGTCGGCGTCGATCGTCCCCGGCGAGTTCAACAGCGTCACACCGTGTTTGAGCGCCAAGCCGCTGCGCGGACGCACTTGCGCCTCGAAGCCCGGCGGCAGCGCCATCGCAAAGCCGGCCGACACGAGCGTGCGCCCGCCCGGCACGAGCGGGATCTCTTCGTGCACCGCCGCGAGCAGGTCGCAGCCCGCCGCGTCGGCGCTCATATAGCGCGGCAGCGGCAAGCCTTCGCCTTCGGGCAGGACGGTGATCTCGACGACGATCTCCACTATTCGTTCTTGGTCTGCAATTGGGCGAGCTCTTCTTGGAACGAGTTGAGGTCGGTGAACGAGCGGTAGACGGAGGCGAAGCGGATGTAGGCGACCTTGTCGAGCGTTCGCAGCGCGCTCATCACCAGCTCGCCGACCGTGCCCGAGGGCACTTCGCTTTCGCCGCGCGCGTAGAGCTCACGCTCGACGTTGTCGGCGATCTCTTGCATCTGGCTCTCGGAGATCGGACGTTTCTCGCACGCCCGGCGCAGACCGGCGAGCACTTTGTCGCGGTTATACGGCTCGCGCCGCCCATCTTTTTTGACGATGAAGAGGCGAGCCGCTTCGGTGCGCTCGTAGGTGGTGAAGCGATGGCGGCACGATTGGCATTCGCGCCGGCGGCGAACAGCGTTCTCGTCATCGCGGCTGTCGATGACACGCGTATCGCCGTTGCGGCAAGCCGGACACACCATGGCGTCAGCGAGTCCGGCTCGCCGGAGCGATGGTTACTTCGAAGCCCCGATCTTGAACAGCTTCGTGCCGCAGACCGGGCATTCGCCCTGCACCGCTGGTCGGCCGTTCTTCATGGTGATCTGCGTCGGGTTCTTGATCTCTCTTTTGGACTTGCATTTCACGCAATACGCTTCGGGCATCTATCTTGCTCCCTCAGATGGCCGGCCCGCTGACATGCGAAGGACCGCCCGGCTGGAGTTCGAAGGCCCCTCCAGCATGGACCGAACCACACGGGCAGTCTTTTTCGACGCGGGCTACACGCTCCTTTGCATGGAACCTGACCAAAAGACCAACTTTTTGCGTTCGTGTGCCGATTTGGGCGTCGAAATCGACCATTCGAGGTTGCGCGAAGGCATCAAAGCCGCCTCCGAAATGCTCGCGCCGCGCACCCCGGCCGCGCAGAAACAGCCGTTTTCGATGGCTGCCGTCGACCGCTTCTGGACCGAGTATCATCGCGTGCTGCTGGCGATCTGCGCCGCGCATCCCGAGGATGCGGATCGCGCCGAAGCCGTCTATCGGCGCTTCACCGCGCACTTGAGCTGGCGCGTCTACGACGAAGTGCGTCCTGTTTTGCAGCGGTTGCGCGATCGCGGCGTCACATTGGGGATCATCTCGAACTGGACCGGCGATCTCGAAGACGTGCTGCGCGGCGTCGAGCTGCATCACCATTTCGATTTCGTGCTCGATTCAGCGCATCTGGGGTGGGAGAAGCCCCATCCCGAGATATTCCTGGAGGCGCTGCGCCGTGCCGGCGTCGCGCCCGAACACGCGCTGCACGTCGGCGATTCGCCGGGGCATGACGTCGACGGCGCGCTCGCGGCAGGTTTGCGCGCCGCGCTGCTCGATCGCGACGACGCGCACCCGGAATTCGAACGGGCGCCGCGCGTCTCGTCGCTCGACGAGCTGCTCACCCTGGTCTAGCTCTTCCCCTGCGATCGTGGGTTGACGGCGCGTGCGCCGCGCGTGATTGCACGCGGTTGAGTGGATGAACTCGATCTTGGCTATGTGCTAGCCGTGGCGAGCGCCGGGCTCTGGTCGCCTCGCGCGCTGACCGCGTGGCTGCGTGCGCTTGGATCGCCGCGCGCGCTTGTCGCGCATGTCCAGGATTCGCAGTGCAGCCCGCCGCCAGGCGTCGAGAAGCTGTCGGACACCACGCGGATTCGCCTCGCGCTCGTCGACGATAACGCCGCTCGCGCCGCGCTAGAAGCAGCTCAAACGTCCGGGGCGCGCGTCGTCACTCGCGACGACGACCACTATCCATCGGCGCTTCACGACCTGTGCGATGCTCCGCTCGTGCTCTACGTGCGCGGCGACCTGGAATGTCTGAAAGGGCGTACGGTGGCGATCGTCGGCAGCCGTGCGGCGACTTCGTATGGCCGCTCGATCGCGACGGCGATGGCAGCCGATTTCGGCGCGTTCGGAGCGACGGTCGTCTCAGGTCTGGCGCGCGGGGTTGACGCGGCAGCGCACAAAGGTGCGGTCGATGCAGGCGTGCCGACCGTCGCCGTGCTGGGCTCGGGCATCCGCGCGCTGTATCCACGTTATCACGCATTGCTCGCCGACGAGATCGTCGCAGGCGGCGGCGCGGTACTATCGGAGTTTCCGCCGGACGAGTGCGCGCGAGCGTTCCAGTTCCCGATGCGCAATCGCGTCGTCGCCGCCCTTGCGGCGGCGACCGTCGTCATCGAGGCCAGCACGCGCAGCGGCGCGCTGATCACGGCGCGCCTTGCGGACGAGCTCGGCCGCGCGGCGTTCGCGTTGCCCGGCGACGTCGGCCGCCAGACCAGCAAGGGCACGAACGCATTGATCGCCGATGGCGTGCCGCTCGTCACCTCGGCCGCTGATGTCGCCGCGCTGATGAGCTGGGATCGGGCACTTCCCATCGCCGGACGGATCGCGCGAGCCGGCGACCCGCTGTTGCAGCTGCTCGACGAGGCGCGCAGCGTGGACGAGTTGGCGGCGCGCTGCGGAGAGAGTGCCGCAGCGATCTCTGCCAAGCTGATGCTGCTCGAACTTCAAGGCGCGGTCGAGCTGCGCCCCGGCGGCCGGTACGCGGCGGTACCCTAGGGGACGGCGGCGAACGCGAAGGCATGAACCTGACGATCATCGCCGTGGACAAGCTGCGCGAAGCGTACGTGCGCGACGGTTGCGACCGCTTCGCCACCAAGCTCGCGCCCTATCTTCCGGTGAACGTCATCGAGATCAAGCCGGCGGCGATGGAGGCCGAGGGCAACGCGATGTTGGGGCGCGTCGATCCCGACAGCGTGGTATGGGCGCTCGACCGCGAGGGCGACATGCTTTCGTCGCCTGGGTTGGCGCAACGTCTCGCGGCGGCCGAGCGCTCCGGCCGGCGAAGATTGACCCTGTTGATCGGCGGTGCGGAAGGTCTCGCGGCGGCCTGCCTCGAGCGCGCAGATTTCCGCTGGTCGCTGTCTCCGCTGACGTTCTTGCACGAGATGGCTCGTCTGATCGCGCTCGAGCAATTGTTCCGAGCGGTGAAGATCAATCGCTGCGAGCCCTATCACCGCTGACCAGGCATCGATAGCGCGAAGGGCGCTTTGCCGTCTTCTGCCAATGAGGCGCACATGAGCCGTTATGCGCAGTCGCTTGACGCGTTGAGTGCGGAACTGCGCGCGCGTTTCGAACGTGCGGTGGCGCGGGCCGGCGCGGATGCCGGCACATTGCCCGACGTGGCGCTCGGGCCGGCGCGCGATCCGGCGCACGGCGACTTCGCGACCGCAGCCGCGCTGGCCGCGGGCAAGCGCTGGAAACGCAATCCGCTCGAGCTCGCCCAGACCGTGGCGGCGGACGGCATCGCGCGCATGCCCGGCGTGGCCGCGCTGGAAGTCAAACCGCCGGGATTCATCAACCTGCGCATGGCGCCGTCGTTCTGGGCGGACGTCGTGCGCGAGGCGCTCGAACGCGGTCGCGACTATGGACGCTCCGACGCGCTCGCGCAGCCGAGTCCGATCCTGCTCGAATTCGTCTCCGCCAATCCGACCGGCCCGCTCAACGTCGTGCAAGGCCGCTCGAGCTCGCTCGGCGCCACCCTCGCCGCGATGCTGCGCTTCGCCGGCGCGCACGTCCATACGGAGACGTATGTCAACGATGCGGGAGCGCAGCTCGACCTGCTTTCCGACTCGCTCTTCGCCCGCTACGCGACGCTCTGCGGCGTGCCGACGCCGGTGCCTGAAGACGGCTATATGGGCGAAGATCTGGTCGAAATCGCTGCGGCGCTGCGCGCGCGCGATGGCGAGCGCTGGCTGCAAGCGCCCGTGCCCGAGCGGCGCGCCGCGCTCGCCCGCTTCGCGCGCGACACGATCGTCGCCCAACAGCGCGAGGACCTCGAGCGCTTCGGCGTCGTCTTCGACCGCTGGTTCTCCGAGGCGTCGCTGTACGATGCCGGCAAGGTCGATGAGGTCGTCGAGTGGCTGCTCAAGCGCGGCGTCGCCTACGAAAAAGACGGCGCGGTCTGGCTGCGCTCGACCGATTTCGGCGACGACAAGGACCGAGTGCTGCGGCGCAGCGACGGCCGGCCGACGTATCTCGCGCCGGACGCCGCCTACCACCGCGACAAATTCGAGCGCGGCAACCGCTACCTCATCGACATCTTAGGCCCCGATCACCACGGCTACGTCGCGCGCATCAAGGCGGTCGCGGCGGCGCTGGGACACCCGGGCGCGCTCGAAGTCGTGATCGCGCAGCAGGTCACCCTCAAGCGCGGCGCCGAGACCGTCGCGATGAGCAAGCGCGCCGGCCACGTGATCACGCTGCGCGAAGTCGTCGACGAGGTCGGAAAGGACGCTGCGCGATTCTTCTTCATCAATCGCGCGCCGGAGTCGCAGTTGATCTTCGACCTTGCGCTCGCCGTCGAGCAATCGGCCAGCAATCCGGTCTACTACGTCCAGTACGGCCATGCGCGCATCGCCTCGATCCTGCGCAAGGCGCAACAGACCGGGCGGACCGTGCCGCTCGAGCGGGCGCACGCGGGCGCCGACGTCGAACTGCTCGGACATCCGGCAGAGATCGCGCTCACCCGGCGCTTGGCTGATTTCAGCCGCACCGTCGCCGAAGCGGCGCGCGCCCGTGCTCCGCATCGCCTCGCCGAGTACGCGCGCGACGTGGCGACCGACTTTCATAGCTTCTATACGGAGTGCGTCGTCCTCGGCGACGACGACGCGCTGGCGAGCGCGCGGCTTTCGCTGTGCATGGCGGGCATGACCGTGCTCGCGAACGCGCTGGGGCTGCTCGGGGTATCGGCTCCCGACGCCATGTGATGGCGTGCCGTCAAGCGGTCGGCGAGACGGCTGAACGCGCGGGTACGCTCGGCTGGTCCACGGTCGCCGCAGCTACGGGCTCGGCCGGCTCATCCGGGATCGCCACCGGCCTGCCGGTCAGCCATGGATGCAGCCACAAAGTCCAGATCACTTTGAACAACGCTGCGGCCGGTATTGCCAGCAGCAACCCCCACAGTCCGAACAGCTCGCCGCCGGCGAACACGGCGAAGATGATGGCGATCGGCGAGACGCCGACGCTGTCGCCCATCACCTTGGGGACGAGGAAGTCCGTGATCTTGCTTGCGCCCATGATGATCAACGCGACGACGATGCCGACCTTCCACGAGGTGAGAGCGCCCAGCAGAAAGCCCGCCGCCGAAGCCACGACGACGCCGATGTACGGAATCGCGTAGCACACACCGGCGATGACCGACAGCAGCAACGCGAACGGCGAGCGGATCACGAGCAACGCGAGATACGTCAGCGCGAACGCGATCGCCACCAGGATGAGCTGGCCGACGATGAACCCGCCGACGACGCGGCCGACCTCGCGCGCGAAGTAGCGGGCTTGCGCTTGCAGGCGGTCCGGGAACAGGCTTTGGAAGGAATCGCGGATCGCCTCGCTGTTGGCGAGCAAGAAGTACGACAGCACGACGCCGAAAATAAGCACGACCAGCGTGCCGCCGATCCCGACCAGCACCGCGCTGATCGAACCGAACGCTCCCTCAAGCGTCGTCGACAGCCTGCCCATGTTGGTGGCCTCGATCTGCGAGATCTGGTTCGTCGCCACGAGCGAACCTAGATGGTGCTTGAGCCACAGCTGCACCGCATCGATGAAGCCGCGTGCCAGGTCGATATAGGCCGGCGTATTGGCGAACACCACCTGGAACTGGTCGAGCGTGGCGGGGATGATGAGCAGGAAGAAGATGGCCGCGACCAGCGTGAGCGCCGTATAGACGACGACGATCGCGACGGCTCTGGGCATGCGGCGCGAGAGCCGGCGCACGATCGGGTTCAGTCCATACGCGATCAGGATCGCGACGACGAACACTTCGACCGTCTTCGGGATCAGACTGAGCACGTAGAGCACGATCGCCAGCGAAATGGCGATCGCCGCGAAACGGCCGACGACGCGCCAATTTATGGCGCCTCCGCCCTGCGCAGAGATCATCGAGCGGCGCGCACCGACTTGGTCATCTGCACGCGCTCATCGAGGAAGCCGGCCTGCTCGTACAGCGCCTTGGCGGGCGCGTTGGCCTGCGTGACCATCAAGCTAATGTGCGACGCTCCGCGCGCGCGTGCCTCTTCTTCCGCCGCTGCGAGCAGCGCCCGGGCCACGCCGCTGCGCCGGTGCGCCGGCGCCACCGCCATATAGACGATGAACGCCTGGTGCTGCAGCGTGACGTCGTCAGTGAGCTCGAACAGCAGCATCAAGAACCCGGCGCGCTGGCCGCCACGCTGCGCGATCAGCGTCAAGCCGTCGGCGCGGTCGGCGCAAAACTCCGCAGCGCGCCGAAACGCGGTGGCCGCCGCATCTGGGCTCGCCGGACGGATCGGCGAAAGGCTCGTGCTGGCGCTTTGCTTGCCGAGGCTATCGATGAACTCGCGGTCATCGGGCTGCGCGCGGCGGATCGAGATCGCCATCAACCCGCGGCGATCGACCGGTTGCGCCCCGCGCGTTTGGCTTCCAGCAGACACGCATCCGCCGCCGCCAGCAATTGCGCCGGCGTCTGGCGGTTTTCGTCAAGCCCCGCGACGCCGCACGAGATCGCGGTCGCGACCGGCACGCCCGTCTGGGTGACGTGGCGCAGGCGCGCGATGGCGATGCGCACCCGCTCGGCGATCGCCAGCCCATCGGCGACGTTGGTGCCCGGCAGGATGACGGCGAACTCCTCGCCGCCCAGACGCGCCACCAGATCGATGTCGCGCACCGTGCGCATCGCGAGGGCCGCGATCTCCTTGAGCATGCGATCGCCCTCGGGGTGGCCGTAGCGGTCGTTGACGTCTTTGAAGTGATCGATGTCGAAGATGAACACGGACAACGGCGTGCCGCTCTGGCGCGAGCGGGTGATCTCCTCTGCCAGGCGGCGGAACAGATAGCGCCGGTTGTGCGCACCGGTGAGCTCGTCGGTCGAGCCGATCGAGACGCTTTGCGTGAAGATCTCGGCGTTGTCGAGGCTGCGGCCCGCCATCTCGGCCAGCTGCATCAAGACGCGCAGGTCATCGCTGCCCAAACCCTCGTCCGAGATGTCGGTGATGGCGATGCAGCCGTGGCCTCGCCCGGCCGCGCCGCTGGAGAGCGGCAGCACGACGAACGGCGGCTCGGGCGTGCGCCCGACGCGTCCCTGGCGCGGCATCGAGATCAACGAGCCTTTCTCGATCGCGGCGTCGATGAGCGCGGCATGACGCGTCAGGAACGCTTCGGCGGCGCGTTTGTCGATGTTGAGCCCGCCCTGGAACGTCAGCATGCCTTGCTCGACAAGCGCCACGAAGTACGCTCGCGCCTTCAGGTTCGTCGCCGCGCCGACCGCGTCGAGCACCCCTTGCGCCAACGTCATCGGCTCGATCGAGCTCGCGAGCAGCATGCTCGCGTTATACAAGAAGGAAAGCTCGAGGTTCTTGCGCTGCAGCAGCGTGTTCGCGGTCTCGAGACTCGCCACGCGCGCGCGCAACGCGCGCACCGTGGCGAGCTCCGCGACGGCTTCACCGCTCGAGAGCAGCGCGCGCTCGGGCGAGATGGCGACCGATTCGAGCTGCTCGGTGTAGAAGCGCGTGAGCCGCTCGAGCACGTCGAGGAAGCTGTCTGCCAGCCGGAACTGATACGCGACGCCGCCGTCGTGCATTGTGCGCGCCTGCGCGATGCCCAGCCGCGCGAGCGTGTCGAGCGCCTCGGCCGTTCCCGCGGCCGATGCGCCGAGCATGCGCGCGGTCTCGTCGACGGCCAGCGTGGTCATCGGCTCTGCGACGAACAGTTCGATCGCGCCGGCGAGCAGCCGTTCTGCCTCGCCGCGGAGGCTGGACAGCGCATGGCCCGTGCGCGGCATCGCGGATGCCGGATCTTCCGGAATGGCGGTCCCCCTTGTCAGATGGAGCCTAGCGCGCTCGCCCTCTTAGCGCGTGGCGACGGCTTCAGGCACGTAGCCGAGCCGGCTGGACAACTGTATGCCGCAGTCGACCACCTCGGCGGCCATGTCACGGATCTGCTGATCGCCCAAGCGCGTGACCGGTCCGGACACGCTCAAGCTTGCGACCACCTGGCCGGACCCGTCGCGGACCGGCACCGCCAGACAACGCACGCCTTCTTCGTGCTCCTCGTCGTCGAGCGCGTAGCCTTGCACGCGGATGCGCGCGAGCTCCTCGCGGAATGAGCCCGGATCGACGATGGTGTGCGGCGTGCGGCGCGGCATGCCGTAGCGGCGCAAGACACCGTCGGCGGCGTCGGGAGCGCCGAACGCGAGCATGACTTTGCCGCTGCCGGTCGAGTGCGCGGGCACGCGGTTGCCGAGCTGCGTGAACATGCGCAGGATCTTCGATGACTGCGCCTGATCGATGTACACGACCTCGCCGTCGTCGAGCACCGCGAGGTTGGCGCTTTCACCGATGCGCTCCATCAGGCGCTGCAAGAACGGGCGCGCCTCCAAGCGCAGGCTGAAGCGCTGGCGCATGTCGTTGCCCATCTGGAGCGCGCGGAAGCCCAGCGAGTACTTGCGGTTTTGCCGGTTCTGCTTGACGTAGCCGCGGCGGATGAGGGTGCCGAGCAGGCGGTGCACGGTCGCCAGGGGCAGCGTGACGGCTTGGCTGATCTCGACCAACCCGACCTCCGAGGCGAAATCCACCAGCGATTCGAGGATGTCCAGGGTGCGCTCGACCGACTGGACCCCCGCTCGCTCGCGGCGGGTGTGTTCTCCGTTTTGCCCGGGGTCGGCCATCGGAAACCTACTCCACCGGGCCATGCCCGGTTTTTGGATTGTGGAAATAGCCTATCACTCTTTTGGAAATAGTGTCAAGGCCGCCTGGGTCGTGTCCCGGGCCCGGCTAGAGCCCGAGGTAGGCGTTCTTGACGTGCGGGTCGGCGAGGATGTCGGCAGCCTTGCCGCTCAGGCTGACGCGGCCGTTCTCGATGACATATCCGCGATCCGCGGTCTCCAGCGCGACGAGCACGTCTTGTTCGACGAGCACGATGGTCATGCCGTCGCGGCGCAGCGCAGCGAGCACGGCCAGCAATTGCTCGACGATGATGGGCGCCAAACCGAGCGACAGCTCGTCGACCAACAGCAGCTTCGGACGGGCCATCAAGCCGCGGCCGATCGCGCACATCTGCTGCTCGCCGCCGGAGAGCGTGCCCGCGAGCTGTTCGGCGCGCTCGCGCAGTCGCGGAAACTGCGCGTACACGCGCTCGACGTCGGATCCGACCTCGTCATCGCTGCGGTGGAAGGCGCCCATGAGAAGATTGTCGTGCACCGTGAGTCCGCCGAACAGGCGGCGGCCCTGCGGCACGTGGCTGATGCCCGCGGCGACGATGCGCTCGGCTCTCCACCCGGCGATGTCCACGCCGTTGAAGACGATCGAGCCGCTCGTCGGCGCGAGCAGGCCGGAGATCGTGGCGAGCAGCGTGCTCTTCCCCGCGCCGTTGGCCCCGACGAGCGCGACGATCTCGCCCGCGCTGACCTCGAGGTCGATGCCCCACAGCACTTGCGCCTCGCCGTAGCCGGCGTCGACGCCGCTCAGCTTAAGCACGCGGACGGCCTTCCGCATACCGCGCGCCCAGGTACGCTTCGATGACCAACGCATCGGCGACCACCAGCGCGGGCGGCCCCTGCGCGATCAGGCGCCCTTGGTGCAGCACGGCGACGCGTTGCGAGATCCCCATGATGGCTTTCATCACGTGCTCGACCACGATGAGCGTGACGCCGGCCGCGTTGACGCTGCGCAGCAGATCCATCGCCTGATCGGTCTCGTGCGGGGTGAGCCCCGCCATCACTTCATCGAGCAGCAGCACTTGCGGATCGGTCGCCAGCGCTTTGGCGATCTCGAGCCGTTTGCGGCCCGCGAGCGTCAGCTCCGCTGCCGGACGGTCGGCCTCACTCGCCAAGCCGACGCGTTCGAGCACCTCGTCGGCGGCCGCGAAAGCGGCGCGCGACGGGCGATCCAAACCGTGGCGCCCATAGAGCGCCCCGACCGCGACGTTCTCGCGCACGCTCAGGTTGGCGAATGGCTTGACGACCTGGAACGTGCGCGCCACGCCGAACTTGACGATTTGATAGGTCGGCACGCGTGCGATGTCGTGGCCGAGCACGCTGACGCCGCCAGACGTCGGGCGCTGCGAACCGGCCATGACCGACAGTAGCGTCGTCTTGCCGGCGCCATTGGGGCCGATGAGACCGAGTATCTCGCCGCGCGCGACGGACAGCGTGACGCCGTCGAGGGCCACCAAACCGCCGAAGCGCACCACGACACCGCGCGCCTCGACGGCAGGCGACCTGGCGGGCGCGGTCATGGCGCTCATATGCGGCTCGCGCGCAACTGGGCGCGCAACGCGTTGAGATTCCACGCGCGCAAGCCGCCGGTGAGATACGGCATGATGCCGCGCGGCAGCACGATGACGACGATGACGATGATGGCGCCGAGCACGACCGTATGCCACGGTGAGACCGACTGCGCGCCGAGGTATTCCCCGATCGAGCTCAAGATGAACGATCCGATCGTCGGCCCGACGACGGTGCCCGCGCCGCCGAGCAACACCATGATGATCATGAGCACGTTGAAGTTGAGGTCGAAGACGGTCGGCGGGTCGATGAAGCTCGTCCAGTACGCGTACGTCGCGCCGGCGGCGGCGGTGATCGCGGCCGACACCGCCCACGCGGCGACCTTCGTGCGCGCGGCGTTGATGCCGAGCGCGGCTGCGGCCTCTTCATTCTCGCGGATCGCGACGAGCGCGTAGCCGAAGCGCGAGCGCGCGATGTACGCGGTGAGCAGGATGCTGACGATCAGGATCGACAGCATCACCCAATAGAAGAAATGGAAGTTGCTGTTGATCGGCAGCGTCATGCCGCTGCCTTTGCCCAGCACGGGCACTTCGGCGACCAGGGCCTGCATGCCGATGGCGATGCCCAGCGTCGCGATCGCGAAATAGTGGCCGCGCAGGCGCAGGATCGGCCAGCCGAGCAAGGCGGCGAGCGCGGCGCCGAGGATGACGGCGCACGCGGTCGCGCCGAAGAACGGCCAGTGCAGCTCGTTCATGCAATACGCACACGCGTAGGCGCCGACGCCGAAGAACGTGACGTTGCCGAAACTGGCGTAACCGGCGAAACCGCCGATGAGATTCCAGCCCTGCGCCAGGCACGACATCATGAAGAACAGCGTGAGCACGTGGACCCAGTTGCCGTTGAGGTGCGGCGGCAACAGCGCCGACAGCGCGAGCAGGACGAGGATGACGACGGTGACGGTACGGCCGCGTTGCATCGTTATGCGGTCGCGCGACCGATGAGGCCGTAGGGGCGGAGCAAGAGCACAAGCAGCAGCGCGACCATGGCCACGACGTCCTTGAAGCCTTCGCCGAACCAGAGCGCGCCGAACGATTCGATGATGCCGTAGACCAAGCCGCCGACGAGCGCGCCGGTCACATTGCCCAGACCGCCGAGCACCGCCACCACGAACGCGCGCACGAGGAACGAGTCGCCCATGTTCGGGGTGATCGCGTACGAGACGCTGACCAGCGACCCCGCCGCGCCCGCGAGCGCGCCGCCGATGCCGAAGGTCAGCGCGTAGATGTTCGCGACGCCGACGCCCGACAGGCGCGCGGCATCGACGTCCATGCTGGTCGCGCGGATCGCGCGGCCTATCTTCGTGCGCGCCATGAACATGGTGAGGCCAAACGTGAGCGCGCAGGCGATGAGCAGCGTCCACAAGCGCACCCATGGGATCGTCAAGCCGCCTAGCGTCAGGCTGGTGCCCGAATAGGCGGTGGTGATCGAGCGGATGTCCGAGGACCAGAAGATCTGGGCCATATTGGCGATCATGATCGACAACCCGAACGTCAACAGGAAGGTCGCCAGCATCGGCGCGCGGATCACCTGGTTGACCACGAAGCGCTGGAGGAGATAGGCGAAGACGAACATCGTCAGCATCGCGAGCGGAATGGACAAGAACGGGTCGAGGTGCATCGGCCCGACGAACAGCCAGTACGTCAAATACGCGCCGAGCATGATGAAGGCACCATGCGCGATGTTGATCACGTTCATGATGCCCCACACCAGCGAAAAACCGAGCGCCGCGGCGGCATAGATGCCGCCGATGAGCAGCCCGTTGATGAGGACCTGAAGGTAGAGCGTGGCTAGGCCGTTACCGCTTGCCCCACGGCGGCAGCGGATACACGGCTTTCGCGTTGGCCGCGTCCGCGGGCCAGACCGTTTCGTGGACGCCCTTTTGGATCTGCTCCACCGCCATCGGTTTGTAGATGTTCACGCCGCGGCTGTCGAATTTGATCTTTCCGTAGAACGTGTCGGCATCCAACGCCGCGAGCGCGTCGCGCACTTTGTCGGGGTCGAGGCTGCCCGCCTTGGCCATCGCGAGCTGGAACGTCTCGCCTGCCGCCGTCGATTCGGCGTTATGGTAGTCGGGCAAGTGATTGTACTTGGCCTGGAACAGCCGCGTGTAGCGTTGCGAGCTGCCGAAGATCGCGTCGGTGTAGGTCAACGCGGTCGTCCACTGCGCGCCGCCCATGACGCCGTTAGCGTCAGGACCGAGGCTGGTGATGAAGTCGGGCGTCGAGGGGCCGACCGAGAAGCCGATGATCTTCGATTCCACGTTTTGGTCCTTGGCCGCGCGCATGATCAGCAGCGAGTCCTGCAGGTGGCCCGAACCTAAGATGATGTCGGGGTTCTTCTCTTTGACCTGGGTCAGCAGCGTCGCGACGTCTTTGGTGTCGGGCGGGTACTCCGAGTAGAACACTTCGTTGAAGCCGTTCTGCTTGGCGTAGTCGCGGATGCCGCCGGCGACTTCGATCGAGAACGCGTCGTTGGCCGCAAGCACTGCGACGGTCGTCGGACGCGGATGCAAGGTCTGCGCGAGCTCGAGGATGCCTTGCAGATATTTCTTGGCCGGGCTCAGGATCGCGAACGTGTAATGGTACCCGCGGTTGAAGATCACTTCGGCCGCACCGTTGGGATCGACCATCGGCACCTGATATTTCTCGACGATCGCGGCCGCGGCGGCCGTGGCGCTCGAGCCATACGGGGCCAGGATGAACTTGATGTTGTCCTGGGTGATGAGGCGCTCGACGAGTTTGGCCGATGTCGTCGGGTCGCTCGTATCGTCGTAGTACTTGATGGCGACTTTGTACATCTTGCCGCCGACCTTGATGCCGCCCTGTGCGTTGACGTAATCGGCCCAGAAGTCATAGCCTTCTTTTGTGAGCGCGCCTTCGCGGGCGTCACGGCCGGTCGCCGAGAGCGCGGCGCCGAAGGTGATGACGTCGTCCGCCACCGCCGGTTGCGGCGCGACGGCAGCGCCCGTCACTGCTAAGAGCGCAGTGGCGGCGATGCCGCCTAGAAATGCGAAGAGACGATGATGCCTATCGTTTGCAAAGCCCACGATGCTCGTGCCTCCATCTACAGCTCCCGAAATGGCGGCTCGCGCCTGCGACTCGGGGGCCACAAGGTTAGTTCCGGGCTTCCTGACTCCCTGTAACGAGCCCGGCCCGGCGGGCGGCATAGTCGATGCGCTCGTCGAGCGGCGGATGCGTGTAGAAGTACCAGACGACGAGCGGCGCCGGGTGCAGCGTCGAGAGCCCCTGCGAACCCAGCCGTGCGAACGCTCTCACGCCGGCTGAGCCCAGGTGCGTGTTCGCGGCGGCGAACGCGTCGGCGTTGTGCTCGATCTGGCGGGAGAGCGCGTTGCCGAGCGGCTGTGCCGCCAAGCCGAGCAGCAGCAGCGCAGCGAGCAGCAGCGGCGTCACGGCTGGATCGCGCAGCCCGTCGCTGCGCGCAGGCGAGCGGCGTGCGAGCGGGCCCACCACGAAATAGATGAACGCGATCGCGGCGAGCGCTCCCACCCAGCCGTAGAACGCGCCGCGCCACAGATCGCCGTGCACGTAGTGTCCGAGCTCATGCGCCGTCACGTAGAGTGCCTCGTCGGGAGCAAACGTCTTGAGCAGCGTGTCGGAGAGCGCGATGCGTTCGACGGAGCCGATGCCGGAGACGAATGCGTTGGCCGACGTCTCCTGTTTTGAGAGATCGAAGACGTAGACCGATGTCGCGTGCACGCCGTGCTGCGCGGCCAGATCGAGGATCGAGCTCGTGAGCGCGGATGGCGGCAGCGGCGTGTAGGTGTTGAACAGCGGCTCGATCAGCACGGGGAGCACGACTGAGCTCAGCAAGATCAACGGAATAGCGACCGCGGCAGCGATCAGCGGCCATGCGCGTTCGGAACGCCGCACGAGTTCGAAGAGCCCAGCACCGGCGAACGCCGCAATCCCGACGCCGAGCGCGAGGCTGACCGCCCAATCGTGGAACCAGTCCGCCGGCGTCTCGCGGCTCAAATCGTAACGGTGCAGGATCGTGAACGAATCGTACCAGGTCAGCGGCAGCATGAGCAGCGCCGACGCGATCAAAACGGCGGCGATCACGATCGCGGCCGTCAGCATGCGTGTGAGCTTGGTCGATGATGCGCCGCGGCTCAGCGCCTGCTCGACGCGCGCGCGCAGCGCCGCGGTCACGCCGGAATAATACAGCGTTGCCAAGATGGCGAGCTGGAGCGCGGAACCGATCCAGAAGAGGCGCCGGCCGACGGCCGAAACCTCAAGCGCGAGCGCTTGGCGCGCGGGCGGGTAGATTGCATCGACGAGGTGTTCGATGTTCGGCGGAAAAGGCACCACCTATCCATGGTTATTCACACCGAGTATCTGACCTTCAACACCAAGCAGCGGCGCGAGATCATCGACATTACGGACGAGGTCGAGCGCGTGCGGGCCAAAGCAGGGCTCGTGGACGGATTCATCCTGGTCAGCGCCATGCACATCACGGCGAGCGTGTTCGTCAACGATCACGAGTCGGGACTGTGGTCCGATATCATGCGCTGGTTAGAGGACCTCGCGCCCGCCAAGCCCGAGTACGAGCACCATCGCACGGGAGAGGACAATGCCGACGCTCACCTCAAGCGCATGCTGCTCGGGCACCAGGTCGTCGTGCCGGTGACGGCCGCCAAGCTGGACCTAGGGCCGTGGGAGCGCGTGCACTACGGCGAGTTCGATGGCCGCCGTCCCAAGCGCGTGATCCTCAAAGCGTTCGGCGTCTAGCGTCACGGCTTCAGCGGCGCTAGGCCGGCGGCGCGCAACGCCGCGTTGAACGCCGCTATGGCCTGGGCGGTCAACGCCTGATATTCGCCGAGCACGTGCTCGACTTCCGCGTGAACGCGCGCAGCCTGCTCTTTATGCGCGTCGAACGGCGGCTGCTGCGACTCGCTGAACAGGATCTGCAGCGTGAGGATCTCCTCGCGCACCTTATCCGGATAGATGACGCTGTCTTCGTTGTTGCGCTGGTCCGACGTGATCTCGGCTTTCAAGTTCTCCATGCGCGCGAGCAGCGCATCGCCTTGTGCGACGAGCGCCGGCTGCGGCGTCTGGGCTTGCAGCGGTTTGAGCCGCGCCGCCATCTGCGTGCGCAGCGACGCGAGCGAGTTGAGCACGACGTCGATCTGCGACAGCTCCGTATTCAGCGCAACGTCGTACTCGTGGCGCGCGACGTAATCTGCCTGCGTCCACGGCGCGCGCGGATCCGGCTTGATCTCGACGCTGCGCGAGTAGCGATGGCCGTCCACGTCGAGCGCGATCGTATAGCGCCCCGGCACAACGGTCGCACCGCCATCGGGACCGCGGAAGAGCGGCGGGCCGGTCAGATATTTCACCGGCGGGTTCTCGGTGAAATCCCACGTGATCCGATCGATACCGGCCTTATTGGTGACGTAGTACTTGGGGCTGTCGTCGACGAGATGCGTGCCTTCCAGGCGACGGACGATCTTGCCGTTGGCATCCACGATGTCGATCGTAGGGCGCCTGGCGGCCGGCTTGTCCAGATAGTAGTTGATCATGACGCCGACGTCGGGTTGGTCGCCCACGAAGACATTCGCCGGTTCGAGATTGTCTTGCAGATCTTCGCGATTCCACTGCCAATACAGATATGACGTGCGCGGTTGGAACAAGAACGTGCCCGCAGCTTGCGCCTGCGCCAGCTCTTGAATCGGCGTGAGATCGTCTAGGATGTAGAGCGAGCGTCCGTGGGTGCCGACGATGAGATCGTCCGCGACGGGCTGCACGTGCAGATCGCGCACCGCGGCGACCGGCAGATCGAGCTGGAACGGTTTCCACGTCGCCCCGCGGTCGAACGAGATCCATAGACTCTGCTCGAGCCCGGCGTAGAGGATACTCGGATTGCGCGGGTCCTGGCGGATGACGCGAACCGGCTGATCCACAGGCAGGCCGGACGAGATGGAGCGCCAGCTCGCGCCGAAATCCTCGGTGACAAACGCGTACGGCGCGTAGTCGCCCATCAGATGACGGTCAATCGCTGCGAACGCGGTGCCCGCGGCATACGGCGATGCGTCGACGTCTTGCACGTTGCCGTAGGATCCGATGCCCGTCATCGTGACGTTCTTCCAATGCTCGCCGCCGTCGGTCGTCAGATGGATGAGCCCATCGTCGGTTCCGACCCAGAGCACGCCCGCTTGCACCGGCGACGGTCCGATGTCTGTGATCGTGTTGAAGAACTCGGTGCCCGCCACATCGGGCGTGATCGGCCCGCCCGAGATCTGCTGATGCTCGGCTTCGTTGCGCGTGAGATCGGGACTGATGACGCTCCAATGACGGCCTCGGTCGGACGTTTTGAAAACGACGTTCGCGCCGGTGTACGCGACGTGGCCGTCTTGGGGCGAGAACACGACCGGCGCCGTCCAGTTCCAACGGTAGGGCAGGCCAGCGAGCGCAATGCCATTGGTGTCGCGCGGATATGGCGAGACGTCGACGTTCTGCTGCGAGCGCATGTCGAAGATGCCGAGTTGTCCGTTCTCGACCTCGTCCCAGATGAGATCCGGGTCGAGCGGGTCGGGCCACACGAACGAACCGTCGCCGCCGTTGATGCTCAACCAATCGCGGTTGAGCACGCCCGCGACGTCGTTGGCGTCGGACGGCCCGCACATAGTCGTGTTGTCCTGTAGTCCGCCGCACACGTGATACGGCACGCGCAGATCGTAGCCGATCTTGTACACCTGCCCGACCGGCACGTTGCCCATGTAGATCCAGGTCGTGCCGCCGTCGAACGACGTCGCGACACCGCCGTCGTTGGCGGAGACGATGCGCTTCCCGTCGCGCGACCACCACATGTCGTGGTTGTCTTCGTGGACCGGCTTGCCGACACGCTTGAACGTGCGCGCGCCGTCTGTGCTCTTCATCGTGAACTGCGACAGCACGAGCAGCGTGTTCGCATTCGACGGATCGATGCCGAGCCGGCTGAAATAGTACGGACGTTGGTTGAGGATCGTGTCGGCGGACATCATGCGCCAGGTGTTGCCGTCGTCGTCCGAGCGCCACAGCACGCCCTCTTTGGACTGGATGATCGCATACACGCGTCCGCCCCTGCCGACGGCGACGCCGATGCGGCCCGTCAAACCACTCGGCAATCCGTTGCCGGTCAGCTTCGTCCATGTCTTGCCGCCATCGGTTGAACGGTAGAGACCGCCGTCGGGTCCACCGCTGACCTGCTCCCACGGACGGCGCCGGTACTGCCACATGCCGGCGAACACGACGTTGGGCCGGGTCGGATCCCACGCCATATCGGACACGCCGGTCTGCGGTCCGACATACAACGTCTTGGTCCAGGTCTTGCCGCCGTCGGTCGTGCGATAGACGCCGCGATCTTCACTATCATTGAAGAGATCGCCGAGCGCGCCGACGAGCGCGATATTCGCGTCGTGCGGATCGACGAGGATGCGCGAGATGTGTTTGCTGCGCTCGAGGCCGCGGTGGGTCCACGTGGTTCCGCCATCGGTCGACAGCCACACGCCGTCGCCCCACGAGACGTCTGAGCGCGGGTTGGACTCGCCCGTTCCGACCCACACGACGTTCTTGTTCGAAGCCGCGATCGCGATGGCGCCGATCGCGTTGACATCGATCGAATCGCCGACCGATTCCCAGGTCGTACCGGCGTCGTGCGAACGCCAGACGCCGCCGCCCGCCGCGCCCGCGTAATAGAGGAACGGGTCCGCGTCGGTGCCTGCCACCGCGGCCATCCGCCCGCCGGACAGCGCGGGTCCGATCGCTCGCCATTTGAGATTCGCGTAGGGCGACGTATCCCCAGCCGCCGGGACAGCTGCCTGCAACACGAACATGCACGCGATAAACGTTTCGATATATCGACGCATCGGACCGCAATTCGTGCGCGCGCGTTTGACAACCTCGCGATGGCATGTTACCATACCTATCTAGTTGTAGCGGCCGAATCTTGTTCGGCCAAAACATCGGAGGAGACGTTTTTTGAGCAAGTTCACGACGCCGCAAACGGTGACCGCGACCCTGACCGGGATCGCGTCGCTGTGCGTCATGCTTCGCGACGATGCGGGCATGAACGGCGTTGGAGTGTGCGGGGATTTGCCTAACGGCGTGTGACCGGGTCGAAAGACCCCGATCGATGCCGACGAGGCCCCCGCACACTGCGGGGGCCTCGTTGTTTATTCCATCTCGCGCCGGTTGAGAGGGGAGGTGAGATCATGGATCGGGATTGGTTGCGAGCCGTACGCGAGCGGCAGGACGAGGTGCGCGAAGAAATCGTGCGCCATCGTCTGGGTGTCACGCTGCGCGTGGGCCGCGCGCCTGCGAGCGGCATCGCCGGCCGCTGGCGTCGGTCGCTGGGGCGAATCGTCATCGGGCTGGGTCAGCTCATCCACGGTGACGAGCGCTCGGGCGAGCACGCGTCGCTGCCGTGCAACTGACGGCGATGACGGACGCAAGAATCGGATGGCGGGCTCGGCGCACGGCGCACTCTACTGCGCGTCGTGACGCCATTCGATCGGGACAGTGAGAGCAGGTGTGAGTCAAGCAAGACCGGATAGAATGCTAATGCCTGTGGGCGCTATGATGAGCACATGGCACACAGCTCATTTCGAGTGATCGCTCTGCCGACCACCGTCGCACAACTCGTGCGCGAGACCATGCGTTCGCCCGGCTACGGACACCCGGCATCCGATGATGTGGCCCAAGGGTACGGGCCCTGCCGGCATTGTCTGCGGGCGTTCGCCGTCGGACGCGAGCATCGCATCCTGTTCACATACGACCCATTTTCGGGTAATGAGACTTTGCCGCTTCCCGGCCCCGTCTTCGTCCACTCAGATGTTTGCGCACGCTATCCTGAAGAAGCGGGCTTTCCGGATGATCTGCGCGCGCACGCGCTCACGCTCAACGCCTACGCGCGCGGACGCAAGCTCATCGAGCAAGCATACGTCACGAACGGCGCGGTCGAGGAAATGGTTGAGCGGCTCCTGGCGCGCACGGATGTCGACTACATCCACGTGCGCGATACCGGTGCGGGATGCTACGATTTCCGCATAGAGCGAACAGCGCTTAGGCCGTCGCAGTCCGCACTCGTGACGGCTAGGAACCTACCGGACGTCCAACGTCAGGATGTTGGACCGTAGCTGCTGACCGAGGGTCGCGAAGAAATAGAACGTGTACCGCCCGGGCTTATGGAAATCATAGAACTGGCTTAAGTCAGCCGTGTTTTTCAACGTTTCACCCGTACCTATGTTTGTACCGGGAGGAATGCTACCTGAGAACGGGACTTCGTGCGTCTGCGCGATCCAGGTTCCATCCGGTCCAGTACCGCGCAATGCATAGTCAATGAGCGAGCCTGTGCGATAGGGTGACCCGAAGTTCTTCAACGCTAATGTCGCCGTGATCGGCTCGCCGACGTCGACCTCATGTTGATCAAGCCTCACAGCGAGAGCCAAGTTGTTTTCCGCGGGGCCGAAGGTGAATTCGGTCGGCCCTGCTTCAACGACGTCTAGCGTCTGAATGTTGGACTTCAGAATAGCATAAATCGGAGCTTCATAGCCCAGCGTGAGGGCGGTTTCGCATACGAATGTGTATCTTCCGGGGGTCCGAAAATCATACACCATACCGAGATCGGTGACGGGATTCACATACGTCGAGCCGTTGCGCAAATCCATACCTGTGGAGATGCTGCCAGAAAATCCTTGCCCGCGATCGTCTTTCTCGATCGGCATACCTCCCGGTCCGGTCCCTGTCACCGTGTATTCCAGAACTGAGCCGATACGGAAAATGCGTATCGGGGCGCCGAAGTTTGTTATCGCAAACTTGATCGCTATCGCCCCCCCCGCATTTACAACGTGCTGTTCAAGCTTGGCGCCTAGCGCCAGATTTTTCACAGTTGGACCGAACGTGTAATCGCCCCGCCCTTCCTCTATTGTATGCGCATTTGCCAATTGCATGGTTATTGCCGCAAGGACCAAAGCGCTTGCAATGGCCGCTGCTCTTCGCCGTACGACAATCATATCAATATCCTATGCTCGCATGCGGGCGCGTGAGAATGCCACTTGGTTTCGGCCCGCGTGTTTGGCTTCGTACATGCGCTGATCCGCGGACTCGAGCAGCCTCTCGGTGGGTTGGCGTTCGTCGGTCGCGACGTCCATCGGGAAGTGCGCAACGCCGATGCTCACCGTGATATGCACGCCCGGTAGATCGGGTCGCGATGCCAGGGCGCTGAAGTCTTCTGCAGCCACGCGCGCGCACAAGGTGCGCGCAAGCTCGATCGAGGCGTCTTTGCTTCGGTCGAGCAGCGCGATGCAGAACTCGTCACCGCCGTTGCGCCCGGCAAAGCCATGGGCTTGCTCCGCTGTGTGCGCGAACATCGCAGCTAGCCGGCGCAGCAGCTGATCGCCGGCAGCATGTCCGAATGTATCGTTCCAATCCTTAAAGCGGTCGGTGTCGATGAAGCACAGCGCGACATCCCGCGTTGCCCCTGGGCGCGTTTCCGTGCGGCGGGCTTCCATCTCATCGCGCAGCCGCTTCCGGAATCCGGCTGGCGTCAACAGACCAGTAAGCTGGTCGCGTGTCGCCTCGCGGCGCACGCGGTCGGCGAACAGCGCCCGTGCCAGCGCGTCGCCGGCGAGCGAAGCGATCGTCAGGAACGTCATCGCGTCGTCGTCTGTGAAGGGCTGCGCGCGCGGCCGGTCGGCATACAGCACGCCGATCACTTCGGCGCGCTCGTTCGTGCCCGGTGGCCGCACGAGCGGCACCGCGAGACCCCACACCGTGTCGCGGCTGCCGGCGATCGGGCCCGCGTTGACGCGCTGCAGCGCAGCTTCTGCGGCCAGGTCGTACACGCCAAGCTCCGCCGGCAATCCACTGGTGCGTGGACCGACGATCGCCGGCTTGCCCTCGCGGCGCACCCAATCGGCGATGGTGTCGCCGTCGTAGGCCGCGCCTTCGCGCAAGAAGCCGACGTAGCCGACGCCCGATCGCGCCCCAAGCATCAAGCGCTGACCGTCGACGTATAGACAGAGCAGTGATTGCGTGTGTACGAGCGTAGCTGTGCGTTCGACGATGCGGGCGCACGTCTCGAGCGTCGATTCACCGGCACCCGTGAGCGTCGGTGCTATCTGCTGCAGCGTCTCAAAACGAAGTTCGGCTCGGCGCGCGCGGCGGCGTAGGCCGATGATGACCACGCATTGGGCGACGACCAGCGCCGCGGCGATGAGGAAAAACACCGTCGCGACGACGTACGAGCCGTTCGCCACCGGACTCAAGGCTTCTTGACGCGCTCCTTCTTCGGCATCGGCCGCGCCGGATTGCCGGCGACTCGCTCGCCGGCCGGCACGTCGTGCGTGACGACCGAGCCGGCTCCGGTCAGCGCTCCATCACCGATTTCCACCGGCGCGACAAGAGACGTGTTCGAGCCGATCGACGCGCGCGCGCCGACCACGGTCTTGTTCTTGCGCTCGCCGTCGTAGTTGCACGTGATCGTGCCCGCGCCGATGTTGGCCTCGTCGCCGATCTCCGCATCGCCCAAATAACTGAGATGACTGGCCTTCGCGCCGCGCCCCAAGCGCGAATTCTTGATCTCGACGAAATTGCCGACGCGCGCAGCTTCTTCGATCTGCGCGCCGTTCCGGATGTGAGCGAACGGACCTACGGTGGCTTTGCTGGCGACCGCGGAGTCGCGCACGACGGAATACGTGATGGTGACATCCCTGCCGATCGTCGCGTTGTGCAGGGTCGTGTTCGGACCGATCACAGAACCCGGGCCGACGACGCTCGTGCCGAGCACGTGCGTCTGCGGCAACAGGGTGACGTCTGCCGCAAGATCTACATCTGCATCCACGTACGTCGTCTGCGGATCGACGATCGAGACTCCCGCGAGCATGTGCTCGCGCAGTATGCGACGCTGCATCACGCGGCGCGCGATGGCCAGCTCCACGAGCGTGTTCACGCCGAGCACGCTGTGATGATCCTTGCTGACCACCGCCTCGACCAGCGCGCCCGAATCGACCGCCAGCTGGACGCAATCCGTCAGGTACAGCTCTTTTTGCGCGTTCTTGGTGTTCAGGCGCTTCAAGTAGTCGCGCAGGGCCGATGCCTTGAAGCAGTACGCGCCGGCGTTCACCTCGGTGATCAGCAGCTCATCAGGCGTCGCATCGGTGTGTTCGACGATGCGCGCGGGGCGACCCGATCGCCGCACCACGCGGCCGAAACTCGTCGCGCCGGGCATGTGCGTGGTGAGCATCGAGAGGGCGGCGCGGCCGCGCTCGCGCACGTCGACGACGGCGCCAAGTAGCGCCGGCGTCAGCAGCGGCATGTCCGCGTTGACGACCAGCACCGGATCGTCGCCGGGCAGTTCGTCCATCGCCAGCCGGGCTGCGTGACCCGTGCCGTTTTGGGGCTGCTGCACGACGGTGTGCGCGCCGAGCTTCTCGAGCGGCTCTTCGAGTTCTGGACTGACGACGACGACGATCCTCGCAGGATCGATGCCTGCCTTGACCACCGCGAGCAGCACGTGCTCGAACATCGTGCGCCCGCACAGCCGATGCAGCACTTTGGGCAAACTGCTCTTCATGCGCGTGCCCTTGCCGGCGGCCAGGATGATCGCGTTCGCACGCGGGCTCACACTGATTGCTCCGCGCCGACGGCATGCGGGCGTTGCAGACGCTCGAGCAGTGCGTCGATGCGCGCCAGCGTCACGTCGCGGCCCAAAATCGCGCAGACCTCGAAGATGCCGGGGCTGACCGCT
>Ga0209040_10000252_pt1 | contig 38927 bp, 40 predicted proteins | sample BogFormECP12_OM3_FD_188240 | JGI IMG/M metagenome (GOLD analysis project Ga0209040, IMG submission 188240) | Bog forest soil microbial communities from Calvert Island, British Columbia, Canada - ECP12_OM3 (SPAdes) (version 2) | ecosystem: Environmental > Aquatic > Freshwater > Wetlands > Bog ... | reverse complement strand
CGAGATCGACCCTGCATGCCAAGATCGTCTCAGCTGGCACCCGCCGAGCCCGTCAGACACGACGACGGGGCTGGCAAGTTGTTCAGAGGCTTCCTAGAGCGGCGTAACGTAGGCCGAGCTGATGCCACCGTCCACCAAGAACGTCGAGGCGGTGATGAAAGACGCGTCGTCGCTGGCCAAAAATGCTACTGCGGAGGCGATTTCGTCGGGCTCGGCGAATCGGCCGAGCGGTACGTGCACCAGCCGGCGGGCGGCCCGTTCAGGGTCCTTGGCGAAAAGCTCCTGCAGCAACGGGGTGTTGACCGGCCCGGGACACAGCGCGTTGATTCGGATGCCCTGCCGGGCGAATTGCACGCCCAGCTCTCGCGACATGGCCAGCACCCCGCCCTTGGATGCGGTGTAGGAGATCTGCGAGGTAGCCGACCCCAGCACCGCGACGAACGACGCCGTGTTGATGATCGAGCCCTTCCCGGCGGGCACCATGTGTCGCAACGCCGCCCGGCAGCACAGGTACACCGATTTGAGGTTGACGTCTTGGACTCGTTGCCAGGCCGGCAGCTCGGTGTTTTCGATCAGGTCGTCCTCGGGCGGCGAGATGCCGGCATTGTTGAACGCGATGTCAACCGAGCCATAGGTCTGTGCCGCGGTGTCGAACAGTGTGTTGACCGCGCCCTCGTCGGAAACATCAACTGGGACAAACAAACCGGAAAGCTCCGCAGCCGCAGCCGCACCGGCGTCGTCATCGATGTCGCCCACGACAATGGTCGCGCCTTCGGCACGCATCCGCCGGCCGGCAGCCAGACCGATACCGCTGCCGGCGCCGGTGACGACTGCCACCCGGCCCGCCAGCCGTCGAGTCAGGTCCATCACGGTACCTCTCTGATCGCGATGAACACATTCTTGGTCTCGGTGAAATGCCGCGGTGCGTCCGGCCCGAGCTCACGGCCCAACCCGGACTGTTTGAAACCGCCGAAGGGCGTGTTGTATCGCACCGAGGAATGCGAGTTCACCGAAAGGTTGCCGGACTCGACCGCCCGTGACACCCGCAGCGCGCGGGACAGGTCGTCGGTCCAGATCGATCCCGACAGCCCGTAGGCGGTGTCGTTGGCCAGCACGATCGCGTCGTGCTCGTCGTCGAACATCAACACGGTGACGACCGGGCCGAAGATCTCGTCGGTGACCGTGCGGTCGGTGCGAGCGGGAGTGAGAACCGTTGGCGGGAACCAGAATCCGCGTCCAGACGGCGCTGTGCCGCGAAACGCGACGGGGGCGTCGTCGGGCACGTAGGAGGCCACCTTGTCGCGGTGCGCGCCGGACACCAGCGGCCCCATTTCGGTGTCGCGGGAGCCGGGGTCGCCGACGACGACGCGTTTCACCGCCGGTTCGAGCAGCTCCATGAACCGGTCGTAAACGCTGCGCTGCACCAGGATCCGGCTGCGTGCACAGCAGTCCTGCCCGGCATTGTCGAACACCCCGGCCGGCGCGGTCGCCGCCGCGCGCTCCAGGTCGCAGTCGGAGAAGATGATGTTCGCGCTCTTGCCGCCGAGTTCGAGCGTCACCCGCTTGACCTGCGCGGCAGCACCGGCCATGACGTGCTTGCCGACTTCGGTGGACCCGGTGAATACGATCTTGCGAACGTCTGGATGCGTCACGAAGCGCTGTCCAACCACCGAGCCCTTTCCCGGCAGCACCTGCAGCAAGTCTGCGTCCAGCCCCGCCTCGACGGCCAGCTCAGCGAGCCGGATCGTGGTCAGCGGCGTCAACTCGGCGGGTTTGACCAGCACAGCATTGCCCGCGGCCAGGGCGGGGGCGATGCTCCAGGACGCGATCGGCATGGGGAAGTTCCACGGTGTGATCACGCCCACCACGCCCAGCGGTTCGTGGAACGTGACGTCCAGTCCGCCGGCGACGGGAATCTGCTTGCCGGACAAGCGCTCCGGACTCGCGGCGTAAAACTGCAAGACGTCGCGGACCTGGCCGGCTTCCCATTCGGCCGAGGCAATGGGGTGCCCCGAATTGGCTACCTCGAGGGCGGCCAGCTCGTCGATGTGGGCTTCGACGGCGGCCGCGAATGCTCGCAGGCCGACTGCCCGCTCCCCCGGCTCCAACCGCGCCCACCGCCACTGGGCGGCCAGCGCCCGCTCCACCGCGTCGTCGACGACGGCGGCATCGGCCGCCTCAACCGACAGCAGCACCTCCTCGGTGGCGGGGTTGATCAGTTGCACTTGGGTCATTCCAAGCTCATCGACTGTCCGCATACGACCGCGCGGCGTCCACCACCGCCTTGAACAGCCGCAGGTCGTCCAGGGTCCGCTCCGGATGCCACTGCACCGCAAGCACGAAGGCGTCCCCGGGTAGCTCCAATCCCTCCACCACGCCGTCGGCATCCCACGCGCTGACCACCAGACCATCACCGACCTCGTCAATGGCTTGATGGTGAAGGCACGACGCGTCGGCCGACTCTCCCATCAGCTCGGCGAGCCGGGTGCCCGGCACGGTGCGCACCGGCAGTCTGGTGAACACGCCGTCGCCCGCCCGGTGCCTACTGTGGCCGAGGACGTCGGGCAGGTGCTGATGCAGCGTGCCGCCGAACGCGGCGTTGAGCACCTGCACGCCGCGACAGATGCCCAGCACCGGCAACCCCCGGTCCAGCGCACCCCGCAACAGCGCGAACTCCCAAGCGTCGCGGTCGGTTCGAGGCTCGTCGGTACTCGGATGCGGCTGCTGACCGTAGGAGGCGGGGTCCAGGTCATAACCCCCGGTGAGCACCAAAGCGTGCAGGCTGTCGAGCACGCAGCTGACGGTCTCGGCGTCCGTCGGCTGCGGCGGCAGCAATAGGGCGCCGGCACCGGCCATGATGACGCCCTCGATGTATGGAGCGGGCACATAACCCGCTTGGAAACCCCAGGCGCCGTTCTGCACTTGCTCCAGGTATGTCGTCAGGCCTACTACCGGCCGACTCGCTTTAGAGGCGTTCAAACCCACGTATCCTCTCCCAATCGGTGACCGCCGCGTTGAACGCCGCCAACTCCACGCGGGCGTTGTTGAGGTAATGCGCGACCACGCCGTCGCCGAACGCCTGCCGCGCCACGGCCGATTTCTCAAACAGCGCGGCGGCCTCCGCCAGCGTAACGGGCAACCGCTCCATGCCGGCGGCCTCGTAGGCATTGCCGTTGCACGGCTCGGGTAGCTCGAGCTGCTGCTCGATCCCGTGCATTCCACCCGCGATCAGGGCCGCCACCGCGAGGTACGGGTTGACATCGCCGCCGGGCACCCGGCACTCCATTCGGATGTTGTGGTCGCGGCCGACGACCCGTACAGCGCAGGTGCGGTTGTCCAGGCCCCAAGACAGCGCTGTCGGGGCGAAGCTGCCGTCAGCAAATCGCTTGTAGGAGTTGATGTTCGGCGCATAGAACAACGTGAGTTCGCGCATGGTGGCCAACCCGCCGGCAAGGAAGCTACCAAATGTCGATGACATGCCGTGTGGTCGGCTGCTATCGGCGAACACCGCGGAGCCATCTCCCCCGGCCGCGCGAAGAGACAGGTGAATGTGGCAGCTATTGCCCTCGCGCTCATCGTATTTCGCCATGAACGTCAGGCTCTTGCCGTGCTGGTCGGCGATTTCCTTGGCGCCGTTTTTGTAGATGGCGTGGTTGTCACAGGTGACCAGCGCATCGTCATAACGGAACCCGATCTCCTGCTGGCCCCGATTGCACTCACCCTTGATGGCCTCACAGTGCAGACCCGCGCCTTGCATGCCGAGCCGGATGTCGCGCAGCAGCGGCTCCATCCGCGACGACGCCAATATCGCGTAGTCGATGTTGTAGTCGCTGGCCGGGGTCAGCCCGCGGTAGCCGCTGGCCCAGGCCTGGCGATATGTCTCGTCGAACACCGCGAACTCGAGTTCGGTCGCGACATTCGCCGCCAACCCCTGCTGGCTGAGACGGTCGAGCTGGTGGCGCAGGATGCTGCGCGGTGCGGCCGCGACCGCGCTGCCGTCGCGCAAGCCCAGGTCGGCCATCACCAGCGCCGTGCCGGGCAGCCAGGGCACCAGCCGAAGGGTGTTGAGGTCCGGCAACATCACCATGTCGCCGTATCCGGTGTCCCAACTGGACATCGCGTAACCGGCCACGGTGTTCATGTCGACGTCGACGGCAAGCAGATAGCTGCAGCATTCGGCGCCATGGGCGGCGACTTCGTCAACGAAGTCCCGGCCCGACACCCGCTTGCCGGCCAGGCGGCCCTGCATGTCGGCGAACGCCACGATGACAGTGTCGATATCGCCCGCCGCGACCATTGGTTCCAGGTCGGCCAACGACAACATCGGAGAACCCAAATCCGTCAACCTTCCCGCACCCGACCTCAGCAGCATGCGCAAGCCTAGACCGCTACGCGGCGGGGCACTCCCATGGCGCTGTTACCAGCTGCTGGTGCGTAGCACGATCTCGGCGGCCAACTGCGCGGTCGACTCTTGCGCGTTGCGACGCCCAAGCAGGTCCACCATCCGGTAGTCGGCATAGACGAACCGCTGGCTGTCGCGGGCGATTGCGCGGGCGGCCGGGGAGCTGACCAAAACGGTGGTGGCGACCTCTACCGGCGGGCAGTCTTCATCGCGAATTACGCCGTCGAGATCGGCCACCCGTGGATGTCCGCGGTCGATAGCCACCAGCCCAACGAACCGACCCAGCCTGGTTGCCGCAAGTCTCCAAGCGAGCTCGCCGCCGGCACGGTCGCCAACCACCACCGCCCACCCGATCCCCAGCGCGTCGAGGATGCCGACCACCGACTTGGGGGTCAGCCGCGGGTCAGACCCGATAACCACGGTCCGGAGCGAAGCGGTGTGCAGGCGCTCACACACCGCGTCGTAAGCGGCGGGCGCGCGCTGCTCGGCGCCGAGTATGACGACGACGACGCCTTTCTCGGGACCAGTCACGGCCACGGGGACTGGAAACCCGTCGAGCGTGGTCATCATCGAGGGCACTTTCGCACGTTAACAGCTAATCGGCCTGCATACGGGGCCATTTTTCGGCGGCACTCACAGTCCACTCTATGCTGGGACGGCGCGCGCGCATGCCGCCTCATCAGGTCGTAGTCCAGAATTATTGCGGCAGCAACACTTTGACCCGTTGCGATACCCGCGACAGGTACCCACACTACGACCGCAAACCACTGACAATGCACGAACGCGGCGGCGGCTCCCCATCAAGCAGCCCAACCACGGCCTCCACGTCAACGTGAGACGCCAACAGATCGGCCATCAACACCAACTGCCCTTCGCGGCGCTGCGCGACATCGACATCATCAGCCACAACGAACCCGCTCCGCCCAGCCGCCTCGGCCACCCGGACAAGCCACCCACGGCGAAAATCGTCGTTGTCCAGCAGGCCATGCCAATGGGTGCCGAAAACCGCGCCGCGCACCAAGCCCTGAGGGCCATCAGGATCAGCGTCTGGTTCGGATTCCAGGTCGAACCAGCTGGTGTCGCCCCACCGGGTGAGCCGCCCATGGTGGATTTCATAGCCGTTCAGGGGAGGCGGCCGGCGGCGCAGGACCTTGTCCGTGGTGAAGACGATGTCGGCGTCCAACAGACCCAGCCCCGCGACTTCCCCGGCTGCGGACTCGATCCCATCCACGATGCGCCGGCACAACATCTGAAAGCCCCCGCAGATCCCCAGCACTGGCTTGCCTGTCCGGGCGTGAGCTGCGATCGGGTCGACCAGGCCGCGGTCATGCAGCCATGACAGGTCGGCAACAGTGGCCTTGCTGCCGGGCAGAACAATCAAATCGACGTCGGCCAATTCGGCGGGGTCGGTGACCCAGCGAACCAGCACGCCCGGTTCGCACGCCAGCGCTTCCACATCGGTGGAATTGGAAATCCGGGGCAGGCGGACCGCGGCCACCCGCAGCCATTCGTCGCCCCGCGGGGGCGCCGGCGCGCCGACAACATGATGGGCGAGCACCGACAGCGAATCCTCGGCGTCGGCCCAGAGGTCGTGGGCGTACGGCAGCACCCCGTAGGTCGGGCGCCCGGTCAAGCTGAACAACTGCCGCAGCCCGGGCTCCAGCAGCGCCCGGTCGCCGCGGAACTTGTTGATGATGAAGCCCGCGATCAGCGCCTGGTCGTCGGGCTCGAGCACCGCAACGGTCCCGAACAGATGAGCCAACAGACCTCCGCGGTCGATGTCGCCGACCACCACCACCGGCAGGTTCGCGGCCCTGGCCAGTCCCATGTTGGCTAAGTCCGTGGTACGCAAGTTTATTTCGGCCGGGGAGCCGGCGCCCTCACAGATCACTGCATCGAATTCATCACGCAGGGAAGATAATTCGTCAATGACGATGCCAGCCAGCCGGTCGCGGTGCTGCATATAGCCGGCCGCGGTCACTGAGTCGGCGACCTGCCCTCGGATCACCAACTGCGACGTGCGGTCACTGCCCGGCTTGAGCAGGATCGGGTTGAACCGCACGCTGGGTTCCAGTCCCGCCGCCCGGGCCTGCATCGCCTGGGCTCGGCCGATCTCGCCGCCCTCGACGGTGACGACGGAATTGTTGGACATGTTCTGCGCCTTGAACGGTGCGACCCGAACGCCGCTGCGTGCCAGCAGTCGGCACAGGCCGGCTACCACAACGGATTTCCCGGCGTCGGAGCTGGTGCCCGCGACCAGCAGAGCCCCGCTCACCTTTGTGCGGCGAGCAGACGCAGAATCGCACGTGCGCGGCCGCAATCGCGCGATTCTGTGTCTGCTCGCGCCAACAAGCTCACGGCAATGTGAGGATTTCGACGCCGCTGTCGGTGACCAGCAGGGTGTGCTCAAACTGCGCGGTCCACTTGCGGTCCTTGGTGACCACCGTCCAGCCGTCGTCCCAGATTTCGTAATCCAGCGCCCCGAGGTTGATCATCGGTTCGATGGTGAATGTCATTCCCGGCTGCATGATTGTCGCGACAGCGGGTTGGTCGTAATGCAAGACAACCAGCCCGTTGTGGAACGTGGTGCCGATACCGTGACCGGTGAAGTCGCGAACCACGTTGTACCCAAACCGATTTGCGTACGATTCGATGACCCGGCCAACTACCGACAGCGCACGCCCGGGCTTGACGGCGTTGATCGCGCGCATCGTCGCCTCCCGGGTCCGCTCAACGAGCAGCCGGTGCTCTTCCGAGACGTCGCCGGCCAGAAAGGTGGCATTGGTGTCTCCGTGCACACCATCGATGTAGGCGGTGACATCGATGTTGACGATGTCGCCGTCGGCGACCACGGTCGAGTCAGGGATTCCGTGACAGATGACCTCGTTGAGCGACGTGCAGCACGACTTCGGAAATCCCTTGTAGCCCAGCGTCGACGGATAGGCTCCGTGGTCGACCATGTACTCGTGTGCAATCCGGTCCAATTCGTCGGTCGTCATGCCCGGCGCAACCGCCTTGCCCGCCTCGGCCAGCGCGCCGGCCGCGATCCGGCCGGCGACACGCATCTTCTCGATCACCTCCGGTGTCTGCACCCACGGCTCGGTGCCCTCCTGCGCGGTCGCCTTGCCGACGTATTCCGGGCGCGCGATGCGGTCAGGCACCGGCAGCGTCGGGGACAACACTCCGGGAGAAAGAGCTGTGCGAGCAGGCATGTCCGCTAGCTTAATCACGCCTTCCCGGCCGGCGCAGAAACGAGCGCCGCGGTCCCCGGATGACGACCGAGCCGCACACCACCCGACCGGTCAACACGACATGCGGCGTCCCTTCCGCCGGGGCGTCCTTGCGGCGGTCGGTCGCGCTACCCACGTAGACCTCGATGTCGTCGATGGAGGCGCTGGCGCCCTCAGGCAGCCGGATCTCCACCGAACCGAACTTCATGTCGAGTTCGATGATCACAACCGGCCCTGCGAAACGGGCCTTGGCGAGGTCGAGCTCGATCGACCCAAGCCGGCGCACCAGCGCCAGCCGGGTGGGGACCATCCATTCGCCGTGCCGCTTCAGTGAGCCTGCCCAGCCACGCAGTTCCACGCGGTCTGCCGCGGAGGTGACAAAGGCTCCCGGCCCCGGCAGGTCGCAGACCAGCCCGTCCAGCTCGCTTCGGGTACGCGCGTAGGACACCCGTGACGAGCGCTGCTCGAACTCGTCGATATCGATCAGCCCCAGCGCGACCGCGTTGTGCAGTCGGCGCATTGTGCCATTGCGGTCGGCGTCCGAGACCCGCAACGCCACCATGTCCCCACCGGTCTCCGTCATGGTCTTTCCTGATGTCCTGCCCACTGCTTCAACGGCGAATTTCGCCTACTGCGCAACTTACCGCGGTCGCGGAGCCGGGACCCGCACTAAGCCAGGTAGCCCGGCGGCAATGACTCGAACATCACTTTGGTCATCCGGACCGCGTATTCCGAGCTGCCACCCCCGACGATCAGCGATGCGAACGCCAGATCGCCTCGATACCCGGCGAACCACGAGTGCGATCCGCCCGGGAACTCGGCTTCACCCGTCTTGCCGTACACCTCACCGCAGCCGGCGATCTCCTTGGCCGTCCCGTTGGTCACCACCAGGCGCATCATCGGTCGCAGCGCGTCGATCATCTTCGGGGTGATCGGCGTGCTGTCGCCCTCGACCGTCGTGGCCCGACCGGCGATCAGCTGCGGCACCGGGGTCTTGCCGGCAGCTACGGTCGCCGCCACCAGGGCCATCCCGAATGGACTGGCCAGCACTTTGCCCTGGCCAAAGCCGTCCTCAGTGCGCTCGGCCAGATCCACCGTCGGCGGCACCGACCCGGTTACCGTGGTGATGCCGTCCACTTGATAGTCGAGCCCGATCCCGTACCTGGTGGCCGCCTGCGTCAAACCACGGGGCGGCAACCTGCTGCCCAACTCGGCGAACGTGGTGTTGCACGAACTGGCGAACGCGCGTGACATCGGCACCACGCCGAGATCGAAGCCGCCGTAGTTGGGGATGGTGCGGTGCCCGATGTCGATTCGGCCGGGGCAGCCGAGCATCGTATTGGGCGTGGCCATATCCCGGTCGACGACCGCGCCGGCCGTAATCATCTTGAAGGTCGACCCGGGTGGGAACAGGCCGGTGGTGGCAATCAGACCCTGGTTGTCTGCCCCCGCGTTCTGCGCGATCGCGAGGATCTCGCCGGTCGACGGCTTGATCACGACGATCATCGCTTTGCCGCCCCTGGTATCCACCGCGTGCTGAGCGGCGTTCTGCACCACGCGGTCCAGAGTGATCGAGACCGACGGCGCCGGCGACCCTTCGACCTCGTACAGCACCGCAACGTCGACACCGTTCTGGTTGACGCTGACCACCCGCCAGCCCGCCTGACCGTCGAGTTGGTTGATCACGGCCTTCTTCACCTCGGCGACGACCGCCGGCGCGAAATGCGGATCCGTCGGCAGAATGTCGGCCATGGGCGTGATCACGACGCCGGGCAGCCTGCCAATCGCCGGGGCGACCTTGTCGTTGTCGTCGGGGTGCAACGTGACCCCCAGATCCAACGGCTGAGTCGTCGAGCTGGCTTTTTCCGCCAGCAGCTGCGGGTCGTTGAGCGTGTCATTAAACGGGTGTAGGGCCTCCACCACCGCCTGTGCCGTCCCGATCAGGGCGGGCCCGGCCTGAGTCGCGTCCAGGGTGTAGTGGTACAGGTAGCCCGGCGCCAGGACATCGCTGCCGCCGAGTTCGTTCACCGAGGCCCGCCGCGGTGGATCGGCGCGCAGCGCGAACGTCTGATGCTCGCCCAGCCTGGGGTGCAGCCCGGTGGCGGCCCACCGAACCTGCCAGCGCCCCTCGTCGCGCGCCATTTTCAGCTGGCCCTCGTAGCTCCAGGTCCGGGTCTTGGGCAGATGCCAGGTGAAGCGGTAGTTGACCATGCCGGTGTCCTCGGCGTACTTCGAGCTGAGAATCAGGGCGTCCAAGTGGGTGGCCTGCAGGCCGGCCCAGGCCGCATTGAGCGCTTCGCGGGCTTCGTTGGGGTTGTCGCTGAGTTCGGCGGCCGTCGCGGTGTCACCGATGGCCAGCGCCCCAAAGAACTTCTCAGCGGCCGGGCCGGGACCGTCGGGCCGCGGGGTGCATCCCGACAGCGCGATAACCGCGACGAGCACCAGACCTGCGACCATTGGGGCCAGTGGTGTCAGAGTTGTTTTTGTTGTCATCGTTACTGATGTTATGAACTCGGGCCTAAGCACCGGCGCAGACACACCGAGACCCAACCGTTATGCACACGTACGTAACGTCACCGCGAAAAATGGGCCCGGAATCGCGGGCGGCATTTCCCCCGCAAGCGGGTGGTGCCCCGGCTCGCGGACTCGGGCTAATCCAGCAGCACGGTCGCGAAGGTGCCGACTTCGGTGAAGCCGATGCGGGCGTACGCGGCACGGGCCACCGTGTTGAAGCTGTTCACATACAGGCTGGCGACGCGGCCGGTGCCGACGATGACGGCGGCCAACGTTGCGGTGCCGCGAGTGCCCAACCCCAGGCCGCGCCTCTCGGGATGAACCCAGACCCCCTGGATCTGCCCCACTGCCGGAGACTGCGATCCCACTTCGGCCTTGAAGATGACCTCACCCTTCTCGAAGCGGGCCCAGGCACGCCCGGCCGAAATCAGGCTGGCCACCCGGCGACGGTAGCCGCGACCGCCGTCGCCGAGCCGCGGATCGACGCCCACTTCGCCGATGAACATGTCGACGGCGGCCACCAGGTAGGCATCCAGCTCGTCCGGACGGACCTGGCGCACCCCGGGGTCGATCTCGCACTTCGGGTGGGTGGCCAGCGCCATCAGTGGTTGGTCGTCGCGCACGTCACGCGCCGGACCCCAGGCCGACTCGAGCCGCTGCCACATCGGCAATACCAAGTCGGCCCGACCGACCAGCGACGAACAGCGCCGCGACCCACTCATCGCCTCCTCGGCGAACGCGTTCAGGTCGGCCGGGCCGCCCCGCAACGGGATCAGGTTGGCACCGGCGAAGCACAGCGACTCTTCCACCCCGCGACGGGTCCATAGCTCCCCGCCAATCGAATTGGGATCGACGCCATGGTCTGTGACCCGGGCCGCGACCATGCACGATCCGATCGGGTCGTCGTCGAACACCCGCCACGCGGCGGCGGCATCGCGCACCACGGACACCCGTCGGTCGCCGACAAGGCGAAGGATCGGCGGAGCCGACATCTGAAGAACTCTCTGTGGTGCGAACTGCAGGCCTTTAAAAGGCCATTGTAAAAGCGCTGGCCCCCATCAGCTTACGGTCACGATAGGCGAACCGCTCGTTGTTGTGCCTGGTCCGTCATCCGCGCCATTCGCTGTACCCCCCATTTCAGCGGCGAGCCGCATGGCCTCCTCGATCAGCGTCTCGACGATCTGGGCTTCGGGCACCGTCTTGATTACTTCACCCCGCACAAAGATCTGGCCCTTGCCGTTTCCCGATGCGACGCCGAGGTCAGCCTCGCGGGCCTCACCCGGACCGTTGACGACGCAGCCCATCACGGCTACGCGCAGCGGCACGTCGAGCCCGTCCAGGCCGGCGGTGACCTCGTTGGCCAACGTGTACACGTCGACCTGGGCTCGACCGCACGATGGGCAGGACACGATCTCGAGTGAACGCGGCCTCAGGTTCAGCGACTCGAGGATCTGATTGCCGACTTTGACTTCCTCGACGGGTGGCGCCGACAGCGACACCCGAATGGTGTCGCCGATGCCCCGGGACAACAGTGCGCCGAACGCGACCGCGGACTTGATGGTGCCCTGAAAAGCGGGACCGGCCTCGGTGACGCCGAGGTGCAGCGGATAGTCGCACTGGGCGGCCAGCAGCTCGTAGGCGGCGACCATCACCACCGGGTCGTTGTGCTTGACACTGATCTTGATGTCGCCGAAGCCGTGCTCCCCGAACAGCGAGGCCTCCCACAGCGCCGATTCGACCAGCGCCTCGGGCGTGGCCTTGCCGTACTTCTGCATGAACCGCTTGTCCAGCGATCCGGCGTTGACGCCGATGCGGATCGGAGTACCGGCCGCGCCGGCGGCCTTGGCGACCTCTGCGACCCGGCCGTCGAATTCCTTGATGTTGCCCGGGTTTACCCGCACGGCGGCACACCCGGCGTCGATGGCGGCGAAGATGTACTTCGGCTGGAAGTGGATGTCGGCGATGACCGGGATCTGACTGTGCCGGGCGATCTCGGCCAGCGCGTCGGCATCCTCTTGCCGCGGGCAGGCCACCCGGACGATGTCACAGCCGGCGGCGGTCAACTCGGCGATCTGCTGCAACGTCGAGTTCACGTCATGGGTCTTGGTGGTGCACATCGACTGCACCGAGATCGGATAGTCGCTGCCGACGCCGACGTTGCCGACCATCAGTTGACGCGTCGTGCGCCGCGGGGCGAGCGTGGGCGCCGGAGGCTGCGGCATGCCCAGGCCAATCGTCATTGGAACAGCCTGATCGGGTTGACCAGGTCGGCGGTCACGGTCAACAGCATGTAGCCGACCACAAAGACCAACACCACGTAGGTCGCGGGCATGAGTTTGAGGTAGTTCACCGGTGCGGCGGCCACCTTGCCGTGGGCCGACCGGATCATGTTGCGGATCTTCTCGAACACCGCGACCGCGATGTGACCGCCATCGAACGGCAGCAACGGCAACAGGTTGATGGCGCCCAGAATGAGGTTCAGCTGAGCCAAGAAGAACCAGAAAGCCACCCACAGCCCATGGTCGACAGTGTCGCCGCCGATGATGCTGGCGCCGACCACGCTCATCGGCGTTGCCGGGTCGCGCTGACCACCACCGATGGCGTGCACCAGCGCGCCGACCTTGGTCGGAATGGTGATCAGCGACTTGCCCACCTCCACGGCAAGATCGCCGGTGAAGGCGAAGGTGGCGGGCACGGCGGAGACCACGCCGTAACGCGTGGGCGCGAGACGAGGAGCACCGACGCCGATGGCACCGACCGTGGATGCCTCGGGTCGACTGCCCTGCCCGTTGGAGATGAAACGCTGGGTGGGCGTGACGTCGACGTAGGTGGTGATCGTGGTGCCGTCGCGATCGATGACGACGGGAACGGTGCCGTGCGACTTGCGCACCGCCGCGGCCATGTCCTCGAAGGTGGACACCGGGGTGTCACCGACTTTGACGACAACGTCGCCGGGCCGAATTCCGGCGGCCGCAGCCGGGCCGGGACCGGTGCAGTTGCCGACCTTACCCGGGGTTACTTCCGGTGCCACACAAGCAGTTTCACCTATTACGGCCTTAGTGGGCGGGTGCAGGTTCGGCAGCCCCCAGACCAATGCAATGCCATAGATCAGCACCAGGCAGATAACGAAGTTCATGCCCGGCCCGGCGAACAGCACCGCGACACGTTTCCAGGTCTTCTGTTTGTACATCGCGCGGTCACGTTCGTCGGGCGCCAGCTCCTCGACCGGGGTCATACCGGCGATGTCACAGAAACCGCCCAGCGGAATGGCCTTGACGCCGTACTGGGTTTCACCGCGCCGGGTCGACCACAGCGTGGGGCCGAAGCCAACGAAATAGCGGCGCACCTTCATGCCGGTAGCGCGCGCAACCCACATGTGGCCGCACTCGTGCAGGGCCACCGAGATCAGGATGGCGAGTGCGAACAGCACAATGCCGAGGACGAACATCATCTCCGCTGTCAGGACCTTTCTAAGGCCATTTCGGTGACCTTTCCACGGCTTGCTGTCGCAACCGCGCGCTGCGCTTTCTCACGGGCCCAGCGCTGCGCCTCGAGTACGTCATCCACGGTAGCGGGTGGAGCGGCCCATTGGTCGGCGCTGTGCAACACGTCGGCGATGGTGCCGACAATGGCGGGGAATCCGATCCGGCCGGCAAGGAACGCTTCTGCCGCCTCCTCGTTGGCGGCGTTGTAGACCGCCGTCATGCAGCCACCGGTCTGACCGGCATGCCGGGCCAGCTCGACCGCGGGGAAAACCTGGCTGTCCAGCGGCTCGAACTCCCAGGTCGACGCGGTGCTGAAGTCGCAGAACGCCGCCGCCCCGGGCACCCGCCGAGGCCAACCCAACGCCAAAGAAATGGGCAGCTTCATATCCGGGGGGCTGGCCTGGGCGATCGTCGAGCCGTCGACGAAGGTGACCATCGAATGAACAATTGACTGAGGGTGCACGACGACCTCGATGCGGTCGTAGGGAATGCCGAACAGCAGGTGGGTTTCGATGAGCTCGAGCCCCTTGTTGACCAGCGAGGCGGAGTTCAGCGTGTTCATCGGGCCCATCGACCAGGTCGGGTGGGCGCCGGCCTGCTCCGGCGTGACGCCCTCCAGGTCGGCGGCGGCCCAGCCGCGAAACGGCCCGCCGGAGGCGGTGAGCACCAGCTTGGCGACTTCGTCGGGGGTTCCGCCGCGCAGACACTGAGCCAGCGCGGAGTGCTCGGAGTCGACGGGCACGATCTGACCCGGCCGCGCCGCCCGCAGCACCAGTGGACCACCCGCGACCAGTGATTCCTTGTTGGCCAGCGCCAGCCGGGCGCCCGATTCCAACGCCGCCAAGGTGGGTCGCAGACCTAACGCGCCGACCAGCGCATTGAGGACGACGTCGGCTTCGGTTTCCTCGACCAGCTGGGTGACGGCATCGGGACCGTGGTAGGGGACGTTGCCGACCAATTGCGCCGCGTGATCGTCGGCGATGGCGATATTGGTGACCCCCGTCTGGGCGCGCTGCTGCAGCAACGTCTCCACGTTCGCGCCCCCGGCGGCCAGCCCTACCACCTCGAAGCGGTCTGGATTGGCGGCGATGACTTCCAGCGCCTGGGTGCCGATCGAGCCGGTGCTGCCCAGCACCAGGACGCGCAGACGGCGCTCCACATGGGCTTCGGCCGTCGGTTTGCTCACCCACTCATTGTGCCCCTCTCGGCGACCTTGCGGGACGTCGAGCGAGCCGGGTCCATCCGCAAGGCGAACCGCACCGAATAGACGTTACGCGGCCTCCAACGAGGGGTGGGGCCAGCCAGCACACGAGACAAGGAGTCGGATCAGTCATGAGGGATGTGCAACGCAAAACATGTGTCGCGGCCAGCGTCGGCGCGATCGCGGTGGTGCTGTTGGCAGGGTGCTCGAGCAAGGGCGGGGTGGCCAGCTCCATCACCCCTGGGCCGGTCGGTGCAACGGCCTCGGTGACAGCGCCGACGACGATGACCGCAAGCCCGTCGGCCAACCTCATCGGCTCCGGCTGCGCGAGCTATGCCGCGCAGGTGCCCACCGGACCCGGTTCGGTGGCCGGGATGGCGCAGGACCCGGTGACGGTCGCGGCGTCGAACAACCCGCAGCTGACCACGCTGACCACGGCATTGTCCGGCAAGCTCAACCCGCAGGTGAACCTGATCGACACCCTCAACGGCGGCCAGTTCACCGTATTCGCTCCGACCGACCAGGCGTTCAGCAAACTCGACGCCGCCACGCTGGAGAGGCTCAAGACCGATGCGCCGTTGCTGAACAGGATCCTGACCTATCACGTGGTCAGCGGACAGCTGAGCCCGGCGCAGGTCGCTGGCCAGCACCCAACCGTGCAGGGTGGCGCGCTGACTGTCACCGGCTCCGGCAACGACCTGAAGGTCAATGACGCGGGCCTGGTCTGCGGTGGCGTGTCCACCGCCAACGCGCAGGTCTACATGATCGACAGCGTGCTGATGGCTCCCGGCCAATAACGCTGCGCCTCACAGCTAGGCAAGCAAGGCGGTCCGGCTCTGCCGGGCCGTCTTTGCCGCGTTCAGCAGCGCCCAAATATTGCTTAGCACAATAGCTTTCGCGCACTATTACCGACCTCGGGGTCTTCGGCTCCGAATACCCGATATGTTCACCCTCGCATTCATCGGCTTCGTCGGAGGCCTGGTCACCGGAATATCCCCATGCATCCTGCCGGTCCTGCCGGTGATCTTCTTCTCTGGCGCACGAAGTGTCGCCGCCGACGTGCCGACGCCCGAGGCTGCCTCCGGCACCGCCACCGTCCAGGCCGTCCTCGTCAAACCGAAACGTCCCCTGTCGGAGACCTTGCGCCCCTACCGGGTCATCGCCGGTCTGGTGCTGAGCTTCAGCGTGGTCACCCTTGCCGGCACGGCGCTGCTGTCGCTGCTGCACCTGCGGCAGGACGCGATTCGCTGGCTCGCGCTGGTGGCTCTGGTGGCGATCGGTCTCGGCCTTATCTTCCCCCGCTTCGAGCAGTTGTTGGAGCGACCGTTTTCCCGAATCCCCCAGAAACAAATCGCCACTCGCGGCAACGGGTTTGGGCTGGGCCTGGCGTTGGGTGTCCTCTACGTTCCGTGTGCAGGTCCGGTGCTCGCCGCGATAATCGTGGCCGGAGCCACCTCGACCATCGGCCTCAACACCGTCGTACTCACGTGCGCATTCGCCGTCGGCGCTGCCCTGCCCTTGCTGTTCTTCGCGCTGGCCGGCCAGCAGGTGGCGCACCGGGTCAGCGCGTTTCGCCGTCGTCAGCGCGAGATCCGTATCGCCGCGGGGATTGTGACCATCCTGCTGGCGGTCGCGCTGGTGTTAAATGTCCCGGCCGCGTTGCAACGAGCCATTCCCGACTACGCCGGCACGTTGCAACAGAAGCTGGGCGGCGACAACGAGATCCGGGAAAAGCTCAACCTCGGTGGCATTGTCAACGACCAGAACGCACGGCTGTCAAACTGCACCAACGGAGGGCGGCAACTCGAAAGCTGTGGTCCCGCACCCGATATCAAAGGCATCGCCGCCTGGCTGAACACTCCCGACAACAAACCGATCGACCTGAAATCGCTGCGGGGCAAGGTCGTCTTGATTGACTTCTGGGCCTATTCCTGCATCAATTGCCAGCGCGCCATTCCGCACGTCGTCGGCTGGTACCGGGCCTACAAAGACAGCGGTTTCGAAGTCATAGGCGTGCACACCCCGGAATACGCGTTCGAAAGGGTCAAGGACAATGTGACGGCCGGCGCCGCAGATCTGGGCATCACGTATCCGGTCGCGCTGGACAACAACTACTCCACCTGGACGAATTACCGTAACCGATATTGGCCCGCTGAGTATCTGATTGACGCGACCGGCACGGTGCGGCACATCAAGTTCGGCGAAGGCGACTATGACGGTACCGAGAACCTCATCAGGCAGTTGCTCATCGACGCCAATCGGGGTGCAAAGCTGCCGCCGCGCGTGGACGCGACCGACCAAACGCCCGGCCTCGGACTAACGCCGGAGACCCACTTCGGGGTTGGCAAGAGCGTTAATTTCGGCGGCGACCAGACATATGACAAGGGCTCTGCGAATTTCACCTACCCGCCGACGCTGCCGGCCGGCACGTTCGCGCTGAGTGGCCCGTGGTCGCTGGACTATGAAGGCGCGACCGCAGACAGCGACAACTCCGGCATCAAACTCAACTATCACGCCAAGAACGTCTACCTGGTCGTGGGAGGCACCGGAACCATCACGGTGATGCGGGGCGGAAAGTCGACGACACTGCCGATCACCGGGGCGCCCCAGTCCCACCAAGTCGTCGCCGGCGAGCAAGTGACGGACGGGACGCTCGAGGTGCAGGCCAGCCAGGGGCTGCAGGTGTATTCGTTCACCTACGGCTAACCCGAACGACTTTGCAGCCGCGCCAATCCAAAGGCTGTCCAGCTCCGAATCCCTTGTGTCAGAAGAAATTAGGCGGAACACCCACCGTCTCAACGAATGCTGAGGAGAACAAGGCGATGAAACTCCACGACAAGGCAATAGCGGCAACGACTTTCGCAGCAGCCGCGGCCATAGGCCTCGCGATAGCCGGCAATCCGGTGTCGGCGGCCTCTCCCGCGTCCAATCTCGTCGGCGCGGGCTGCCAGGCCTACGCGCAACAGGTACCCACCGGGCCGGGTTCTGTGGCTGGGATGGCGATGGATCCGGTTGCGGTGGCCGCGTCGAACAACCCGCAGCTGACCACGCTGACCGCGGCGCTGTCGGGCAAGCTGAACCCGCAGGTGAACCTGGTGGACACCCTCAATAGCGGGCAGTTCACGGTGTTCGCTCCCACCGATCAAGCGTTCGGCAAGCTTGATGCTGCGACCGTCGAATCGCTGAAAACCAATGCGCCGCTTCTGAAGAAGATCCTCACCTACCATGTGGTTCCCGGACAGCTGAGCCCCGGCCAGGTCGATGGCCCACACAACACCGTTGAGGGTGCCGCGGTGACGGTGACCGGATCGGGTGACAACCTGAAGGCGAACACCGCCTCGGTCGTCTGCGGTGGCGTGCAGACCGCGAACGCGACCGTCTACATGATCGACACCGTGCTGATGCCGCCGACGTAGTCGCTGCGCCGCTAGCCCAAACCGCCGGCACGGTGTGTGCCAGAATGTCGGGAGACTTGCAAACCGCAGCCGATCCGATCCGGAGGAATCGCCGTGGCCAGTACTGAGGTAGAGCCCTTCACCGGCGTCGACACCGCTGAGGTGCCATCCGCACACTGGGGATGGAGCGCAATCAACCACCGCACCTGGCACATCACCGGCCTGTGCATCTTCGTGTTCCTGCTGGCGATGCTGCGCGGCAACCACGTCGGCCATGTCGAGGACTGGTTCCTGATCGCGTTTGCCGTGCTCACGCTCTTTGCTCTGGGGCGCGACTTGTGGGGCCGACGGCGGGGCTGGATCAGGTAGCCGGGCTCGGGCTCACGGTTTCCTGCGCGGGGCTTGCCCGATGGATCCGGACGTCTCCGGAGCCGCTGCGCACCTGTAGGACGAGGGTTTCATCACCTTGCCCGGGACCGTCCGACCGCTGCAGCTTGTTGGTGACGACACCGGATCCGGTGATGATGTCCAACCGGGCGGCGGTACCCTCGGCAATCCCGACCGCGACCTCGCCGCTGCTGGTGTGCGAGGAGACGGCGCCGCAAACGGCCGCCGTGATGGCCACCGAGCCCGACGCCGTCCGCGACTTCACCCTGCCGCGCAGTCGGCCGACGGTGAGCGAGCCGCTGGCGGCCTTGACCTTCAGATCGCCGTCGAGGTCCCCGATCGTCACTTCGCCCGAAGCCGTTGCAACCGAAGCGTTCCCTTCCGCGGTGTGCACGGTGATGGACCCGGATGCGTTGGCGGCCTTTATCTTTCCCCTGACAACGTCGACCTCGACGTCGCCGCTGGCCCCGGCGAACCTGAAGTCGGCGAATTCACCTTCGGCGCGCACGTCGGCCGATGCCAGCGACACGTCCAGGCACGACCGTGCCGGCAGTGCGATCTCGAGGTCGATGGCCCCGCCCCGAAAGAGCGGCAAGCCGCGTTTGGCGCCCGAGACCACCAGCTTTCCGTCGCGGAAGTCCACCCGGGTGTGCTCGGCGGCCCAGACGTCGGAACTGCGTGATTCGTCGTGAGGGCGCACCTCGACGACGGTGTCGGCGCGGTCGGTCGCGACGAGCCGGATCGAACCGGCGCCGGCTTCGATCCGGACGACGATCGGTTCGGGGGTCTCGAATGTGGGCATCTTCTCTCCTTCGTGGAATGGTGTCAGCGCACCCAGCCGGTTACGCGATGGCCGCCGGTTCGGACGGAGTGGCCGGCCTCGGACTGAGTTCCTTGACTGGCAACAGCCGCGGCGCGGACCAGCCAGGTGTTCAGCGACGCGCCATCACGGCGGGCGGCTGCCTCAACGGCGGCGCGCAGTCCCTCCGGAAGCCGCAGGGTGACCCGCCAGGTGCCGCCGTCGTCGTCGTACTGGGCGCCGAAAACTTTGTCCGCGTTCGCCACATACTCCGGGGGATCCTCGTCGAGCGGGGCGCTGACGATGAACTCCGGGTCGCGGCCACGCAGCCGGACCTCCACGGATCGAGGTGCCAGCTCGCCGGTGATTTCTTCGGCAGCGGCGGACAGAGCTTCCAGCAGTGCCAGCCTGATCGCCGATTCCAGGGAAGCGCTCAACCGGTCGGCCAGCTCCTGCGCGGCGTCGCCGGCCGCCGCTGCGGTCACGTTCAACTCGTGCCGGACGGCGTCGACATACGGTTGTAAATCCATGGTGTCATGGTGACACCATATAGACACCAGAGCAAGTGTCAGAATGGTGCGCTTCGGTGTCGGGGATGCGGTTTAGCGATGCGCCCGCCGGTACCAGGCACTGGCGAATGCGCCGATCGTCAGCACGACCAACGCCAGGGCCCACGGCCATACGCCGTGCTGGTGCACCCAGCCGGCGAGGACACCCTGCAGGCGGCCTGCGGCGGTGATCAACGCATCCGGCGGATTCGCCCTGGTCGCACTGAACACACGCAGCTCGTAGAGGCCGTAGTAGGCGACGTACAGCCCGACCAGCACCAGCAGCACGCCACTGATCCGGTTAACGAAAGGCAACATCCGGCGCAACCGGTCGGCCAGCGCTGAGCTCGCGGTCGCGGCCGCGATGGCAAGAACGCCCACGACCAGGGTCAGGCCGGCGACATAGGCGAGGTAGATCGTCACGCCCGCGAGAATCGATCCACTCCGAAGGCCGGCGGCGGTAACCGCCAGAAACGGCCCGATGGTGCACGACAGCGAGGCGACCGCATAGCTGACGCCGTAGCCGTACATGGAGCCCAGTCGAACCGTCGGGGCCCATCGCGGGCCGAGCGGTCGGGGCGTCAGCGCCGTGAGCTCCCGACCCGACAACAGCCAAACCCCGAGAGCGATCAGCACCACGCCGATCACCACCGTGCCGTACGGCAAGTAGCGCTGCACCGTGGAGGCGGCCGATATGGTCAGCACCCCGAATAATCCGAACACCGTCAAAAAGCCGAGCGCCATCCCGACGGTGGCTGCCAATGCGCGGCCGACGGCATTGATTGGCCCTTTTTGGGGGTGCCCGCGCACCACCAGAAGTAGGTACGCGGGCAGCATCGCAAACCCACAGGGGTTGAGTGCTGCCACCAATCCAGCGGCGAAGGCCAACCCGACGAGGCCCTGATTCACTGGGTTACCGCAGCGCAGCCACGCGGCCGGCCAGCTCGTCCTGGGAAATGGCCGCGGTGGGGTTGTTGACGAAGGTCGAGCTGCCGTCTGCGCGATAGAACACCCACGCCGGCTGCCAGGGCACGTTGTAGCGGGCCCAGATCGAGCCGTCGGCGTCATTGAGGTTGGTGAAGTTCAGGTTGTACTTCGAAATGAAGTTCTGCATCGCACCAACATCCGAGTGTGCCGCGATGCCGACGAAGGTGACGGCCGGATTGGCGGCCGCCACTTGGCTTAAGCCGGGAGCTTCGGCGTTGCAAAACGGGCACCACGGGGTCCAGAACCACAACACCGCCGGCTTCCCCTGCAAGCTGGCGCCGGTGAACGGAGCACCACTCAGGGTGCGTCCGGTGAACTGCAGACGATCGTCGGCGGCCACCGCGCGCGGCGCATCGGCGAGCCCAAATATCAGGGCGGCCGCGAAGATCGCTGCGGCAAACAATTTGATCGGGGACAACAGGCGGATCATGGCATTTTCCTCAATTTGCTCGTGTTACGTCTTTAAGACGTGTCAGCCGAGGCCGGGGTTCATATCGTCGCGTTCGGCGGCCAGCTGTCCGCAAGCGGCGCTGATCTCCCGGCCGCGGGTGTCTCGCACCGTGCATGACACCCCTTTCGACCGAACCCGCCGGACGAACTCCCGCTCCACCGGCTTGGGGCTGGCGTCCCAGTCACTGCCGGGAGTCGGGTTGAGCGGGATCAGGTTCACATGCACCAGCGGCCCGAGGGCACGATGCAGCCGCTTACCCAGTAGGTCGGCCCGCCACGATTGGTCGTTGACGTCGCGGATCAGCGCGTATTCGATAGATACCCGCCGGCCAGTCACATCGGCGTAATACCGCGCGGCGTCAAGTGCCTCGCTGATCTTCCACCTGTTGTTGACCGGAACCAGTGTGTCGCGCAACTCGTCGTCGGGCGCATGCAGCGACAACGCCAACGTCACCCCGAGCCGTTCGTCGGCAAGCTTGCGAATCGCCGGTGCCAGACCCACGGTCGACACCGTCACCGAGCGGGCCGAAATGCCGAAACCGGAAGGCTCGGTGATGCGCCGTACCGCGGCCAGCACCCTGGCATAGTTTGCCAGCGGCTCTCCCATGCCCATGAAAACCACATTCGAGAGCCGATCACCGAAGTCGTCGCGCAACGCCGCGGCGCCCGCACGCACCTGCTCGAGGATTTCCGCGGTCGACAGGTTGCGGCGCAATCCGCCCTGGCCGGTGGCGCAGAACGGACAGGCCATACCGCAGCCGGCCTGCGACGAGATGCATACCGTGTTGCGTTCTGGGTAGCGCATCAGCACCGACTCGAAGGTGGTGCCATCCACGGCGCGCCACAATGTCTTTCGGGTCTGGCCGGCATCACAGGTGACTTCGGTGGCCGCGGTGAGCAGCTTCGGGAACATCGCCTCGGCGATCAGCTCACGCGCGGTCGCCGGAAGGTCGGTCATCTGCCGGGGGTCGGCGATCAGTCTGCCGTAGTACTGGTGAGCGAGCTGTTTGGCCCGGAACGCCGGCAGGCCCAGCTCGGCAACAGCCGACGTGCGGCCCGCCGCGTCGAGGTCGGCCAGGTGCCGCGGCGGCCTGCTCGGCCGCGGCTCCTCGAACATCAACTCACCGACCATGACCTGTTCAGTATGGGGCCCGTCAGGGCAACAGCGTCAGCACTGTCCACGCCGCCACCGCGGACGGGAGCACACCGTCGAGCCGGTCCATCAGTCCACCATGGCCGGGAAGCAGGCGGCCCATGTCCTTGATCCCGAGGTCGCGCTTGACCTGCGACTCCACCAGATCGCCAAGCGTGCAGGTGAGCACGAGAACAACACCCAGCAGAGCACCGATCCACGGTGGTTTGCCGGCCAGGAAGGTCGCGGTCAGGATCGCTGCGGTGATCCCGCAAACCAGCGAACCGACAAATCCCTCCCAGGACTTCTTCGGGCTGATTGTCGGAACCATCGGGTGCTTGCCGAAGAGCACCCCCACGGCGTAACCACCGACGTCGGAGGCGACGACCGTGATCATCAAGCAGAACACCCGACCGGCGCCGTCCTTCGGATAGACCAGCAACGCGGCGAAAGAGGCGAACAGCGGGACCCACGCGGCCAGGAACACGGTGGCCGACGCATCCCGCAGGTAATGCGACGGGGGCGGCGGCCCGGCGGCTGGATCGTGGTGCCTGCTTGGGTCGGGCATGAACAGCCGCCAGAACATGCAGACCACCACCATGCCGCCGAAGCCCGCCATCGCGCCGGCGGCGTGGTACCACCAGGTCAGCCAGACGGTGACCTGCCCACCGATCAGCAGCGGGATGACCGGAATGACATATCCGGCTTCACGTAGCCGCCGCACCACCTCATGGCTGGCGACCAAAATAGCCCCGGAGCAGAGGACGACCCATCCGCGCGGAATGAACACCAGCGTCGCGACGAGGGCGGCACCGATCGACACGCCCACCGCGATCGCGGCGCGCAGATCGCGTCCCGCCCGAGACGTCTTCTTGGCAGGCTGCCGCGCGGTCTTTTTGGCCCCACCAGCCGGTTCGTCGGGCGGGGTGCCTGCGCCGGCATCGGTGGTTGCCACGGAATTGGTTGCTGAGCGGCCGCTAGACCTCCAGCAGCTCGCCTTCTTTGTGCTTGACAAGTTCATCAATCTGGGTGACGTACTGATGGGTGCTCTTGTCCAGATCCTTTTCCGCGCGGACGACCTCATCCTCGCCGGCCTCGCCGTCCTTGCGGATGCGATGCAGCTCCTCCATCGCTTTGCGACGGATATTGCGCACCGAGACCCGGGCTTCCTCCCCCTTGTGTTTGGCCTGTTTGACCAGGTCCCGCCGACGTTCCTCGGTGAGCTGCGGTACGGCCACCCGGATGAGGGTGCCGTCGTTGGTGGGGTTCACCCCGAGGTCGGAGTTGCGAATGGCGGTCTCGATCGCGTGCAGCTGATTGGCTTCGTACGGCTTGATCACGACCAGCCGCGCCTCGGGGACATTGATGCTGGCCAGCTGGGTGATCGGGGTGTTCGTCCCGTAATAGTCAATGACGATCCGGGAGAACATGCCCGGGTTGGCGCGGCCGGTTCGGATCGTTGACAGATCGTCGCGGGCCACAGTCACGGCCTTCTCCATTTTCTCTTCTGCATCAAAGAGAGCCTCATCAATCATGTGCGCCGCTCCTTCTCATCGCTGCGTCCCCCGCAAGCGGGTGGTACCCCCACCGCATCGTCGCAAGCGCCGATCACCGCGTCTTCCCCTCAGGTACTGACCAGCGTTCCGATTTTCTCACCGGCGACCGCACGGGCGATATTGCCATTGGTCAGCAGGTTGAACACCAGAATCGGCATGCCATTGTCCATACACAGACTGAACGCGGTGGCATCGGCTACCTGCAACCCGCGGTCTATCACCTCGCGATGGCTGATCGCGGTCAGCAACTCGGCCTGAGGGTTCACCCGCGGATCCTCGGCAAACACGCCGTCGACTGCCTTGGCCATCAAGACCACGTCCGCGCCGATCTCCAATGCCCGCTGCGCCGCGGTGGTGTCGGTGGAGAAGTAGGGCAGCCCCATGCCGGCGCCGAAGATCACCACCCGGCCCTTCTCCAGGTGGCGGACGGCCCGCAACGGGATGTAAGGCTCGGCCACCTGACCCATGGTTATCGCGGTCTGGACCCTGGTGGCGATGCCTTCCTTCTCGAGGAAGTCCTGCAGCGCAAGGCTGTTCATGACGGTGCCGAGCATTCCCATGTAGTCAGAACGCGTGCGCTCCATACCGCGCTGCTGCAGCTGTGCGCCGCGGAAGAAGTTGCCGCCACCGATCACCACGGCGACCTGCACGCCGTCACGGACCACCTCGGCGATCTGGCGGGCCACCTGCGCCACGACATCGGGATCCAGCCCAACCTGGCCGCCGCCGAACATTTCGCCGCCGAGCTTGAGCACCACTCTCGAATACTTGGCCGGGCCCGCGGACTTGCCGACAGCAGGCTGACCGTCCGGTGGAGATCCCGGTACGCCGTTAGTGTTTGTCGGCTCAGGCTCCGTCATCAGACTCCTCGCATGACAGTGCCATCCCGGCGACCACTCGGGACGGCATCTCACATCCTGCCTCATCACTGCTCTGTGGCGTGGGCGGGGTGCCTCATCTGCGCACTTGGCCGCTAGGGCCGTTGCCCGGGCGTGTCGGCTGGGGCCGCAGTCGCATGTCGGGCCGTCACGGCTTTGCTTACGGCAGGGGATGTTTGAGCGTCCGCCGGCATGGGAATCCGCACCAACGCGGCGGGCAAACAATGGTCTTGAGACTAAGGACCGCCTCGTCGTGTGACAGGACCGATCGATTGGTTGATCGGCATCGAGCGTGAGTAGCTCAAAACACGTACGCCACTGGGGAGGAATTGATTCATGGCGAACACCAAGAAGACGGGACCTGCTGAAGCGGTGAAGGGCGTCGTCGAGGACGTCAAGGGCAAGGTCAAGGAAGCCGCCGGTGCGGTGACTGGTCGCGATAACCTCACTCGCGAAGGCCAGGCCCAGCAGGACAAGGCGGAAGCACAGCGCAACGCGGCGAAGAAGGAAGCCGAAGCGGAAGCGGCCCGCGGCAGCGCGCGAGTGGCTGAGGAGCGCCAGAGGTCCAATCAGTAGCCTGTTGGAAGGATGGGTCCGGCCCGGAAAACGGGCCGGACCCATCGACTTTTTCGGGGCTTGAGCAAACATCCCGACGCACCCGATCAGCGCCGGGCCGACCTTCGATCCCGAACACGTTAGACAAATATGGAATAGTTCTACTCACAACGGGGTATTCAGCGAGGCGCTGGAGGACATCTCTGAGGGAGGTGCCTACGAGCAGGGGGTAACCGCGCACCCTCGTGAGCCTTGGAGATGTCTGTTGGATGTACTGCTAGTCACCAATGAGGACGATTTCGAATCGGCGTTGCCAACCCTGAATTCGTTCACACAGTCGATACGGCAGGCGCCCCTCACCGACCTCAGCGACGGGTACCACCATGACGGCGCCGACGTCGCGATCATCGACGCACGCACCGACCTCGCGGCGGCGCGCCGGGCGTGCCGGCGGCTGACGGCTAACGCGCCGGCCGTCGCGGTGGTGGCAGTCGTCGCGCCAGCCGATTTCGTCGCGGTTGACGTCGACTGGCATTTCGACGATGTGCTGCTGCCCGCCGCCGGCGCGGCTGAGCTGCAGGCGCGGTTGCGGCTGGCGACCACGCGTCGGCGCAGCGCACTGGACGGCACACTGAAATTCGGTGACCTCATCCTTCACCCGGCCAGTTACGCTGCGTCGCTGGCAGGCAAGGATCTGGGCCTGACACTCACCGAGTTCAAGTTGTTGAATTTCCTTGTACAGCATGCGGGTCGGGCGTTCAGCCGTACCCGGCTGATGCATGAGGTATGGGGTTATGACTGTAACGGTCGTGTTCGCACCGTCGACGTTCACGTGCGGCGACTTCGCGCCAAGCTTGGGGCCGAGTACGAATCGATAGTGGACACGGTCCGCGGTGTGGGCTATATGGCGGTTACGCCACCGCAACCGGAATGGATTGTCGGCGAGGCGGCGCTAAGTCCCGTCTGGGGGTCAACGACAGCGCCGGCCGAGGACTCGGTCGTCCGATGACGGGTCGGTCCACGCTGGATCTTTCGAACACATTTTCCTGCAAAGACTTTCGCGGATTGGTCACGCGAAGAGCGGAAGTGCGCGTTTGCGCGCCAGGGCGTCCATACCGGATTGAATGCTGTCCTCAACTTCGTGGTACTTGCCCTCGACGTAGTCGTCGTCGCCTGCGCGAGCGGGATCGTGGTCCAAGTCGATGGCCGGCATGAACCGGGTCCTGATCTTGGCCGGCAACGGCAGCTGCGGGAGCGCCGCCGGTGCGATCCCCCAGGGCAGGGAGATCGCTAGCGGGAAGACCTTAAGCCGCAGCAGACGGTCGAGCTGCAAGACTCGCGATAGGCGGTCACCGCGGATCAGCACCGGCATGGCATCGGCGCCGCCGACGGTCGCGATCGGCACGATCGGCACGCCTGCGCGAATCGCCATCTTCACGAAGCCCTTTCGCCCCGCAAGGTTGGCGCGATCACGCTCAGTCCACGGACGCAGCGAGTCCACCTCGCCGCCGGGCCACAGCGCCACGTCGCGTCCCTCTGCCAGTGCCGTGGCGATCGCGTCCGGGGCGGCCGGCAGCACGCCCATCGCCCGGAAGTAGCGCCCGAATACGGGAATCGCCATCAACGCGTCGTGGGCGGTGCCGTGCAGCGGGCGGTCCGGGCCGAACCGTCGCCACCATTGCAGGCCGACCGTCCACGCGTCCCAGACAAATGGCGCGCCCGAGTGGATGCCCACCAAGAGCACGGGCGGCTCGGGGATGTTCTCCCAGCCGTCCATCTCCATCCGGAACCAGTAGTCGACCAGCACATTCCAAAAGAACTTCTGGCGCTGCAGAGTGGTCTCGTCCTGACCGCTTAGGTCCCATTTGCCGGCCCGCTTAGCCACCCAGCCGCCGAGCCCGCGATCCTGCTTGTCTCGCTTGTCCTGCATGGACGCCCGCGCTTGGTCGGCGTGTTGCTGCGCCTGTTCTCGTACTTCCGCTGGCCTGTGATCGGTGTCGGTCATATCCGCTGGGTACCCCATTCAGCCGCGCAGAATTCCCGATACGCAAACCTCCCCGCGCCACCAGGCGTGGCGCGGGGAGATATTTGCAACCGGTTTAGCTGTGTACCGCCGGGCCGGGAAGCCCACCCGGTGCCGGACTTGAGTTCGGTGGTGCACCAGGCGCCGAGGCCCCCGGCACGTTCGACGTCCAGATCAGAATGTCTTGCAGTCCGTCGTTGTAGACGACGCCATTCGGCGGCGCGCCCGTCACATCGAAGTACAAGGTGCCTCTCGATTCGCTGCCTTGAGTGATAGGCGCCGGGTTAAGGCCGTTCGGGACCTCGACCTTGTCGATCAGCTTGTAGGTCTGACCGTTGGGCCCCCGGGCGCTGAAGTCTCTCACCATCGGGGTAACGACCCCGCCGTCCGACCTGGCACTGATGTCTGCCTGGTAGAGCGTTCCTTTAGGGGTGTAGCCGGGAATCGCCACGCTGCTGGGCTGCAGGTTGCTCACCGTGTAGGCGGTAACCAATGGCCCGTCGATCAGCGACTCGCTGGTACCGAATCCCTGGATGTTTGGTGGCGCGGCCGAAGCAGTTGCTGCGGCGAAAACGCTTACCGCGGCTATTCCAGCGGCACCGATGGCCGTTTTAACAGTGGTCGTTGTGAACTTCACGCTGACTCCTTCACCTTCTCCGTGTCGAGCGGTAACCCAATGCGAGGCATGTGAGGTCAACCCGCACTTATTTGGCATAGCCCAGCGACGGCAACCTCAAACGTGACTGCATCGCGAAATGCCATGCCCGGCCCGGCTACCTGCACAAAACGGACGATAATTATTTTGCGCCGCAGCATTGTTCGAACAACTTCTTTAACATTGGTATCAGTTGGCGACACTCGAAACACTGACATCGCATTAAATTTCTGTGCGACGGGCCTTGCCCCGTGGGTCTACTACCCGAATACGTTCTCAAATGCGGTGAAAAGGGACCTATCAATCCTCAGAGGAATCGCATGACCCCGAACCGCCTTAACGTCAAGCAACTACCGGACTTGGTAATTGATTGGCTCGAGGCCCTTTCGTCGTCTTCGGCATCAAACTTCTCGGCACGCGATCCGTTGAAAGCAGCCTCGCGACGCGCAGCTTCGAGGTTCGAAGATGCACATCGCGGCGCCTGCTATATGTCAATATCATTGACATGGGTCAGGCCGAGGACGCTCCGCTGGGCTACCTGCTCTACCGGGTGGGAGCCGTTCTGCGACCAGAGGTTTCCGCCGTGTTGGGTCCGCTGGGCCTGACACTCCCCGAATTCGTTTGCCTGCGCATACTTTCGCTGTCACCGGGACTATCCAGTGCCGAATTGTCCAGGCACACCTACGTCACTCCGCAGGCGATGAACACCGTGCTTCGCAAGTTGGAAGACATTGGCGCGGTGGCACGACCCGAGTCGGTGTCTTCCGGGCGTGCGTTACCGGCCACGCTGACGGGTCAAGGCCGCGCGCTGCTGAAGCGCGCGGAGGGCGCGGTCCGCGTCGCCGATGCCCGCATCCTGGCGAAACTGAGCGTGCCGCAGCAGCGCGAGTTCAAGCGAATGCTCGAGAAGCTCGGCTCCGACTGATGCGCTGGGCCGGCTACTGCGGAGCCTGGATTCGCGCCCACGGCCTGGCCTCTTCGAGTTCGTAGGCCAATTCCAGCAGCAGCGCTTCCTGCCCCGTGTCGGCCGCGAGCATCATGCCTACGGGCATGCCGGCTGCGGATTGGGCCAATGGCAGCGAAATCGCCGGCTCCCCGGTGACATTCTGCAGTGGGGTAAACGCGACCCAACTGATCAGCCGGTCGATGACCTGCTGATAGTCAGTGGGTGCGAGGTACCCAACGCGCGGCGTCTGGTCGGCGAGGGTGGGTGTGAGCACTGCGTCGTAGGTGGCGAAGAACTGCGCGGTGCGCCGCCGCAATCTGCGCAGCCGCACGATCGCCAGCGGAAGCCGGTGCACGTTGCGGCTGGTGTGTCGGTCCAGGCCGAGCGTCAAACTGTCCAGCCGGGTGCGGTCGAACGTCTCGCCGAACGCGCGCCGCCCTGCGCGCACCATCGCCATCGCCAACATTCCCCAATACAGCACGAAATCGTCCGCGAAACTCGCCGGCACCGGGGGCTCGTCGATGTGTTCGACGCGGTGGCCCAGTTCCTCGAGCAAACCGGCCGTCTTCAGCGTCAGCTCCCGCACCTCGGGGCTGCACTCGCGCTGAACCGAACGGGTCAACACCGCGATTCTCAACCGCTGCCTGCCGGGCCGCGTGATATCGCCGACCGGCGCCAACTTGGGGTTGCGCCAGATGCGCTCGGACTCCCGATAGAAGGCCGCAGTGTCACGCACCGAACGGGTCAGCACACCGTTGGTGACGATGGCCACCGGCATCCGGCGCAGCTCTGGGTCCAGCGGCAGCCGGCCGCGCGACGGTTTGAGCCCGACGAGCCCGTTGCAGGCGGCCGGAATACGGATCGAACCGCCGCCGTCGTTGGCGTGCGCGATCGGCACCACACCGGCGGCGACGAATGCACCCGACCCCGATGACGATGCGCCGGCGGTGTAATCGGTGTCCCACGGGTTGCGGACCGGCCCCAACCGGGGATGCTCGGCGGATGCGCTGAACCCGAATTCCGACATTTGCGTCTTGCCCAGCGATACCAGCCCGGACGCCAGATACAGCCGGGTGAACTCGCCGTGGGTGACCGCCTCGCGGGGCAGCCACGCGTCGGTGCCCTGCATCGTCGGCTGCCCGGCGACGTCGACGTTGTCCTTGATGAACGTCGGGACACCGCCAAAAAAGCCATCAGCCGCCCCTGCCGACGCGCCGGACGCGGTTTCCCGGGCCTGCGCAAAGCCTTGATAGGCCAAGCCGTTGACGGCCGGGTTGACGGCCTCGGTGCGCGAGGTGGCGGCCTCGACTACGTCGGCTCGGCTGATCGAACCGGCTCGTATCGCGTCGGCGAGGCCGACCGCGTCGAGCTCGCCGAGCGCATCGTCACCGAAAGCGTGCACGCGTGGCATACGACTGCGCCTACGACTGCGCCTAGGCCTGACCCACCTCGAAGCGAACGAATCGCGTCACCGTCACGCCGGCATCGTCGAGCAGGGTCTTGACGGTTTTCTTGTTATCGGACACTGAGGGCTGCTCCAGCAGCACCGCGTCCTTGAAGAAGCCGTTCAGGCGGCCTTCGACGATCTTGGGCAGCGCCTGCTCCGGCTTGCCCTCGGCCTTTGCGGTCTCCTCGGCGATACGGCGTTCGCTGGCCACGACGTCTTCGGGGACATCGTCACGCGACAGGTAGCGCGCCTTGAGCGCGGCGATCTGCAACGCGACCGCGTGTGCCGCTTCGGCACCGTCCTTGCCGGTGTACTGCACCAACACACCCACGGCCGGCGGCAGGTCGGCCGAGCGCCTGTGCAGGTAGGTTTCCACGGTGCCGCCGAAGAACGCGACGCGACGCAGTTCGAGCTTCTCGCCGATCTTGGCCGACAGCTCCGCGATCAACTGCTCGACGGTGCTGTCACCGGCTTTGGCTGCCTTGAGCGCGTCGACGTCGCCGGCCTTGGAGGCGGCCGCCGCCGCAACGATCTCGTCGGCGACCTTCTGGAACTCGGCGTTCTTGGCGACGAAGTCGGTCTCGCAGTTCAGCTCGATGAGCGCGCCGCCTTTGGCCGCGACCAGACCCTCGGCCGTGGCCCGCTCGGCGCGCTTGCCCACGTCCTTGGCGCCCTTGATCCGGAGCGCCTCGACGGCCTTGTCGAAGTCGCCGTCGGTTTCGGCCAGTGCGTTCTTGCAGTCGAGCATGCCGGCACCGGTGAGCTCCCGAAGTCGCTTGACGTCGGCAGCGGTGAAATTCGCCATATCAGCCTTCCGTGGGGGTTGATTCGGTTGCTTCGGCGGGCTCGGTCGTCGCTGATGCCGTGGCCGAGGCCAGCAGTTCTTGCTCCCATTCGGCGAGCGGTTCGGCGGATTCCGCCTCGGGCTTGCCGTCACCGCGGCCCAGACCGGCGCGAGCTTGCAGGCCCTCGGCGACCGCGGAAGCGATCACCTTGGTCAGCAGCGCGGCCGAGCGGATCGCGTCGTCGTTGCCGGGGACCGGATAGTCGACCTCGTCGGGGTCACAGTTGGTGTCCAGGATCGCGATGACCGGGATTCCCAGCTTGCGGGCCTCGCCAACGGCGATGTGCTCCTTGTTGGTGTCGACGACCCAGATCGCCGACGGCACCTTGGCCATGTCGCGGATACCGCCGAGGCTGCGTTCCAGCTTGTTCTTCTCCCGGGTCAGGCCCAAGATCTCCTTCTTGGTGCGACCCTCGAAGCCGCCGGTCTGCTCCATCGCCTCGAGCTCCTTGAGGCGCTGCAGCCGCTTGTGCACGGTGGAGAAGTTGGTCAGCATGCCGCCCAGCCAGCGCTGGTTGACATATGGCATGCCGACGCGGGTCGCTTCGGCCGCGACCGATTCCTGCGCCTGCTTCTTGGTGCCGACGAACAGCACCGTGCCTCCGTGGGCGACGGTCTCTTTGACGAACTCGTACGCCTTGTCGATGAAGGTCAGTGTCTGCTGCAGGTCGATGATGTAGATGCCGTTGCGGTCGGTGAAGATGAACCGCTTCATCTTTGGATTCCAACGACGGGTCTGATGCCCGAAATGGGTGCCGCTATCGAGCAGCTGCTTCATGGTCACGACGGCCATGGCTATGCCCAGCTTTCATGTGTCGGTTGTCACCCGGCATCGGGTGAGGCCGGGCCCTGGCGTCTGCTGCGTGCCGGACCCTGTTACGGGACCGCCCGGCATGCGGTGCGAACTCCTGAAAGAACGGGAGCCGCGGTGCAGGCGCGCGAAATCAGCGCGCTTTTGCGAGCTGCGACCAGAAGTTTACACCGATCCAGCTGGTGGTTTGTCCACGGGCGCCCTGCACAGATCGGGGTCCATGCACAAAACGGGCGCGGCAGGTGGCGCGGTCGTCGGCGCCGCACTGAACTCGATACATGCGGTGGGCCATGCTCCTGACTCTGGCACTGCTGTGCGCGGCCCCGGCACGGGCCGAGAGCGACCGGCTGCAGTGGCCATTGCGGCCGCCTCCGGCCGTCGTCCGGGCATTCGACGCCCCGTCGCCGAACTGGAATCCCGGACACCGTGGCGTGGACCTGGCCGGATCGCCGGGACAGCCCGTTTATGCGGCGGGTGATGCGACGGTGGTGTTCGCCGGGCTGCTGGCCGGACGGCCGGTCGTTTCGCTGGCCCACCCCGGAGGTTTGCACACCAGCTATGAGCCGGTCCGGGCGGCCGTTCGGGTCGGTCAGCCGGTGACGGCCGCGACCGCGATCGGCGAGCTGGCTGCCGGGCACCCCGGCTGCGCCGCACCGGCGTGCTTGCATTGGGGCGCGATGTGGGGTCCGGCTTCCGGCGCCGACTACGTCGATCCGCTGGGGCTACTGAAGGCCACGCCGATCCGCCTCAAGCCGTTGAACGGCTGATCAGGCATTGAGTGTGCGGTGACGGTCTCAAGTGTGGGTCCAAGGCGGCCGACTACCAAAAATCCCACCCTCAGTGCACACTCGACGCCGTCAGCGCACACTCGCCGGGGCTAGGCGCGCGGGTGGGCCTGATCGTGCACTGCCCGCAGCCTGGATACCGCGACATGGGTGTACAGCTGGGTGGTCGCCAGGCTGGAATGGCCGAGCAACTCCTGGACAACCCGCAGGTCGGCCCCGCCTTCGAGCAGGTGGGTGGCCGCGCTGTGGCGCAGTCCGTGCGGCCCCATATCGGGCGCGCCGTTCACCGCTGCGACGGTCTGGTGGACGACGGTGCGGGCCTGCCGCACATCGAGGCGCCGGCCCCGCGTGCCCAGCAGCAGCGCCGGCCCGGATTCGGCGGTGACCAGCGCCGGACGCCCCTCGGTCAGCCAGCTGCGGAGCGCGTCGGCGGCCGGCACCCCGAAGGGCGCGGTGCGCTGCTTGTTGCCCTTACCCAGGACACGCACCAGCCGATGCCGAGTGTCCACGTCGTCGATGTCCAGGCCGCACAGCTCGCTCACCCGGATACCGGTGGCGTACAACATCTCCACGATCAGCCGGTCCCGCAGAGCCAGCGGATCGCCTTGCTCCGCCCCGGATTTCGCGGCCGCCATGGCCTGCAGCGCCTGATCCTGGCGCAGCACTGCGGGCAGTGTGCGGTGCGCTTTGGGCACTTGCAATCGGGCGGCGGGGTCTGAGGCGAGCAGACCGCGCCGCGCTGCCCACGCGGTGAATGCCTTGATCGCCGAGGTGCGGCGGGCCAGCGTCGTGCGGGCGGCGCCGGCCGCAGCCGCAGTTCCCAACCATGATCGCAAAAGGGGGAGACTCAATCCGTCCCAGCCGAGTCCGCGCCCGTCCAGAAAAGCGAACAGCGAGCGCACGTCGCCCAGGTAGGCACGACGGGTGTGCGCTGAACGACCGAATTGCAGCGCCAGGTACTCGTCGAACTCCTCGAGGATCGCCTGCACTCCCCCACGCTCGCAGACACTGGCCGGCGTTTGTCAGTCGACGCGCCGAAGTGTTTCCGGGGTGAGATCTTTGAGCGTGGGATAGCCGTCGACGGCCATGATCAGGTCCGCTTCGGCAAGCATCGTGCGCAGCACGTGCACCACGCCGTCGACGCCACCGAGCGCCAAACCGTACGCGTAGGGGCGGCCGACACCCACTGCGGTCGCCCCCAGCGCTAGTGCCTTGATGACGTCGGCGCCGCTGCGGATGCCCGAGTCGAACAACACCGGCAGCCCGTCGGCCGCCGCAACCACCGCCGGCAGGCAATCAATAGCGGGTAGGCCGCCGTTGGCTTGCCGGCCCCCGTGGTTGGAGCAGTAGATGCCGTCGACGCCGCCGCCTTTGGCGCGCCGGGCGTCGTCGGGGTGGCAGATGCCCTTCACGAGCAGCGGCAGATCGGTCAGCGACCGCAGCCAGGGCAGGTCGTCCCAGGTCAAAGGGCTTCCGAAGACCTGAATCCAGCGCAGCGTCGCCCCTTGCCGATCCTCCTCCGGCGGGCGCTGCAGGCTGGCGCGGAAGACCGGATCGCTGGTGTAGTTGCTCAGGCAGTGTCCGCGCAGCTGCGGGAAGTTCGACGTGCTCAGGTCGCGCGGCCGCCAGCCCGTGACCCAGGTGTCAAGGGTGACGACGATGCCCTTGAAGCCGGCCGCCTCGGCGCGATGCACCAGGCTCGCGGCCAGCTCCCGGTCCGTCGGTGTGTACAGCTGAAAGAACCCGGGGGTATCGCCCAAGGCGGCGGCGACGTCTTCCATGGGGTCGACGGTCAGCGTCGAGGCGACCATCGGAGCGCCGGTGCGGGCGGCCGCGCGTGCGGTGGCCAGGTCGCCGTGGCCGTCCTGGGCGCACAGCCCGATGACGCCGATCGGCGCCATGAACAGCGGCGCCGGCAAGGTCAGGCCGAACAATTCAACGGACAGATCGCGTTGTGCGGCGCCGACAAACATGCGCGGGATCAGACCCCACCGCTCGAAAGCCTCGCAGTTGGCCCGCTGCGTGCGCTCGTCGCCGGCCCCGCCCGCGACGTATGACCACACCGACGGCGGCATTGCCTTTGCGGCCTTGGCCTCGAGTTCCGCGAAGACCATCGGCAACGATGGCGCCACTCCGGCCAGGCCCTGGAAGTAGATCTCGTTCTGGTAGTCCCCGTATGTCATGCGATGACAATGCCACCTGGCCGTTGGCCCTTACTGAGCCCCCGCCTCTGCCTCAGCCAGTTCTTTCTTCCACTGCCGGAAACTCTCTTCGGTGCGTCCGCGCCGCCAGTAACCGGAGATCGACGACGCCCACTTCTTATCCACGCCGCGCTCGGTGCGGATGTACGGCCGCAGGTTGTGCATGACGGCTTGGGCCTCGCCGTGGATGAACACGTGCACCTGCCCCGGCAGCCACTTGGTGGTGGTAACCGCCTCGATCAACGGCGCGAAATCGCCGGCACGATCCTCGGGAGCCAGATCGGCCCGGCCGCCGCGATAGACCCAGTTGATCTGAACGGACTCCGGTGCGGTCAATCCGATCTCGTCCTCGGGGCCGGCAACCTCGATGAAGGCCTTGCCGACTGCGGTGGGCGGCAATGCTTCCAGCGCTGCCGCGATGGCCGGGAGCGCGGATTCGTCACCGGCCAGCAAGTGCCAATCCGCGGCCGGATCGGGTGTGTAGGCGCCACCGGGCCCCATCAGGTATATCGGCTGGCCGGGTTGGGCAGCGGCCGCCCACGGCCCTGCCACCCCGTGCTCGCCGTGCACAACAACGTCCACGACGATGTGGCGGGCGGCGACGTCGACATGGCGCACCGTCATGGTTCGCACCGACGGCTGCTTTTCCGGGGGCAGTCCGTTAAAGCTGTCCAACGTCAGCGGCCCGGGCAACCCGGCCACATCGACATCGTCCGCGACGAATACCAGCTTGACGTAGGAGTCGGTGAACTTGCTGGGCACGAAGGTGGAGAAGTCACTGCTGCCAAACACGACACGGACGATGTGCGGGGTGAGTTGTTGGGTACCGACGACGACGAAACCTTGCAGAGGCCGACCTGCCACTGATCCTCCTGTCCAGACCCGACCCCCCGTCGACTATACGAGCCGCGTCTCTGAAGTTTTGGCCGCAGCCTGGCCTGGACGGGCGCGGACGATCCGCCATCGGCCGTCCAGGCGCTCAGCCAACCCGGCGACCTCGAGGATCGCCAGCGGGCCCAGCACCTGCTCGGGCACAAGTCCCGATGCGACGGCGATTTCGTCGACGGTGGCCGCGCCGCGGCCCGGCAACGCCTCGTAGACCTGACGCTCGGCCCCGGTCAACCCGTCGAGCGCGGTGGTAGGCCGCGGTTCTTCAGGCGCCAGTTCACCCATGCGACCGACGAACTCGACAATGTCTTCTGCTCGGGTAACCAGCGCCGCGCCGTTGCGCAGCAGCGCATGGCAACCCGCCGACGCCGACGATGTCACGGTTCCGGGCACCGCGGCCACCATACGACCCAGTGCCCGGGCCCAGGCCGCGGTGTTGGCCGCTCCGCTGCGCAGGCCCGCTTCCACCACAACCGCCGCCCCCGCGGCGGCGGCGACCAGACGGTTGCGGGTCAGGAACCGGTGGCGGGCCGGGCGGACACCCGGCGGGTATTCGGTGAGCAGCAGCCCGTGCTGGCCGATGCGATGCAGCAGCGCCGAATGCCCAGCCGGGTAAGGGATGTCGATCCCGCCGGCCATGACTGCCACGGTGATTCCATCGGCGGCCAGTGCCGCGCGGTGAGCTGCGCCGTCGATGCCGTACGCACCACCGGAGACGACCGCGACGTCGCGTTCGGCGAGCCCGGCGGCCAGATCGGCCGCCACATGCTCGCCGTACGTCGTCGCGGCGCGGGTTCCGACAACAGCGGCCGCCCGTTGCGCCACCTCATCGAGGCGTGCGGGACCCAACGCCCACAACACCATCGGCGGCAGACGGCGAAGCCTGGCTCTGGCTCCAAAACCGCTACCGCCGAATGCGGCAAACGCCAGCACAGGCCACTCGTCGCAGTCGGGCGTGATCAACGCCCGCCGCGGCGGGCGAGTAGCTCGAGATCGTCTGCTGCGCAGTCTATTCCGCGCCTGCACTCGGTGTGCCGCGCCAGGTCGTCATCGACCACGCCGCGCCGGACCCGGTCGGCGGCGTCCACCGGGCCAACGGTTTGCACCAGGGCGGCGAGCTCCGCGCACGGCGGTTCGGCCACCCGGGACAGGTAAGCCCAGGCTCGCGATAGCGGATCGTCGACGGCTGCGGTCATCGCTGCAGTCCCCGTTTCCAGAATTCGCCAAGGATCCGTCCAGCCCCGCCCGCGAGTGTCTTCTCGTCAACCCCAGCTCGCCGCCGCGCTACGTCCAACGAAAGGGCCAAGCAGTTATGACCAACCAGCCAACTGTGGGCACCGTACCCGCCCGCCCGACGAACCCTTGGGCAGTCGCAGCGTTCGTCCTCAGCCTGTTCGGCTGGATCGGCCTCCCCATCCCGATCATGAGCGGCATCCTCGCGTTCGTCGCATTGCGAGACATCGAACAGCGCGGCGAAGCCGGTCGTGCGCTGGCGCAATTCGCCCGGGCGTTCGCCATTCTTTTGACCCTCGTGATGGTGCTCCACGCCGGGCACACGGGCTGGTTGACAATCGCAAACTGGTGACCCGAGCGGCCGTCCGGACTCGCTGCTCATCGCTTTGCCCCGGGTTGCCGGAAGCTCAGCGCGGCGGCTACCTCGTCCAGCCCGGGCGAGGTGCGGCCGGCCAAGTCGGCCAGACTCCACGCCACCCGCAGGGTGCGATCAAGCCCGCGGATGCTGAGCAGTCCACGGTCCAGCGCCTTGCGCAGCGGATCCATCGCGGCGTAGCTGGGACGGAACTTCCGCCGCAACAGCGCCCCGCTGACTTCGGCATTGGTGTGGAATCCGTGTGGTCGCCAGCGCTGCGCGGCCGCGTCCCTTGCCTGCGCCACCCGCTGGCGCACCTGTGCCGTCGGTTCGCCGTCGGTGGCCGAAAACGCCCCTGCGCGTACCGGATTCATCTGCACCCGCAAGTCCACCCGATCCAACAGAGGCCCGGACAGCCTGCCGAGGTAACGCCGCTTCGCCGCCGCCGCACAGATGCAGTCCCGTGGATCAGCGGGCGCGCAAGGGCACGGGTTGGCGGCCAGCACCAGCTGGAATCGGGCTGGGTAACACGCCACCCCGTCGCGGCGGGCGAGACGGATTTCCCCGTCCTCCAACGGTGTTCGCAGTGCTTCCAGCGCACTGACGCTGATCTCTGCGCATTCGTCGAGGAACAACACTCCGCGATGCGCCCGGCTCACGGCGCCGGGGCGGGCCATCCCCGAACCCCCGCCCACGAGTGCCGCGACGCTCGAACTGTGGTGCGGCGCCACGAACGGCGCCCTGGTGATCAAAGGCGTATCCCCCGACAGCAGGCCGGCCACCGAGTGAATCGCGGTGACCTCCAGCGACTCGCTGTGTGACAGCGACGGCAGTATTCCCGGAAGACGTTGCGCCAACATCGTTTTGCCCACTCCGGGCGGTCCGGTCAACATGAGGTGATGGGCTCCGGCAGCGGCCACCTCGACCGCGAAACGCGCCTGCGCCTGCCCTACCACGTCGGCCAGATCGGCCGACGACTCCGGGACGGTGTCCGCCGGGCGGATCCTGTCGTCCAAGCCGGCAGACCCGCTGAGCCAGCTCTGCAGTTGTCCCAGGGTGCGGACGCCCCAGATGTCGATGCCGTCGACCAGGCTGGCTTCGGCCAGGTTGCCCACTGGGACCACCACGGCGGGCCAGCCGTCGCGTTTGGCGGCCAGCACGGCGGGCAGCACCCCACGCACCGGCCGGACCCGGCCGTCCAGCGACAATTCACCCAATAC
>Ga0209040_10000250_pt1 | contig 39037 bp, 38 predicted proteins | sample BogFormECP12_OM3_FD_188240 | JGI IMG/M metagenome (GOLD analysis project Ga0209040, IMG submission 188240) | Bog forest soil microbial communities from Calvert Island, British Columbia, Canada - ECP12_OM3 (SPAdes) (version 2) | ecosystem: Environmental > Aquatic > Freshwater > Wetlands > Bog ... | reverse complement strand
GAGGCCGTCTTCGGCAGCTCGTCGGCGAAGTCGATGATGCGGGGGTACTTGTAGGGGGCGGTAACGCTCTTCACGTGCTCCTGGAGCTCCTTTACGAGCGCGGCCGACGGCGCGCGGTCGCGCAGCACGACGATCGCGCGCACGACCGAGCCGCGCTCGTCGTCCGGCGCCGCCACGGCCGCGGCCTCCGCGACCGCCGGGTGGGCGACGAGCGCCGACTCGACCTCGAAGGGGCCGATGCGATAGCCCGCCGAGACGATCACGTCGTCGTTGCGAGACTCGAAATAGAGCCAGCCGTCCTCCTCGCGCACGCGGTCGCCCGTACGCCAGCGAGCGCCCTCACGGCGATCGCTGACGCTCCAGGCGCCGCCCGGCTCGCGGCGCACGTGCTCGCCGAGATAGCCCAGGAAGAACGTCGGCACGCTCTCGGGGGCCAGCGTCAGCTCGCCATCGTCGATCGCCACCTCGATGCCGGGAAGGGGGCGTCCCATCGAGCCCGGCCGCGGCTCCTGCGAGAGCGGGGAGCACGTCACCTGGCCGGTCTCGGTCTGGCCGTAGCCGTCGCGAATGTAGAGCCCCGTGGCCTCGTGCCATGTGTTCAGCACCTCGGGGTTCAGCGCCTCGCCGGCCGCGACCATGCCGCGCAGGTGCGGCAGCGCGCCGAGCGTGGCCCGCTTTGCGATCACGCGGTACTCCGTCGGGGCCATGCACAACACGCTCACCCGCTCGCGCTCGAGTAGCTCCAGACGCTCGGCCGGGTCGAAGCGCGCGTCGTGCAGCAGCGCCGACGCGCCCGAGAGCCACGGTGCGATGAAGACGTTGCGCGCGGACTTCGACCATCCGCTGGAGGCGGTGCACCACGCGAGCTCGCCCGCGTGTGCGTCGAGCCAGTGCTCGGCCTGGACGCGCTGGCCCGCGAGGTAGCGCTGCGCGTGCACGACCGCCTTGGGCTCGCCTGCCGTGCCGCTCGTGAACGTGATCAGGCAGGGGTCCGCTGCGGCGAGCTCAGCGGCCGCCGCCGGCTCGGCCCGGTAGAGCTCCTCGTCGGGCACGTAGCGCACGGGCACGTCCGTGCCCCCGCCCCGGGGCGAGCGCCCGGCCTCCGAAAGCCTTGCCTCGCCGCTCACGCCCGCCGCCTGCAGCTGCTCGCGGTTGCGCTCGTCGGCGAGGATCAGCGTCGGCGCCGCGACGTCGATGCGCATGCGCAGGTCCTTCGCGCGCAGCTGCTCGGTGCACGGCAGCGCAACGGCGCCGATGCGAAAGCAGGCGAGCATCGCGAACACCCACTCCGGCCGGTTGCCGATCAGCGTCATCACGACGTCGCCGCCGCGCACGCCGATCCGCTCCAGCGACCCCGCCATCCGCGCCGAGCGCTCGCCGACCTCTGTAAACGACCACGTGCGCCGTGCCCCGTCATGGCGCAGCTCGACGATCGCGATCGCGCGGGGGTCCTGGCGCTGGAGCACGTCGCGAGCGAAGTTCACGCAGGTATTCTCCTTGAACCGACCCCAATCCAATCGGAGCGCGAATCAGAATGGCCGTAGTCGCCCCCAAGTACGCCGAGAAGACCGACGAGCAGAAGGCGATCACCGAGATGGTGCGCCAGTTCGCCGACGAGCAGATCCTTCCCAACGCCGAGCATTACGACCACGAGGACAGCTTTCCGGAGCCGATCGTCGAGCAGATGAGGGAGCTTGGCCTGTTCGGGGTCACGATCCCCGAGGAGTACGGCGGCATGGGCCTGGACCTGACGACCTACGCGATGATCGTCGAGGAGCTCTCGCGCGGCTGGATCTCGATCTCGGGGATCGTCAACACGCACTTCATCGGCTCCTACCTGCTGATGAAGTTCGGCACCGACGAGCAGCGCCAGAAGTACCTGCCGCGCATGGCCACGGGCGAGATCAGGGCGGCTTTCTCGCTGTCCGAGCCCGAGCTCGGCTCCGACGTGCAAGCGATCAAAACCTCCGCCAAGAAGCTCGACGACGGCGCCTACGAGATCAACGGCCAGAAGATGTGGGTCACCAACGGGCTGCTCTCGACGCTCGTGTTCGTGCTCGTCAAGACCGACCCGCAGGCCGACCCGCGCCACAAGGGCTTCACCTGCTTCATCGCCGAAAAGGAGCCCGGCGTCTCGGAGAACACGGGCGAGTTCGCCGGCCTGAACGTGCCGCCGAAGATCAAGAAGCTCGGCTACAAGGGCGTCGAGTCGACGGAGCTGGTCTTCGACGGCTACCGCTGCCCGGCCGAGAACATTCTCGGCGGCGAGGAGCAGGGCCTGAACAGGGGCTTCGCGCAGATGATGGACGCGCTCGAGGTCGGACGCGTGAACGTCGCCGCGCGCGGGGTCGGGATCGCCCAGCGCGCGCTCGAGCTCGCGCTGCGCTACTCGCAGGAGCGCAAGACGTTCGGCAAGCCGATCGCAGAGCACCAGGCGATCCAGTTCAAGCTCGCCGACATGGCCACGCAGGTCGACGCCGCGCGCCTGCTCACGCTGCGCGCCGCGCGCCTGAAGGACGCCGGCGAGCGCTCGGACATGGAGGCGGGGATGGCCAAGCTGTTCGCCTCCGAGACGGGCCGCTTCTGCGTCGAAGAGTCCTTCCGCATCCACGGCGGCTACGGTTACTCGAAGGAGTACGAGATCGAGCGCCTCTACCGCGATGCGCCGCTGCTGCTGATCGGCGAGGGCACCTCCGAGATCCAGCGCATGGTCATCGGCCGTAAGGTGCTCGCGCGAAACAAGATCTGAAAACGCGAGCCAACGGCGCGCTAGTCGGCGCGCAGAGAGGAGCACTGGGGCGATGGCCGAGGATGCCAAGGCGCTGATCGAGCTGGCGGCGCGCAGGTTCCTCGCGGAAGTGCCTGCGCTCGAGCCGATCAAGCTCGTCGTCGGCGTGGAGCTGCGGGGCAGGGGGGACGTGCAGCAGTTCCGCCTGGAGATGCCCGGCGTGAAGGTCACCAAGGGTCCCGCCGCCGACGCGCGCGTACGCGTGGACATGAGGCGCGAGTTCTTCAACGTGATGGCGCGCGAGGGCAAGGTGCCCGATTGGATCGAGGCGTTCACGTATGGCCATGCCAAGGCTTCTGGTCCCGAGCAGATCATGAAGCTGATCGCGAACGTCGTCGAGCGCCAGCAGGAGCGCGAGCGCACGCCGCGAGCGCGCAAGCACGCCGGCTGAGGTCCCGCTGGTAGGGGCGCGCACTGGACGGGCGCGCCTGGCGGCGCAGCCAGCTAGTGGTAGGAGGTCAGCTGCTCGGCGAGGAACGCAAGCGACGCGAGCAGGAACAGGCACATCACGATCAGCGAGAAGTTTTCGTTCATCGAGCGTTCCTCACGAGGTCTGCGCGCCGCCGCCTCCCTGCGCCGGGCGCATCGTTGACCGTAGCGCAACTATGAGACGGAGGGCAAGGGTGCCCTTCGCGCGATCGCTCGCGGGCGGCCCGCCGGCAGCGGGGGCCGCGGCCGTGGTTGCGCGCTGCGCGCGCCCATCGTCCCGGGCCCGGCCACGGCCCCGCTACGACGAGGGGCCCGCTTGGCACGGGCCCCTCGGAGAGGCGACGAGGCGTTGAGACACGCGCATCATAACCGAACGTTGGCTGTATGGCCAGCCAGATGCGCGAGTGCCGCCTCAGACGAGCAGCGCGCCGCCGTCGTAGAGCTTGATCACGTTCACGGCGCCCGCCGGCGCGGCGTCGAGGCAGAGGCGGCACAGCACGCACTCGTCGAGGTTCTGCTCGACGAGCATCAAGCCGTCGCCGTCGCGCTGGGCGAAGATGTCCACGGGGCAGGCCTCGCTGAGCCGGCGCGCGAGCTCCGCATCGGCAGCGGCGCCGTCCTCGACCTCGATCGCGATGAAGATGCCATCGGCCCTCACGTCGAAGCCCTCGCGCCGATCCTCTCGCCGATCATCCCCGGGATGTCCTCGATGCGCTCGGCCACCGCGATGCCGGCCTGGGCCAGGCGCGCGATCTTCTCGCTGGCGGTGTCCTCCTTGCCTTCCACGATCGTGCCCGCGTGGCCGAAGCTCATGCCGGGCATCTCGTCCATGAAGCGCCCCGCCATGAACGCCACGATCGGCAGGCGAGAGTCGTTCTCGGTCACCCAGCGCGCCAGCTCGGCCTCCATCCGGCCGCCCGGCTCGGTGTAGATCACGATGCCCTCGGTCTGCTCGTCGGCCTCGAACAGCGGCATCAGCTCCGCGTATGTTGAGCCGATGATCGCGTCGCCGCCGATCGACACCGCCGTCGACTGCCCGAGCCCCGCTGCGCTGAGCGTGGAGGACATCTCGGTCGTCATCCCGCCCGAGCGCGAGATCACGCCGATCGGACCCGGCGTATATGCCTGCGCGGCGTTTTTCGCCGGCCCGCCGATCCCGCCCATCTTGATCACGTCCGGGACGATGATGCCGAGGCAGTTCGGACCGATGATGCGCGCACCCCGCAGCGTCGCGAGCTCCACCATCTCGGCCACGTCGCGCCGCGGGATGCGCTCGGTGACGATCACGACCAGCTTCACGCCGTTCTCGACAGCCTCGAACACGGCGTCCTTCGTGAAGGCCGGGGGAACGGTCACGACCGAGCCGTCGATCGACGCGCCGTGATGTGCGACGGCCTGGGCGACGGTGTCGAACACCGGCACGCCGTGCACCTCGCGGCCGAGCCGCCCCGGCGTAACGCCGCCCGCGACCTTCGCACCGGCGCCGTAGTCGAGGCACTCGCGCGTCAGGTTGACGGCCTCGCGGCCCGTGATGCCCTGCACGATGAACGTCGTCGAGGCGTCGATCAAGATGCTCATCGCGCCACCTCGGGGGGATGGGAATCGGGTAAACGGGATTCAATCTTCTCGACCGCTCGGCGCGCGGCCTCGTTGAGCGAGACCGAGCGGTCGGCGTAGTCGACGCCGTACAGCTCGAGGATCTTGAAGCCCTCCTCCTCCCACGCGCCGGGGATGCGGAAGATCGCGATCTTCTCGGCCGGGTCGAAGCCGAGCTCCAAGCAGGCTTTGATGATCCCGCGCGCGACGATATCCACGCGCGTGTTCGACACGATCGACATCATCACCGCGATCTTGTCCACGCCCGGCTTGCTCAGCACCAGCTTGGCCAGGCCGCACGCCTTCGCAACCGACGGGTTGCCGCCGATCTCGCAGTAGTTGGCCGGATGCCCGCCGTGCGCGCGCACCGCGTCGAACAGCGTCAGCGAACCGCCGCCGGCGCCGATCACGAGCCCCAGGTTGCCGTCGAACTCGGTCACGTTGCCGGCCACGCCGCGGTGGTCCTGGGCGTCGACCTGCTCGCCCGCCAGCTCGAACGGCGTCGCCTCGCGCGCCTGGCGCGTTTCCTCCTCGCCCACGCCGAGCTCCGCGAGCAGCGCCTTGTGACGGCCGCGGGCCTCGTTCTCGATGTCCATATGCGCGTCGAGGGCCACGAACGAACCGTCCGCCAGCTGCCCGAGCGGGTTGATCTCGGCCAGGATCATGTCGTTCGCGACGAACAGCCGCGCGAGGCGCGTAACGATCGGAACGAGCTTGTTCAGCGGCGAGCCGGTGACGCCCGTCGCGGCGATCACCTCCTTGGCCTGGAACTCCGATAACGGCAGGATGTTCGAGAAGTGGCGACGGCCCACCTTCTCGGGCTGCTCCGCGGCGACCTGCTCGATGTCGATCCCGCCGACGGGCGAGAAGATCATCACCGGCTGCTTGCGGATTCCGTCCCAGACGACGCCCGCGTAGTACTCCTGCTCGACCTGCGCGCGCGGATCGACGAGCACCCCGCGGGGCATATGGCCGTTGATCTCGAGCGCGAGGATCTCGCGCGCGTGCTCCTGCGCCTCCTCGGGCGTGTCCGCGAACTTCACGCCGCCGGCCTTCATGCGCCCGCCGGTCAGCACCTGCGACTTGATCACCACCGGGCCGCCGATCCGCTGCGCGATCTCGCCCGCCTGCGCGGCGTCGGTCGCGAATCCGTAGTCGGTTACGGGGATGCCGGCGCGCTTGACGATCTCGCGCGCCTCGTACTCGAAGAACCTCATGCGGCGCGCAAGCCTATATGCACGCGCGCAGCGCGTGGCGCGCCCCCCGAGCGGCTAGGCGTAGCCGTTCTTGCCCAGGAAGCCGGCCGGCGCCGGATCACGCTCAGACGGCCGCCGGCGCGAAGCCGTAGGCCTCGGCCAGCTCCGGATCCTTCCGCGCGAGCATTTCGGCGAGGTTGACCATCACCTTGCACTGCTTCCATGTGGCGTCGTCCTGCATCTTGCCGTCGATCATGTGAACGCCGCGACCGTCCGGGATCGCGTGGATCACCTTCTTCGCAAAGGCGACCTCCTCGGGGTCGGGCGAGAAGACTCGCTTGGCGATCGCGATCTGGGAGGGATGAAGCGTCCAGGCGCCCACGCAGCCGAGCAGGAACGCGGCCCGGAACTGCGTTTCGCCGCCCTCTTCGTCGCCGATGTCGCCGTAGGGACCGTAGAAGGGGAGCGCGCCGACCGCGGTGCAGGCATCGACCATGCGCGCGATCGAGTAGTGCCAGGGATCCTGCTGGTAGCTCGGTCGTGGGGCGTCGGGATCGTCGGGGTCGGGGTCGGCGATCGTGCGGTAGCCGGGGTGACCGCCGCCGACACGCGTGGTCTTCATCCGCCGCGAGGCCGCCAGGTCGGCGGGGCCAAAGCTCATGCCCTGTATGCGCGGGCTTGCCGCTGCGATCTCCTCGAGGTTGGCCACGCCGAGGTGCGTCTCCAGCACGGCGTGCACGAGGATCGGGCGCTCGAGCCCCGCGCGCGCCTCGAGCTGGGCGAGCAGCCGGTCGACGTAGTGGATGTCCCACGGCCCCTCGACCTTGGGCACCATGATCACCTCGATCTTGTCGCCGATCGCCTCGACTATCTGCATCACGTCGTCAAGGAAGTAGGGAGAGGCGAGCTCGTTCACGCGAGTCCACAGCGCGGTGTCGCCCAGGTCCATCTCACGGCCGACCCTGATCAGTCCCGCGCGAGCGGCCTCCTTCTTGTCGAGCGGAACGGCGTCCTCGAGGTTCCCCAGCAGGATGTCGACCTTGGGGGCGAGATCGGGCGCCTTGGCGACCATTTTCTCGTTCGAGAAGTCCATGAAGTGGATCATCCGGGAGGGCTTGAACGGGATCTCGTCGATCGGCTCGGGCGCGTCGATCGCAAGTGGCTGGAAGAAGTCGCGGGGGTTGCGCACGTGGGTCTCCTGTGTCGTCTGGAGGCTCAACGGTACCGCCGCGCGCACGCCGACGCTTTAGAGTTGCGGATGCAATCACCCCTAGGAGACCCATGAGCGAGACCCAAACCGTCGAGACCGATCAAGCCGCCCGCGAGGCCAGTGGCGCGCATCCCTACGGCCGCTACCTGGAGGAGTTCGAGGTCGGCGCCGTCTACAAGCACTGGCCCGCGAAGACCGTCACCGAGGCCGACGACCACCTCTTCTGCCTGCTCACGATGAACCACCACCCGCTGCACATCAACGACGTCTACGCCGCCCAGTCTCAGCAGGGGCGCAACGTCGTGGTCGGCCCGCTCGTGTACTCGCTGGCGCTCGGCATGTCGGTGAGCGACGTCAGCGGCAAGGCGATCGCGAACCTCGCCACCGAAGAGCTCAAGCACCCCGCTCCGGTGTTCCACGGCGACACGCTCTTCTGCGAGTCGGAGGTGCTCGAGAAGAAGGAGTCGCAGTCGAAGCCCGACCGCGGCACCGTGCGCGTGCACACGCGCGTGCTCAACCAGGACGGTGTCCTCGTGGCCGAGTTCAAGCGCCTCGTGCTCGTGCCCCGCAAGTACCCCGGCGAGGTCTAGAGGAGGGCCGCGGGCCCTCGGCCCGGCAGCGGAGAGCCCGATATCCGGGAAAAACCGCCTCTTGAGCCGTGCGATACCCTTCAGCGGTCGCCCGGAGAGGGCGTTTTCTGTTCCCGCACCCGGTCAGGATGTGCCGCGCGGACACCGAGCCGCATGGCATACGCAGAACCCGCGAAACCGAGGAGTCGTCTGGATCCCATGAACACCACGATGCCTGCCCCCACCAAGAACGAGCGTCTGCTGGCCTGGGTGCAGGAGGTTGCGGGGCTGACCGAACCGGACCAGATCTACTGGTGCGACGGCTCGGCCGAGGAGTACGACCGGCTCTGCTCAGAGCTCGTGCAGGCCGGCACGTTCGAGCGGCTCTCCGACGCAAAGCGGCCGAGCTCCTACCTCGCGCTGTCGGACCCCGGCGACGTGGCGCGCGTGGAGGATCGAACGTTCATCTGCACGCCCAGCGAGGAGGAAGCGGGTCCGACGAACAACTGGCGCGAGCCGGGCGAGATGCGCGAAGCGCTGTCCGAGCTGTTCACGGGCGCTATGCGGGGGCGCACGATGTACGTCGTGCCCTTCTCGATGGGGCCGCTGGGCTCGGACAAGAGCCACGTGGGGGTCCAGCTCACCGACTCGACGTATGTCGCCGTGAGCATGCGGATCATGACGCGCATGGGCCAGGGGGCGCTCGACGCGCTCGGCAGCCAGGGCGCCTTCGTGCCCTGCCTGCACTCGGTCGGCATGCCGCTCGCCGACGGCGTCGAAGACGTGCCGTGGCCGTGCAACGCCGAGAACAAGTACATCGTGCACTTCCCCGACACGCGCGAGATCTGGTCCTACGGCTCGGGCTATGGCGGCAACGCGCTGCTCGGCAAGAAGTGCTTCGCGCTTCGCATCGCCTCGGTGATGGCACGCGATGAGGGCTGGATGGCCGAGCACATGCTGATCCTCAAGCTGACCTCGCCGGAGGGTGAGGTCAAGTACGTCACCGGCGCCTTCCCGAGCGCCTGCGGCAAGACCAACCTCGCGATGCTGATCCCCACGCTCGAGGGCTGGAAGGTGGAGACGATCGGCGATGACATCGCGTGGATGAAGTTCGGCGCGGACGGGCGCCTCTACGCGATCAACCCGGAGGCTGGCTTCTTCGGCGTGGCGCCGGGCACGGGCGAGGGGACCAACCCCAACGCTGTCCGCATGATCGCGAGCAACACGATCTTCACCAACTGCGCGAAGACCGACGATGGCGACATCTGGTGGGAGGGCCTCACGAAGAAGGCGCCGGCGCACCTGACCGACTGGCGCGGCAACGACTGGACGCCCGCGGCCGAGACCCCCGCGGCGCACCCCAACGCGCGCTTCACGACGCCCGCCGCGCAGGATCCCGCGATCGCGCCCGAGTGGGAGGACCCCGCGGGCGTGCCGATCGACGCGATGCTGTTCGGGGGGCGGCGCTCGACCGTCGTGCCGCTCGTGGCCGAGGCCTTCGACTGGGAGCACGGCGTGTTCCTCGGCTCGGTGATGAGCTCCGAGAAGACGGCCGCGGCGGCGGGCACGGTCGGCGAGCTGCGCTTCGACCCGTTCGCGATGCTCCCGTTCTGCGGCTACAACATGGCCGACTACTTCGCGCACTGGCTGGAGATCGGGCGCACGCCAGGCGCGAAGCTGCCGAAGATCTTCTACGTGAACTGGTTCCGCAAGGACTCCGAGGGTCGCTTCCTGTGGCCCGGCTACGGCGAGAACTCGCGCGTTCTCGCGTGGGTGTTCGCGCGCTGCGCAGGCCACGGCGCGGCGCGCGAGACCGAGATCGGGCTGATTCCGCCCGTCGGCGGCGAGGGCATCGACATTCGCGGCGTGGACGTCAGCGACGAGGCGATGGCCGAGCTGGTGCGCGTCGATGCAGAGGAGTGGAAGGCGCAGCTGCCCCAGTTCCACGAGCACTACGCGAAGTTCGACCACCTGCCAGACGAGCTGCATGCTCACCTGAAAGCGCTCGAGGAGCGCCTGGGGGGCTGACCCCGATGGCGGGAGCGATCCCGCACGTAGATCCCGAGGCGATCTCGAGCTCCCGCTTCAAGCGAGCGGTATTCGCGTTCGCGCTCACCGGCGTCGGCACCTGGTACTCCTCGAAGGTGGGCGCGCGCATCGATCCGTGGCTGCTGCGCGCCTCGCGAGGGCGCGTGGACAGCGCCTTCGGACAGATCCCGATCGTGCTCGTCGACGTCCGCGGAGCGCGCAGCGGAGTCGAGCGCACGGTCCCGCTGCTGTACTTCAACGACGGCGATGACGTGATCCTGATCGCCTCGAGCTACGGTCGGCCGAACTTCCCGGCCTGGTACTACAACCTCAAGGCCAACCCGGACGTGCGCCTGGAGGCGATGGGACGATCAGGCCGATACACCGCACACGAGGCGACCGGCGAGGACCGCGACCGCCTGTTCGAGCTAGCCAAGAAGGTCTATCGCGGCTACAGCGACTACGAGCGCCGCACGACGGGGATCCGGCGTATACCCGTCATGCGCCTGGCGCCGGCCTGAGCGCGGCCTAGTCGTGGCCGTGGGTCTCGCCGGCGGCTGCCGGCGGCCGCGACTCCTCGGCCAGCGAGGTGATCTCCAGAGCACCGCGCGCAGAGGACTCGAGCACCTCCGTCGCCTCCTCCAGCGAGCGCGCGTAGAGCTCCACGAGCAGGTGTACGACGATGCGGGCGTCGTCCTCGTGCTTGTGGAAGCGCACGTGCGTGAAGAACTCGCGTACACCGTGGTCGCCGAAGGCAGCGTAGGATAGGGCGTCGCCGGCCTCGGGTCCCGAGCAGCTCTCGACCTCTTCGGCGTCGACCGTGACCGTGCAGGAGGCGACCCACGGGCTGCCCGCGATCATCCGTTCCCAGCGGTCCTCGATCGGCTCCACGCGCCCGTTGCTGAACCCGAGGTGGGGCTGGTCGTGCATGCAGTCCAGGCACTGCACGACCGCCTCCTGGAGCTCGTCGACGACCTCCGCGCGCTCCCCGCTCTCGGGGTCGATCTTGTGGATGCCCTCGTAGTGGACCTGCACCTCGAGGTCCTGCGACCAGCAGCGGTAGCAGCGCAACCAGCTGCGTGCGCTCGTCTCGGCCATCGAGCCCTCCATAGCGCCATTGTAGGCCGAGCACCGCGCCCGACCCGTGGCCGCGACGCCAGAACGACGACGGGGCGCCACGCGGGCGCCCCGTCATCACGCCACCAGCCGTCGTGCGGCGGCTAGTGCTTCTTGTGTTTCCGCGGTTTGACCTTGAAGATCAGCTGCTGCGCGCTCGCAGGCCCTCCGAGCGAGGATTTGTAGCTCAGCGTCGCCGTCAGAACCACGGTCCTGCCTTTCTTGAGCGCTTTCGTGACCTTGTTCGAGGGCTTGACCGTCAACGTCAGCGGTACGCCGGCGAGCCCCGGCGCCGCCAGTGAGCCCGACACCGTCGTCCTCGGCAGGCATTTGCCTTTGAGCTTGATCTGGCTCGATTTGCATTTCTTCTTCTTCGCCGCGAGCGCCTCCTTACGCGAGATCGACGCTGTCGGCACGGTCACCGTGAGCGTGGCCTGGCCGTTCTGGGTCGGGACGAACACGATCGTCACGGTGCCGTTCGAGTTGACCGTGATGCTCTTGATTTTGAACGTGCTGTTGGGCACGGGCGGCGGCGGCGTCGGCGCTTTCGCCACGACCGTCAGCACCTCGGACCCGCACGCCGTCGACGCAGGGGCGAGAGCTCCGTTGCCCGAGTAGAACGCGCGGAAGTAGTACTTCCCGACGGGGAGCTTCACCGCGTTCGTCGAGGGCCCTGCTCCCGTCGTGGCGCCGCCGCCGCCGAGCCCCGTAACGGATTTGCCGAAGCACAGTTCGTTCGGGTAGGCGGCGTAGGTGAGGCGGCCCGTGACGGGCTGTCCGCCGGGCGCGGTGATGAGCGCCGTGTCGGTCACCGCTGTTCCTTCGGTAACCGTGATGCTCGAGCCCACCTGCCCGCCTCCGTTCAGGACGGTCGCGATTGCGGACGCCGGCGGCGGCGTCGGCGTTCCGAACGTCATCACCTCGTCTCCGCACACGCTTTCCGCAGGTTCGTTTCCAGCCACGTCGCCGGAGTAGACGACCTTCCAGTAATACGATTTGTTGTTAGCGAGTTTTTCCCCGACTTTGTCAGACGGTTCCGCTTCGCCGGCCGTGACGGTCTTTTTGCCCGCTTGGATGGCGGGTCCCGCGCATTCGGGGTCTTCGTAGACGAGGTATTCGACTTTGCCCGTGGCTTTGCCCGTCGCTTTGGGGCCCAGGATCCTCGCCGTGTCGGTCACGTTTCCGGGGCTCGGGAGCTTCACCCCTTCCGGTACGAATTCGGTGGAGGGGTTTTCGGGTATCAGGTTCGTCGCGACCGTGTCGTTGACGGCGCCGGCCGCGATCGAGGTGCCGCTCGGCGGCGCCTCCAGCGTGAAGTACGTGAACTGCCCGGGGGCTAGGGCCGTGTTGAAGTCGACCGTGCCCGCGTCGGTCGATTCGATCGCGAACGAGGTGTCGGGCCCGTAGTAGTCGAACGGGGATTCGAGGCTCGGGCCGAAGGGGCATTCTTCCGGTTTCGGGAAGATCGATTCCGAGCAGAGCCCGTCTCCGTCCAGGCCGAAGACGTTGTCGCCCGATTCGAGGATCCCGACGTGGATGCTGCCGAGCGGCGAGGTGGTGTCGTTCTGCACCGCCACGGTCACGTCGTCGCCGCCGTCGTAGAAGGTCTGGGAGCTGTCCTTGAGGATCTTCGGCGGTTCTTTGGGGTTGGTGCTCGTGACGTCGATCAGGTACTGGCAGGTGGTGTCGAGCCCGATCGCGGGACACTGCGTGAACGGCGGCGATTTCGGACCGGCCGGCGGCCCCTGAGCGGATCCCGACGCCTCGGCGCCGGTCGCGAGCGCCGCGCTCGTAGCGAGCGCGAGTGCGAGCGCGACGAGCACGCGTGGGAGCCGTCTCCCGCCCCTGCCTGCCGCTGCGGTGTCACCGTCATGGCCACGTGGGCCGCTGCGACTGCGGTACATGTCGAACCTCCTTGGCACACCCCGTGGGGGTCCCCGCCGATGTCAAGACGTCGCGGGAGCCTACCTCGTCCGGAGGACGGGCGTCGGCAGGCGCGCGGCGCTATCCGAACGTGAACGCGTAGCCCGTCACGCCCGGCGCGAAGCGCAGGGTGAGGCGGCGCTGTTCGTCGCGCGGCAGCGAGACGAGCGTGTAAAGGCGCTGCTGGCGCACGGTCACGACGCCGTCGTGCACGTCCGAGCCGGCGTCGGCCGCCGGGATCGGCCGGCCGTCGAGCAGCACCTGCACGGGCAGCGGGCGTTCGCCGGGCGAGCTCAGCACGAGGTAGACGTGCTTGGCGCCGAACTCGACTTCGATGCCCGCGTCGGCGCCGGCGACGGCGGGCTGTTCGGCGATGTTCCACGTGCCCATGAAGAGGAAGTCGTTGAGCGCGAGGTTGGCGGCGGGGTTCTGGCCGTAGTCGTGGACGCCCGCGTGGGGCCCGTTGACCCAGCCCTGCGCTCGAGCGGTGCCCAGATACGTCTCGGGGGTGGCCAGCTGCGACGGCACGACGACGCCGGTCGGGTGGCCGCGGGCGCCAACCTGCGCGCCCGCTTCGGCCAGCAGCGCGCGGATCGCGGTTTCGGTCGTGTCGTAGTCGCCCTCGCCCACCGTTGCGTAGCGGACGTTGCCCTGGGCGTCGATCAGGTAGTCGGCCGGCCAGTCCTCGTTCGCGTACGCGTTCCAGGTGCCCATGTTGTTGTCCTGTACGACCGGGTAGCGCAGGCCGAACTGCGAGATCGCGTTGGCCACGTTCGCGGCGTCGCGCTCGAACGGGAACTCCGGCGTCTCCACGCCGACGATCACGAGGCCGTCGGAGCGATAGGCCGCGTCCCACGCCTTCAGGTAGGGGAGCGTGCGGATGCAGTTGATGCAGGTATACGTCCAGAAGTCCACGAGCACGACGTGGCCGTGAAGGCCGCTGAGCGACAGCGGGGCGCCGCCGGGCGTGTTGAACCACTGCTCCGTTTCCGTGAATTCGGGCGCCGCGCCCAGCACCGGAAGGCGCGAGGCGGCGGCGAGCAGCGCCGCCTGGCTCGCGCTGTGAGCGACCGGTTTCAGCGACGAGTTCGAGCTGCCGCACACCGAGGAGCCGTTTGCAGGCGTGAACTTCGGCGCGCGGCCCGTGATCTCGCGCAGCCGGCCGGTCACCGTCTGCGAGCACTCCAGCGAGGCCGTGAGGTTCACGTTCGGGATGTGCTGGGCGACGAACTGGTCGAAGTTCACGTCCAGGCTCGCGATGATCGCGATCGCGGTCGCGATCATGATCGCTCCCAGCGTGCGCTGCAGCGCCGGGCCGCGACCGGCGCGCCGCACGCGCTCGAACAGCCGCCGGCCGCCGAGCGTCAGCGCGAGCAGCACGAGCGCCGAGCCAAACGCGTAGGCGACAGCGATCGCGATCGTTCGTCCCGAGGCCGCGCTGACGGAGATCACCGCGGCGAGGATCGGGCTCGCGCAGGGCGTGTAGACGAATCCGAGCGCCGCGCCGACGAGCATCCCCGAGGCGAACCCATCGCCGCGGGTGCGCGGGCCGAAGCGCGCGAGCCGCGAAAGCGGCGCCTCGAGGCGCTCGGCGAGCCCCGGCAGCACCAAGACGAGCCCGAACACGAGCAGCACGACGACCGCGACGTTGCGCAGCGGGTCGGAGCCGAGGCCGACGCCGTCGACGAGCTTCGCGATGCCGACGATCGTGACCGTGAACGTGATCGAGAGCCCGAGCACGATCCCCAGTGGGCGGCGCCTGCCGCCCACGCCGCCGGCCGAGAGCAGCGCCGGCAGCACGGGCAGCACGCACGGCGAGAGCGCCGTTCCGGCGCCTGCGAGCACGGCGAATACCAGCAGGACGATCATCGTCTTAACCGTAGGGTCCGCGGGGGCCGTCAGGCGTTACATGTAAGCCGCACGCCGTAGGACCGGCGCGTGAGGGCCGAAGGCCGGCGCTCAGGCGACGATCGCCGCGCGCAGCGTCGCCGTGAAGTCCGTTCGTGCGATCGGCCCCACGCACGGCGAGCTCGCGCCGGCGTCGCGGTAGCGCTGCACGCCGGCGGCAACCGCCTGCTCGTCGCCGATCGCGGTCAGCTCGGCGAGGAACTCGTCCGAGACGGCTGAGGCCATCGCCTCGACGTCGCCCGCGGCCGCATCGTAGGCCTCGATGTCTGCGCCGAAGCCCGTGCGCTCGATCATCGCCCGATAGAACGGCAGGCCGAAGTAGGGGATCAGGTCGCCGCGCATCGCCGCGTAGGCCTCGGGAGGATCCTGCGTGAGCGCCGCGGGCACCGCCGCGACGACGTCGAAGCCATCGAGCTGCAGGCCGGCGCGCTCGCGCCCCGCGCGGACCTCGGGGATCACCACGTCGCGGATGTAGCTCGGGTTGCACAGCCACAGGATCACGCCGTCTGCGATCTCGCCCGCGAGGCGCAGCATCGCCGGCGAGAGGGCCGCTATGTAGATCGGCAGCTCGGGGCGCGGGTCGAGGCCCACGAGGTGGAAGGCCGTGCGCCACCTCTCACCCGCCGGCGGATCCTCGCCGCGCAGGATCGCGCGCACGATCGACGCGTACTCGCGCATCTCGGCGACGGGCCGCTCGATGCTCTGGCCGTGCCAGCCCTCGACGACGGGACGGTGCGAGACGCCGAGGCCGAGCGTCATGCGTCCTCCCGAGAGCTCGTCGATCGTCGCCGCAGTCTGCGCCATCGTGGCCGGTGTGCGCGTGTAGATCGGCACGACGCCCGTGCCGACGCGGATCGTACTCGTGGCCAGCGCGTAGGCGGTGACCACCGTCAGCGACTCGCGCCCGGCGATGTGGGTCACGTAGACGGACTCGTAGCCGAGCGACTCGGCGAGCTTGACGCGCTCGATCGCCTCCTGCAGCGAGCGCCCGGTGGAGATGAAGCAGCCCGTGGCCACGGTCGCCAGCATATGGCACGACCGCGGCGCCGGGCTCATCCGTAGGGCGTCGCGGTCCTCCGTTGGAAAGCCGCACCGCGACCGCGGCAAACGTCGCTGGACGGCAGCCTCCCGGGCGAATAGGTTGGGGGTGACGCGCTCGCAGTGATCAGCGCGAGACAAACTCGAGGAGGAGCCCGAATGCCGACCACGCGCAAACCGACCACGCGCAAAGCAACGACCCGGAAAGCAGCCGCCAAAAAAACGTCGCCCGCCAAGGCGAAAGTGCATCAGCGCTACAAGGAGAACGACCGTCTGATCAGCCGTGTGATCGATTCGCTCGATGTCGCCCAGGCCGACATCGGCAAACTCGGCAGCGGTCTCGGCACGGGCGTCTCGGACCTGCGCCGCAACGTCGCACGGCTGCTCAAAGACGCGCGCCGCGACGCGATGAAGATGAGCAAGGCAACGCGCAAAGACCTCGAAAAGCTGCAGCGCGACATGGTCGCCACGACGATCCGCAAACCGCGCTCCGGCGGCGCGAAAAGCTCGCGCTCGGGCGCCAAAGCCGGTGCCAAAGGCGGTGCGAAAGGCGGTGCGAAAGGCGGCGCAAAAGGTGGCGCCAAACGCGCTCGGGCCACGCGCTGAGGCGGCGTCGAGTGGCTGCGGGGCCGTGCGCCGGCGCCCTCAGGCGGTTCGGGGCCGATGATCGACGTCCACTGCCACATCCTTCCCTCGCTCGACGACGGGGCCCTTGACCTGCGCGACAGCGTCGCGATGGCCCGCCAGGCCGACGGCGACGGGATCACCGTGGTGTGCGCGACGCCTCACATCCGTCACGACCACGACGTTCGGCTCGACGAGCTTCCAGTCCGCGTCGCCGAGCTCCAGGCCGAGCTCGACCGGCAGGGCGTCGGCGTGCGCATCGCCCAGGGGGGAGAGGTGGCGCAGTCCGCCGCCAGGCGCCTGGGCCCGGACGAGCTCTACGAGGTCTCGCTGGACCGTCGCGGCTGGGTTCTGCTGGAGCCCGATCCCGGCCCGCTCGCCGACGAGCTGCCCCAGCTCGTGGAGCGGCTTGCGGGGCTCGGCCTGCGCACTATCATCGCCCACCCCGAGCGTCATGCCCCCGCCGACCTCGAGCGGCGCCTGGAGGCGCTCGCGGAGATGGGCTGCATGATCCAGTGGACGGGCGAGTTCATCGCGGCGCTCGATCCCGACGACGCGCAGGCGCCGATCGTGCGTCTGGCGCGCCGCGGCCTCGTGCACCTGATCGGCAGCGACGCCCACTCCTCGCACGGCGGGCGGCCACTGCGCCTGACGCCCGCGTTGACGGTGCTCGGGGAGCTCTGCCCGGCCGAGCAGGTGCGCTGGATCGCGCACACCGCGCCCGAGGCGATCCTTCGCGGAGAGTTCCCCGCGCCGCCGCTTCCCTAGAGGCGGCGCTCAGGTGGCCGCGCGATCCGGCCACGGCCCCAGCTGGACCGCGCCTGCGAGCTCCTCGACGACCTCTCGCGAGGCGTGCCCGAGCCCGCGCCGCAGGAAGTTCGCGGCGCCCGCGGCCGCGCCGAGCACGAGCGAGCGCTCGAGCGAGCGGCCCTGCGCCAGGCCCGCGGCCAAGGCGCCCATCATCGCGTCGCCGCATCCCTCGCGGAAGCCGTGCTCGAAGTGCGGCGGGACCAGCTGCAACGCGCGCTCCCCGTCGAGCACCAGCGCCGGCTGCTCGCCGCGCGTGACGATCACGCAGCCCGCGCCTGCGCGCTGCAGGCGCGCGGCGCCCTCGAGCAGCAGGTCTGGAGTGGAGACGGGGCCGCGGACGTATTCGGCGAGCTCCCAGTCGTTGACCTTCACGATCTCCGGACGGCCTCGCAGGGCGCTGTTGAGCCGTGGAGGCGAGAGGTCGACGAGCGTCGTGCAGCCCCCCGAGCGGGCGTTGGCGACGAGGTCGCCGTAGACCTCGAGCGGCAGCGCCTCGCCGGGAAGCGGGTTCGTCAGCAGCAGCCAGCCGCATGCGAGCGCCTCGGCGCAGGTGAGCGAGACGAGCTCGTCGAGCTCGTGTCGCGAGGGGGGGTCGCTGAGCGTCATCGCGACCAGCTCCCGCTCCCCGGAGCGCCGATCGGTGATGTAGCAGCCGCTCGCCGCGGCGCTCTGCACGAGGTGGGCCGGCCCGCTGGTCGCGCTCGCGAGCAGCGGACGCAGGACCTCGCCGACCTCGCCGCCGATCAGCCCGACGAGCACCGGCTCGATGCCCATCGTGTGCGCCATTCCGGAGGCCCACACACCCTGCCCGCCGGCATGGAAGTGGATGCTCTGTCGCCCGTCGGAGGGGCCCTCGACCTCGAGCGTGACGGTCATCAGCGGGTTGGGAGCGAATACCGCCACCCGCGGGCGGCTCACGGCGCGAGGCCCCCGGGGACGGGCGCCAGTCGCGATATCGCGCCGACCTCGCGGCCGAGGGCCGGGAGGAGGAGCCTCGGCGCCATCTCAGCCGCTGCGCTTGAAGAGCGTGCTCGCACACACGCTGCGAACCTAGGTCGATCCGGCGTGCGCGCCATCGTGGCGGACCCCTCGTCGGGGACAGTAGTTATGCGACGCGCGCCGGACATGCCCGTGCGCTCTCAGCGCTTGAGCATCACGTAGACGACGCTAGCGGCGAACGCCATCTGGCCGAACGCGAGCGCGGTGCCGAGGTTGGCCGCGCCGAGCGCGCCGGCGATCGCGCTGGCGAGGATGAAGGCGCCGAAGACGGTGACGAGGTCGCGCGTCATCGGCCGTCACGCTAGCGCCCGCCGCGCGCGCTGCGCGGCGCTCACGCGAGGCGATCCGCGAGCGCCGCGAGCAGGGACGCCGAGTCTGCGCCGGGTGGCTCCTGCGCGAGCAGCGCGAGCGTCGCCTCTCGCCCGCCGAGCGAGCGCAGGCCCTGCTCCCCGTACTGGGTCGCGAACTCCGTCAGCGCACCCTCCCTGCGCGAGCGCAGCCGTCGCTCGGCCAGGTCGAGACCTTCGCGGTGGGCGCGCAGCTGCGAGAGCAGCTCCTCGATCCCCTCGGGCGGCGGGAGCGAGGAGACGGAGACGACGCTCGTTCCCGCGCCGAGCGAGCGCAGCGCCGAGGCCAGGTCGCGGCGGGTGCGCGTCGCGATCTCGCCGAGGTCGGCCTTGGTGACGACGAGCACGTCGGGGATCTCCATGATCCCCGCCTTCAGGAACTGCAGGACGTCGCCGGCGCCCGGCTGGACGACGACCACGACCGTGTCGGCGACCTCCGCGATCTCGGTCTCGGCCTGCCCCACGCCGACGGTCTCGATCACGACCACGTCGAACGCCGCCGCGAGCGCCTCGGCGGCCGAGCGCGTGGCGCGCGCGAGTCCTCCCAGGCGCTCGCCCGCGGCCGTTGATCTGATCAGCACGCCGCGGTCGGCCGGGTCGAACTCGATGCGCGCGCGGTCACCGAGCAGCGAGCCGCCCGAGCGGCGCGAGCTCGGGTCCACGGCGAGCAGCGCGACCGTGCGCTGCTGCTCGCGCCAGGCATGCAGCAGTGCCGAGAGCAGCGTCGACTTGCCCGCGCCGGGGGGGCCCGTGACGCCGATCACGTGCGCCGGCGCCTCGCGGCCGAGGCTCGCGGGCGAGACCTGCGCCAGCAGCTCGGCGGCCTCGCGCACGTCGCCGGGAGCGCGGCTCTCGAGCAGGTTGAGCGCGGCCGGAGCGGCGGCAAGGTCCCGTTCGCGCAGGCGCGCGCCGAGCGCGGCGCCGTCCTCGCTCACGCCGCGCCGTTGGCAGGCGCGCTGTCGGCGGCCACGCCGCTGGCTGCGAGCGGCGGTCGGCCGGCGCCGTCGCCGACCAGCGCGACGATCTCGCGCATGATGCGCGTGATGTCGAAGTCCTTCGGCGTGTAGACGGCCGACACTCCCGCGCCCAGCAGCTTCTCGACGTCCTGCTCGGGGATGATCCCGCCGACGACCACCGGCGCCTGCACGCCGGCCTCGCGCAGCGCCTCGATCACCGCCGGGATCAGCTCGCGGTGGGAGCCCGAGAGGATCGATAGGCCGATCACGTGCACGCCCTCCTGCAGCGCAGAGGCGGCGATCTGCGAGGGCGTCAGGCGGATCCCCTCGTAGACGACGTCCATCCCCGAGTCCCGCGCGCGCAACGCGATCTGCTCGGCGCCGTTCGAGTGACCATCGAGCCCCGGCTTGGCGACGAGTATCTTCGGGCGCCGCCCGAGGCGCTCCTGCAGCCGCCCCACCTCGCTGCGCAGCTCGCTGAGGTCGGCGTCGGCGGGCGCCGCGCCGGCCTCGCCCACGCCGGTCGGCGCGCGGTAGCTGCCGAACACGCCGCGCAGCGTCTCCGCCCACTCCCCGGTCGTGGCGCCGGCGCGTGCAGCGGCGATCGTCGGCACCATCAGGTTCACGCTGCCCTGCGGGTCCGACGCGGCGGCGGCGAGCTCGGCCAGCGCCCGCTCAACCGCCGCCTCCTCGCGCTCCGCGCGCCACCGCTCGAGCGCCCGTACCTGCTCGGCTTCCAGGGCCGGGTCGACGACGAGGATGCCGCCCTCGGCGTCGGCCGTCAGCGGCGAGGCCTCGGACTCGACGAAGCGGTTCTGGCCGACGACGACCTGCTCGCCCGACTCGATGCGGCGAATGCGCTCGCGGTGGGAGTCGACGAGCGCCGCCTTCATGTACGGAACCGCCTCGACCGCGCCGCCGTGCTCGGCGACGACCGCCATCTCTCTGCGCGCGCCTTCGAGCAGCTCCTGCACGAGCCCCTCCATCACCTTCGAACCCTCGAAGATGTCGGGGTACTCGAGGATGTCGGTCTCGTAGGCGAGCACCTGCTGGATCCGCAGCGACCACTGCTGATCCCACGGGCGCGGCAGCCCGAGCGCCTCGTTCCACGCCGGGAGCTGGATCGCGCGCGCCCGCGCGTCCCTGCCCAGCGTGACCGCGAGCGCCTCGAGCACGATCCGCTGGACGTTGTTCTCGGGCTGGGCCTCGGTCAGCCCGAGGGAGTTGACCTGTACGCCGTAGCGGAAGCGCAGGTGGCGGGCCTCGCGCACCCCGTAGCGCTCGCGGCCGAGCTCCTCCCACAGGATCGCCATCGCGCGCAGCTTGGCGTGCTCTTCGACGAAGCGCACCCCCGCGTTGACGAAGAACGAGATGCGTCCGAAGACCTCCTCCATCAGCTCCTCGCCGCCGCCGGGCTCGGCTGCCACGCGCTCGCGCGCCGCGTCGAGCACCGCGATCGCGTTGCTCATCGCGTAGGCGATCTCCTGCACGGGCGTGGCGCCCGCCTCCTGCAGGTGGTAGGAGCAGATGTTGATCGGGTTCCACTTCGGCACGTGCACGACCGTGTAGGCGATCATGTCGGCGATCAGCCGCATCGAGGGGGCGGGCGGGAACGCGTAGGTGCCCCGCGCGAGGAACTCCTTGATGATGTCGTTCTGGGTGGTGCCCTGCAGGCGATCCTCGGGGACGCCCTGTTCCTCAGCGGCGACGATGTACAGCGCCAGCAGCCAGGCCGCGGTCGCGTTGATCGTCATCGAGGTGTTCATCTCGCCGAGCGGGATGCCGTCCATCAGGGCCGCCATGTCGCCGCGATGGGAGATCGGCACGCCGACCTTGCCCACCTCTCCCCGCGCGAGCTCGTCGTCTGGGTCGTAGCCGGTCTGGGTGGGCAGGTCGAAGGCGACCGACAGGCCCGTCTGTCCCTTCTGCAGGTTGCGCCGGTAGAGCTCGTTGGAGGCCTTCGCGGTCGAGTGACCGGCGTACGTGCGCATCATCCACGGCCGGTCGCGCTCGGGCAGCCGCGTGGGGTGCTCGCTGCTCATGCAGCAATTGTACGGTCGCGGCGCTGTGTCTATCCTGCGGCAATGAGCCAGACGGTCGAGCTGCCGCGCACGAGCGGACCGGGGAGCGGTCTCGGCGGGGCGTGGAAGGTGATCGTGCGAAACGACGATCACAACACCTTCGAGCACGTCGCGCGCACGCTCGCGCGCTTCATTCCCGGCGTCAGCCTCAAGCGCGGGCACGAGATCGCAAACGTGATCCACAGCTCCGGCCAGGCGATCGTCTACACCGGCCAGAAGGAGACGGCCGAGCTCTACTGGGAGCAGCTCAAGGGAGCGGGGCTGACGATGGCGCCGCTCGAGTGCGACTGAGCGGACGCGCCCTCAGCGGGCAGTGGGCAGCGGCTCGCGCGTGTGGCTGCGCACGAGCAGCGAAGGCGCCTCTCAGGCGCTCTCGCCGGCCGGCCCCCAGGTGCTGGCGCTGTTGCCGTTGCCCCCCTGGCCGTTGGCGCCGACCGGCGCCCGTTCGATCGCTCCTGCGGCCGTGAGGTCCCACCAGCCGTAGAGCACGGGGATCTGGTACCAGCTCGCGTGCTCCGCTCTGAAGAACGTCATCTCGTCGCCGTCCCAGTAGCGTTCCCAGTCGAGGTACTCCTCGAACGCGGCCAGCTGCTGGAACTTGTAGCGGTCATCGCGCGCGCGATAGACGGCGAAGGAGCTCGCGCCGTAGCGCAGCGCGGTCCGCGCGACCTCGCTGAGCGCCTCCTCGAAGGCGTTGGCGCGAAAGCCGGTCGCGTACCAGGGGATGATCACCGTCCCGGCCATCAGGCGCCGACCTCCGCGCGGATGGCACCCGGACCGTCGCCGGTCCTGCCCTGCCCCGCGGCGTCGGCCCCGATCAGGATCGAGATCTTGCCGAGGTGCTTGTTTTCGAGCATCAGCTGATGGGCCTCGGCGACCCCCTCGAAGCCGAGCGTGCGCCACAGCACGGGCCGGATCTGGCCTGACTCGATCAGCTCGTTGGCCTTCGTGCACTCATATGCGTTCGCGAAGTGCGAGCCGAGGATCTCCTTCTGGCGCATCCATAGATAGGCGACGTTGAAGTCGAGGTCGAGGCCGGTCGTGCCGGCGCAGATGACGACTTTCCCGAACGCCTTGACGGTGAACACCGACGTCGGGAAGGTCGCTTTGCCGACGTGCTCGAAGACGACGTCCGGCGCGTCGCCGAGCAGCTCTTTGACGCGCTTGGCAAAGGCGAGCGAGACCTTGAAGCGCGCCTTCTCCTCATCCTCGCTCTCGCCGCCCCTGCGCATCATCCCGGCGAACTCGTTGCGGTCGATGTAGTCGACGGCGCCGAGGCGCCTGACGAGCTCGCCCTTCTCGGCCGAGGAGACGACGCCTACGCAGTGTGCTCCCGCCGCTGAGCAGAGTTGCGTCGCGAACACGCCGAGCCCGCCGGCGGCGCCCCAGATGAGCACGCGCTGGCCGGCCTGCAGCTTGCAGCGGGTGATCAGCATGCGGTAGGCGGTGAAGTACACGAGGCCGTAGCACGCGGCCTCCTCCCATGTCAGCGCGCGGGGCTTGGGCAGCAGCTGCTGCGCCTGCACTTTGGTGAACTGCGCGAACGAGCCCCACGTCGTCTCGTAGCCCCAGATCTTCTGCGACGGCGCGGCCAGCGGATCGAGGCCGTGCACCTCGGGATCCTCGTAGGAGGCCTGGTTGCAGTGCACGACGACCTCGTCGCCGGGCTTCCAGCGGGTGACGCCCGCGCCGACCTTCCAGACGATGCCCGAGGCGTCCGAGCCGCCGATGTGGTGACCGTACTCGGGGTGGTCGCCGTACTTCATCACCGACACGGGCTTGCCGAGCGCGGCCCAGACGTTGTTGTAGTTCACGCCCGCCGCCATCACCCTCACGATCACCTCGAAGGCGCCCGGCTCGGGAACCTCGATCTCCTCGATCTGGAAGGCGTCCTTGGGTTCGCCGTAGCGCTCCTCGCGGATCACCCATGCGGCCATCGTCGCCGGCAGCTCGCCGGGCTCGACGTCCAGGGCTGACACTTGCTGCAAATCGATCGCCACGTGCGCTCGCACCTCGTCGGTCGGGGGTCGGGGTGAGGACCAATCCTACCCGCGGCCGCTGAACGGCAGCTCCACGACCTCCGCGGGCGCCCCTGCCTCCCTGACCGCGACGGTCGCGCCGGGATGCGCCTCACGGCGCACGAGCGCGAGTGCGATCGGCCCGAGGCGAGGCGAGAGCGCGCAGCTGCCGATGCGCCCGACCGGGCGCTCGTCGAGCAGCAGCTCCTCGCCGGATGCGGCCGGCGATGAGAGGAGCAGGCCGCGCAGGTGGCGGTTGGGCCGGCCGCGATAGTGCAGCCGCGCGACCGTCTCCTGGCCGACGTAGCAGCCCTTCGTGAAGCTCACCGCACGCTCGTTGAGGCCGGCCTCCTGCGGGATCACGCTGTCGTCGATGTCGAGGCCGTAGCGCGGGCGCCCGCTTTCGATCCGCAGGCACTCGGCTGCCGCGTCGGAGACGGGCACCGCTCCCCGCTCGCAGAGCTCGCTCCAGAGCAGATCGCGCTCGGCGCTGTCGAAGATCAGATCGACGCCGACATCGGTGCGCACCGCCCGCACTGCCACGCCGGTGAGCTCGCTGGCGAGATGGGCGTGCTCGGCCTCGGGAAGCCGCTCGGCCGCCGCGATCGCCCCAGCTTGGGGCCCGATCAGCGAGAGCATCGCCGACTCGAGCGTGCGCTTGTGAAGCTCGACGTCGAAGCCCACCTTGAAGTGCCTGATCATGTCGAACAGGTTCTGCAGCGCGACGCGCTCGGTGTCGAGCAGCAACTCGGCGGGTGCCGCGTCGGGGTCCGCGCCGACGGCGAGCACGCGCAGGTCGCCGAGCATCTTGCCCTTGTGGGTGAGGAACGCCGCGAAGCGGCCTTCGCCGGGCGCGAGCGCGGCGAGCTCGTTCGTGACCTGGCCGCCCAGGAACTCGCGTGCGCCTGCGCCGGTGAGCGCGAGCTTGCCCCGCTCGGAGCGGTCGAGCAGGCCGCAGCCCTCGAGCAGGACGCGGTGCTCGGAGGAGAGGGTGCTGACGGTGGCGGCCATGATCCGAGAATAGCCGTGCGCTGGCGGCGCCGGGGGGCCGCGCTAGGCTTCGGCGCATGGCTCTCGCGGATGCCTTCCAGGCGGTCGTCGACTCGCTCCCCGACGACTGGACCGACCTCGAGTTCGACATGCGCATCGCAGACGAGTCGCGCTACGTGGAAGCTGCGACCTATCTGGTCACCTGCAACGCGCGTCCCTACTCCCACTACGACTGGCACTGGCGGCTGCTCGTCGCGCATCGCTTCGGGCACGCGGCGGCGGCGCAGACCGTGCACGGCACGCTGGCGCTGCTCGACGAAGCGGCGATCGAGGGCGAGCTCGTCCTGCGCGAGAGCCGCAGCGGGCGCGCCGAGATCACGCAGGGGTGGGGTCGCCCCGAGTCGGCGCGCGAGGAGTTCCGCCGCCTCCGAGCGCAGTAGCGATGGCGCGCGCGATCGCGCTCGTGCCCGATCTGCTGTTCGGCTCGCGCCTGCAGGGCGCATGCGCCGCGTCGGGTCTCGAGCTCGAGCTGCTCGGCGACGAGCGTCAGCTGCGGGAGCTGCTCGAGCGCCGGCCCGCGGGCGCGGGGGACGTGCTCGTGATCGATCTCACCGACCCCGACCTCGACGGCCCGGCGCTCGTGCAGTCGCTGCGCGACGGCGGCGAGCTCGGGCCGATGGGCACGCTTGGCTTCTACGCGCACGTCGACGTCGCGGCACGCGAGCGCGCCGAGCGCGCCGGCTTCGATCTCGTCGTGGCGCGCTCGCGCATGGCTCGCGAGGGCGAGCGGCTGCTGGCAGGCGTCGCTCGCGACTCGGCCGCGGGCGCCTGAGCTCACGCGAGCACCGCCTCCCTGATCCTCGGCCGCTAGCGCCTGCTGGCGCGCCCTCGCGAAGGCTCAGCCGCGCGCTCAGCTCGCCAGCGGCGCCGCGCCCCCGTCGGGGTCGAGATCCTCGGCCGCGGTGGCCTGGAGCGGGACGAGAGCCGCGTTGGGCACGCGCTGGATGTCCTGCGGATCGGCCCCGCGCACCGCGAGCGCGGCGCGGATGACCATGCCGTGGCAGACGACGAGCGCGGGGAGGGGGCCGCGTTCGACCTGCTCGAGCGCCGCGCCCACGCGCTCCTCCTGGTCGGCGAGGGACTCGCCGCCGGGGAAGGCGAAGCCGGGATCTGCGGAGGCGAACGCGGCGAAGCTCTGCGGGGCCAGCGCGATCACCTCGGCGAAGCTCCGGTCCGTCCAGTCGCCGGCGTCGGTCTCCATCAGGCGCGCGTCCTCGAGCGGCTGCAGGCCGATCGCCGCGGCGACGATGTCGGCGGTTTCGCGCGCGCGCAGCAGCGGACTGCACCACAACGCGCTAAAGCCATACGGCTTCGCCCGCTGCGCGAGCTCGGCCGCCTGCTCGCGGCCGGTGTCGTCGAGCGGTATCGCCTGCTGGCCTTGGAAGCGACCCTCGTAGTTATAGGCCGTCTGGCCGTGGCGAGCCAGGTAGACGTACGGAGGAGCCGGCGAGGACATGCGGCGAGCATAATGGGGGCATGACCGCCCTCGCCGGCCGCGCTGTGGCGCGGCGGAGGGCGAGGAGCCTGAGCGTCTCCTGGACATCGACGATTTCGGAGGACTGAAATGAGCGACGAGAAGCCGCCCCGCACGACAACCGATGCTGGCATCCCGGCGCCGAGCGATGAGCACTCGCTGACCGTGGGGCCCGACGGCCCGATCCTGCTGCAGGACCACTACGTGATCCAGAAGATGGCCCAGTTCAACCGCGAGCGGGTGCCCGAGCGGGTCGTGCACGCCAAGGGCGGCGCCGCGCATGGCTTCTTCGAAGTCACCGAGGACGTGACGCAGTTGACGTGCGCCGCGTTCCTGTCGGGGGTGGGCAAGCGCACTGACGTGTTCCTGCGCTTCTCGACCGTCGCCGGGGAGCTCGGCTCGGCGGACACCGTGCGCGACCCCCGCGGCTTCGCGATCAAGTTCTACACCGAGGAGGGCAACTACGACCTCGTCGGCAACAACACGCCGATCTTCTTCATCAGGGACCCGTCCAAGTTCTCGGACTTCATCCACTCCCAGAAGCGCCTGCCCGATACGCACACGCGCTCCAACGACATGCAGTGGGACTTCTGGTCTCTCTCTCCCGAGTCCTACCACCAGGTCGCCTTCCTGATGTCCGACCGCGGCACCCCCCGCACGTGGCGGCACATGAACGGCTACGGCAGCCACACGTTCATGTGGATCAACGCCGCCGGCGAGCGCCACTGGGTGAAGTACCACTTCAAGACCGTCCAGGGCATCGAGACGTTCACCGACGCCGAGGCGAAGGCGATGGTGGGAGAGGATCCCGACTACCACCTGCGCGACCTGCGCCAGTCGATCGAGCGCGGCGATGTCCCCGAATGGCGGCTGGAGATGCAGATCATGCCGTTCGAGGACGCCAACGGCTACCGCTTCAACCCGTTCGACCTCACGAAGGTCTGGCCGCACGGCGACTACCCGCCGATCACGATCGGGCGGCTCGTGCTCGACCGCAACCCGGAGAACTACTTCGCCGAGGTCGAGCAGGCCTCCTTCGAGCCGGCGAACATGGTGCGAGGCATCGGGCCGAGCCCCGACCGGATGCTGCTCGGCAGGCTGTTCAGCTACCCCGATACGCACCGCTACCGGATCGGCCCCAACTACCTCCAGCTGCCGATCAACCAGCCGAAGAGCGCGATCCACTCCTACAACAAGGACGGCGCGATGCGCTACGCGCACGCCGGCGCTCAGCCCGTGTACGCGCCGAACAGCTACGGCGGCCCGAAGGCGGACTCCGAGCGCTACCCGGATGCGTCCTGGCAGGCCGACGGCGAGATCGAGCGCAGCGCGCAGACGCTTCACGCCGAGGATGACGACTACGGCCAGGCTGGCTCGCTCTACCGCGACGTGATGTCAGCCAGCGAGCGCGACCACCTCGTCGAGAACCTGATCGGGCACCTCAGCATGGAAGTGCGCACGCAGACGCAGAAGCGGGCGGTCGAGAACTGGCGCAAGGTCGATGCCGATCTCGGCGCGCGCCTGGTCGCGGGCCTCGGGCTCGAGGACAGCGGCGTCGGGCCCGCGGACCTCGGCCAGCCGGCCGAGCACGGCGCGCAGGCGGGCGTCGCCAGCTAACGGGCGCCGGTCCCCGGCTGGCAGACCACGATCAGATGAAGATGCCCCCGCCACATGTGGCGGGGGCGGGCGCCGCACATGTGCGGCGCCCCCGAGCGGTGCATGCACCGCTCGGCCCGAAACCAGCAGACGAGGCTAGAGCGGGGGCTCGGGCGGGTGGCGCTGGGAAAGGCTCAGCTGCAGCAGCGCGCTACGCAGATCGCGCTCGGCCGCCTCGATGTGCTGCGAGACGTCTCCGTCGCGGCGGATCTAATACGCCATCCGCCCTACGCGGGGCCAAGGATCGAGCGTTGCGCGTCCTAGACTCCCTGGCAATGCGCCGCCGGGTGACCTTCTCGCGCAACCTCACCCTGTCGCTGTCGCGGACGTGCCGCTGCTACTGCAAGTACTGCGCATTCGCGACCCACAGCGCGCACCTGTACGCCCCCGAGGAGGTGATCGGGATCCTCGACGGGGCGGCGCGCCGCAACGTCAAGGAGCTGCTCGTGCTCACCGGTGAGCGGCCCGAGGTGAACGCCGAGGTCGCCGCGCGGCTGCGCTCCTACGGACACGGTGACTTCACCGGCTATGTCGTCTGGACGTGCGAGCGCGCGCTCGAGCGCGGGCTGCTCCCGCATACGAACCTCGGCGTGCTCGCGCGCGATGACATCGCGCGGCTGCGCGAGGTGACGGCCTCCCAGGGGCTGATGCTCGAGTCGATCGCCGAGCGGCTGATGGAGACCGTGCATGCCGGCTCGCCGACGAAGCACCCGGAGCGCAGGCTGCAGACGATCCGGGAGGCGGGCGAGCTGCGCGTGCCGTTCACGAGCGGCATCCTCGTCGGCATCGGCGAGACGGAGGAGGAGCGCGTGGCCTCGCTGGAGGCGATCGCCGCGCTGCACGAGCGCCACGGGCACATCCAGGAGGTGATCCTGCAGAACTTCGTCCCGCACCCCCGCTACTACGGCCAGGAGCCCGCCGAGATCGCCGACGCGGCCGCGCGCGAGTTCTGGCGCACGGGACTGGACGTGGCCGGCTCCGAGGACGGTCGCGATGCGGCCGGGTGCGAGGATCATCGGCGCGGGGCAGGGTCCGCCGCCGATCGGCATTGGGCCGGCCCTGAGGCCGGCCGGGAGGGGTCGCGCGGCTCGAGGCCGTCGCTGCCGCTGCCCGACTGGGCGCTGCAGGGCGCGGGGCCGGTGACGCTGGGAGACATGAAGCGCCTGATCGCCGAGGCGCGCCGGCTGATGCCCGGCGTGGGGATCCAGGTGCCGCCGAACCTCGCCGACTGGTGGCCGGAGCTGGTCGCGGCGGGGGCCAGCGACCTCGGCGGCCTGTCCGCCAACGGCGACCACATCTCCCCCGAGCACCCGTTCCCGTCCCCGCACCAGGTGCGCAGGCGCCTGCAGGCAGACGGCGTCGCGCTCACCGAGCGGCTCTGCGTCTACCCCCAGTACATCGACCCCGAGTGGATCTCGCGCGGCGTGCTCGACACGATCAAGGCGAGCTACTGGAGCTTCATCCCGCGACGCGGCTCCGGGCGCACCGACCCGCCCGCTCCGATCCGCAGCGAGCTGCTTCCGCGTGCGATCGCTCGCGCCCGCGAGGGGCGCGAGCTCAGCCCCGAGGAGCTCACGGCGATGTTCGCCGAGACGCGGCCCGAGGTGATCGAGGACATGCGACAGGCCGCCCACGAGCTGCGAGCCGAGCTCGCGGGCGAGCTCGTCACGTTCGTCGTAAACCGCAACATCAACATCTCGAACGTCTGCACGGTCGGCTGTGCGTTCTGCGGCTTCGGACAGGGCAAGCGCTCACCCGACGCCTACGAGCACGACGAGCGGGAGTTCGTCGCGCGCATCCACGAGGCGCTCGCGTACGGCGCGAGCGAGCTCTGCATCCAGTCCGGCATCCACCCCGATTGGTCGCTCGAGGACTATCTCGGCTGGCTGCGCCTGGCGAAGGCGACCGCGAACGAGGCGGGCGCGGAGCTGCACCTGCACGCCTACAGCCCGATGGAGATCGCGCATATGTGCGACATCTCCGGCCTGCCGCCGGCGGAGGTCTTTGCGCGCCTGAAAGACGCCGGGCTGGGCTCGACCCCGGGCACCGCGGCAGAGGTGCTGCACGATGGCGTGCGCGAGCGCATCTCGCCGAACAAGCTCCCCGTCGCTCGCTGGGTGGAGATCATCCGCGCCAGCCACGAAGCCGGGCTGCGCTCGACCGCGACGGTGATGTTCGGCCACATCGAGGAGCCCTGGGAGCTCGCCGAGCACATGCGCGTCGTGCGCGAGCTGCAGCGCCTCACGGGCGGCATCACCGAGTTCGTGCCGCTCTCGTTCATCCCCTTCCAGACGCTGCTCGGGCGCACCCACGGCGTGGAGGAGATCTCCCGGGAGGAGAACCTCAAGCACACCGCCGTGTTCCGCCTCGCGCTCGGCCGCTCGGTCGCGAGCCTGCAGGCGAGCTGGGTCAAGATGGGACTCGACGCGGCCACCGAGTCGCTGCGCTGGGGCGTCAACGACCTCGGCGGAACGCTCATGGAGGAGTCGATCAGCCGCCTCGCCGGCAGCTACCACGGCACGCGGCTCGATCCCCACGAGCTCGTCGCCGCCGCCCACCGGGCCGGCCGTCCGGCGGCCGAGCGCACGACGCTCTACGCGATCCGCCGCCGCTACGAGCTACACCTCGCCGCCTAGAACACCGCGCCCGCGCGGTTCGGACGGCGAGCGCGGTTCGGACCCGCTCCTCGCAGCTCGGACGTCGCCGGGCGCGCCTAGCCGAACAGGTCCTCGGCCACGGGGCGGATGATCGCCGCGGCGCCGGGACCGTCCTGCTCGGTGATGAAGCGCTCGAGCCCCTCGATCACGACGACCGGCTCGCGCGAGTCCTTGGCGCGCGCGAGGTCCGCCGCGGCGGCTGCGGCGTCGGCGATCGCGAGCCAGGTCGCGCGCAGCGGCAGGCCCGAGGCGTCGCGGCGTCCCCGCCAATCGTCGAGCGGCGCGAGTCCCGCGAGCCCGATCGCGACGTCGGTCTGGCCGTGGCGCCATGCGCGCCCGAACGTGTCCGTGATCATGATCGCCGGTGCGCGGAGCGCATCCGCTGAGCCGCCGGCTCCGCTCGCGGCCCCACTCCTCGCGCCCGCGCCGGTAGCGCCCGCGCCGGTAGCGCCCACGCCAAGCTCGCGCAGGCGCGCCCGCAGCGAGCGCGCGGAGGCGTCGGGGTCGCGCGGCAGCAGCACGACCGTGTCGGCTCCTGCTGTGTTGGAGGCGTCGACGCCGCCGTTCGCGCATACGAGGCCGTGCCGGGTGCGACCGATGATCACGCCGTGCTCCGCGCGCAGCACCTCGGCGCACTCGTCGAGCACGACCTGCACGACGCGAGGATCCTTGCGCTGCTCGGCCGCCAGGCGCCGTGCGCGCTCGCCGGGCTTCACATCGGCAAGCGACACGATCGCCCCCTCGGCCTTCGAGACGACGGTGTGGGCGATCGCGAGCACCTGGTCGGAGGCGATCGCAGCCTCGCCGGCGGCCTCCGCGATCATGCGCGCGAGATCGTCTCCCGGGCGCACCTCGGGGATGCCGCGCAGGGTCCGCAGCGAGACGCTCACGAGGCCTCTGCCTCAGGCGCTGCTGGGGAGCGGGTCGCGATCGGCGCTCTCGTGGGCGAGCAGGACCGCGCGCGTGCGCTGCGCCCGCCCGGGACGATCGGCGAGGCGATCGCGCAGCGCCGCCAGGTCGGCGCCGGTGTCGACGTCGAGCAGCAGCGAGGGCAGCTGCTGCACGCGGCACTCCGCGCCCGCCGCGCGCGCGAGCTCGCGGTGGCGGGCGCAGCTGTCGGGGCCGAAGCTGGGCGCGAGCGCGAGCGGTGGCGCGAGCAGCAGGCCGTTGGTGCCGGTGCCGTGGCGATCGGGCAGGATCACGACGCGCGCGGCGCCGGACGCCTGCGCCTCGTCGCGGCGCAGCAGCGCTTCGAGCTCGAGCGGGTCGAGCGCGGGGCAGTCGCCCGGCACGCACAGCACCCGCTCGATGCCCTCCGCGAGCGCGTGCTCGATGCCCAGCTCGGCGGCCGCCGACTGCCCGCTCTCCTGCCTGTCGGCCACGACCGTCGCGCCGAGGTCGCGTGCGGCTAGCGCCACCGACTCCTCGGCGGTCACGACCACCGTCAGCGCGATCGCCTCGGCCTGCGCGAGCGCGGCCATCACGTCGGCGACCATCGCGGCCGCGAGCGCGAGGCGCAGCTGGTTGGCGATGCTCGCGCCGAGACGTTGCTTGGCCTGCGCGAAGCGCTTGACGGGGAGAATCGCAGCGGTGCGCACGGTTTCGCCAGAGCCTAGCTGGCGCGCGCTGCAGGGCCTGTACTGCTCAGCGCAGCGTCTGCGCGAACTCGAGCGTCCGTTCGGCGAGGCGCACGCGCCCGGCGTCGTCGCCCATGAACGTGTCGGTGCTCAGCGTGGGCAGGCCCGCCACCGGTTCGTCGGCGACGATGCCGTCGAGCAGATCGCCGTAGATCGCCGCCACTCCGGCGGCGTGGGGGCGCTGCCCGGCGTGCTCCATGAAGGACGCGGTCGGCCCCTTGAGGACCTCGCCGCCGACGATCGGGCTGACCGCGACGACGGGCGCGGGCGCGCGGCGCAGGGCCTCCTCCAGGCCCGGCACGGCGAGGATCGGCCCGATCGAGGCGAGCGGGTTCGAGGGCCCGATCACGATCACGCGCGCGACCGAGATCGCCGCGAGCGCCTGTGCGGTCGGCCGCGCCCTCTCCGCGCCGCGGAACTCGAGGCCCTCGATCGTGCCCCGCGCGCGCTCGCGGATCATGAACTCCTGGAAGGCGCACCAGCCGGACGCGTCGGTGCGCACCCACGTGCGTACGGGCTCGTCGCTCATCGGCAGCACCCGCGCGCGCAGGCCGATCGCGCCGCCGAGCCGCGCGAGCGCCTCCGTCGGCGACTCGCCGCCGGCGAGCATGCGGGCGCGCTCCATGCACCAGGCGAGATCGCGATCGCCGAGGTTGAACCAGACATCCACGCCAAGCTCGCGCAGCGCGTCCATGACCGTGAACGTGTCGCCCGCGAGCCCCCAGCCGCGCTCGTCGATCTTGCCGGCAAGCCAGAAGCAGACGAGGTCGGGATCGGGAGAGACGTGGGCGCCGTAGATCTCGATGTCATCGCCCGTGTTGGCGATCACGGTGAGGCTCTCGGCGCCGTATGCGTCGGCGACTCCGCGCGCGAGCTTCGCGCCGCCGGTGCCGCCCGCGAGCACGACTATCCCGTCCTCGCGCGCGGGCGAGCTCAACCCCACAGCTGCTCGGGCAGGCTCGTCAGGCGGATGCCAGCGTGGACCTTGTAGTTGGCGTTGACCGAGATCAACAGGGCCGTGAGGGACTCGGTCGTGCGCGACATCTCCAGGCGCCCGCAGTCCACGCAGCGCAGGCCCTCGATCCGTTCGATCAGCTCGGCCCCCTCGCCCTTGTCCGCGCGCGAGTCGCCGCAGACGAGCACATCCTGATCGAGGGGATGGTCGAGGTCGCTCAGCGAGGCCGCGCTGACCGTGTGCAGGGCAGAGATCACGCGCACGCCCTCGGGTGCCATCTCAGCGGCCTGCTGCGCCGCCGAGCCCTGCCACACGCCGAGCATGCGCGTCGCCTTGCCGCTGACTGCGGCGGCGAGCGGCACGCTCGCGTCGATCAGCAGTGTGCCGGGGGAGAGCGCGCGCTTGAGATCGGCGAGCGTCTCTGACTGGTTGCGGAAGGGAACGCTCAGGACCACGGTCGCCGCCGCCGCCGCGGCGCCGGCGTTGTCGAGACCCTCGAAGCTCCCGCCGGGCACGTGGCCGCGCGCGCGCTCGGCGGTGTCGCGCGCCCGCGCGGGGTCACGCGAGCCGATCACGATCGGCGTGCCGGCGCGGGCGAGCCTCAGTGCGAGGCCGTATCCGAGCGCGCCGGAGGCGCCGATCACCGCGACCGGGTCTGGGGGCGACGGAGGCACGGCGGCCGAGTATAGGCTTCGCCGAGTGAGGCTCGAGGGCAGGACGGCGTTCGTAACGGGTGGCGCGTCAGGGATCGGCGCGGCTACCGCGCGGCGCCTGGCCGGCGAAGGCGCGCGCGTGGCGATCGGCGATCTCGACGAGGCGGCGGCGCGTGAGGTGGCGGCCGAGCTCGACGGCTTCGCGTGCGCGATGGACGTCGCCGACGGGGTCTCGGTGCGGGCGGCCCTCGCCGCCGCAACGGCCGAGCTGGGCGACATCGACGTGCTCGTCAACAACGCCGGCACCGACCGCTTCGCGTTCTTCGTCAACACCGACGAGGAGCTGTGGGACTTCGTGCTCGGCGTCAACCTGCGTGGCGTGCTCGCGGTCACCCACGCCGTGCTCCCCGGCATGCAGCAGCGTCGCTCGGGAGCGATCGTCAACGTCGCCAGCGAGGCCGGACGGGTCGGCTCGCAGGGCTCGGCCGTCTATAGCGCGGCGAAGGCGGGCGTGATCGGGTTCACGAAGGCGATCGCCCGCGAAGCCGCGCGCTACAGGGTGCGCTGCAACGCCGTCGCGCCGGGTCCGATCGAGACGCCGCTGCTGAATGCCGCGCCGGCGATGCTCGGGGAGATCGGCGAGCGGCTCAAGCAGGCGATGGTCAACGCCACCGCCCTCGGGCGCAGCGGCGAGCCGGAGGAGGTCGCTGCGGCGATCGCGTTCCTCGCCTCCGAGGACGCGGCCTATGTGACCGGGCAGACGCTCGGCGTGAGCGGCGGCCTGTCGATGTGGTGAGCGGGGACGCACAGGAACCGCCCCACGCGGTGCGCGTGCGTGAGGTCGGGCCGCGAGACGGCTTCCAGAACGAGCCCGAGGTGATCGCGACCGAGCGCAAGGTCGAGCTCATCGACGCGCTCGCGCGCACCGGCCTGCGGCGCCTGGAGGCGACCAGCTTCGTGCGCCCGGACGTGATCCCGCAGCTCGCCGATGCGGCCGAGGTGCTGGCGCGCATCGACGTGCCCGCGGAGGTGAGCATCTCCGTCCTGATCCCGAACGAGCGGGGCCTCGACGCCGCGCTAGCGGTGCTCGCCGATGTGCCCGCGGCGCGCGGAGGAGCCTTCGACGAGGTCAACGTCTTCCTGTCGGCGTCCGAGACCCACAACCGCAAGAACATCAACCGCTCGATCGCCGAGTCCCTGAAGGGGCTCGAGTCGGTGCTCGCGCGCGCTCGTGCCGAAGGGCTGCGCTGCGAGGCGGTCATCTCCACCTCCTTCGGCTGCCCCTACGAGGGCTACGTGCCGGCGCGCGCGGTGCTCGACATCGCAGCGCGGCTGCGCGACGCCGGCGCCCAGGAGATCGGCTTCGGCGACACGACGGGGATGGCCAACCCGCGTCAGGTACAAGAGTTCTTCGCCTCCGCCGCGCCCGAGCTCGGCGGCGAGGTCGAGCTCACGGCGCACTTCCACAACACCCGCGGACAGGGCCTGGCCAACGTGCTCGCCGCGCTGCAGGTGGGCGTGAGCAGCTTCGAGTCGAGCTTCGGCGAGCTCGGCGGCTGCCCGGTGCCGCCCGGCGCGACGGGCAACATCGCCACCGAGGACCTCGTCTCGATGCTCCAGGAGATGGGCATCGAGACCGGCGTCGATCTGTCGGCGCTGCTCGCGTGCGCGCGTCGCGTGCAGGAGATCCTGGGCCGGCCGCTGGGCAGCCACACGCTCGTGGCCGGCCCCGTGCGCTGGCAGGAGGGCTAGCCCGCGAGCACCGTCTGCGCCTCGGCCTGCTGGCGCCCGCTGTCGCGCGCCGCCGAGATGCAGTACTCCTGCACCGCGACCTCCATCTCGAGCGTCTGCGCGAGCGCCGGGCGCGCCGAGGCGTCGATCACGCGCTTGGCGCGGCCCACCGCCACGTGGGAGTTGGCGAGCAGTTCGTCGACGAGAGCCTGTGTCACGGCCTCTAGCGCCTCCGGCGCAGCGACGCGATTGATCAGGCCGATGCGCTCGGCCTCCTCGGCCCCGATCGTGCGCGCCGTCATGATCAGCTCCTTGGCGCGGCCAAGCCCGACGACCGCCGGCAGTCGCGTCGAGCCGCCAACGTCGGGGATGATCCCGAAGCGAACCTCGGGCAGTCCCAGTTGCGCGTCCTCGGAGGCGACGCGCAGATCGCATCCGAGCGCGATCTCGAGCGCTCCGCCGACACACGTGCGGTGGATCTGGCAGACGACTGGCTTGACCATCTCTTCGCACAGGTTCGCGCACGCCAGGAACACGCTCCTGAAGCCGCGCAGCATGCCGCTCCCACCAGCGGTCCCGGCGAGCTCGACGAGGTCGACCCCGGCCGAGAACACGGGTCCTTCGCCGCGCAGGACCACACAGTGGACCGACTCCTCGGCGGCCGCCTCGCGCAGAGCGGCGCCGAGCTCGAGCAGCAGCTCCTGGTTGAGCGCGTTGCGCTTCTCGGGCCTGTTCAGCACGACGTGCCTGACATGTTCGCGGTCTTCGGTGACGACGATGCTCATCGCTGTGCTCCTCACGCTCGGATGGCCGCCGGGTCGCTGCCGGCGGCGTGCGCCGCTCAGCCTAGCGCCGCGGCGCCGTCGCTCGGGAAACGTTCCATGGCCGCGCTCGGGAAGCGTCGCCCGAGGGGAGCGCCGGGCGCGGGGGGCGTAATAGGCTGCGGTCTGCGGCCGGCGAACGGGTGCGCCCGGCGAAGGCGGATGCGGCCGGCGAGCCGATCAACACGAGCGGAGGTCAGATGGCGCAGCAGATCGAGAAGGTGGGAGTGCTGGGCGCGGGCCTGATGGGGCACGGCATCGCGCAGGTCGCGGCCGAGTCCGGCTATGAGGTGATCCTGCGCGAGGTCGACGATCAGACGCTCGAGAAGGGCCTCGCCAAGATCGAGAAGCAGCTCTCTCGCGCCGTCGAGAAGGGGCGGGCCACGCAGCAGGACACCGACGTAGTGCGCTCGCGGATCAAGGGCACGGTCCACTACCGTGATCTGGGCGACTGCGACCTCGTCATCGAGGCGATCACCGAGAGCCTGGCCCTGAAGCTCGAGATGTGGCGCGAGATCGACGAGATCGTCAAGCCCGAGGCGGTGTTCGCGACCAACACCTCGTCGTTGGCGGTGATCGACCAGGCCGCCGCGACGGGGCGGCCGGGGCAGTTCGTGGGCCTGCATTATTTCAACCCGGCGCAGGTGATGAAGCTCGTCGAGGTGGTGCGCTGCGTGACGAGCACCGACGAGGCGCTCGACACCGCGCTCGCGTTCGTGCGCTCGGAGGGCAAGCTCGCGATCCCCACGCAGGACAAGGCGGGCTTCATCGTCAACCGCCTGCTCGTGCCGTACATGCTCGACGCGATCCGCGCGTACGAGGAGGGCGTGGGCTCGGTGGACGAGATCGACGAGGCGATGAAGGCCGGCGCCGGACACCCGATGGGCCCGCTCACGCTCGCCGACTTCGTCGGGCTGGACACGCTGGGCTCGATCTGCGACGTGCTCTTCGACGAGTTCCGCGAGCGGCGCTTCGCGCGCCCGCCGACGTTGCGCAAGATGCTCAGCGCGGGGTGGTTCGGGCGCAAGAGCGGGATCGGCTTCTATGACTACTCCGGGCAGGAGCCAAAGCCCAACCCGGCCTTCTGAGTGAACGGAGCCACGTGAGCGACCCCTCCAGCCTGCGCGTGGAAGCCCGCGTGAACGCCCGCCGTCGGCGCCGCATCGCGCGCGAGAGCCGCCAGAGCCGCCACCTTCGGGGGCTGCCGCGTTGAGCACGAGGTCCACCGACACGGAGGCTTCCGACCTGCAGGAGGCTTCCGCGCGCGCTCTCGCCGGCGGGCCGCAGCGCCACCACGAGAAGGCCGCCGAGCAGGGCAAGCTCGCGGTGCGCGAGCGCGTTGCGCTGCTGCTCGACGAGGACTCATTCGCGGAGGAGGCGCTGCTGGCGAACTGGCAGGAGGAGGGCCTCGGCGCGGACGGGGTTGTTACCGGCGTTGGCACGGTCGAAGGGCGCGCGGTCGCGCTGATGGCCAACGACCCCACCGTCAAGGCGGGCTCGTGGGGACCGAAGACGGTCGAGAAGATCCTCCGCATCCAGGAACGCGCGCTCTCACTGCAGGTGCCGATGGTCTATCTCGTGGACTCGGCGGGAGCGCGCATCACCGACCAGGTGCAGATGTTCCCCGGCCGCCGGGGCGCGGGTCGGATCTTCCACAACCAGGTCAAGCTCTCGGGTGTCGTGCCGCAGGTGTGCGTGCTGTTCGGCCCGAGCGCGGCCGGCGGCGCCTACATCCCGGCGTTCTGCGATGTGGTGATCATGCGCGAGGGCAACGCCTCGATGTACCTCGGCTCGCCGCGCATGGCCGAGATGGTGATCGGCGAGAAGGTCACGCTCGAGGAGATGGGCGGCGCGCGCATGCACACGGGCGTCTCCGGCTGTGGGCACCAGCTCGTCGCCAGCGACGCCGAGGGTATCGAGCTGGCTCGCCGCTACCTCTCCTACCTGCCGGGAAGCTGGAGCCAGCAGCCCCCCGCGGCCCCGCCGCTGGCCCCGTCCGCGCCGCGCGACCCTCGCGCGATCGGTGAGCTGATCCCCGCGGACGAGAACAAGCCCTTCGACATGAAGGAGCTGATCGGCGCGGTGCTCGACGCCGGCTCGCTGCTGGAGATCCACCCCCGCTGGGCCCGCGAGCTGATCGTCGGCTTCGCGCGCCTGGAGGGCAGGGCGGTGGGGATCGTCGCCAACCAGCCCAAGCACAAGGGCGGCGTGCTGTTCAGCGACTCGGCTGACAAGGCCGCGCGCTTCATCTGGACGTGCAACGCGTTCAACGTGCCGCTGCTGTTCCTCGCCGACGTCCCCGGGTTCATGATCGGCACGCAGGTCGAGCGCGGCGGCATCATCCGCCACGGCGCCAAGATGATCAGCGCCGTCAGCGAGGCCACCGTGCCGAAGATCTCCGTGATCGTGCGAAAGGCCTACGGCGCCGGCCTGTACGCGATGGCCGGGCCCGCGTTCGAGCCGGACTCGTGCATCGCGCTGCCCAGCGCGTCGATCGCCGTCATGGGCCCGCAGGCCGCCATCAACGCCGTCTACTACAACCAGCTGCAAGCGATCGACGACGAGGACGAGCGCGCCGCCCGGACCGAGCAGCTGCGCGAGGAGTACGCGCAGGACATCGACATCCTGCATCTCGCCTCCGAGCTCGTCATCGACGCCGTCGTCGAGCCCGACCAGTTGCGCGCAGAGCTCGTGCGCCGCTTCGCGCACGCCGCCGCAAAGCAGCGCAACTGGCCCGCCAAGCACAACCCCGTGACGCCCGTCTAGC
>Ga0209040_10000249_pt1 | contig 39084 bp, 38 predicted proteins | sample BogFormECP12_OM3_FD_188240 | JGI IMG/M metagenome (GOLD analysis project Ga0209040, IMG submission 188240) | Bog forest soil microbial communities from Calvert Island, British Columbia, Canada - ECP12_OM3 (SPAdes) (version 2) | ecosystem: Environmental > Aquatic > Freshwater > Wetlands > Bog ... | reverse complement strand
CGGGCTGCCTCATCCCCGCCGGATCAAAAGGATACACCTCCCCGCCAACTACACCCGGCCCCGCGATCCACACCACTCGGCGAAGCCGTTCCGTCCAACACGCCGCTGCCCCGCACCAGCAGGCCGGAGACCAGCGACAGACCGATCAGCAGGTGGCCCCAACTCACCAGGAATGTCAGCACCGGGGCGATCGTCGGCGAGGTCAGCGGTGCATAGATATCGTGGAAAGTCTTGGTGTGCGCGAGGAACGTTGCCGCCGAGAAATCGGACGACAGCACCTGCCACGCGCCGGCATAAAGGAACGTCCAGCCCATCAGCAGCCTGAACGCCAGTACGAACCTCCTGTCCATCATGACGCCGTTCATTCCGATCCTCCTGCTCTGTCTTGGTTGCACACTGGGTGCAGACTAGCCGCACAGCGCCGGCCCGCATTGATATAGATCAACCCGGAATGAAGACCCGAACGCCTCCGATCCTGCTGCTATTGCTGTCTGCCGCCGCGTTGTTCTGGGCGATTCCATTCGCCTGGATGGCGGTGGCGAGCCTGCGTCCGGGCGATGCCGGTGCCGCGGACATCGCCTCGCTGTTTCCCGCCGGGCCGTTCAGCCTAACCAATTTCGCCGAGGCCTGGAGCTCAGGGCATTTCCCGCTCTGGTACCTCAACACCGTCCTGCTGTGCGGCGGCATCCTCGGCGTGCAGTGCGTGACGATCAGCCTGGCCGGCTACGCCTTCGCCCGGCTGCGGTTCCGCTACCGTGACACGCTGTTCCATCTGTTCCTGCTGCAGCTCATGCTGGTGCCGCCGATCCTGATCGTGCCGAACATGACGACGCTGGTGACGCTGCATCTCTACGACACGCTGCCCGGCGTGATGGCACCGTATTTCGCCTCGGCGTTCGGCGTGTTCCTGATGCGGCAGACCTTCCGCACCATCCCGCGCGACTATGAGGAGGCGGCGCTGGTGGATGGCGCCTCGCTTCCCACCATCATCTTCCGTGTGCTGCTGCCGCTGGCGCGGCCAGGGCTCGTCGCGTTCGCTATTGTGTCGGTGACGGCACACTGGAACGAGTTTCTCTGGCCGCTGATGGCGACATCATCGCCGGCCAATCAGGTGCTGACGGTGGGGCTTGCATCTTTCACCTCGGGCGCCGAGGCGGGATCGGAGTGGGGCGTGATCGCCGCGGGCACCTTCTTCGTCGCCGCGCCGCTGCTGGTGGTGTTCCTGGTGTTCCAGCGCAGGTTCGTCTCCAGCTTCACTTTATCCGGGATCAAGTAGGGGGAATGGTCATGCATCGTATTTTTGCGCTGTCATTGCGAGGAGCGCAGCGACGAAGCAATCCCGGTCGAGATTGCTTCGTCGCCATGCTCCTCGCAATGACAGTAGCGTCTGGTGCAGCGCAGGCCGCCACCGAGATCGATCTGTTCTTCCCGGTCCCCGTGCAGGGCAAGCTCGCCGTCGAGATGCAGCGGCTGGTCGAGCAGTTCGACAACGACCACGCCGATATCCACGTCACTGCCGTCTATACCGGCAACTACGATGATACCAACCTGAAGACACGTGCCGCCATCCAGGCCGGTCATCCGCCTGGCGCGGTGATCATGAGCGCCAACTTCATCCGTGAATACGCGATCAACAACGACGCGATGTCGCTTGACGAACTGATCGCCAAGGATGGCCAGACGCCGGCCCAGTTCATGGACCTGTTCTGGCTGGCGCTGAAGCTGAATGCCACCGAGCAGGGACACGTCTACGGCGTTCCGTTTCAGAACTCCACGCCATTGCTCTACTACAGTGTCGATGCATTCAAGGAAGCCGGTCTCGATCCCGACAGGCCACCGGTCACCTGGCAGGACTGGGTGGACGACTTGCGCAAGCTGACCAGGCACGACGGCAGCACCACGACCCGCTGGGGTCTGATGTTCCCGGGCACCTATGACTATCTCGGCTGGATCACCAGCGCCCTCGTGATGTCGAACGGTGGCGAGTACTACAATCCCGGCTACGGCGGCGAGGTCTATTACACCGCGCCCAGCACGATCGGCGCGGTTCGGCTGATCGACGCCATGGTGCACAAATGGCATGTGATGCCGGAAGGCGTCACCGATGCCAACGCGGTGACCACGGCGTTCTTCCAGGGCCGTACCGCGATGATGATCCTGTCCACCGGCTCGCTCTCGTTCGTGCGCGAGAACATGAAGACGCCATACCGCACCGCCTTCCTGCCGCGCAGTCTGGTGAACGCCGCGCCGATCGGTGGGGCCAGCCTGATCATCCCACGTGGCAACAGCGCCGACCGGCAGGCGGCCGCCTGGACGCTGATCAAGTGGCTGACCAGCCCGGAGATCGCCGGCGGTTGGAGCCGCTTCACCGGCTATTTTGCCCCGCGGATCGCCGCCTATGACCTGCCTGGAATGAAGACCTTCATGGCCGAGCATCCTGACGCCAAGGTGGCGCTGGACCAGCTTGCCTATGCGCGCGGCTGGTTCGCCACCTACAACACGGTCGGCGTGCGCAGGGCGCTAGAGGACGGCGTGCAGGCGGTGCTGTCCGGCAAGGCGACGCCCGAGGCGGCGATGGCGATGGCGCAGAAACAGGCCGATTCCCTCATGCAAACGTACGTGGAACAAACCGCCCTGAAAATGCCAGAATAGGCGCTCCAGTCCGAAGGAGCGCCGCCCCATGCTGATCTGCCAACTCACCGACCTGCACGTCCGGCCGGTGGGACAACCCGCCAATCGCGTGTCCGAAACCAACATGTTCACCGAGCGGGCGTTCCGGGCGGTGGCGAGGCTCGCCCCACGCCCCGACGTGGTGGTGATCACCGGTGACCTGGCCGAGTGTGGCCTGGACACGGAATACGCCAACGTGAATCACCTGTTGCGCAAGCTCCCGCCGGTTCCGGTGTTCGTCATCCCCGGCAACCATGACCGGCGGGACAACCTGCGCGCGGGGCTGAAGCACCTGCCCGGCGTCATTGCCGACCCACACTACGTCCAGTACGCGGTGGACGATTACCCGGTCCGGCTGGTGATGCTGGACACGCTGGTGCCCGGGTCCGCCCATGGCGAACTACGAGCCGAACAGCTCGCATTCCTCGACCGCACCCTGGCCGCGGTCCCCGACAAGCCCACCATCGTCGGTATGCATCACCCGCCGTTCGCGTGCGGTATGGCCCACATGGACAAGATCAACCTGCGCAACGCGCCGGAATTCGCGGCGATCATCGCCCGGCACCGGCAGGTCGACCGGATTATCTGCGGCCACCACCACCGGCCGATCGTGGCACGGGTGGCACACGCCATCGCCTCGATCTCGCCCTCGGTCGCGCATCAGGTCGAGATGTCGCTGGATCCGCACGATTCGGGTGCCTTTGTCTTCGAGCCACCCGCCTTTCAGCTCCACCTCTGGACCGCGGCCGATGGCATTGTCTCCCACACGGTCTATGTCGAGGATTACCCGGGCCCATATCCCTTCCTCATCGACCCACAGTATCCCGGCAAGGCCTGAGCTACTCTATATTGTGGTCCACAGTCACGGGAACGTGGTTTCCCGGCTGCCTCGGCATGCCCACATGGGTACTTTAGCGGATTTGCCACCGTTGAGTGGCAGGCCCAGCGCCCCTTTCTTACGCGAAAGTCATTTGCGTTTCACAACTGCAAGTGGTATATTGAGCAATGCTACAGCGAGGGCTAACGGCGATTCTGGACAGCGCGGCCGCGGTCGCCTTGCCAGTGACGCTGCTTGCGCTGACCGTTTCCGCCGTGATCGTGGTGGCGGGCTGGAGATGGCGTCGCTACCTGCTGCAGCGGCAGGGCCGGCCGATTGACACCGACCGCATCGAACTCAGCCAGACCCCGTTCGCTGCTGGCGTGTTGGATGTCGCCGCGGAGACTATGGCTGTCATGCGGCGATTCGAGGGCCTCGCCGCCCAACGGTTCGTCACGTTGGAACTGGCGGTTCAGCCAGAGCTCGCCGTCCGCACCGATCCTCACGCCTTCCGGGAAATCCTCGGCGACCTTGTGGCGCGCGCGATCGAGCAGTCAGCCTGCGAGCGCGTCTTGCTTGGTGCAGCGCGCATCGGTGGCCGCGTGCAGATCAGTGTGTCGGACGACGGGGTGCATGCCGATCGGGCATTGCGGCAAAGCCAGCTACGAGCGGCGGAGAGCCTCGCTGCCTTGCAGGGCGCCACGATGGAGGTCGACGCCCGGACTGGACAGGGAACCACTGTTGTCCTGCGGTTGCCGGCCGGTGCGACCAGCCGGCAACCAGGGGCCGAGGCCGGGGCACTTGACCCGGCCAGCATCTGGGCACCGGCTCAGAGGGCGCGCGAGGATAGCGGCGCCGAGCGGTAGTGGAGCCGGCGCTGCCCGCCCCGAGTCGTCAGGCGGCGGGCTGGTAATGACGTTTGCGTCCCTGGCTCCCGGATTATGATGGTCCGGGGAATACCGGTGCCCGCTACGGTGTCATTGTAGGTGCGGCCCGGCACCGGTGCCGGGCGCGGAGGATGGAATGGCGGCTGCGGATCGGCCGATCTCTACCGACGAACTGCAAGCTTACGTCGATGATCGGCTCGATGCGGATGGTCGGCGGAGGGTCGAACACTATCTGGATACCGAGCCCGAAGCGGCGCGGCAGGTCGCAGCTTATGGTGCCCAGCGGGCCGGACTTCGCGAGGCGTTCGCCGGCCATGCGGCCGAACCGATCCCCCCCGCGCTCAACCTCAGCCGGCTGCTGGAGGCGCGCCTGGAGCGACGGCCCGCCTGGTGGCGGGCAGCCGCTGCGATCGTGCTGTGCCTTGGCTTGGGCGGCGCAGCAGGCTGGTATCTGGCAGCATCTCCGCGGCCAAGCCGCATCGACCTGGCGGTATCGCTGTTGCAGCAACAGGCGATGGCGAGCCATACGGTGTACGCCGCTGACGGCCGCCACCCGATCGAGGTGACCGCCGCCGAGAGCGATCACCTGTCGCAGTGGCTGTCGAACCGGCTGCGGCGCAGCGTGGCACCGCCAGACCTGAGTGCGCTCGGCTATCGGTTGCTGGGTGGGCGCCTGCTCGCGACCGAACGCGGCGGCGCCGCGGCGCTGTTCGTCTATGACGACGCGCAGGGCAACCGGATCAGCGTGCTGCTGCGTCCCATGGCGCCGGAGTTGTCTGCCACACGCACCGACATTGCTCAGGGACCGCTGACTGGCTGCACCTGGATCCACGGCGGCATGGGCTACGCGGTGGTCGGGGCGGCATCTGACCAGACATTGGATCAGATCTCCGATCAGATCAGCCGGCAGGCAGGCAAGGCAGGATAGCGACCGGAGCGCATTCGCGTGGCCAATGCTGTTCGGCGTGCGTGTGCCTGCATCACGTAATTGTTACAGTGTGACGATTACGTCAGGCTGCGGGAGCGGCCGGTGGCGGCTGGTCTGTGCACGGCGGCGCTTTCCGGTTTGCGCGGGGGTGACGCTATAGTCCCCGCGTCGAGGGGGAAAACATCATGGCGCGAGTCGATTGGCCGATCGCCAGAAGCGTGTTGCTGCTGTGCTGTCTGTTGACCATGCCCGGTGCCGCCGATTCGCCGCAGCCTGGCAAGGTGCTCGACGAAGCGCGGCAGGCCGGCCGCAGCGCCGCGTCACTGCCGCCGCCCACGGAGGACTATTTCCGCGACATGGATGGCGGCGTCGATCTCAAAGTCGACGCGGATACCAAGCTCAACCCGGTGCTCGGCCGCAACACCTGGCTGGTGTGGACCGGTGGCAACGACCGGTTCTGGGACAAGATGACCGGCTATACCTTCGGCGCGTTCGACCTGCTGAAGATCGTCGCCTACGACCCGGGCAAGCCGATCGACCGCGCCGCGCGATGGAACAAGATAGGGCTGATCAACGAGCCGTGCATGCAAGCGCCGAGTGCGCCCGATCCGAATCGCTTCGGCCTGATGTTCGATGTGCGCAAGGCCGGCTGTCCGGCCGATCCGTTCGAGGACGAGACGAAGTATCCCGGCGTGAAGACCGGCGCACGCGGCACTACCGTGCCGGTCGGTTCGCTGTATGGCTATGCCAGCGGCATCGTCGGCCTGCGGCTGTTCCCCAATCCGGACTTCGACGATGCGGCGAAGGCGAAGTGGGACGCGGTGAAGTATTTTGGCGGCGACGATTCGCTGGTGCGGCCGTACCGCGTCGGCATGTCGTGCGGCTTCTGCCATGTCGGACCGAGCCCGGTGCATCCGCCGGCCGATCCGGCCAATCCGCAATGGGCCGATCTCAGCTCCACTGTGGGCGCGCAGTACATGTGGGTGGATCGGCTGTTCATCTACCGCCGCAACCCCGACAACTACTTCTTCCAACTCGTGCACACCTACCGGCCGGGCGCGATGGACACCTCGCTGGTCTCCACCGACAACATCAACAATCCGCGGACGATGAACGCGGTGTACAGCCTGGGCGACCGGTTGCAGCAGGCGCTGCGCTGGGGACACGAGACGCTGGCCGACGGACAGCTCAACAACAAGCAGTTCAACGACTATCTCGCCAGCGGGCCGCTGACGAAGTTCTTCCAGAAGCCGAACACCTCCTGGGCGCCGCGAGTGCTGAAGGATGGATCCGACTCGGTGGGGGCGCTGGGCGCGTTGAACCGCGTCTATCTGAACATCGGACTGTTCAGCGAGGAATGGCTGCTGCATTTCCGCCCGGTGATAGGCGGCAAGCCGATCACGCCGATCCCGATCGCGACCGCGAACAAGAACTCCAGCTACTGGCAGGCGACGGAAGCCTGGACGCCACACACGGCGTGGTTCTTTCTCCAGGCGGCGAAGCCGGATCGGCTGAAGGATGCGCCGGGTGGGGCGAAATACCTGACCGCTGATAGCGCGGTGCTGGATCGCGGCAAGACGCTGTTCGCCGAGACCTGCGCGCGCTGCCATTCCAGCAAGCTGCCGAAGCCTGCCGTCGGGCTGGATCCGTCCGGCTGCGCCGGGCCTGGCTACCTGGAATGCTGGAACAAATACTGGGCGTGGACGCAGACGGAGGGCTACAAGAAGCAGATGCGCGCCATCGTCAGCGCCCCCGACTTCCTCGACCACAACTTCCTGTCGACCGAAGCGCGGGTGCCGGTGACGCTGCTGCAAACCAATGCGTGCAGCCCGCTGGCGACCAACGCACTGGCCGGCAATATCTGGGACAACTTCTCGTCGCAATCCTACAAGACGCTGCCGTCGGTTGGCACGATCACGGTGCATGATCCGTTCACCGGCAAGCCATGGAAGTACACCATGCCGGCGGGCGGGCGCGGCTACACGCGGGTGCCGTCGCTGATCAGCCTGTGGTCCACCGCGCCGTTCCTGCTCAACAACACGGTGGGGGAGGACAAGTTCGAGCAGGACCCGTCGGTCGATGCGCGGATGCGCGTGTTCCAGGCCTCGATCGAGCAGATGCTGTGGCCGGAGAAGCGCAAACGCGACCCGGTTTTGGGTAACGGGAATCCGGGAGACCCGATCTACGAAATCGACCGCACCACCGAGCGCAGCTATATCAGCATGCCGAAGGACTACGTGCCAGAGTCGCTACGGGCGATCTCGGCCACGACGAGTCGGCTGCTGCCGTCGCTGTTCCGGCCTGACGGCGGCATTACGATCGGACCGTTCCCCAAGGGCCTGCCGGTCAACTTGCTCTCCAACCTGCAGCCGCTGTCGGAGAGCAGCAATCCGATCGAAAAACTGCGGCACGCGGAGCGGATGCTGCGGTTGCTGGTCGATCTTAAGCTGTACCTCATCTCGCTGCCGAAGGAGGCGACGGACGAGCAGATGGTGAGCGGCATTGCACAGAAGATGGGATCGACGCTGCTGGCGCTGAACAAGTGTCCGGACTTCGAGGTCAACCGCGGGCATTACTTCGGCACTGGCCTGGTCCCTGGCGAACCGGCACTCAGCGACAGCGACAAGCGCGCGCTGATCGAGTTTCTGAAGACGTTCTAGCCGCATTGCGATGGACGACTACGACTACGTGATTGTCGGTTCGGGGGCCGGCGGCGGCACGCTGGCGGCGCGGCTGGCGGAAGCGGGCATGCGCGTCGTGGTGCTGGAGGCGGGCGGCGATCCGCGCGAAGGTCCCGGCCTGCCGGAAGATTACGATGTGCCCGCGTTCCATCCGCTTGCTTCGGAAAACCCTGCCATGTGCTGGGATTTTTTCGTGCAGCACTACGCGGACGAGGCACGGCAGCGCCGCGACTGCAAGCTGCAGCCGGACGGCATCTTCTACCCGCGTGCCGGGACACTTGGCGGCTGCACGGCACACAATGCAATGATCCTGATGGCGCCGCACGATTCCGATTGGGATGGCATCGCGGCCCTGACTGGTGATGCATCGTGGCACGCGGCAAACATGCGGCGCTATTTCCAGCGATTGGAGTCATGCCGATACCACCCGGCGTGGCACGCCATGTCGCGATTGGGCCTCGACGCAACAGGGCATGGCTGGGACGGCTGGTTGCCGACCGAGTGCGCCACACCGTGGCAGGTGCTCGAGGACCGGCGGCTGATCGCGACGCTCACCGAGTCCGCGTTCGGGGCACTGCACGGATCGTCGCGGCTGATGCGGACGCTGCGGCGACTGCTACAGTCGCGGCTGGATCCAAACGACGAACGCCTGCTGCGGCGTAATGCCGACGGTCTCTGCTTCACGCCGCTCAGCACGGATCGGCACCGGCGGAAGGGAACGCGCGAACGTCTGCTCGATGTCGCGGCGTGCCATCCGGACCGATTGCGGATCGAGCTGAATGCACTGGCGACCCGCGTGCTGTTCGATGGCGACGATCGCGCCATCGGCATCGAATATCTGAAGGGCGAGCGCTTGTACCGCGCGCATCCCGGCGCCTCGGCCAGCCCAGGCGAACAACGCGTCATCCACGCCGGACGCGAGGTGATCCTGGCGGGCGGGGCGTTCAATACGCCACAACTGCTGATGCTGTCCGGAATCGGGCCGCGCGAGTCGCTTGAGCGTCACCGCATTGCAGTGCGGCGTGATCTTCCCGGCGTCGGCCGCAACCTGCAGGATCGCTACGAAATCGGCGTGGTCAATCGGATGGCCAAGCCGTGGCGTGTACTGGACGGCGCGGACTTCATCCGCGATGACCGGCTGTTCGGCGAATGGTCGCGCCACCGGACCGGCATGTATGTGTCGAACGGTGCCGCGCTCGCGGTGTCACTGCGGTCGCAGCCGGATCTGCCGGTGCCCGACCTGTTCTGCATGGCGCTGCTGGCTAAGTTCAAAGGCTATTTCCCCGGCTATTCGCGCGTCATTGCCGAGCATCACGACTACCTCACCTGGGCGGTGCTGAAGGCGCACACCAACAATCGCGCCGGCAAGGTTACGCTGCGCTCGGCCGACCCGCGCGACATGCCGCTGGTGGACTTCCACTATTTCGAGGAAGGTACCGACAAAGCAGGCGAAGACCTGAAGTCTGTGGTGACCGCGCTGCGCTTCGTTCGCCGGATGACGAAGGAGCTGAAGCAGTCGGGTCTGATCCAGCAGGAGGAACTGCCGGGTGAGGCCGTGCAGACCGACGCACAACTTGCCGACTACGTGCGCGACAATGCATGGGGCCACCACGCGTCCTGCTCGTGCGCGATCGGACCGCGCGAGACGAACGGCGTGCTCGACAGCCGGCTGCGGGTGCATGGCGTCGAACGGCTGCGGGTCGTCGATGCCTCGGTGTTTCCGCGCATCCCCGGCTTCTTCATCGTCGGCGCGGTGTACATGGTGGCGGAGAAGGCCGCGGACATGATCTTGGCGGATGCGCAGGCGAGGTGATGGGTTTCGCTGCGCTCAACCCATCCTACGCGCTACGCGCGGGCATGTACGATTGTAGGATGGGTTGAGCGCAGCGAAACCCATCGATCAACCCACAGTGAGGTACGGCAGCGTTGGTAGGAAGCAATACGCGCCCCCACCACGCAATGAGATCGCGCCGTCATGCCAAGCGTGGCGCGTTCAGAACTGCAGCGTGAAGTCGATCAGCCGGGCCTTGTCCCAGTATACCTTGCCCAGATACAGGCCGGGCGGCTGGATCAGCCGGATCTCATCGCGGATCCAGTGCGCCACCATCGATGTCTCGGAGTAGTCCAGCACGATGCATTCCTTGCCATCCAGCCAGCTCGGCGCCTTGTAGACCTTGGCGATGATGGCATTGAGGCCGAACGGCCCGATGCGATTGCGCAGCAGACCGGCCTTGGCGTCGAACACCTTGCCCTGCCAGGCGAACACACCGACGAACTTGGCGATCTCCGGGCTGAACACGGTGCCGGGCGCAACGATGGCGGTGCCATCCGCCTGACCGTCCGGGATCGGACCGGGCTCGCTCTGGGTGAACAGGGCATCGAGTTCGGTCTGCGACATCTTGAGCAACTGTGGTACGTCGTACGGCATGGTCTCCTCCCTGATGCGCGCACAACTTACGCCTGCGACAATCTGCTGTGCAATCGTCATCCGTCGCGCTCGCGGGCACTCTGTTGCTGCCGGAGGATGTACGCGCCGCCCAGCAATGAAGCGGCGAGCACAATGGTCAATGTCGAGACGGCAGCGATGGTGGGATCGATGGCAAAGCGCAGGTCGTCCCACATGCGGCGGGGCAAGGTGATCGCACCCGACCCGGACAGAAACAGTGCCACAATCAGTTCATCGAACGAGGTGATGAAGGCGAACAGCGCGCCGACCAGCACGCCGGGACGGATCAACGGCAACGTCACCTGGCGGAAGGTTCCCCACGGCGTCGCGCCGAGACTGAGCGCCGCCCGCTCCAGCCGACGGTCCAGCCCCGCGAGGCTGGCACTCACGCTGGTCACCACGAACGGCACCGCGAGACAGGTGTGCGCAAGCACCAGGCCGGCCGGCGTTCCGACCAGCCGATAGCGCGCGAACACATAGTAAATGCCGATCGCCACCACGATGCCAGGCACGATCAGCGGCGACAGGATCAGCGCGCCGACGGCGACGCGCATCGCCCGCGGCAGTCGCGCCAGACCGAGCGAAGCGAGCGTGCCGAGCGCGGTGGCCAGCACGACGACGCAGGCGGCGACGGCGAGGCTGAGCCAGGTGGACGCCAGCCAATCGCTGCTGTCCAGGTAGGCTCGGTACCAACGAATGCCGAAGGCAGGCGGTGGGAATGTCAGATAGCTCGCCGACGAAAAGGACAGCGCGACAACGATGAGGATCGGCAGCGCCAGGAACGCCAGCACCAGCACCCAGCACAGGTTGAATGCAAAGCGGCCGATCATTGCGTGGCCGTGCGCAGGACATCCCGCACCCCCGGCAACCGTTGGAACACCAGGATCAGCAGCAGCGTGGTGGCGAGCAGTGCTACGGACAGGCATGCGGCGTAGGGCCAGTTCAGCAGGTCCACCTGCTGTGCGATCAGCATCGACAGCATCAGGTCGCGGGGCCCGCCGACCAGCGCCGGCGTGATGTAGAAGCCGAGCGACAGAACGAACACCAGCAATGCGCCCGCCGCGACGCCGGGAATCGACAGCGGCAGCACGACCTGAAGGAACACTCGCCAGGGTGGTGCTCCGAGACCCGCGGCGGCGCGCAGCAACGCGCCGTCGATCTGCCGCAGCACGCTGGCGATCGGCAGGATCATATAGGGCAGCAGGATGTGGATCATCGCGATATGCACGGCGAACGGTGTGTTCAGCAGCTTCAGCGGCGCGTCGATCAAGCCACTGGCGATCAACGTCTCGTTGACCAGGCCCCTGCGGCCGAGCAGCACCATCCAGGCATAGCTGCGCACCAGAACGCTGGTCCAGAATGGCAGTAGCACGATGATCAGCACGAACGTCGCGGCGCCTCGTCGCAGCCGCGACAGCGCGAGCGCCACCGGATAGCCGAGAGCCAGCGCGCCGAGTGTGACGACGAGAGCGGTACGCAGCGTGGTCCAGAATACCTCCAGGAAAACAGCGTCGCCGGCGAGCCGGCGGTAGTTCTCCAGCGTCCAGCTAGGATCGGCGACGCTGCGCAGCAGCATAGATGCCAGCGGCAGCAAGTAGAACGCCACCATGTAGCAGGCGAGCGGCGCGACCAGCAGGAAGGGCGCGAAACGCTGCGAGGTCACGCGTCGCACCGGCACCGACGCGATAGCGACAGTGCCCATGCGTCAGACGATAACGGTGTCGGCGACCGACCAGGCGAGCTCGACGCGTTCGCCGGCAACGCGGCGCCGGATCGTGGCGCTGGATGGCTCCTTGAGAACGATCGAGATGCCGCCCTCGCACTGGCACAGATAGCGACAGCGTTCGCCGGCAAACACAGTCTCGACAATCGTTGCCATCACGCGGTTCTGGCCGCCCAAATCGCGCTGCGGTTCGGCAAAGCGAATGCGCTCGGGTCGCATCGCCAGAGTCACGGCCTCGCCCGGCGGCATGCGCGTCTGTGCCGTTGCACGCAGCATCGAACCGCCGCAGTCGGCAACCACCATGCCGTTCTCGCCGCCGCGCACCACGCCCGGCAGGAAGTTGGACTCGCCGATGAACGATGCGACGAAGCGATCGCACGGCCGGTCGTAGAGGTCCTCCGGCGTGCCGACCTGCGCGATCAGCCCCTCGTGCATCACCGCCACACGATCCGACATCGTCAGTGCCTCTTCCTGATCGTGCGTGACGTACACGAAGGTGATGCCAAGATCGGCATGCAATCGACGCATTTCCAGTTGCAGGCTCTCGCGCAACTGCTTGTCGAGCGCGCCCAGCGGTTCATCCATCAGCAACAGACGCGGGTGGAACACGATGGAGCGTGCCAGCGCGACGCGCTGCTGCTGGCCGCCGGATAGCTGGCGCGGATAGCGGGCCTGGTAGCCCGGCAGGCGCACCAGCTCCAGGCTCTCCGCCACCAGCCGCGCGCGCGTAGCGCGATCGATGCCGCGCTGCTTCAGCGGAAATCCGATGTTGTCCGCCACGGTCAGATGCGGGAACAGCGCGTAGTTCTGGAACACCATGCCGATGTTGCGCTTGTGCGGTGGCAACGCGACCACCGAGCGTCCATCGATGGCGATGTCGCCGGCGGTCGGTGCTTCGAAGCCGGCGATCAACATCAGCGTCGTGGTCTTGCCGGAACCGCTCGGTCCCAGCAGCGTCAGGAACTCTCCTGAACGGATGTCGAGCGAGACGCCACGCACCGCGCCGACGTTGTCGAACCGCTTTTCGATACCGGACAGGACGACGGAAGCGCCCTGGAACGCAGCCGTCTGTCCGGTAGCCAGCAAAGCGGTTCCGTCCATGTCAGGCCAGGATCCACTTGTTCCAGCGGCCCACGACCACGTCGCGGTTGTCCACCCACCAGTCGTAATCAAACGGCACCAGCTGGGACTTGATCGCCGGCGCACTCGGCAGCACCGACAACTGCTGCTCGGTCAGATACTCGGCCGACTTGTTGTTCACGAAGCCATACGGGATCAGCATCGACAGCCGCGCCTGCGAAATCGCCAGTGTGCTGAAGGCGATGAACTTCATCGCGTTGGCCTTGTTCGGCGAATTCTTCGGCACCGCCCAACAGTCGCGTTTCAGCAGACCCTGCGGCCAGCTTATCGCCGCCGGCACTCCCGCCGCCTGGATCGCCGCGATACGGCCGTTCCACACCGATGCCAGCACCACCTCGCGGTCGCTGAGCATCTGCACCGGCACCGCGCCGGTCTCCCACCATTTCACCACGCTCGACTTGATCTTGTCGAAGCTCGCGAACGCCTTGTCGATGTCGAGCGGATACAGCTTGTCGGGCGGCACGCCCGCCGCCATCAGCGCGAATTCCAGCTCCGGCGTCAGTGGGCCATCGCCGGTCAGCGTGCGATCGCCCGGAAACTTCTTGGTGTCCCAGAAATCGGCCCATCCGGTCGGCACCGCGCCCTTGAACGCGTCGGTGCGGTACGCCATCACCTCGGACCACACCAGCATGTCGAGCGAGTAATCGTTGCGGTAGAGTGGATTGATGTTGTCCACATCGACCGGCTCGTAGTCGATCTTCTCGAAGTAGTCGCCCTTCTTCATCATGTTCTTGACGCTGGAGGGGCCGAGTTGGACGACATCCCATTCGACGTTGCGGGTATCGACCATCGCCCTCACCTTGTTGAGGTCGGCGCCAGGAAAGTCGAGTGTCTTCACGCCGCTCAGTTTCTCGAACGGCGCGAAATAGGCGGCGCGTTCCGCATCTTGCGCGGTGCCGCCATAGGCCGCGATGCGCACCTCGCCCGTGCCCTTCAGCTTCTCCGGGATCGAGGTGATCGATGGCATGTTCGCCGGCGGTGTAGTTTGCGCGACGCTCCGCGTGCCGCCGAGTGCGGTCATGCCCGCGGTGGCCCAGGCGGCGAGGCCGAGGAAGCGGCGGCGGCTGTGGTCAGATGTGGTCATGGCTGCGCTCCTGATCAGAACTCATGTCAGTTTTTCTCCGGCGCCGGAGCCGGAGAACGGCGTCGGTATCCACCACTCGTCACCACGCGCAGTGGAAATGTATTCGGGCCACCGTAGATCCACCGGCGGAACGAAATCGCGGGGCAGCAGCGGCGCCACCCATTTCGTGCCGCCGACGCCGCCACCGGTGCGTTCGTTGAACTCCGCCTTGGCACGTTCGAGGATGTCCGGATGCGCCAGCAGATCGAGGAATGACGCGGCCAACGTCTTCGCAGCCAGAAACAATCCCGGATCGATTGCCGCCGGCAGCCCGCCCAGCGCGTTGCGACACCATGCGGGGTACTCGTAACTGTCGTCGGCGGGACGCAGGGTGGGCCGCATAGTGAACACCCGCGCTGCCGGCGCGTGCCAACTGTACTCCACGTAGTCATCGGCGCCGATATGGAACTGCCCGGGCGGCAGGCTGCGCCGTTGCAATGCTTCGAACTCCGCCGGCGGCGTCAGGCGCTGATTGTCGGCGACAAACGGATCGTCCATCGGCGCGATCCCGAGATTCGTCTGGATCGCCTGGCCGAATTTCCGCGCCTCGTCATCGAACGCCGCTGCGCCGATCGCCTCCATGTTGCGATATGCCAGATCGATCATGGTACTGTTCGGCAGGCCGACCCGGGTCTTCGTCACCCATCGCACCGATGCCTGACAGCCGCACGACGCCGCGGCGTGACGCGCGTTGTTGGCCAGCACGTTGAAGATCTGCTGCTGCACCGCCAACGACGGTGAGCGCCAGGAATACTGGATCTGGCTGAACCGCGGCGGCAGGTTGTCGGACGTCGCGTCACCGCCGGCCAGGATGAACTCGTTCAGCGTCCAGGCGCCGGCATGCGGATACATCGCCTCCTTGGTGTATTTCGTCGTGGTATACATCAGGCACAGAGCGTCGATCGCGCCAGGGCAGCGCGCCGCGGCATGCGCCGAGGTGCGGATCGGCAGCAGCGACTTGTCGATCCATTGTTCGGGGGTCAGCGTCTCGAAGGTGATCACCACGCTCCAATACGCGCCGCACTGGGTTTCACCCTGCACCGTGTTGGTGGTGTGCGGATGGTAGCCGATGAAGGCATCGCAGCCGTCGTAGTAGCCCTTCGCGGCGTGCACCGGCTTGGAGCCGCATACCTTCTCTGCCGGCTCACCGAAGAACTTCAGCGTGCCGCGCAGTCCGTGCTGCTGCATCGCCGCCTTGGTCGCCAGGATGCCGGCAACCGCGGCCGAACCGAGCGACGAATGCGGATCGGTGTGGCCGGCGGTCCACGGATGCAGCCCCTCGCGCGGCGCCTTGTACGGCACCACCTGCTGTGACTGACCCGGCACCGCGTCGTATTCCGCGTAGCTGCCCAGCACCGGCGAGCCGCTGCCCCAGGTCGCGGTAAAGGCGGTCGGCATGCCCCCCGAGCCTTGCTCCACCGCAAAACCGTCGGCCCGCAACAGGTCGCAATAGGCGCGTGACGACTTGTATTCCCGCCAGGCAGGCTCGGCAAAGTTCCAGATCGTCTTGTTGAAGTCGGACAGCCGTGCGCGGTTGGCCTCGATCCAGGCGACGGCGGATTGTTGTGTTGGGTCCAGCGCCATCCCGTCCCTCCTCCCTCAGAATTCGAGGAGGTTATCCCGGAAATGGCGATGGGTGTAAGCCGATCGGACCAGGCCGCGATCCTGCAACGCCGGCACCAGCCCGTCCTCCACCTCCGCCAGGGTGCGACGGTTGACATTGGGCAGCGAGAACAGGAAGCCGTCGCCGCCGGCTTCCTCCATCACCTCGCCCATCTGCGCCGCGACCGCATCGGGCGTGCCGACCAGTTCGACCGACAGTGCGGCGGTGTTGTGGTCCATCATCGCCTCGCGCAACGTCTTTCCGGCGTATTTGCGGCGGAATTCATCGAGCGTCTGCTGATGGCCGTTGGTGGTGACATCGTCCGGTAGCGGCTGGTCGAGATCGAACCGCCCGAAATCGATGTTCGTAATTTTGCCGAGAAACGCCAGCCGTTGCGGAATCTGCGCCTCGGCGCGCGCGGCACGCAGGCGCTTCTTTTCCAGTGCCTCGTCCGCGGTCTCGCCGATGATCGGCGCCACCAGGAACAGCACCTTGCACGACTCCGGATCGCGGCCGTGCGCCACCATGCGTGCGCGCACATCGTCGCGATACGCCTTCATGCCCGCAACGCCCTTGGTATGTGCAACAATCGTGTCGGCATATTGCGAAGCGAACTGGCGCCCGCGCGGCGAGCCGCCGGCCTGCGCGATCACCGGCTGACCCTGCGGACACGGCCCCGAGTTCAGCGGCCCGCGCGTCTTGTAGAAGCGGCCTTCGAAATTCACCGCATGGACCTTGGTGTGATCGACCAGAAATCCGCTGTGCCGGTCGGCGATGATCGCGCCAGGTTCCCACGACGCCCAGAGCCGCCGGCACACCTCCATGTATTCGTCGGCCATGTCGTAGCGCAGGTCGTGCTCCGGCATGCCCGGCATCCCAAAATTCATCGCCGCGAAATCCGAACTGCCGGTGACCGCGTTCCAGCCGATGCGGCCCGACGACACCTGGTCCAACGTCGCGATCAGCCGCGCCAGCAGATAGGGCGGGTAGGCGAAGGTGCCGAAGGTCGGCACGATGCCGATGCGCGACGTGGCCTGTGTCATGATCGAGGCCACCACCGACGGATCCTGCCGCGGCACGGCGATGGCGTGCTTAAGGTATAACTCCGTCGAACCGCCCCAGCTCTCGCCGACATAGGACGAGTCTTCCAGCAGCAAGTAGTCGAAGCAGGCGCGTTCCAGGCAACGCGCCATGTCGATGAACAGCTCGGGCACCATCCAGGTGGTGCCGATATGTCCGGTCCAGCTCTCGCCCCAGGCCTGCACGCTCGAGCCTTGCAGGAACCAACCAAGGTGAAACGGCTTCGCCGCCATCCGTCCACTCCTTCGGCCGCTGGCCGTAAGTTTCGTGTGCAAGCAATGTGCCGTGGCCCTGTTCTTGCTCTTCCTGCCAATGGAAGCAATTGGCTCAGCTGGCTGCCGGGCATATGCCTCGAACCGGAACGAGTTGCGCCCCTTCCGCAGGCTCTGTGCTCAGGAAGCAGGCATGAAGCAGGTCGACGCCCAGCCGTATCCGTTCAACTTCGATCCCGCCTCCGCCGCGCTGGTGATCATCGACATGCAGCGCGACTTCCTCGAACCCGGCGGCTTTGGTGCCGCCCTCGGTAACGACGTTGCCCTGCTCCGCACCGCCATCGCCCCGACCAGGCGCATCCTGAACGCCTGCCGCGCAGCCGGGATGATGGTGGTGCATACCCGCGAGGGCCACCGCCCCGACCTCTCCGACCTCACCCCGGCCAAACGAACCCGCGGCAACCTCGCCACTGGCATCGGCGACCCAGGCCCGATGGGCCGCATCCTGGTACGCGGCGAACCGGGCCACGACATCGTCGCCGAACTCGCTCCCGCGCCCGGTGAACCTGTGGTGGACAAGCCAGGCAAGGGCGCGTTCTACGCCACCGACCTCGAAGCCATGCTGCGCGGCCGCGGCATCGCGCAGCTCTTGGTCTGCGGCGTCACCACCGAGGTCTGTGTCAACACCACGGTGCGCGAGGCCAACGACCGCGGCTTCGACTGCCTGGTGTTGGAAGACTGCACCGGCTCCTACTTTCCCGAATTCCAGGCTGCCGGCATCGCGATGATCAAGGCACAGGGCGGCATCTTCGGCTGGGTGGCGCCGTCCACCGCGCTGCTCGCCGCACTGGCATGAACAGGAGACTGCAATGAGCGCACGAACGGCGGCTCCCTCCTGGTGGGTACCAGGCGACTGGAACGGCTTCTTCGGCCTGTTCACCAACGTCGCACTCAATGTGATCGTGCTGACCGGCCTCTGCCTCGGCGTGGTGAAGCTGCCCGACGACATCGTGTTCGGCCGCGTGCTGCCCGCTCTCGGCATCGCGCTGCCGATCGGCAACCTGTTCTACGCCTGGCTCGCCTGGCAGCTCGCAAAGCGCGAGGGCCGCGACGATGTCACCGCCCTGCCGTACGGCCCCAGCGTGCCGCACATGTTCATTGTCGTCTTCCTGGTCATGCTGCCGACCTATCTGAAGACCAACGACCCGATCCTCGCCTGGCAGGCCGGCCTCGCCTGGGCGTTCATCATCGGCATCATCATCCTGCTCGGCGCCTTCGTCGGGCCGACAATCCGCAAATACACGCCGCGCGCCGCGATGCTGGGCGCGCTGGCCGGCATCTCGATCGCGTTCATCTCGATGCGTCCCGCCGCGCTAAGCTGGCAGGTGCCGTGGCTCGCCTTCATTTCCCTCGGCATCATCCTGGTCTCGTGGTGCGCACGGGTGCGGCTGCCCTGGGGATTGCCCGGCGGACTGGCTGCGGTGGGGGTCGGCACCATCCTTGCCTGGCTTGCCACGCTGAGCGGCATCAGTCAGGTGATGGACCCGCACGCCGTCATCGTCGCGTTCCAGAAATTCGGCGTGCATGTACCGATGCCGTCGGCCGACTTCCTGGCCGGCCTCTCCGATATCGGCCCGTTGCTGGTCGTCGCAGTGCCGCTTGGCGTCTACAATTTCACCGAGGGCATGAACAACGTCGAGAGCGCCTCCGCCGCCGGCGACAATTTCGACCTGCGCAAGGTGCTCCTGGCCGACGGCATCGGCGCGCTCGCCGGCGCGGTGCTCGGCTCCCCGTTCCCGCCGGCGGTGTATATCGGCCATCCCGGCTGGAAATCGGTCGGCGGCCGGGTCGGCTATTCGCTGGCAACTGGCGTCGTGATCTCACTGGTGTGCTTCCTCGGCCTGACCGCGCTGCTGTTGGCCGTGGTCCCGCTGGTCTCGATCCTGCCGATACTTTTGTATATCGGCCTGGTGATCGGCGCGCAGGCGTTCGAGACCACGCCGGCGCGCCACGCACCCGCCGTGATCCTCGCCATGCTGCCCAACATCGCCTCCTGGGCGCAGAGCCAGATCGACGGCGCACTGTCCGCGGCCGGCACCTCGGCGGCGAAGGTCGGCCTCGACAAGCTGGCCGGCAACGGCGTGATCTATCACGGCCTGCAACTGTTCGGCGGCGGCGGCACCTTGGCGGGTTTGATGCTGGGTGCCATTGCCGCCTTCATCATCGACCGCAAGTTCGATCGCGCCGCGCTGTACGCAGTCGCCGCTGCGGTGCTGGCGTTCTTCGGCTTCATCAACGGCACGTCGCTGGAGTTCGCCAATTCGGCACCGGTGGCACTCGGCTATCTGCTGATCGGCCTGATGTGCCTGGGGCTCAGCCGCTATCCGGCCGCTGTCGAAATAACCGACGCGGAGGCGCTGGCAGAAGAGTCACCGGCGGAGTGACGCCACTCGAGGCCGCCGAAACCGCACTCGCGGCCGACCGCGATCACGACGATCCGGCGATCTGGATCACCCGTCTGGCGGATGAAGCGGTCCTGTCTCGCGCCCGCCAACTGGAAGCGGAAGGGCCGAGAGGCCGCGTGTTCTGGGGTGTGCCATTCGCGGTGAAGGACAACATCGATATCGCCGGGCTGCCGACCACGGCGGGCTGCCCCTGCTACGCCTATACCGCGACGGCCACCGCGCCCGCCGTGGAACGCCTGCTCGATGCAGGCGCGCTGCTGATCGGCAAGACCAATCTCGATCAGTTCGCCACCGGCCTTGTTGGAACACGCAGCCCGTACGGCGTGCCGCGTAACGTCTTCGATGCCGACTACATTCCCGGCGGCTCCTCGTCCGGCTCGGCTTGTGCCGTCGCGGCCGGCATCGTCCGCTTCGCACTCGGCACCGACACCGCCGGATCCGGCCGCGTTCCCGCCGCCTTCGGCAACATCGTCGGACTGAAACCGACGCGCGGCAGCGTATCAGCGCGCGGCCTCGTGCCGGCATGCCGTTCGCTGGACACCATTTCGATCTTCGCGCAATCGGTCGATGAGGCGCTCGCCGTGCAGCGGGTGATCGCCGGCTACGACGCCGATGATCCGTATTCGCGCGTCGCGCCGTTCGCGCATCTGCGGCGTGGCGCGGCGGCGCCGTCGGCACGGATAGCCACCGCCGAAACGGTAGACATCTCGCTGTTCCTGGAAATCGGCCGCCTGCTCTACGACGGCCCGTGGGTCGCCGAGCGCACCGCGGCATTGCGCGACGTGGTGGAACGGCGTCCCGACATTCTGCACCCGGTAACGCGCACGATCCTCGAAGGCGGACTGAGCCGCCGCACTGTGGATGCGTTTGACGCATTTCATCGCCTCGCCGAAGCACGCCGCGCGGCGGAGAACCTGTTCCGCGAGTACGACGCACTGCTGCTGCCGACGGTGCCGTTCTGCCCCACACTGGCCGAAGTGGCGGCCGATCCGATCAGCGTGAACAGCCAACTCGGCACCTACACGAACTTCGTCAACCTGTGTGACCTCGCCGCCATCGCGGTGCCGGCAGGTTTCGACAGCAACGGACTGCCGATCGGCGTGACGCTGATCGGGCCGGCGTGGTCCGAGGGCAGACTCGCCGCGCTCGCGGACTCCATCCATCGCGCCAACGTCGATCGCGTCGGCGCCACACCCATGACGCTACCACCGCCCGCCACGCCCGACGCACTCACCGCCGATGAAACGGCATTGTTCTGCATCGGCGCCCACATGTCCGGCCTGCCGCTCAACCATCAACTGACCGAGCTTGGTGGCCGTTTCTTGCGCGCAACGCAGACCGCGCCGCAGTACCGACTGTACGCACTCGGCAACCGCCCCGGCATGGTGCGCGCGGCTGACGGCGCCGCGATCGAGGGCGAAGTCTGGGCGCTGCCCACCTCCCGCGTGGGCATGCTGCTTGCCCAGGTGCCGCCGCCGCTTGGCTTCGGCACCGTGCAACTGAGCGACGGCCCGTGCCTTGGATTCCTGGCCGAAACGGAAGGCATTGCCGCGGCGCGCGACATCACCGGTCTCGGCGGCTGGTGCGCCTGGCTCGCTGCGCAGGAGTGAACATGAGCGACAGCAACGGACTCGACGCCTGGCTGAATGCCAACGCGGCGCTACTCGGCATCACAGTCGCACCCGAGTGGCGCGACGCTGTACAACTGCACCTGCGCATCACTCGCGACATGGCGCAGTGCGTACTGGACTTTCCCCTGCCGGACGATGCGGATCCGGCGCCGGTCTTCCACGCATGACAGAGCTCGCATGGACCTCGGCCAGCGCTATTGCATCGTCCGTCGCGCGCGGCGGGGTCACTGCGACGGACGTGATCGAACAGACCCTCGCCCGCATCGCTCACCGCAATAACGTGCTGAACGCATTCACCGCCGTCACCGCCGAACGCGCCCGCGCGCGTGCCGTTGCGAAACCGATGGGACCGCTCGCCGGCGTGCCGTTCGCGGTGAAGAACCTGATCGATATCGCCGGACTGGCGACGCTCGCCGGCTCGAAGATCAACCGCGAACACCCTCCGGCAAGCGCCGACGCAATGCTGATCCGCCGTCTTGAAGCTGCCGGCGCGGTGCTGGTGGGCGCCCTGAACATGGGCGAATACGCCTACGACTTCACCGGCGAGAACAGCCACGACGGCCCATCGCGCAATCCGCACGACACCACGCGGATGACCGGCGGCTCATCCGGCGGTTCGGGCGGCGCGGTCGCCGGCGGGCTGGTGCCGATTGCGCTCGGTTCCGACACCAACGGTTCGATCAGAGTGCCATCGTCGTTCTGCGGCATCTTCGGCCTGAAGCCCACCTACGCGCGTTTGTCACGCGCCGGCAGCTTCCCGTTCGTGTCCAGCCTCGATCACCTCGGCCCGTTCGCCCGCAACACCACCGATCTGGCACTCGCTTACGACGCGATGACCGGGCCCGATCCGGACGATCCCATCTGCACCGACCGTGTGGACGAGCCGGTCGGTCCGTTGCTCGCTGCCGGTATCGCTGGGCTGCGCATCGCCAGCGCCGCCGGTTATTTCCGCACCGGTGCCGGACCCGAAGCGCTGGCCGCGCTGGACAGCGTCGCGGCCGCGCTGGGCGTCACACGCCAGATCGAAATCCCCGAAGCCGCGCGGGCGCGCGCCGCAGCCTATGTCATCACCACATCCGAAGGTGCCGCCTTGCATCTGCATCGTTTGCGCACAAGAGCGCGCGATTTCGATCCCGATGTGCGCGACCGGCTGATCGCCGGTGCGATGGTGCCGGTTGCCTGGGTGGTGCAGGCGCAGAAGTTCCGCCGCTGGTATCGCGACGCCGTGCTGCGCCTGTTCGAGGAAGTGGACGCCATCCTGGCACCCGCCACGCCATGCGTCGCACCGAAGATCGGTCAGAAGACGTTCGTCCTGAACGGACAGGAGGTGCCTCTGCGTCCCAACATCGGCATCTACACCCAGCCGATCTCGTTCATCGGCCTGCCCGTCGTCGCCGTGCCGGTGCCGCAACCGGACGGCATGCCGATTGCCGTGCAGATCATCACCGCTCCCTGGCGCGAAGACGTCGCGCTGCGCATCGCCTACGATCTGGAGGCGCACGGGGTCGTGCGTGCCCCGCAGCCGCCGGAGTGACCGCATGGAGATCAACCTGCCCGAGGTTCGCGCCGAGGTCGCAGCGGCGTTCGCACGCTACGAGGCGGCGCTGGTCAGCAACGATGTAGCGACATTGCAGGAACTGTTCTGGCGCAGCGAGCACACCATCCGCTACGGCATCGCCGAGAACCTGTATGGCAGCGACGAAATCGCCGCGTTCCGCGCGGCACGTTCTCCGGTCGGCTTGGCGAGGCGCATCGCGCGCACTGTGATCACCACCTATGGACGCGACTTCGCCACCGCCTCGACGCTGTTCGAGCGCGATACCGTGCCCGGCAAGATCGGCCGCCAGATGCAGACCTGGGTGCGGCTGCCCGAGGGATGGCGCATCGTCGCCGCGCATGTTAGCCTGATCGCCAGGTCTTGATGGGTTTCGCTTTCGCTCAACCCATCCTACACGCGCTGCCTCCACCCGCCGGATCGCGACGGGACACGTAGGATGGGTTGAGCGCAGCGAAACCCATCGTCCTGCCGTCGTCACGCTCACAGATCAGCATCCGGCGCCCTTTCCGCTTGCACCCTGTGCGAAGCGCTCAGCATACTGACGATACGAACGTTCCGACAATGCGCGGAGGTGGATGCGATGGACAGCCAGTTCGATTTGTTGCTGCGTGGCGGGCGGGTGATCGATCCCGCGTCGGGTCGCGACGGCGTCGCGGATGTTGCCGTCCGCGGCGGTCGCATCGCGGCGATCGAATCGGCGCTGCCCGCGGATGCCGCACAGCAGGTGATCGATGTCGCGGGCAAGATCGTCACTGCCGGGATGATCGACACGCACGCCCATGTCTATCAGCACGTCACCGGCCGCTTCGGCCTGAACGCCGATATGGTGGGCGTGCGATCCGGTGTCACCACGGTCGTGGACCAGGGTGGGCCGAGCTGCATGACCACCCCCGGCTTCCGCCATTTCGTCGTCGAACCAGCGGAAAACCCGTGTGCTGTGCTTCATCTCTGCCTATCTGGTCGGCGGACTGGAAGGCCATCTGTATCCGTCGCTGTACGGACCGGACCAGGTCGATGTGAAGGCGACGATCCGTGCCGGGCGCGCCAACGCCGACATCGTGCGCGGTGTGAAGGCGCATGCGGAAATCGGCGGCGCGTCGCGCTGGGGGCTGGAGGTGATCAAGCTGGGCAAGCGCATCTCCAGCGAACTTGGCGTGCCGCTCTACATCCATCTCGGCCAGATCTGGCCGGTGAAGGATGGAGCCACGATCGATCCCGACGAAGTCGTGCGCGCGCTGATGCCGCTGATGGAGCCTGGCGACGTGCTGGCGCATCCGTTCACGCGGCATCCTGGCGGCTTCGTCTCCACGGCGACCGGCGAGGTCCACCCCGTGGTCTGGGCGGCATTGGAGCGCGGCGTGACGGTCGATGTGGGCCACGGTTCGCATTTCAGCTTCGAGATGGCGCGCCGCACCATCGCGGCCGGCATTCGCCCGCATACGCTGGGCGCCGACATGCATGGCTATAATGTGCGCGTGCCAGGTGACGGCGATGCGGCGGCACGTCAGGAAAACCCGTACTTCGGCGTCGCGCCGTTCAATCTGACGCATGCGATGACTGAACTGCTGACGCTGGGACTCAGCCTGCCGGAGGTGGTCGCGACCGTCACCAGCAATCCCGCGCGCATGCTGAAGATGGAGGACAGCATCGGCGCGCTGTTGCCTGGACGCGAAGCCGATGTGTCCGTACTGGATCTACTGCGCGGGCGCTTCACTCTGTCGGACAACAGCGGCGAGAAGGTGATCGCGCAGGAGATGCTGACGCCTGCCTTCGCGCTGCGTGCCGGCAAGACGCAGGCCGCCGACAGCGCATTGATCCCGCCACCGGCGCTGCTGGCCGCATGAGCGGCGCGGCACTCGCGGGCGAGATGGCGCGTCACGCCATTCCGGCTGGCGGGCGCTTCTCCACCCGGCTGGAAGCCGGCGACCTGTTGCGCATCGTGGATACGCATGGCCAGCAGGCGGTCGATTTCTTGTGCTATGCGGCGGCCTTGCCTGCCGATCGCTACAACGCGGCCAACACGATGAAGCTCAACGGCAACATCTATCTGGGGAAGGGAACGAAACTCTACTCGGATCGAGCGCAGGTGCTGATGCGCATCGTGGAGGACAGTTGCGGTCGCCACGATACGATCGGCGGATGTTGCAGTGCCTGGAGCAATTTCGCCCGCTATGGGGTATCGGACACGCCCAGTTGCCATGCGAACTTCGTTGCGGAACTTGCGTCCTGGTCGCTGTCGCCTTCCGACGTGGTGGCCAACGTGAACTTCTTCATGAATGTGCCGGTGCGTCAGGATGGCGCGATGGCGATCGAGGCGGGACTGTCCAAGCCGGGCGATTTCGTCGAGCTGGTCGCAGAAGTGCGGGTCATTGCGGTACTGTCCAATTGCCCGCAGCGTTTCAATCCCGCCGCAGGCTTCGGCCCGACCCCGATCGAGGTCATCATCCGGCGCGAGTGAGGTCGCTATGAACGAGGAAGGCCAGGATCCGCGTCGGCCGCTGGTGATTCGCGGCGGGCTCGTACTCGATGCGACGGGTTTCCTTGGCGCCGTCGACATTCTGGTGCAGGACGGCATCATCGTCGCGATCGGCGCGCACGGCATGCCTGTGCCGGACGCAGCGGCGACCATCGATGCGTCGCGGCGTTTGCTGCATCCGGGGCTTGTGAATGCGCACACCCATGGACACGCCAATCTGGCTCGCTCGATGGGCGACCGGTGGACCCTTGAACTGTTGCTCGCCGCCGCGCCGCACATGTCACCTTACGTCAACATCGAGGAGAAGCGCGTCTCCGCAACGATCGGCGCGGCCGAGATGCTGCTGAAAGGCTGTACCGCCTGTTACGACCTGTTTGTCGAATTTCCGTTGCCGACCGAGGAGGGGATCGCGGCGGTTGCCGAAGCCTATGCGCAGGTCGGCATGCGCGCGGTGATCGCGCCGATGATGGCCGACATGATGTTGTACGAAGCGATCCCCGGGCTGATGGATGCAATGCCACCGCATCTTCAAACCGCGGTCGCGCCGCTCGGCCTGCCGCCCTGGCAGGAGACGATCGAGCGGATGCGCGCGATCCTGCACAACTGGCAGTGCGATCGCACGATGGTGCGCCCGGCGGTGGCGCCGACCATTCCGCTGCACTGCCGCGACGAGTTCATGGTGGCCTGTCGCGATCTGGCGGTGGAGTTCGATGTCGGCATCCACACCCATCTGGCGGAATCGAAACCGCAGGCGGTCGCCGGTGCGCGTCGTTACGGCCGTTCGCTCACCGCGCATGTCGAGCATCTCGGTCTGTTGGGGCCGCAATTCGTCGCGGCGCACGGCGTGTGGCTGGATGGTGACGACATGCGGCGGCTCGGCGCGCACGGTGCCTCGGTCGCGCACAACCCGGCGAGCAACATGCGGCTGGGCAATGGCGTTGCCGATGCGGTGGGAATGCTGGCGGCGGGCATCAACCTGGCGATCGGCACCGACGCGACCACATGCAACGACAATCTCAACATGTACCAGGCGCTGCATTTCGCTGCGGCTGCGTCGCATGCGCGTGGCCCCGATCCGTTGCGGTGGATCACCGCGCCGCAAGTGTTCGCGGCGGCGACGAGCGGCAGCGCGCGGGCACTCGGGTTCGAGCGGATCGGCCGCATCGCGCCGGGCTATGCCGCCGATATCGTGTTCCTGGATCTCGACGCGCCGACGCTGATTCCACTGAACGAACCGGTCACGCAGGTGGTGATGGGCGAGGACGGCACCAGCGTCGCGGATGTCATGGTGGGCGGCCGGTTTGTCGTGCGCGAACGACGGCTGCTGACCGTCGATCTGCCGGCATTGGCCGCGCGCGCGTCGGCGTTGCGCGTGGCGATCGATGCACGCAGCGTTGCCAGCCGGCGGCGGTTTGATGCGGTTGCGCCGATCATCAGCGATTTCTGTCCCGCACTGGCGCGCACGGAGTGGCACATCAACCGCTGGTGCGGCTGTGAGCGTGAGCCTGGTTGATGGGTTTCGCTTCGCTCTACCCATCCTACGCCGTCCCCCGCTACCTCCTGTAGGATGGGTAGAGCGAAGCGAAACCCATCAACACCGGCTATCCGCGCATCCCGATCACCACCGGCCGTCTGGTGATATCGATCTTCGCCTCGATCCACTCGACGAACTTCGCGGTCGGATAGCTGATCAGGAAGTAGATGACCGCCACCATAGCGAAGATCTCGAAGTGCTTGTAGGTGGCCGAGGCGAGCAACTGCCCGCTGAACATCAGATCGCGCATGGTGATCACGGACACCAGTGCCGAATCCTTGAAGATCGACACGAAGAAATTGCCGAGTGACGGGATGATAATGCGGATGGCCTGCGGCAGGATGATGCGCCGCATCAACAGCCGGCGCGACATTCCCACCGACGATCCCGCCTCCCACTGGCCCTTCGGAATCGCCTGGATGCCGGAGCGGAACACTTCCGCCATATAAGCGGCATAGTTCAACGTCAGGCCCATCGCCCCGGACACGAACGGCGTCAGCACGATGCCGACATAGGGCAGCACGTAATAGATGAAGAAGAGCTGCAGCAGCAGCGGCGTGCCGCGGATGAACTGGATGTAGCACGCCGCCACCGCGCGCAGCGGCGCGATGCGCGAGATGCGGGCGATGCCGATCGCCAGCCCGAACACCAGGGCGAGGCCGAAGGCCAGCAACGAGACGGTTATGGTCAGCAGCGCACCCTGCAGCAGCGACGGCAGGAACAGGATCATGTCGTCGAGCGAGAAATACATTTGTCCTGCCGCGCTGGTGTCGGATGTCCGTCTGTTCTGATTAGTTGTTGTAGCCGGTCAGTCCCCACTTCGTGAGAATTTCCTGGGACTTGTTGTTATACTCCATCCACTGGAAAGCCGAGGACACCGCCATGACCCATTGGACATCGGCTTGACGGAACGCGTAGCTGCTATAGCCCACCGGGTTCTTGAACGTGCGGGGCTCGTAGTCGGCGGGCATTTCGATCTGCCATTCCGGGTGCTCTTTCATCAGTGCGGCGACCACCGGCTGGTCGTACAGCGCGGCGTCGGTGCGGCCGATTGCCAGCTCCGGAATGATCTGCGCCCAGTCCTTATAGCCCTGGAACTTGATGCCTGGGATGCCTTGCAGCCACTCGGCATAGTTGGTACCGAGCAACGTTCCCACCGTGAAGCCGTTGCAGTCGGCCAATTGATGCAGCTTCTTCGGATTGCCCTTCGGCACCACCAGAGCTTCCGCATAGTAGTAGTTGGGGAAACAGAAATTCACTACCTTCGAGCGGTTCTTGGTGTAGTGAATCGAATCGCCGACGATATCGAACCGCCCGTCCAGCAGGCCCGGGATCAGTCCGTCGAAGGTCACCGTCTGCACGGTGATCTTGTCGATATTCAGCATCTTGCAGGCGAGGGTGAGGAAACCGGAGTCAATTCCCGACCACTCATTGGTTTTCGGATCGAGGAACGAATACGGCCAGTCATTCGACGTCCCGACCACCAATCCCTTCTTCTGGATCTTCGCCAGCGAGTCGTCGTCGGAATTGATCTTGATCAGCGTAAAATCGGGAAAATCCTTGTCGTTCACCGGTGGCGGCGCCACCGCGGCGGCATGCGCGATGCCCGTGCCTGCCGCGAGCAATGCCGCGGTGCCGCCGATCGCGCCGGATCGGATCAGGCCGCGCCGGCCGAGTGGATTTGCTGTGTCAGTCATGGTGTGTTGCCCCCTTGTTGTGGTGTCACGATACTTCGGCGCGGCCGTTCCTGTTGAGGATCGATTGCAGGAACTGCCGCGTGCGCGGACTGCGCGGGTTGGTGAACACGGTGGCCGGCGGCCCTTCCTCGACGATGGCACCGGAATCCATGAACACGACACGATCGGCCACCTCGCGCGCAAAGTCCATCTCGTGGGTGACTACGATCATGGTCATTCCCTCGCTCGCCAGTTGCCGCATCACGCGCAGCACGTCGCCGACCAGCTCGGGATCGAGCGCCGACGTCGCCTCGTCGAACAGCATCAGTTTCGGGTTCATCGCCAGCGCGCGCGCGATCGCCACGCGCTGCTGCTGCCCGCCGCTGAGCTGGTGCGGATAGGATCCCGCCTTCTCGGTCAGCCCGACCTTGGTCAGCAGCGCCAGTCCGCGCGCCTGCGCCGCGGCCGCCGGCTCGCGCAGCACATAGATCGGCGCCTCGATCACGTTACCCAGCGCCGTCAAATGCGGGAACAGGTTGAACGACTGGAACACCATGCCGATCTGCGCGCGGACCGCCTCGATCCGCCGGTCCGGGTCCACCACGGTTTTGCCGTGCTCCTTGTAGCGATAGACCGGTTTTCCTTCGAAATGGATCGTGCCCTCGTCGATCGTTTCGAGATGGTTGATGCAGCGGAGCAGCGTGGATTTGCCGGCACCGGAAGGGCCGATGATGCAGACCACTTCGCCGCGCGGCACCGACAGCGAGACGTCGGTCAGCACCTCAAGGCGGCCGAACGACTTCCAGATGCCCTCCAGCCAAACGACCGGGGCGGCACCGTTGCCTGACGCTGAGACGTTCACGGGCCAATCAGCCTCAGTCCACTGTTGAATCCACCTGCCACGTTCGCCAGCCGCATCAGCTCGGTGCGTTCTAGCACGAGATCAGCGGTGGTGCCACAATCACCCGGCGTGCGATCGGTGTGCCCGCCGGCCCAATGCACGCGATACACCGGCGGCCTGCTCAGGCGCCGCGCCTCGACCACGAGACTGCCGCCGCGAACAGCCATCACATTCGGACTGAGCACGCAGTGTCTGCCGCTCGGTTCCCACGGCAATCCGAGGCGAGCGGGTTCGACGATCGCCGCATCCACCGACCACCGCTCAGTTGCCGCGGTGTCGGGTTTGAACACGATGATGCCGCCGACCGCTGGACCGAACTGCTCGAGTTCCATCATCGCCGCGAGACCCGTCGTCACCGTCAACAATGCGCCGGCAGCCAGCGTGAGGATCACTGTGCCTAGCGCTGGCTCGGCGCTCTGCCGGTGCGGGCGCCCGGCCGTATCACGTCGCCGACGCCACCAATGCGCGTTCATGCCGCCTCGTAGATGCCGACATGCAGGTCGGTCGGATACCAGCCGGCGACCGGGTTGAATTCCTGCGGACAGGCGGACAACGCGACGATGCTGTCGATCCACGCCTTCAACACCACGCAGTCGCCGGGCTTCGATGGATTGTCGCCGGTCTCCACGCGTCCGTCGGGGAACACGCCGACGTTCATGAACAGGTTCACCGGCTGCGGGATGAAGCGAACGCTGCCGAGGAACGGCGCCATCACTTGGCGGAAGTTGCCTGCGCAACTCGCGTGTTCTTCCTGCACGCCATACAACCGATAGCGGTGCTCGTCGCATGGTGCGGTCAGCAGGTCGTGCACGCTGCAGGTGTCCTGTACCAATTGCAGGATCGGCCGCCGGTGGTTGGTGTGGAACGATTCGCCGGGCCGCGGACACAGCCGGTTGACCCAGACGCGCGTGTGCATCGCGGATAGGTGCTCGTCCGGATTTGCCGCGTTGAAGGCCCAGAAGTCGCCCGCCTGCTTGCCGCACGGATCGACGATCTTGAGGAACTGGCCGGCGCGCACGGTGTCCGCCCAGCCGGTGCGCGCCGCCACCACCGCGCCGCGGATCAGCCGCAGCCGCAGTGTCAGCTTGCCGTTCAGATCGAGCGAAATCGCCTCGTCCATTGTCGGGAGACTACGCAAGCGGCATGCCAAGACGCCTGAGGCTGCCAGCAGCATCCCCGTCCCGCTTTGCCCGGAACTGTCATGCCCCCGGTACAACCGGTACAATAGGCAACGCCGAGCCGACGCCACGCCTATGCGGCTCATGCTCGCGAGGTCTTGGTGCGCGGTTAGTCTCGGAGTGCCCGCACATTGAACGCCTGGACGGGCCGGTGCAGGCCCTTGAGCGCGAGTTCGTCGACTGGCTCGGTGTCGGCGAGCACCTCGATGGCTGCTGCGACCTTTTCGTCTACCAGGATCTGGCCATTCTCCGCCTGATTGCACAGCCGGGCGGCAAGGTTCGCCACAGTTCCCGTGACCGAATATTGAAACCGTCCCTCAAAGCCGATGCATCCCAATGTCGCGTAGCCGTAAGCGATGCCAACTCCAAACCCGAGCTCGTGGCCATATTTCCGCCACTTGACAGCGAGGTCGCCTATGCTTTGACGCATTGCGACTGCCATCCGGACCGCGCGGACAGAGGGGTCTGGACAGGGAAGTGGGTCATTGAACAGAACTAGGAGGCCATCCCCCGCAAAATGCTCCACCGTACCCTCAAAGCGGCGAATCAGTGTGCCGAGGCTGGCATAGTACTCCCGTAGAACGGTCATCACCTCTTCCGGTTCGGCGATCTCGGAGAAGGCTGTGAAGCCTCGCAGATCGCAGAACACTACCGAAACGTCCCGCCGATGGCTCGCCAGCACACGGTCCTCACCGGCCGATAGCACAAGCTCGGCGATCTGCGGCGCCAGAAACTGCTTTAGCCGCGCCATTCGCCCGATCTCGGCTAGTTGGTCGGCAACGCGTTGTTCCAGGGTCTGGTTCCAGTTCGCCAGATCCTCGGCCTGAGCCTGAACCTCTTCGTGGAGAGCCTTCAGGCGCAACGCCGAGCGAACCCGAGCAACCAGCGCCGGCTGATCGATCGGCTTGGTCAAGTACTCGTCCGCCCCCGCATCAAGTCCATTAACGACATCCTTGGTGTCGGATTTGGCTGTGACCAGAATGATTGGCATAAACGGCAATTCCGGATCGCCCTTCAGTTCGCGACATACCGTGATGCCATCCTTCTTCGGCATCATCACGTCGAGCAGAATGAGGTCAGGGCGCAGTTCCCGGGCAATCGCTATTGCCGCCTCACCGTCGCCGGCCGTTACAACGTCGTAGCCATGGCTCACGAGCCGCGTCCGCAAGATGTCAACGTTCATCGGGTTGTCGTCGACCACGAGAATGCGCGGCGGATCCCTCACAGGGGATCGCTCCTGTTGAGAATTTTGCGGATTTCGGCGAGCAGCATTCGGGGGCTGTAGGGTTTCGCGATATAGGCATCGCACCCCGCCGCCCTCGCCTTCACGTCGTCACCGCTCAGCGCATAGGAGGTGATGGCAATGATCGGGATTGCACGAAGCTCGGCGTTGGCCTTGATCCGCCGCGTCGCCTCATACCCATCCACAACCGGCAACTGGATGTCCATCAGGATAAGATCTGGGCGATGCAAGGCGGCCATGGTCACAGCCGCAGCACCGTCCATGGCTTCGAGCAGTTCGTATCCGGCGCTGCTCAGCAGATCCCGCGCAATCCGCATGTTGTCTTCGGTATCCTCGACAATCAGGATGCGGCTGCTCATACCGCGTCCTCCATAACTTCCATGCGGACGGGTAGGGTGAAGTGGAAGGTCGCTCCGCTTCCGGGATCCGAGTCCACCCAGATGCGCCCACCATGCAGCTCAACGATCTTCTTCGAGATCGCGAGGCCAAGCCCGGTGCCGCCTTTCGTCCGCGTGCTGGAGCTGTCGAGCTGGCGGAACTCTTCGAAGATCCGTTGATGCTCCTCCGGCGGGATGCCCGGACCGGTATCGGAGACCGCCACTTCGAATGCACCGTTTTCCGCCAGCGCCCGCACCGCGATCCCACCGGCCTCGGTGAACTTGATCGCATTGCCGACGAGATTGAGCAGCACCTGAGTGATTCGCCGCTCATCGCCCTCACCAACGGGCAAATCCTCCGAAATCATAGTACTAAATGCCAGGTTCTTTTCGTCGGCCAGAGCACCAGTCGCGGTCACGACTGTTTGGACCACCTCCTTCATCGAGTAGTCAGCGATCGAAAGGCTCAATTGTCCTGCCTCGATCTTGGACAGATCGAGTACGTCATTGATCAGGCCGAGGAGGTGGCGCCCGTTGCTCTGGATCCGATTGAGCACCTCCCTGATCTTATCAGGTACTTCGCCGTAAATATTGTCCTCGATCAGCTCGGCGTATCCAAGAATGGCGTTCAAGGGTGTTCGGAGCTCGTGGCTCGTATTGGCGAGGAACTCCGATTTATGCCGGCTGGCGGCCTCGAGTTGCTGATAGAGGCGCGCCAGCTCCTCGCATGTGCGGTTGACGTTCGCCGCCAGCGCACCCAGCTCATCGCGGTTCGCGACACGGACGCGCCCCGTGAAGTCGCCAGCCGCGACTTGGCGCAGCCGAGCATCGATCTCGGCGACCGGACCGATCAGCGACCAGGAGATGGCGTAGCCAAGGGCAAGCGCAAGCACGATGCTGCCGATCGCGAACGCGATGACGGTCAGCTGCGAGACGACGTACGCCTGCTCGCTCGCGTCGATGCCGGCCACCATGCTCGCCTCGGCGCGGTTGACCAGCTGGTTCGTGAGGCGCTCGAGACGGTCAGCCAGCGGCGCTGCCTGCGCTAGGTGCACCTCCCGCGCCTCGGCGACATTCCCGCCACGAATCAGCTCGACGACACGCCGGGCGACATCGACGAACCGGTCATACTCCTGCCGCACTTGGCCAAGCAGTTCCACTTCATCCTTGGCCACGAACTGCAGCCGCTCCAGGTCGTATCCGAACTGACTGACTCGGCGCAGCGCGGCATCAAGCGATCGTTGGTCCGCAAGCAGCAACGCCGAGGTGACGCTGTACAGCTGATTCGTCGTGTCATGCTGGACTTGGCGGTATGCGGCGATCTTCCGCTGCAGTTTGACAAGCTCCACGGTCCGCTGGTTGACCCCGCTCAGCACACGGAGCCCGACTGCCCCCAGGACGATAAGGAGAACCACGATCGTGAGAAATGATGCCAGGAGCTTGGTTTCCACGCGCGCCGGCACGCGCGATACCAGGCGAACGAGGAGACTCTTCATGGTTCGTCCAGCAGGCTCAGGAGGTCGTGGCGGAATTCCTCCGGGTCGAAGCGCACGCCGAGATACTGCACGCGTAGCATGCCACGCCGGTCCACAAGCGACGTGAGGTTCGTGTGGTCGACATCGCCGCCACCGATCTTCGACGCGAAGACGCCGTAACGGCGGATGACTTCCTGAACTAGCGGCGGGCTGCCCGTGAGGAAGCTCCAGCCGGCACGATCGACGTCATACGTCTGGGCGTAGCGCTTCAACACCTCGGGCGTGTCGTGCTCAGGGTCGACCGTGATAGACACGAATGCGATTCTGGTGCCGAAGTCCGACCCCAGTTCATCCTGCACCTGTGCCATCTTCGCGGTCAGCAGCGGGCAGGTGCTCGAACACGACGCGAAGATAAAAGTCACCGCCGCGACCTTGCCGCGGAAGTCTCTCAGTGAGACCCGTGCGCCGTCCTGCGAGGTTAGCGTGAATCCGGGGGCGGCACCGATCGTCGGCAGTGCCTGCTCGCTGTCGGCGGTGGTGCGCGGTTGTTCATTGACGGCATCCCGTGCCGCCAGCAGCATCGCTCCCGCCAACACGACGAGCGTCGCGATGAGTGCCGCACGCACGATCAGCCCTTCAACTCACGCTTCAGCTCGTTCAGGGAGCGCCAATCCGTGCCTTCCGCGATGATCTTCTGCGGGCTGGACTTGATCATGCCCGCCTCGCGCAGCCGTAAGGAGTAGAAGCGGATCGTGTCCTCGGGGTCATAATCCCGCCATACGCCGTAAGGCACCTCGTTCAATGTCTGCAGCGCGTAATCAAGGTGCGCGGTGAACCCACCGTCCACCATCAGCTGTGCCACTCGCCCTGGCTCAGATACGCAGAGATCGGTCGCCTTCAGGATGGCTCGCAACGCCCGCTTCGTCGCAATCGGATACCTGTGGACGAAGTCTGTATGCCCTATCAGCATGCAGCAGAAATATTGCGACCAGGGGCGGTCCACAGAGCTGTTCACGATCACATGCCCGATGTTTCGAGCGCGCATTTCCTGAGGTTCAGGCGGGAAGCCGAGGAACGCGTCGATCTTTCCCTTGGCAAAAAGCTCCATCGGCTTTACCGATGGGCTAAAGATCCAGTGGATATCCTTCATGGGATCGAGCCCGACATAGCTCGCCATGCCGGTCAGGAACACGTGCGGACTTGAACCCAGGCCCTGAACCCCCACGATCTTACCCTTAAGATCCGCGATGCTCCGGATGTCTTCATTCCCGAACAGCTCGAAGCATCCGACGTGTACACCGGCTAGCACTGTGATAGGTGCACCGCCATCCATCGCGAGGATCGTAGGTGCCGCAAAGTGCAAACTGATATCCACCTCGCCGTGTGCAATTTGCTCGTGCTGGTAGGCGCCCGTCGTTGCCACATAGCGGATATCCGTGAAGCCCTCCACGCGCAGCAGCTCCTCGGCGACGTATTGAGGGGCAATGCAGATGCCAGGGATCTTTGCGAGGCGGATTGTGGTCGTTTCCGGCGGCGCGTCTGCGGCATGGGGCTTCGGAGCGCCAACGAGGGCCGCGGCGTTGGCCAATGAAGCCATTGCCAGAAAGCGTCGTCGGCTCTGTGTGATCATGGTAAGCTTACCTCTTGCTTCGCCGCTCACGTCTTCAGCTCGCGTTTGAGTTTGTTCAGGAAACGCCAATTCGTGGCTGCCGCAATTATCTTGTCTGGATTCGACCTGATCATGCCCAACTCGCGGAGCCGAAGCGCATAGAACCGGATCGTGTCCTCGGGGTCGTATTCCCGCCAGTCGTCGTACGCCTGCCGCCGAGACGTTTACGGGCCGATCAACCTCAGCCCACTATTGAATCCGCCTGCCACGCTCGCCAGCCGCATCAGCTCGGTGCGTCCTAGCACAAGGTCGGCGGCGGCGCCACAGTCGCCCGGCGCGGCGGCGCCGTTCTGCCGGTGCGGTCTCGTGCAGCCGCGCCGGGGACTGGTCGCAACCGCAGCGTCGGTCTGCTATTCTGATCGAGTGAGATCGCCGCGTCCATTGTCGGCGAACGGAACAAGCAACATGTCAGGACGCCTGAGGCTGCCAACGGCGTCCGTGTGCAGTTCTGCCCCGAATCGCAGCAAGACGTGACGGGAATCAGGGCGGTTGCATAGAATCTGCCGTCAGTACTCGGTCAGCACCTCGCGCAAAGTCCGCCCGCTATAGGCCGTGCGCATTAGCCCACGCCGCTGCATCGCCGGCACCAGGCCCTCCGTCACTTCCACGATGAACCGGCGGCTGGTGCGCTGGAACGGCGTACTGATCAGGAAGCCGTCGCCGCCGACCGCCTCCATGACGTTGCCCATTCGCTCCGCGACGGAGTCGGGCGAACCGACGAAATCCACCTCCGACCCGGGCGCGCCGAACCGTTCCATCGCAAGCTGGCGCAGCGTCTTGCCGCTGCCCCACTGGGCGAACTTGTCGAGCGAACCCTGCTCGCCGTTGGTGGTCAGCCGCGGCAGCGGCTGGTCGAGGTCAAACTTTGAGAAATCGATATCCGTCACTGTCGCTGTGCTGCCCAGAGCGCGCTCGATGAAACTCGGCGACGACACCAGCCGCTGCCGCCGCACCTGAGCCTCGTCATCGGTCTCGGCCAGGATCGGATAGATCAGGAACAACACCTTGATATCGTCCGGATCGCGCCCGAACGACACCGCGTGGCGGCGGACGTCGTCGCGGTACTGCTTCATGCCGTCGATACCGTTGGCGATGGCGATGATCGAATCGGCATGCCTGGCAGCGAAGGCACGGCCGCGCGGGGATCCGCCGGCCTGCACGAACACCGGCTTGCCCTGCGGCGAGCGCACCGTGTTCAGCGGACCGCGAACCTTGAAATATTTGCCCTCGAAATGGATCGGCCGGACCTTGCGGTAGTCGGCATAGGTGCCGGTCGCGCGGTCCATCACCACCGCATCCGGGTCCCATGAGTCGAACAACTTGCACACCAGATCGACGTATTCGTCGGCCATCTCGTAGCGCTGTTCACGCGGCGGCAGCTTGTCCAGGCCGAAGTTCTGCGCCGCCGTGTCCTCACCGGAGGTCACGATGTTCCAGCCGAACCGCCCGCCCGCGATGTGATCCAATGTCGAGCAGAGCCGCGCCAGCATGAACGGCGGATAGGCCAGCGTGGACATCGTGGCGACGACGCCCAGCCGCGTCGTCCCCGCGGCGATCAGTGCGGCGAGCGGCGCGGGATCGTGCTTCGGCACCTGCAACGCGTGCTTCAGTGAGGCCTCGGCGCTGCCGCCATAGATGTCGGACACCATCAGCGTGTCCTCGATCATGATGTAGTCGAAGCATGCGCGCTCCAGCGCCTGCGCCATGTCCACGTAGAATTTGCCGTCCCACGGGGAGCCGCCGGCCGCCAGCGGGTGGTCCCATTCGCCCGGCGTGAAGTTCATGAACCAGCCCAGATGAAGTGGTCCGACCGCCATGCCTGCGCCTCCTGCCCGGGGGATGCCGCGGCACAGCCAGCAATTCCCGGGCCAGCCGCCCTGGCACATGGGTTGCTTCCCTGCCGACACGAACGCAAGAACAGAGGGGACGACTTCATGCTGAGACGCACAGTGCTGACCGGGGCCGGTTCGGCTGCCTTGTTGGGCCTCGCAGGCACGCGCGGGGCGCGGGCCGACACGCTGGACGAGGTGAAGAAGCGCGGCACGCTGGTGGTGGGGATGGAAGCCGCCTACGTGCCGTACGAGTTCTTCAAGGACGGCAAGATCATCGGCTACGACCCGGACATCATCGACCTGTTCGTTCCGAAGCTGGGTGTGAAGGCGCAACTGGTCGATACCGCATGGAACGGCATCATTCCCGCGTTGTACGCCAAGAAGTTCGACGTGATCGTCTCCGCCATGACCATCACCAAGGAGCGGGCGGAGAAGGTGCTGTTCTCCATGCCGTACGCCGATGCCAGCAACGTCATCCTGCTGCGCGCCGGCGAGGATCGCATCAAGACCGCGGACGATCTGTCCGGCAGAATCGTCGGCGTGCAGATCGGCAGTGCCGCCGCCGGCATCATCAAGACCTTCGAGGACAAGCTGAAGTCGGCGGGCAAGCCCGGCTATTCGGACGTGAAGCAGTACGAGCACTACCCGGAGGCGTACCAGGACCTGCTCAACAAGCGCATCGATGCGGTGGTGAATTCCAAGTCCACCATGCTGGTGGTGATGAAGGACGCGCCTGGCAAGTTCAAGATGATCGGCGGCGTCTCCGACATCACCGCGTATTTCGGCATGGCGTTCCGCAAGGAGGACGTGGCGTTCCAGTCGTTCGTCAACGAGCAGCTTGCCGGGATGAAGAAGGACGGCACGCTGGCGAAGCTGCAGGAGAAGTGGTTCGGCAGCACGATGGACACACCGGACGCGGTGCCCGAAGTCCTGCCCTGACTCCATCGCGTCATGCCCGACTTCGACTGGGCGGTGATGTGGTACGCGGCGCCCTACATGGTTCAGGGCGCCGTTGTCACGCTGGAGATTTCGATCTGCGCGCTGGCGCTCGGCACGCTGGTCGGCCTGATCTGCGGGCTGATCAGCGTATCCGATCTCACAGTGCCGAAGGCGATCGTGCGCGCCTACGTGTATTTCGTGCGCGGCACGCCGGCGCTGGTGCAAATCTTCCTGGTGTATTTCGCGCTGCCGCGCATCGGCTTCGAGCTGTCGGCATTCTCCAGCGGCGTCGTGGCGCTGGCGTTCAACTCCGGGGGGTTCATCTCGGAAATCGTGCGTGCCGGCCTGCAATCGATCGATGCCGGCCAGACCGAGGCGGCACTGTCGATCGGCATGACCAACCGCCAGACGATCCTGTTCATCCTGCTGCCGCAGTCATTGCGGCGCATCACTCCGCCGCTGACCAACGAGGTGATCACGCTGGTGAAGAGTTCATCGCTGCTGTCGGTAATCTCCATCACCGAACTGACGCGTTCGGCGCAGGTGATCATCGCTGAGCGCTTCACGCCGTTCGAGTTGTATGCAGAACTGGCGGTGTATTATCTGGTGATCATCTCGGTGCTGGCGTGGTTCTCTGAGTACGTCGAGAAGAAGTTGCATGACTGACCCCAGTCGTACCAACCGGCAGCAGAATTGACATACTACAAGCGACGACAGCACCAATCGTCATGGCGGGGCTCGTATGGGGGTTTGTTTGTCAAGTGCATTTTGCATCGGTCTTGCTCCATCGGCGTTGAGCGTTGGCGCTCAGCGACTCTGG